>JAEEGH010018110.1_pt1 | contig 14925 bp, 10 predicted proteins | sample 9134181 | NCBI WGS metagenome assembly JAEEGH01 (sample SAMN16246544, study PRJNA631951) | gut metagenome | biome: gut microbiome; feature: rumen; material: DP-attached | host: Bos | place: Iran: Karaj | collected 2018-10 | reverse complement strand
GGGGGGGGGGGGGGGGGGGGGGGGGGGGGGGGGGAGGGGGGGGGGGATGGCGTCGCGGGTGCGGTCCCAGGCGACGGGAAGGGCGAGGGCCGGCGGGGCGGGGAGTGCGTGGGCGGGGAGGGCGAGGAGCAGGATTTCGCCACGGCCGAGGGCGTCCCAGAGGGTGTCGGGATCGGCGCGGACGGGGGCGGGGAGGAGTCCGTGGGCCTTGGCGGTGCGGCGGAGGACGGGGGCGGAGATGCGGCCGGGCGGGTAGGCGGCGGGGATGAGGTCGTTGAGGTCGGCGGGGGAGAGGGTGACGCCGTAGGCGGCGAAGAAGGCGTCAAGGATGGCGTGGTCGGGGCGGGAATGCTCGTGGTGCGGAGGGGTGGGCAGGGTGCGCAGGGCGTGGAGCTCGTCGGTGGCGATGACGGGATGGCGGGGAAGGGTGGAGCAGGCGGATAGGAAGGGCAGGAGGAGCAGGAGGAGGAGAAGAAGGGGACGCACAAAAATAGCGCGCGACGGCGGAGGTGTCGCAGGCTGTCCGCCGTGGCGCGTCATGGTTCCCCTGCTGGCTGGACGGGGATGGAGGTGGCGCGGCGCCGTAGGGCCGGGATGGCGAAGGCGGCGGGGAGGCTAACGGATGGTGATGCCGTCGATGACCCGCGTGATGCCTTCGGTGGAATCGACGATGGTGAGGGCGCGGGCGCGCTGGGCGGCGGTGCGGACGGTGCCGGTGACGGTCGCGATTCCGTTGTCGACTTCGACATTCCAGGCGTAGTCGGCGAGCATCGTGTCACGGGAAAGGCGTTCGTAGGCGGAGGCTGCGAGGGCGGCGTCGGAGCCGGGCTCGGGCACCAGCTGGCAGCCGAGCAGGGAGATGGATAGGGCGGCCAGAATGGCGGCGAGGGCGGTGGTGCGGGTTTTCGTCATCAGGGTACCTCCTGGGGGGTGTTGGGTTGGTCGGGCTGAGAAATTGTGGGCGTCGTTTCTGAAATATTGTCGGAAGGGGGGAGGGCGTCGGGGGCGGAGAGCTCGTCGGCGGGGGCTTCGGGAGCTGCGGGGGACGGTTCCGGTTCCGGGAGGTCGGGGACGAAGCTGTCTGGACGCCCGAGCCGGCCGATGAACAGGAGCGAGCCGGAGGCCGCTTCTGCGATGGCGTAGAGGAAGGGGCGGTCGGCATGGAAGGCGATGGGCGGCTGGGGGCGGATCATGGCCTTTTTCAGCGCGGTGGCGGTCACGGCCGCGGCTTTTGTGCCTTTTTCGTCGACCTGGATGCGGGCGGCGTGGAGGACGTAGGCGAGGGGCATGCCGGGGAGGATGCCGGCTCCGATGGGCGAGAAGTCGGCCTCGGAGGTGAAGGGGGCGCGGATGCCTAGGGATTCAAGGACCGCGTGGAGGTCGGCGGGGCCGTATCTGGCGTCGAAACGGGGGAGGAGGAGGTCTACGGAGCAGGGGAAGGCCGATTCGCGCCAGTTTTCCCATTCGGCGAGGAGGCGGGATTCGAGGTCCGCGAGGGGGACGCCGGGGCGGGGGAGGAGAATGAGCATTTCGAGCTCGTCGCCGGCGTAGGGGAGGCGGAGGAGCTGGAGGTCGGGGAGGTCTGCCAGCGCAAGACGGGTGGTCTGGGACATGGCGAGGGCGCGGCCGGGGGTGCCGTCGGCCAGGGTGAAGGGGGCGGGGGCGGTGAGCGCGGGGTCGAAGGGGTGCTTCCAGAAGCCGTTGAAGACGAGGGCGTTGATGAGAATGATGGGGGGGGCGGCCGCGAGGTCGCCGGGGGAGAGGAGGCGGGGGATGAGGGCGTCGGTGTGGTCGGAGACCCAGTGGTTGATGCGGGCGGCGGCGGCGACGGGGTCGGATATGTCGAGGGTTTCGGTGGCTGCCGCGTAGGCGTCGCGGGCGATGGCGGCGTAGGCGGGGGAGAAGGACGTGCCGAGGGTGGTCCAGATGCCGTTGGCGATGGCAAGATGGCCGTCGCCGGCGGCGGCCTGGCCGGACCAGTCGCCGTTCTTGAGGGCAAAGTAGCCGGGGACATCGGCGACGTCGCAGGGGACTACGGTGGAAAGGATTTCGTCGGCGGCTGGACCGTTCGCGCCTGCGGCGGCGAGGGCGAGGACCTGGGCGATGCTGTAGGGGGAGACGAGCAGATTCGGCGTGGAGGAGGCGGCGGGGGATGCGGCCAGCGCGGAGTAGAGGCGGAGGGCGAAGGCGTCCACGGCGACGGCCTGCGGTGCCAGACAGGCCATGGGGATGGCGACGGCGAGAAGAAGGGCTGGAATGCGGTTTGTCATCAAAGAAAGTATGCCACGCCATTCCCGCTGGGAAAACAAAAAAAGCCGCCTGCTCGCGCCTTGTCAATATTTAATTGTCTGGTAATTTGTCTGATTCCTTCCATGATTTGTGGGGTTGGAGGTCATGCGGGGGCGGTGATGGCGTTCTTGCGGAGCTTGCGGACGCTGCAAAGCTGGATGCCGTCCCATTCTGGACAGAGCGGCGCGCCCAGCGGCGGATGCTTTCGTTTTTCGCTGAAGGCGTAGCGGTGTTTCGCGAAGATGCTGGCCGCGAAAGTCTTGCTGCCAATCGCCAGTCCATTCGAGAAAGCGCGGATTTTGCAACGGAGTAGCTGGGGCAGGGAAGGTTTCTCGCGGTCGGTCAGACACTTCTTGACAGTGTTGGGGTCGAGGTCGCCGGCCCCCTTGGCGTAGAGCAGGCCACGATAGGCCTTCATCACCTTGTCGTAGTTGTCGGTCAAGTTGCCATAGACGCCGCACAATCCTTTACGAGCATCGTTGTCGCCTGAGAATGCGGCCCCGTAGCCGCTGAAGGCGTAATCCTGCGGATCGGAGACGATTCCGGCTCGGACAGGATTGAGATCGATGTAGGCCGCAACCGCCGCCAGTGAGCCACCGCCTTCTACCAGGGTGCTACCGAACCGACTTTCCCAGAGCGTGCCTTTGTGCCCGGCGTGATGGGCACGGTACCACACGGAAAACCGCTGATTCAGCGACTTCATGAAAGGCGAAATATCGTTCATGCGCCCACAGAGCTTTTCCTGCTCCGCTTGCAACGTGGAGAATAGTCCTTTCTTGCGATAATCGGCCCACCGGAGGCGCATTTCCTTGGCGCGCATATCCCCGTAGAGGTCGGCAACCCGGCGGAGTAGCTCTGCTTCGGAGATTGCGGCAGGGGAGGGGACATGGATAAGAATGTGGTAGTGGTTGGACATCACGCAATGGGTGAGGACGTCGAGCCCCGAGAAGGCCGCGACCCGCCGCATCATGGCGACAAAGACACGTTTCTCCTCGTCCGTGAACAGGTAATGCTGCAACGCGCATCGGCTGACCAGGTGGTAATAGGCCCCGCCATCTGCTTTCACTCTCTTCATTTCAACCTCCTTCCACGTAGGGTTCGCCCCCCATCATCCACAGTTTGCATGCCTTGTCAATACCAAATTGTCTGGTAATTATGTGGAATTGATGAGGGGGGATTAGGGGAGGAGGGAGGAGAGGGAGAGGCGGCGGCCGGCGAGGAGGGCGGAGGGGTACATGGGGGGGCGTCCGGCGGGTTGGACGAGGAGGAGTCGGAGGGGGGTGGTGGCGGTGGCGACAAGCAAGGCGGGACCGTCGGCGGCGAGAACGGTTCCGGGAGGGGCGGAAGGGGAAGTGAAAGTGGTTTCAGGAGAAGGCGGGGCGATTTCGAGGAGCTTGAAAGGCGTGTCGTCAGGGAGTTTTGCGGTGCAGCCGGGCCAGGGGAGGAAGGCGCGCCATTGGTCGTAGATGGCCTGGGCGGGCCGGTCCCAGCGGACAAGTCCGTCGGTCTTGCTGAGCAGGGGGGCGAGGATGACTTGTGATTCGTCTTGCGGAATGCCGGGGAGTGGGGCGTCGGCGGCACGGAAGCGGTCGAGGACGGAAAGGAGGCGTTCGGCGCCGAGCTTAGCGAGCCGGGCGGAGAGCTGGGGGCAGGTTTCGTCGGGCGCGACCGCGGTGGTGACCTGGTCAAGGATGTCGCCGGCGTCCATCTGGCGGGTGACGTAGAGGATGGAGACGCCGGTGAGGGCGTCGTGGTTGAGAAGGGTACGTTGGAGAGGGGTGGCTCCGCGATATCGGGGCAGCAGGGAGGGATGGATGTTGATGGCGGCGAGCCGGGGGATGGCGAGGAGGGCGGATTTCAGAAACTGCCCGTAGTCGGCGACAATGAGGAGGTCGGGGGCGAGTTCGCGGATGGCGGTCAGGGCGAAGGGGTCCTTGGGATCGTTGACATCCTCCGGTTGGAGGAGGCGCAGGCCGAGTTCCTGGGCGGCGAGAGCGGCGGGGCATTGGGTGAGGACCCGTTTGCGTCCGGCGGGGCGCGGGGGCTGGGTGACGACGGCAAGGAGGTCGTCGCGCCCAGCCGCGGCGATGGCGCGGATGGATGGGACGGCGACGGAACCGGTGGCGAGGAAGATCAGGCGCATGGGCAAGGTAGAGTGGTTGGAGGTGTCGAAGGTGTGGATTCTTTCGTCTTGGTCAGGGCGGAGAAAGCTCTGAAAACAGGTTTCCATTGTATGGAAACGTGTTTTCGGAGTCGGTCAAAGGATGTCGGCGAGTGTCTTGTCGTGGAGTCCGGCGACGAGGGAGGTCGAGATGTCGGAGAGCGCGGAGCCGATGTCAGGGAAGCGGGTGGAGAGGTCGGCGGCGATGGAGTCGCCGGAGCGGCCGCGATAGATGTCGGCGGCGATGGAGGCCAGCGGCATCTTGTCGGGGACGCCCTTGAGGGTGAGGGTGTTGTCGGCGGCGGATTCGGAGAGGTAGTTGTCGAGGAGGAGGTGTCGGGCGACGTCGGAGGCCAGGCGGAAGGGGATCTTGCGGCGGCGGGCGAACTCGGTGAGGTCGAGGGAGGCGCGAGCGGCCTGCTTGCGGGCGGCTTCGGCGAGGAGGGCGATGGCGACGGCGAGGCGGTCGGAGGGGGAGGCGGTGTCGGCGGCGCGTTCCTGCTCGTAGGTGGCCTGGTTCTGCATGGCGAAGGAGAGCTCGACGCCGAGCAGGAGGAGGACCCACATGACGTAGAGCCAGAAGAGGAAGATGGGGAGGGCGGCCAGGGCTCCGTAGATGTAGTTGTATTTGGCGACGCCGATCTGCATGACGGTGAAGAGCCGCATCCACACCACCAGGACCAGGGAGGTCACGAAACTGGCGCCGACCGCCGGGGCGACTTCGACCTTCGTGTTCGGCACGAGGACGAACGTGGCGAAGAGCGAGAGCCACAGGATGAGGAAGGTGTAGAGGTGCTGGCCCCAGGTGCTGGCGTCGACGAGCCCCATGGATTTGAGGTTGAAGTTTTCGACGTAGAGTTTTGCGTGGACGGTGATGAGAAGGCCGATGACGAGCGGGACGGCGACCAGCAGGGTCGTGTAGATGGGGATCTGCTTGAAGAGGTCGCGCTCCTTGCGGACGCCCCAGACGCGGTTGAAGGAGCGTTCGACGTTCATGAGCAGGAAGACCGCCGTGAGGATGAAGACGAGCAGACCGATCCAGCCCAGCGCGAAGAAGTTGGTGTTGGTGACGATCTCGAACAGCTTGTCGAAGAATTGCTGCATGCCCGCCGGCATTTCGGTGTACCAGCTTTGCGTCGTGAGCTTGGAGAAGGCGTCGTCGCCCATTCCGAAGCCGCGCATGATGGCGATGGCGACGGCCAGGACGGGGACGAGGGAGGTCAGGGTGCCGTAGGTGAGGGAGGTCGCGTGGATGGTGAGGTCATCCTGCATGTAGCCCTTGTAGGTCAGCAGGGTGATGCGGAGGGTCTTCTTCCAGGAGGAGTCGGTGGCGTCGACGCGCCAGACGCCATGCGTGAGGAAATTCTTGAGGCTGGTGAAGGTTTCTTGGAAGGACATGGGACCTCCTGGTCGGATGACATGCCCGGAGCGGGACTCGAACCCGCACGCCCCGGAGGGCAAGGGATTTTAAGTCCCTGGCGTCTGCCATTCCGCCACCCGGGCATCTCGGGCAAGTATGGCACAGTCGGAGTGGGGTGGAAAGGGAAAGTTGCGGGGGCGAAAAAATGGCGGGGAAAGCGGAGGCGCGGAGGGTAGATGGGCTAGAGAAATTAGTTGGTCCAGATTTCTAGGATTCTAGAGATTTGCGCCGATTACTGCGCTAATTACCAGGTAATCTGTTGTTGACAACAAGGGAATCAGGGGGAGGGGGGGAGGTGGATGAGGCGGTGGGCGAGGGAGCCGGGGGGGAGGGTGGAGGGAAGGTCGTCGAGGGAGAACCAGCGGGCGTCGAGCAGCTCTTCGGGTTGGGGGTGGATGGGGTCGAAGGGGGGGGCGGCGGTCGCCAGGAAGGCGAGCATGAAGGAGTTGGGAAACGGCCAGTAGGCGGTGTCGAGCAGGCGCAGGGAGGCCAGGGAGAGGCCGGTTTCCTCGCGGACTTCGCGTCGGACGCAGTCGTCGGCGTTTTCGCCGAGGTTGACAAAGCCGGCGAGAAGGGTCCAGAAATCCTGATTGCGGTTGCGGTGGCGGGCGAGGAGGATCCGACCGTCGTCGGGGCGGGTGACGCGCACGATGATGGCGGGGGACATCTGGGGGTAGAAGAGGCGGGAGCAGGCGGGGCAGCAGAGGGCGGGCTCCACGGGGTGGGGGCGGAGGGGGGCGGCGCAGCATCCGCAGTAGCGGTGGCGGGAGAGCCAGTTGAGGAAGCCGAGGGCGCCGAAGACGTCGCGGGCGAGGTCGGCGGCGGCGGGCGAGGGCGAGGCGAGGAGCTCGCGTGGGTGGGTGAAACGGTGGCCGGTCGGGGCGAGTTCGTTGTTTTGCAGGCGGTATGCGGCGTGGGCGAGGGCGGGGCCTGCGTAGGAGAGGGCGGCCTTGGGAATCAGACGGGCAGCGACGGGCGCTGTGCTCAGGATGAGCGGGGAGCCGTCTTCGATCCGCAGCAGGACTTCATCCTTGCCGCGGAAGAAGAGGGCGTAAGGGGAGGCGTTCACGGACCGGGCGGCTGGCGGCGGGCCTACTTGATGGCGTCAAGCGAGGGATCCGGGGCGATGCCGTACTTGAGGGCCTGCTCGTAGTGCTTGCGTGCGGTACGGGTGCTGACGGGATCGGTGAAGGCGTAGAGCAACGCCAGGTTGTAGTGGGCCTCGGCGAGCTTCTTGTTGAGCTTGACGGCCACTTCGAGGGTTTCGCGGGCCTGGTCGTAGTCGCCAGCGCCGAGCATGGCCGCGCCGAGGGTGGCGTGGATGTCGGCATTCTTGGGGTGAGCCTTGGCGAAGGGGATCAGGAGGGCGGCGGCATCGTCGTAGGCCTCGAGACGGATGAGGATCGTGGCCTCGATGAGGGCGAGCGTGTCGTTGTCGGCGTCGTTGGCGCGAACCGCCTGGACGGTGGCGAGGGCGGTCTGGAGGTCGCCGGCGGCGATGAGCTGGCGGACGAAGGCGGCGGGGGTGGTGTCGGCGGGGACCTGGGCGGGCGGGACGGTGGCGCGGAGCGTCGGCTGGGGCTCGGCCAGCTGGGGCTCGGGCTCTTCCGGAAGGGGCTCGGAGACCAGGGTGGGAGGAATTACGGGCGATTCGTCGGGGGCGGGCGCAGGGTTGGCGGGCTCGTTGGCGGCCGACGGCGGAGGAGGCGCGGACGTCTCAGGGTTGGCGGCGGGCTTGGCAGACTGCGCGTCCCAGAGGTCGGAGAGCTCCGATTTCAGGAATGCGAGCTTGGCCGAGGCCATTCCGGCGGTGGTGTTGGCATCGATGGCCGCCTGTTCGAGAGAGTCGATTTCTTCAGTGAGACGCTGGTTTTCCGCGGTGAGGTCGGCAAGCTTGGCCGAGAGCTCGGCGGTCTGGGCTTCGGCTTCGTCGAGGGCGAGATGGAGCTCGCGCGACTCGTCGAGGTCGTGGTTGGCGGCGGCGAGCTGGGACTTGAGGGCGGCGATTTCGGTATGGAGGGCGGAAAGCTCCTCGGCGGTGATGTCCGGGCGCTCCTCCAGGGCGGTCTGCGCCTTGGAGAGCTGATGGACGAGCTGCTGGTTGGTGGTGGTGAGGTCGGCGTTTTCCTTGTTGAGGGATTCGATCAGCGTGTCGGAGTTGGAAAGCTCGGATTCGAGGGCGGCGATCCGGTTCTTGAGGTAGTCGATTTCGAGGGCGACCTCCGTCTCATTGCGGGCGATCCGGCGGGAGTCGGCGGAGTTCGGCGGCGGCGCGGGAGTCTTTGCCGGAGCGGAGGGGACCTCGGGGCGGTCGGTGGCTGGGGGTTCGGCGGGCGCATACGCGGCAGGAGCTTCGGACGTGCGGCCATTCGCCCGGGCCTGGGCCTCGGCGATCTGATTCTGGCAGTAGGTGTTGCGATAGCGGACGAGCGAGGGCTTGAAGGTAGGGAACTGGCTGGCCATGTCGGAGTAGAGGGCCTGGGCCTCGGAATAGAGGTCGATGGCCGCGGGGTAGTCGGCGCCATCCAGCGCGGTGTCCGCCTTGGCCACGGCGACATACGCATCGGTGAGCAGCTGCTCCGGATCGGAATAGTCGGAGGCGTCGGCCCTCGCGGGGAGGACCGGGAGGAGCAGGGCGGCGGCGAGGGTCAGAACGGCGGCGGTGCGAAGCTGGATGGTCATGATGAAGGACTCCGATAGGTGAGACATGGGGAACCTCATGCTACTGGTGGGTTCCCCCTAGACTGCGCTAAAACCGCTGAAATGGAAAGCGGAAAAATATCTATCCTCAAATCTAAATCCTGTCAATGGCAGAATAGTCTGACACCTTTGGAGGTGCAGGGGGCGGCGAGAGAGGAGGGGAGGGGAGGGAGAAAAAAAGGGCGGCGCCAGGCATATGGGGGGGAGGAACCTGGCGCCGCTTACAACCGGGAGGGACTGGGGGGGCAGTCTCGCATTCCCGGCGTTTACCGCCGAAGCGGTAAATTGTCAACGGGGCGAATCATACCAAAACGGGAGGGGGGTGCAAGAGAAAAAATGAAAAAAGTGAAAAATTTTTTCGTGAGTGCGAAAAGGGGCGTAAAATATGGGATTTTTGGAATGGTTTTTGATGAGTGAGATGGGGTGGAAAGGGCGGGAAGTGGGGGCGGAGGGGCAAAAAAAGCCCCCGGCGGGGGCCGGGGGGCTTGAGGGGAGCACCGAGGAGGAGATGAGCTCTTCGGAGGCTCCGCTGGGATGGCAAACTGCGGCGAGGGGTGACCTCAGGGCGAGGTGTAGCCAGCGCGGAGGGCGACGAACGGGCCGTCGGGGAGGTCGTCGGGGGAAACGGAGAGGGTGATGGGGGAGCCTGTGCCGTCGACTTTGGTGGACGCGATGGGATTCCAGACTTGCGGGACGGCCAAGAGGTCCGTGCAGACGTAGAGATAATAGGTAGCGCCGGGCACGGAAGTGTCGAGCGTTGCGCCGTACTTGCCGGTGGAGGCATCGACAGCGAAGCTGGAAATCTCCGGCTGGGCGGAGTCGCGGATGAGGATGACCTTGGATGCCCATGTCACGGGTTCGGTGGACTGGACGGCGACAAGTTCGAGGTTGTCGAAGTAGAGGTTGTAGTTGTTGTCGGGGCCGGCGGAGTAGTTCCACACGCGGAGGCGTTTGATGGGAGCGGAGACGGTTCCGGTGAACGTCTGCGCGGCGGAGGGGGAGGCAATCGGGGTAATCGTGGCAGAGTAAGTGTCATTGGCGTTGACGGTGAAGGCGATGTCCAGGCCGGTTCCCGTCCAGGGGAAGTCGGTGGCGGCGCCGTCGGCCCCCTGGTGGTAGGTGCCTTCTCCTCCGTTGAAGTAGAGCTGCCAGATGGTGGCGCCGTCGACGGTCTGGAGGGCGGTGCCGACGCCGTAGGGATAGGGGGTTCCGTCTTCCTTGATCCAGTTGTTTTCGAAGGTCCAGAAGAGCGTTTGGCCAGCGGCCAGCGGCTCGTCGAAGGTACGGAAGGCTTCCGCCATTTTGTCGTTGGCGGCGTAGAGCCCGAAGGCGGTAGTGCCGATGTCGAGGTTGGCGTTGTTTGCGGTGGTGGCGCGGAAATAGCTGGCACCGCTCTGGATTTCTTCTCCCAGCTGCCAAGCGCCGAAGCCAGTGCCTGCGTTGGACCCGTCGGTCCAGTTTTCATAGTTGGCGGCTTCGTCGGCGGCGACGGTCACGGTGGTGCTGGCGCCGGGGGCGGAAGCGGAGAAGCTGATATCGTTGTTGCCGGGAGCGATGGGGATGGACTTGACGGTCCACGTGTCGGAGGCCGGGAACGAGCCGGTGGCACCATTGGCGACGTTGGTCCAGACGATGGTGCCGGTGACGCCGTAGGCGGTGCCGGAGATGGAGACGGCGGCGGTGCCGGAGCCGACGGAATCGCCGCTTTCATGGGAGGTGACGACAATTCCCTTCTCCACGCCGGGGTAGCGATCGCCGAGGTCAAAGGTCCAGTTGGCTTCGGAGTTGTTGTCCCAAGTATCGGTGCCGTTGTTGAAGCAGACCGTCAGGGACTTGGAGCCGGGCGGCGGGGTGAAGGTGGTTGCGAAGTAGAGGCCGCCTTCGCGGGAGGACATGGCAGTGCCCGGAGCGACGGTCCAAACGGTGTTGTCGTCATCGTCGGTGATGCCGTAGTGGACGTAGACGGAAGAGGCGTCGGCGAGGACGCGTCCGGCGGGGTTGTAGTAGACAGTCAGAGGCGATTGGACGGCGTCGGAGGCGTAGTCCACTGCGGCTGTGCCGCTGAACGGGACGACGGGCACGGTGGTGCCGGTGACGGAGAAGGTCCAGTTGTTGCCGTCGTGGTTGTCCCAGGCGGTGCCATCGTTGAAGCACATGACGAGGGTGGAGGCGGAGGAGGGGACGGCGAAGGTGTAGTCCCAGTGGGTGCCGTTGAGAGTCATGGCGTCGCCGGGGGCGTCGGTCCAGTTAGAGCCGTTATAGCCGTGGTGGACGTTGATCTTGGAGGCGCCGGAGAGGACGCGGCCGGAGGGGTAGTAGGAGACGGTGACGGACTGTCCGGCCTGGGCGGGGTTCGGGGAAATCTTCACGCCGTCGGTGGGCGCGTCGGCGTCGGCGATGGAGACGGACCAGTTGGCGCCATTGCGGGATTCCCAGAGTTCATTGCCGTCGACAGTACCGTGGAAGCAGACGAAGAGGGACGGGGAGTCGTTGAGGAAGGAGCCTTCGCCCGACTTGAAGACGAGAGAGAAGGTGTTGGTGCCGGTGCGGGTCATGGCCTTGTCGGCCCACGTGGTTCCGGCGTCGAAGGTGTAGAGGCAGTAGACGGGCGAGGCGGCGGCGAGGTCGCTGGTGCCGGCGTCGAAGGTGACGGTGATGTCGTCGGTATCGAGGGGCGCGGCGGGCTCGAAGGAGGCGGAGGCGCGCTTGCCGCCGGAACCGCCTTCGGCGGGAGTGCCGTCGTCCTCTACGTAGACGTGCTGAATGTCGGAACGGGACCAGTTGCCCTTGTTGTCCCAGGCCTCGACGTAGTAGTCGACGAGCTGGCCGCGGAACTGGGTGACTTTGGCGAAGTAGTAGTCGGCAACGGCTGCGGGGGCGAATTCGTAGTTGATCTGGCCATTGTCGGCGAGGGCGTTGAGTTCGGCGGTGGTGCTGGGGAGAACGCGCTTCTCCATGGGGATTTCAATCCAGCTTTCGACCTCGTCGCCGCCGGCGTAGGTTTCGTTTTGGATGGAATTGACGGGGTTATAGCCGTCCTTGTCGGCGCGGACGAACAGCTTGACGCCGCCGTCGGGGATGCCGGAAACGTCGTAGACGTGGGTCCAAACGTAGAAGTCGGAACCCATCTTCTTGCGGTAGGCGCTGTCGCCGGGGATGGCGTTGAACCAGCCGAAGGTGTAGCCGCCGGGATTGTACGGGAAGCGCTGCGGACGGAACATGGAGGGCGCGACTTCGTCGGCCGCAGCGAGGGCGGCCTGGTCGCAACCGTTTGCGCGGAGGAGTTCGATGGCGCGGAGGTTGGCCAGCGGGGGCTTGCATTCGTCGTCATTGCCGAGGCCGCCGTAGTAGTTGAAGCCGGAGTCGAGACCGGCGAGGTAGATGTGCCAGGCGCGCTCGGCGGCGTTGGGTTGGGCGGCGGGGTCGTGCGGAGCGGCGATGCGCCAAGGATCGCCGCGGCCGAGTTTCTTTTCGGCGGTTTCGCACCAGTTGGCGGCGGCGATGATGGGCGCCCAGTCCCAGAATTTCAGCGCGAAGCCGGGGCTTTCGAGGTCAACCTGGGTTCCGGGGTAGCACTTGTCGAGCTCCTTGACGTTGCAGGGGGGGTCGACCCACTTGAGAAAGTAGGGAGAGCCGTAGTCCATCTCCGGGAAAATCCATGCGCCGTCTTCGACGTGGGCGAGGGTGGCGTTGCCCTTGTAATCGTCGACGAAGCTCTGGATGGTTGTGTTGTCCCAGCCTTGGCCCACCGCGGCGCTGGTGAAGCCAGGCCAGGATTCCATCCAGGAGGAGTCGCCGCCGCCCCAGGCGTTGTCGCCGTCGGTGGCGGGGAGGATGATGACGGGGTTGTCGTCGGACGCGCCGTAGGTGATGTTCTGGGCCTTGTCCAAGGTTGCGCCGGAGTAGCCGGCCTTATAGGAGAGGACGTCGTCGGAGGGAACGGCAACCATCTGCGTGGCCACGCCGGTCCACGGGTTGACGTATTGCACCTTGTGGAGCTGGTAGGCGAAGGGGGCGACGTTCCACGCGCAGTTGCCGGGGTTGGGGGAGTCGTACCACCAGCCAGCGGTCGGGGAGGGGCCGTTCATGTCGGCGCGGTTGGGCTCGGAGGAGTTGATTTTGTAGTTGTCCGCGGCCGTGGCACCTTCGTGCGTGAGGTAGGTCGGGCAGGTGCGGGAGAAGTGGTGGGAGGCGACGATGACCCACTCGTAACCTTCGGAAGCGAGGACGTCGATCATTTCCTCGGAGAACGCCATTTCCGTCGGGAAGAAGCCCTTGGACTTGGGATAGGAGCCTTCCGTGCCGTCCTTGCTCCAGGCCTTCCAGGCGGACTGCTTGAGCATCTGGACTTCCTTGCGGAAGACGGCTTTCGGGAGGACGGGGCCGAGCGCGTGGTGGTAGCAGAAGCCGACCATGTCCATGCGGCTGTTGCCCTTCCAGTCCGTCCAGCTGCAGGCGTCCCGGTAACCGGCGAAGGGGTCGGATGAGTAATCGAGCATGCCGGCGGAGCCGAGCGAGCGGACGTTGTCGATGAGCGAGCCGGAGTAGCTGATGGCGTAGCCGGCGCCGGGGTTGCAGTTGCCCAGCGAATTCTTCGGGCCGTACTGGTAGGCCTGGAGGCGGTCGTGGAGGCCGAAGATGTCGGTCAGGTTGTTGGCAGGGTGGGCGCCGCCGTTGTTGATGGAGTCCTTGGCGAACTGCACGTGCCCCTCGCTGGACCAGTCGGGCCAGTAGATCGGCTGGTGGTTGTGCCAGAAACGCGCGACCTTGACGCTGCCCGCGCCCGCCGAGGTCGCAAGGGCCAGGGCTAGCATGCCAAAGGCAAGGAATGTTGTGGAAATATGGCGGTAGAATGAGGATTTTGTCATGGCAGAATCTCCGATGGCATCAGGTTTCCGGGTTGATGGGGAACGGGGCAATCCTGCCACTTTCCCATGAAAAAGTCAAATTTTTCATTTTCGCGGGGAAACTCAAAAAGAGAGTTGACAGGGGGGGGGCGGAAGAGTAGGGTGAGCCGCGGTTTGAGGCGTGGTAGCCAAGTGGTAAGGCAAGGGTCTGCAAAATCCTCATTCGTCGGTTCGATTCCGTCCCACGCCTCCATTTTTGTGCCCTGATTCGGGCAGGGGGAGGGGGGAGGGGACGGATTACGCCAATCGGGTTGCGGGGGCGGAGCGATGCGGACGGACGGCGCAGAGGCTGATGTCTGACCATTGCGGAGACAACGGGGCGGTGCGGGGCGGCTGTCGGCGGGTTTCGCTGAACGCATATCGGTGGCGCGCGAAGATGGAGGCCGTGAAGTCGGCGCTGCCAAGGGCCAGGCCTTGGGTCATGGCTCGGATTTTGTGACGGAGCAGCAGCGGGAGGGGGAGGGGGGGGCGCTCGGCGAGGACTCCCTGGACAGCCTCGGCGGGGAGGTCTGAGGCGCCTTTTGCGTAGAGAAGACCACGATAGGCGGCCATGACGGCGGTGGCGGAGCGCCTGGTCTGGCCATAGACGCCGGACAGACCTTTCCGGGCGTCGGCGTCGCCTGCGGTGGCCGCGCCGTAGCCGCTGAAGGCGTAGTTTTTGGGGTCGGTGACGATGCCCGCGCGGACGGGATTGAGATCGATGTAGGCCGCGACTGCCGCGAGAGAGCCGTTCCCTTCGACGAGCGTGCTGCTGAAACGGCCTTGCCAGATCGTGCCTTCGAAATCGGGGTGATGCGCTCCGTACCAGATTGAGAAGCGCTGGTTGAGGGACTTCATGAAAGGGGAGATGTCGAACATCCGCTTGCGGAGCAAGGATTGCTCCTTCTCGAGACGGTCGAGCTGCCTGGTTTTGCGGAATGCCTCCCAGCGGAGGCGCGTTTCCGCCGCGTATTCCGTTCCATAGAGGATGGCGACGCGGGCCAGAAGTTCGTCCACGTCGAGCTGCCGCGGGGGAGGGACATGGACAAGGATATGGAAATGGTTCGACATCACGCAATAGGTGAGGATGTCGATGCCGGAAAAGGCGGCCATGCGGCGCATCATCCCGACAAAGACCTCCTTGTCCGAATCTTGGAAAAGAAATTGCTTGAAGGCGCACCGGCTGACCAGATGGTAGTAGCCCTCGCCGTCGTTCTTGACTCGTTTTCGTCTCATTTTTTGTGGTCTCCGCCCCCGACTCTCTCAAACTTTTCTCCCCTTGTCAACAGAAAAATAGTCTGACACCTTTGATGGGGAGGGGGGAAAAAAGAAGGGGCGGCGGGGGCCGCCCCAGGGGGGGAGGGGGGTTAGCGGATGTGGAGCCAGGCCTGGATGGCCGGGGCGAACTTGAGGACGACAGGGGCGAAGACGATCGAGACCATGCTCATCAGCTTGATGAGGATGTTCAG
>JAEEGH010018106.1_pt1 | contig 14929 bp, 14 predicted proteins | sample 9134181 | NCBI WGS metagenome assembly JAEEGH01 (sample SAMN16246544, study PRJNA631951) | gut metagenome | biome: gut microbiome; feature: rumen; material: DP-attached | host: Bos | place: Iran: Karaj | collected 2018-10 | reverse complement strand
CCGTAATCATGCTTACCGCAAAAGATTCAGAATACGATGTTGTTACAGGCCTTGATTCTGGTGCTGACGATTATGTTACAAAACCTTTTGGAATGATGGCTCTTGTTTCCCGCATAAAAGCAGTTCTTCGCCGCTACGAAAAATCTGATTCCCATAAAGAACTTCTTGAGGCTGGCGGAATTAAAATTGATGAAAATCAGCATACAGTTTTTGCCGGCAACCAGCAGCTTTTTCTTACAGTCAAGGAATTCGACCTGCTTGTCCTGCTTATAAAGAATCGCGGAAATGTGCTTACCCGTGAACAGCTTCTTGAATCTGTATGGGGCCTTTCTTCCGAGATAGAAAGCCGCACCGTAGATGTTCACATTCGTACTCTTCGTGCAAAACTTGGTGAGTATGAAAAAAATATCGAAACAATCCGTGGAGTTGGATATAAGTTTAATTAGGAATGCAGAAAGCGGAATTAAGAATTGGGCGTGCCGGCAACAAGTTGCCGTCGTGCGTTCCGCAATTCCGCTGTCGCTCCAATGCCTTCGGCATCGCTTCGCGTTGCTCCATGCACTCACGCATTAACATAAAGGAGATAGCTCAACATGAAACCAAAATCATTAACCTTTAGAATCTTTATCAACACTTTTTTTGTTGGAACTCTTATTTATTTTATCTGTGCGTTTTTATTCATTTCAAATATGTACGGATATTTTGAGAAGCAGATTTTTTCAGAACTTAAAAGCGAAAGTTTATTTTTGGAAAATTCAGTCTTAAATCAACAACTGGACCATCTTTCCGAATTACAAACAGAAAATCGTATAACACTTATCCACTCTGACGGAACCGTTTATTTTGACAATAAAGTTGATGCTGCCAAACTTGAGAATCATGGAGCAAGACAGGAATTCCTTGAGGCAAAAAACAACGGCTCAATTCAAATTTCCCGTTTCTCTTCCACAATGACAGAAAAAACTCTTTACTTTGCACGGCTTCTTCCAAATGGGGATGTCCTTAGAATCAGTTGCAATCAGCATTCTGTGTGGGTTCTTGTTTTAGGAATGAGTCAGATTTTGTTGATTATGCTGGTTATCGCAGTAATCATTTCAGGTTTGTCGGCTAACTGGATTAGTAAAAAAGTTGTAGAACCATTAAACACAATTGACTTTGAAAATCCGGAAGTTTCAGAAGTTTATGAAGAATTAAAACCATTTACCAAACGCATCATAGAAGAAAATTACGAAAAAGCGCAGAGGGAAGAACTTCGTCAGCAGTTTACGGCAAATGTAAGTCACGAATTAAAAACCCCTCTTACAAGCATTTCAGGCTTTGCAGAAATCTTAAAAGCTGGTGGAACAGATGAAGCCACAACAAAAGATTTTGCCTCATCAATTTATGATGAAAGCCAGCGGATGATAAATCTTGTAAACGACATTATCAGATTAAGCAAACTCGATGAAAAATCTATCAGTCTTGAAAAAGAAGCCTTGAGTCTGAGAGAAATGTGCCGCGAAGCAATTGAAGCTGTTTCTGTTAATGCCAGAGCAAAAAATGTATCTATAAATCTTACGGGGGACTCCGGCTTAATCAACGGTGTACAGCCTGTTATTTATGAAATGGTTTTTAACCTGATAGACAATGCTGTAAAATACAATGTTCCAGATGGAAAAGTAGAAATCAACATAAAAAACTTTATGGAATCAAACCGGGTATTTTTTACAGTCCAAGATACAGGAATCGGAATCCCAGCTGCAGAAAAAGACCGAATTTTTGAACGCTTTTACCGCATAGACAAAAGCCGCTCAAAACAAAACGGCGGAACTGGGCTTGGCCTTTCAATTGTAAAGCACGCCGCAAAATATCACGATGCCAGCATTCTTGTAAACAGCGAAGTTGGAAAAGGCAGTACCTTTACAGTAATTTTTCCGGTGTAAATTTTACATAAACCTAAAAAAATACCACCTAAAACTACACTTTCGGGTAATTTAGGTGGTATTTTCTAGAAAATCAGTGCTCTGGCCTCTAGTCTTTCACAACCTTAGTAAGTTTTGCCATTTTCTTGTAGATTTCTGTGTTGTCGTAGAAGCCTTTGAATTCTTCCTGACCTGCACCTAAGGCAAATACTGGAACTGGCAAACCTGTATGACTGTTTGAAGTCCAGCCCAATCCTGCCTTTGCATTCAAAAGGTGAGTGATTGTAATTGTAAGTGGCTCGTAAGTTCCGTACAAATCATATTCCTGCTGATTTCGACTCTTGTCGTTTTTGATTGTCTTCTCGTAAGCTGTCTTGATACGTCCAAGTTCGTAGTCTGTAAGAACAAGTCCGCCATTTTTATCAGAACCATTTGAACCTGGAAGTTTAAGACCAAAGAGTTTTTCTACATCCGCCATAACAGTTTCAAAACTTGTACCGTTCTTTTTGTAAGACGAAACATAATCTGAATCAAACTTTGCGTATGAGATTTTCTGTCCGTCCAATGTTCGGAAGAACAAGTTGTAATCTGTTCCGGCATAGCCGATTGTAAGTCCCCCAGTTTCGTGATCTGCAGTTACAAGGATGAGTGTCTCTTTAGGATGTTTATTATAGAAGGAGATTGCTTCTTCTACGGCCTCGCTCAAAGCCAATGTGTCTGCAATTGAAGAACGGGCATCGTTAGCATGGCAAGCCCAGTCAACTTTTCCGCCTTCTACCATCATGAAGAAACCTGTTTTGTTATCTAGAATTTCAATTCCTTTGCGAACATAATCCCGAAGCGACCACTCTCCAGATTTTCGGTCGTTGTCATAGCTCATGGAATCTGCATCAGCCAATGTTTCCGCAACAAGGATTGCCTTGTCACCATTTTTAAGTGCATCCGCTGATTTTTGATCAAAACAAACTTTGTAACCTGCCTGCTTAGCAAGCTCATAAATTGAAGTTTTGTCTTTGTTTTTGTCCTGAGGTTCCATTAAAGCACCACCAGCAAAATAGTCAAAGTTTGAAACAACAAGTTCTTCACCAATTGCATAGTTTGATTTCCGGCTTGCCTGATGAGCGTAAGTTGCTGCGGGTGTTGCGTGATTCAAGTTTACTGTAGAAATTACACCAATCTTGTATTTTTTCTGATCCCGAAGCTGTTCTGCAATTGTGCGGTACTTAATCTTTTTTGTAATGTCCACATTAATTGAAGAAGAATGAGTTTTGTAGCCAGTAAAAATTGATGTGGCAGTTGAAGCCGAATCTGGTGCAAAAGAAGTTGCATCGTAAGTGCTTGCCGAACCTGCTACAGGAAACTGATAAAAACTTAAAGTTTTCATTTCTGGTGAATCAGATGGATTTTCTGATTTTTTTACAACATCAACAATTCCTGCTGCATCTTTACCTGCATAGTAAGCAGCACTCTGAATCTGTGGATAGCTCATTCCATCCCCTACAAAAACAAACAGGTATTTTGGAGTCCCTTTTCCTGTAACTGGAGCAGTAATTTTTGCTTCTGCATGAAGGCTTGCAGAAGCAACCAGCAATGTAGCCAAAACCAAAGCTGTTTTTTCTAATTTTTTCATAAAAAATCCTTGCCATCTGAAAATATTTACAAAATCATAGGAGGTAAGATTTTGCTTTCAGATGGCAGGTTTAATTTAATCTGGAAAGATTAAGTTTTCGGGAAGCGAAGGTTAAGAATGTGTAAAATTCTAACCCATTTCTTTAATGAATAAATCGTCCTCCTCATAGCAGAAGTTTTAGGGAATAATGAGGTTAAATGTTTGTAAATAGGAGCTTTATACGAAAATAGCGCAGTTTATACCTGTTAAAATTTCAAAAATAGCGCAGTTGAAGTTGACAAAATTTCAAAAATAGCGCAGTTTATATTTATGGATATAAAGACTATTGAAACTGTTTTATTGGAACAGAAAGAAGAATTTCTAGCAAATCTGAATGAAGAATGGTGTTCTCGACCAGAAGAAGAACTTGTTGATTTAAACAGTAAACTTGCACAGGTTGTCATTGGTATTCGTCGAAGCGGAAAGTCTACTTTGTGCTTTAATGTTATAAAAAAATCTGGAGAGCAATTTGCTTATGTCAATTTTGATGATGAACGTTTTGCCGATATTTCTTCTGATAATTTGAATACAGTTCTTGAATGTCTTTATAAAATCTACGGTGATTTTAATCATCTTTTTATTGATGAAATTCAAAATGTTGATGAATGGTTTTTGTTTATAAATCGTCTTCTAAGAACCGGAATGCATATATTAATAACTGGTTCAAATGCAAAACTGTTGAGTGGCGAACTGGCAACTCATCTTACTGGACGCCATATGACAATTGAGCTATTCCCATTTTCTTTTAAGGAATATTGTGAATATCAAAAAATAAGTACAGCTCATGGAACTACAAAAGAAAAAGGATTGTTGATGGCAGCTTTTGATAATTATTTGCATGATGGCGGATTTCCAGAGCTTTTGAATGAAAAACGAAAACAAACTTATATCAATACTTTAGTGGATAGCATTCTTAAAAAGGATATAGAAAAAAGATATGCCGTAAAATATAAGGCTGCCTTTGAGAATATTGCAAATCATCTATTAAACAATGCTCCTGCAAAAATCAATTATTCTGAATTACAGAATCAGTTTGGACTTCGTTCCGATCACACTGCAGAAAATTATGTTAATTATACAAAGAACGCTTATCTGGTTTGTGGACTGCATAAATATTCTCCCAAAAGCAAAATTCGTATTCGCGATGAAAAAGCCTATGCCGTTGATGTTGCTTTGATGAATAATCGTGAAAATGCTTTAGCAGGAGAAAATCTTGGCTGGCGATTGGAAACAATTGTTTATATTGAATTGCTGCGTCGATACAAGCCTTTGGAATGTGATGTTTACTATTATGATGAAACTGCAGGCGAAGCTGATTTTGTCGTATGTAAAGGAAACTCTGTTCAGCAGATTATACAGGTAAGCTATGATATTTCAAATTCAAAGACTTATAAAAGGGAAGTAAATGGTCTTCTATTGGCATCTTCAAAAACAAGCTGCAATAACCTTTTATTGATAACAGACCATGAGGATAAGAATATAGTCGAAAATGGTAAAAAAATTTGTGTAACTTCAGCGTATGCATGGTTAGTTGAAAAATAAGGTCAATATAAAATATGTGTATTAAGCCTTAATGTAGGATGTGTTAAGCCTTTGTAAAATTGTCTTTGTTTGTAAGAAGAATTCCAGAAATAAAGGCGGTTAATGGAGCTGTCATTGCAAGTCCAAAACTTCCTGCAATTGTGTTGATGATTTCTGCGGCTACCACATTGTTATTCAGAATATTGTAAACTGGAGTTCCCTGAGCCATAAAAACCGTTTATCAAGCCCGTAAACAAAAAGAACAATCATGAAAGTCATTATGGCAACTGCAACTAGTCCAACAAAAATCGAATTATAACCTTTTAAAAAGAGCGGAACTAAAATTTTCCACAAAACAAGAATCGTGATTACAAAAGACAAAACTGAGCGAAGACCAACACCACGAGCAAAGCAAATCAGAAATAGTGCAAAAGCTATTGCAAGAACAAGTTCGCCATCAAGGCGGTAGTAATCAATTAGATTGATAGAAATTATTTCTCCTTCGTCATGATGTACAACAGCCTGAGCTTTATCTCCTGGTCTAAAAAGTTTATCCTGAGAAAGAGAACCTCCCAGCATATTCCAGCCAAACGAGGTCTGTCCCTCAAATCTGCCAGTTAAAAAACGAACTTTGCAAATCTGTTGACCGGTGCGAATTAATCCTGTATCAATAAGGCTTGAATTATCCACCTCTTCAACAAGCACTTTGCATTTTTCTGCATCCTTAAATTGAAGAGCACCTTCAAAACCGGTAGGAAGAAATATTAATACTACAATAACTATCGAAATTCCAACCAAAAAAGAAAATCGATGTTTCATTCTCTCTCCCCAGTCAACGCAAAAATTACCCATTTTGCAATGTTTGTAGCGTGATCACCGATACGTTCTATGTATTTTGCAATCAAAAGATAATCAAGAATTGTTTCTCCTTCTGTCGTTTCACGAATCTTTTCAACTAAGTCTTTTTTTATTACGTGGTACAAATCATCAATTACATCATCGTGAGCAATTACATTTTTTGCTTTGTTAAAATCTTTGTCTATGTATGACTGCACCGCATCGTGAAGCATTTTGATTATTTCAGAACTCATCTCGGTTATTTCATTCATTTTCCCATATTTACAGTCAGGAACATTCAAAACCAAATCTGCCACATCAGCCGCGTGGTCCCCGATTCGTTCCATATCCGTAATCATTTTTAATGCCGCTGTTATCATTCTTAAATCTGTTGCCATTGGCTGCTGCTGGAGCAAAAGCTTCATGCACTGAGCTTCAATTTCCCTTTCCATTTCATTTATGGCTTCATCATTCTGACCTACAGTTTTTGCTGCTTCAGTATCACGTCCCATTAGTGCAATCATGGAACTTTCAATGGCAATTTCTATCATCTTTCCCATATTGATAATAGCTGAGTTCAGCTTCTTTAATTCCTGTTCATATTTTTCTCGCATTTTTTTCTCCATCAACCAAAACGTCCGGTTATATAGTCTTCCGTCTTTTTCATCTTAGGCTTACTGAAAATCTGTTCGGTATTACCTGACTCGATAATTTCTCCCAACAGGAAGAAAACAGTTTTATCGCTTACACGAACTGCCTGCTGCATATTGTGGGTAACAATTACAATGGTGTATTTTTCTTTTAGTCCAAGAACACAGTCTTCTATTTTTGAAGTTGAAATTGGATCCAGAGCCGAAGTTGGTTCATCCATAAGCAGGACTTCTGGTTCTACTGCAAGAGCACGTGCAATACAAAGCCGCTGCTGCTGACCTCCACTTAATTCCAATGCTGATTTTTTTAGGTTATCTTTTAATTCATCCCAGATTGCCGCATTCTGTAGGGAAGTTTCAACAATTTCATCTAAATCGGCTTTCCGCTTAATTCCGTGAGTACGTGGTCCATAAGCAATATTGTCATAAATGCTCATAGGAAAAGGATTAGGTTTTTGAAATACCATTCCCACATTTTTACGAAGCCGGTTTACGTCGGTGGATTTTTCGAGGATATTCCAGAAAACGGAGTGTTGCGGGGTGTCCCCGCTAGAGAGGATAGGACGCAACGAAGTGCGGCCGTAAGGGGAAACTTTCCATCCATTCCTAATTAGAATCTCCCCATCGATTTTACATCCTTCCACCAGATCATTCATACGGTTTATGGATTTAAGCAAAGTAGATTTTCCGCAACCACTTGGCCCAATAAACGCCGTAATCTGATGCTCGGGAATTTCAAGATTTATTTTTTTAAGGGCATGAAAGCTGCCATAAAATAAATCAAGATTTTTTATTTCTATTTTATTCATATCGTCCCTCCATTATTTTTTGACTCTTTTTGCTATCATATTTGCCAAAGCATTAATCCCCACAACCATTGCCAAAAGCACAACAGCCGTAGCAAAGGCCTGCCCGGTATGAAGTCCTTCCGAACTCAAAACATACATGTGAATTGCAAGCGTTCGTCCAGACCCAAACAGATTTTCCGGCACTTGAGCTACAGTTCCCGCAGTGTAAATTAAGGCAGCAGTTTCACCTGCAACGCGCCCGGTTGCAAGAATTACTCCACTCAAAATACCTGGCACAGCACTTGGCAAGATTGCCTTAAACACCGTGCGTAATTTTCCGGCTCCAAGTCCATAACTTCCTTCCCGGAATGAATCTGACACCGCAAGCAAAGCTTCTTCTGTAGTCCGCATAATTGTTGGAAGAATCATTATTGCAACAGTTGCGGCTCCAGCCATCAGCGAATATCCCCAGTGCAAAAATCCCACAAACAAAAGCATTCCAAAAAGGCCGTAAATAATAGAAGGAATCCCCGTTAAAGTTTCCGTAGTCATCCTTACAATTTTTACAAAGGGGTTACCCTTTCTGGCATACTCCACAAGATAAATTGCACTTCCTATTCCAAGAGGCACCGCCAGAAGGAGAGCCATCACCGTCATCAGCAAAGTGTTCACCAGCGCCGGCATTACAGAGCAGTTTTCCGATGTATATTGCCAGCTGAATAAATCTCTTTGCAAGAATGGCAGGCCTTTTACAAGAATGTAGGCAATCATAAAGACTAAAACTGTCAAAGTGAGTCCCGCGCAAAAATAAACTGCGGCTCGAACAAATCCTGATTTTGTTTTTCTGGAAGTTGCGTCCGCAAGCGGCCGCCGGGCTTTCCGCACTTCGCTACCGCTCATCGTCCTCGCCTCCGCGACTTGAAGCTTCGCTGTCAATTCGCTCCGTCTGCGGTCGACTAAAGGTGCTACAATCCCTAACTCATTTATACTCATTTCGTACCTCTATTCTTCACCAGATTAAAACTCAGATTAATCAGCAATATAAACACAAACAAAACCACACCTGTGGCAATCAGCGCTTCGCGATGAAGGTCCGTAGCATAGCCCATTTCGATAACGATGTTTGCCGTAAGAGTTCGAACACCTTTCAAAATTGAATCTGGAATTCTGGCCTGATTTCCTGCAACCATAATTACAGCCATAGTTTCACCAATAGCACGTCCAATTCCAAGAATGATTCCTGCCATAATCCCCGAGCGGGCGGCTGGAAGCATGGTCATAAAAACACTTCGTTCATGGGTGGCACCTAAAGCACGGCTTCCTTCATAGTAGCTTCCAGGAACTGCATTCAATGAACTTTCCGAAACAGAAATAATCGTTGGCAAAATCATCATGCCTAAAAGAAGACTTGCAGTAAGAATTGATGAACCATTTCCTCCAAAAACATTTCTTACAAAAGGTACAATTACCATAAGACCGAAAAATCCGTAAACAACACTTGGAATCCCGGCAAGCAAATCAATTGCAGGCTTTATGATTTTATGCAGCCAGACAGGACAAAACTTAGATAAAAAAACTGCAGTCATAAGGCCAATAGGAACTCCAACAATAATGGCTCCTGCAGTTACATAAAGACTTCCTACAATCATGGGGAAAATACCATAAAGGTCATTCCCCGGTTTCCATTTAGTCCCGAACAAAAAATCTGTAAGTCCGATTTTGTGCATGGCAGGAATTCCATTTGCAAACAAAAACAGACAGATAAACAAAACAGCAAGAATACTGAATCCCGCTGCCAGAAGGAAAATCATTTCCCACAATTTTTCTTTTATTTTCATGTCATCACTTTATAAAATCTTTGTAAATTTCCAGAGAAGACTTTGTTAAGTTTTTGTAAAAAAAAGACCTTCAGATAAAAGCTCTGAAGGTCTCAAAGTGAATTATAAAAATCTATTTAACATTCACCCACTTAGAAACTTCTCCAGTGAAAATCGATTCCACCTGGGCCTTTGTCATATTTTCAACAGGGTTTGCCTTATTCACGATAACTGCAATTCCGTCGATGGCGATTGTAATTTCCTTAACGCCTTTTGCTTTTTCACTGTCTTTAAGGGCACGGCTTGCCATTCCAATATCGCAAGTTCCGTTGATAGCATTTGTAACGCCAGTTGTAGAGTCAGAAGTCTGAAGTTCTATTTTTGCATTTGGATTTATGCTCTTGTAACTTTCAATAAGTTTTTCCATAACTGGAGAAACTGAAGAAGAACCAGCAACTACAACTTTTCCGCTTGCTTTATTTGAAGAATAAGCCTTTGTATTCTGGATTTTAATGTACTTGTTGGCTGCGATAATCTTCTGACCTTCATCGCTTACAATAAAGTTTACAAAATCCTGTGCAACAGGTGATAGCCCCTCTTTAACAGCAATATTGAACGGGCGGCTGATTTTGTAAGAACCGTTATTGATGTTAGCCACTGTAGCATCAGCACCACCAATTTTTACTGCCTTTACGGAATCGTTCAATGAACCTAAAGAAACATAACCGATTGCGTAAGTGTCGCCAGCAACACTTGTAAGCATTACAGCTGTGGAATTTGTAATGGCTGCTTCATCAGTTGTGTAGTCCACTTTTTTACCGTTTGCATCTTTTTTTTCAATGCCAAAAAGTTCAATAAAAGCACCCCGCGTTCCAGATCCGTCTTCCCGACTCAAAACTGTAATTGATTTCTTGCTGTTAAATTTTGGAGCAGCATAAACCGAACAAATCGATGTAGCCAAAATTGCTCCAAGAATCATTTTCTGTAGATTGATTTTCATAATAACTCCTTGAGATTTTAATCTCTTTATTAAGATGTCCTAAATCTACAGGAGTTGTGTTAAGTTCCAATGTAAAAATTGTTAAGAACATGTAAAAAAATAATAAAGAGTCCAGAGAACATCGGTCTTTGGCAAATAATCCAAAAAAACAGAGTCTTGTTGGCGGAGGATTAGAAAGGGCAACGTTGCCCTTCTCAGGAATCCAAAGTGTCCCGCTATTCTTCGACCATGCTTCAGAAAAATCTATATTTTGCCAAGCGGCTTGAAAACGGCACTGTGCTCAGGGTTTCCTGCCAGCAATATACAGCGGGACTTTTGATGTTCGGTTTAAGCCAGGAACTTTTGTGCCTTTTAGTGATTGCCCTTATTATTTCAGGTCTTGCGGCCGCTGCACTTTCAAAAAAAATCACGACTTCCATAGAAAAAATTGATTTTGAAAATCCCGAGACGAATGAAACTTTTTCAGAGTTCAAGCCTTTCATAAAGCGTATCAGTGACGAAAACTTTGAGAAAAAGCAGCGGGAAGAAATCCGCCGGCAGTTTTCCGCGAATGTAAGCCATGAGCTTAAAACTCCCCTGACCAGTATAAGCGGTTTTGCGGAAATTATGAAAAGCGGTTCAGCTGATGAAAAAACGATGCTGAGTTTTTCCGAAGACATCTACAACGAAGCGCAGAGATTGATTCTTCTTGTGAATGATATCCTGAAGCTTTCAAAGCTGGATGAAGAATCCATCACGATGGAAAAAGAGGAAATCTGCATTGAAGAAACTTGTGCCGAAACAATCAAGTCTCTTGAATCGTATGCAAAGAAAAAAAATGTTTCTGTTGAACTTGAGAACAAAACGAAAGAAGCGGCTTACATACACGGTGTTCCGACCGTCATACAGGAGATGATTTTTAATCTTATAGAAAACGCAATCAAATACAACAAGGAAAACGGAAGCGTTATTGTGAAAATCGAAAAAATCAGTTTGGAAAGAGATTATCTGAGGCTTTGCGTTAAGGACACGGGAATCGGGATTGCAGAAAATCAGCAGGAAAGAATCTTTGAGCGTTTTTACAGAATAGACAAAAGCCGTTCCAAAGACCTTCAGAGCAACAGAACGACAGGCACTGGACTGGGGCTTTCAATCGTAAAGCACGGCGCAAAATATCACAATGCAAAAGTCAGCGTAAAAAGCAAAATCGGGGAAGGAAGTGAGTTTTCCCTAATGTTTCCGATATAATGTAATAATCACATAACATAATTTTCAAAGCCGACAAACCGGTCAAGCCGGTTTGCGGTTTAAAATATTGTTATGTGGACGCCCGCACTGGGGCGCAGGAGAAGAAAAAATGAAAAGACTATTGATACTCGCTTTGGTATGTTTAATGCTGTTTTTCGTTAGCTGTTCGAAAAATCCAGACGAAATAGTAAAACTGAATGATAGAATCAGTGAAATTGAGCTGAAAAATCAAGAACTGCAGCAAAAGATTGAAGAATTAGAAAACGAGAACAAAGAACTTCAAGAAACGGTTGCTTCATTAGAAAATGAAAATCAAGAACTTAAAAATGCACAAAATACACCCAAAAGTGCCAGATTTTTAGAGTATGAAAAAACTTTCTTTAAAGAATATGAAAAACGCCATTCAAATGTAGTATCAAAGAATGATTATCAAAGATTCTATTTTGATTCAGAATTTTGGAAACCGATACTTGATTCAGAAGATTATGAACTAATTGAAGCTTTTCTTACTGTTTATGTTTATGCGCTTCCAGATGATAAGCCTTACGATCCTGATAATATTTATGATTCTGATATTATAACTGTGCAAAATTATCCGCCTTTACAATATGCTGCTCAGACAGGAAATATTGAACTTGTAAAGTTCATGGTCGAAAAAAAGCCCCAGCTTGTAAAAATAATCTATAATGGGGCAAGAGGCGGCACTAATGATGAGAATGCATTGGATATTGAAAATACAAATGAAATGAATGAAACACTTATAAAACTGGGTGTTCCAACAGTATTAACATTTTTTAGAGATGGATTTACTAAAGAAAACTGTAAAAAATATGCATCTATCAAGGATTTTGAAAATTCAAATGGGATTGACATTGAAACAGGAAGTTTTTTTGCCTGTAAAGCAAAAGTTTTCGTCTTTGATAAAAACAAATCAAAATACTGTTGGTTGTATCAGATAAAAGATGGTTATTATCTGTCCGGTGACAACATAGAATTTAATACAGATTTATAAATGTTTGCATTCTATTGTTTTCTCTGGTTCTGGTAAGATATGAAAAGGGTGAGAAAAAAATGGACACAGTGTAAGTATCCACATAACAAGGTTTTCAAAGCCGATAAAAACTTTGTCACAAAAGTTGCTCTCCGCGGCTTTGCGCCGCCGCAACTTTTGCGCCAATTCTGCGCGTTGCGCAGAACCGTTTTTACGGTTTAAAACGCTAGTTATGACGACAGGCACACTGGCCTGCCCTTTTGGGAAATAAAAAATGGAAGAATTAAATATAACTAACAAATTCTCTTCGAAAAGTAGATTAATAGCGTTGCTTCTTGGCATTTTTTTTGGTGGACTTGGAATTCATAACTTTTATCTTGGAAAAATCGGAAGAGGTATTCTTAAAATTTTTATGCATTTTATAGGAACTATTTTATTTTCAATAGGATTTTTTGAAAGTTTTGATTATGGCGAAATAGTTTTTTATATCGGTCTATTTATGATTTTTATTCCAATCATATGGGCTTTTTTTGAATGGATTTTAATAGCTCTGGGAAAAACAAAAGATTCAGAAGGTCTGTTGATAATTAATTGGTAATTCAATATTAAAAAAATTAATAGTTAATAATCGAGTCAAGCTCGATTATTAAATGAAAATTATACTTTAGGGTTTACGCGAAGAAGCGGTTATAGAAAAAGAATATTTAATAAAGCAAGTCGAGCTTGCTTTATTAAATAAAATAGAACTTTAGGGCAGAACAAGGTAGCAGTAAAAACGCGGCTTTACGCCGCTCAAAAATAAAGAAGCATACGCTTCAAATGGTTGTACAGAATCTTCTTAAAGAAAAAAATTAAGGTATATAATTCTGTATAAGAAATATTTTTGTCATAACAAAGGTTCGTAGCCGACAGCGGGTCAAGCCCGCTGCGGTACAACCAGTTGTTATGTGGACGCCCGCACTGGGGCGCTTTGGAGAAAAAATGAAAAAATATAAAAGTTATTCACCTGTGTTATTCATTATATTAATTCTTGGCCTACCTTTAGCTTTATGGATGGTTTTTGGAACAATTCTTGGTATTATCAGTGAAGATAAAACAGATACATTTGTAGTAATCATTGGTATTCTTTTGATTATTGGAGATTCATGTTTATTATCAGAATGTTTTCGAAAAATTAAAATTTCTGATGATTATATTTCGAGGAGAAACTTTTTTCTAAAAGAAAGAAAAATGTTTTTTTCAGAAATTATTAAATATGAAGTTTCAATAGGTCAATATGAAAATGATATTATCTTGTATTCAACTGACAACAAAATAAAAATTCCTTTTTTTGATAAAAAGTTTGTTCTTGATTTTTCTGAAATTTTGAGAAAAAAATTTTGTTTAGAAACAAAACAAAAAGTAGAAAATATGAAAAAAAATGGAATTCAACTTCATTGCTCCAAATATAAAATAAATTGTGATATTGATGGTATTACAAACCTTAAAAATGGTAAAAAATTTACGTGGGAAAATATAAAATGTAAAAAAATTGAAAACATATATGGCAATTCTTATACTTTTATAATAGATAAAGAAATCAAATTCGGAATGAATAAAATAAATTTTAATTTTGCAATGGAAGATTTTTTTGAAGAAATGTCAAAAAAATGTATAATCACATAACAAAGGTTCGTAGCCGACAGGCAGTCAAGCTGCCTGCGGTACAACCAGTTGTTATGACGACAGGCCACTGGCCTGCCCTTTTTTAGGACAAAAATATGGAATATAAAATTAAAGTAAATATTACATTAAAAGACTATAAAAGTTTCATTTATGACAACATATTACAAAAGAAGCTTTCGCTTATAATTTCACTTTTCTTTATTATTACAGGATTTATTTTTACTGTTGTAAATTTTATACTAACAAAAAAGATTTCGACATACATGGAAATTTTCATATTTATTATTCTTGTCATTATATTCCTAATTATACAAATACCGCGTAGACTTTCTAAAATTTATAATTCAGATTCAACGTTACATGAAGGTTATTTATTAACAATTTCAGAAACTACAATTATGGATGAATCAGAACGTGGTTCAGTTATTTATAAAGCCGAAGAATTCAATAATATCATATTTGGAAAAGAAATAATTTCGATGTATATTTCTCAGCAGAAAGCATTTTTGATTCCTCGTCATTGTTTTTCTTCAAAAGAAGAAGAAGCCGAAATTGAAAAATTTATAAAAGCAAATTATATGAAAAAATAGAAAAAGGTATATTTTAGAAAGCAAGTCGAGCTTGCTTTCTAAAATGAAATTAAACTTTAGGGTTTACGCAAGGAAGCGATAGTACGCGGCTTTACGCCGCTTAGGAAAAGTATAATAATAGAAGCATACGCTTCTAATGATCTTACAGAATTTTCTTAAAGGAAAAAAGGATTTAAGAAATCTAATTCTGTATAAGAAATATAATTTGTCATAACAAAGGTTCGTAGCCGACAGCGGGTCGAGCCCGCTGCGGTACAACCAGTTGTTACACGG
>JAEEGH010018105.1_pt1 | contig 14930 bp, 10 predicted proteins | sample 9134181 | NCBI WGS metagenome assembly JAEEGH01 (sample SAMN16246544, study PRJNA631951) | gut metagenome | biome: gut microbiome; feature: rumen; material: DP-attached | host: Bos | place: Iran: Karaj | collected 2018-10 | reverse complement strand
GTAAGAGCTTTTTTCAGTTCCGGCGGATAGCGGTCAGGTTCTCCGACCTTTGCGGTGCCGTCTCCTCCGATACCCATCTGCGCAGCTATCATCTTGAGCATTTCCTTGCCGAACAGCACTTCCTCGGAACCGGGATTGATAACAAAACCGGACAGATCCATCTTCGGAGCCATAACAACGTCAATAAGGTCAGCAAATCCGGCAAGAACACCATTTTGCTTTTCCTTCTTATTTTCGAAAGCAACTTCAAAACTGTCGGTATCACTGTAGACGACCATATACTTAAGGCCCTTCGAGTCGCTTACGGCATGAAATCTGTAATTCCCTTCCTCTCCGTCCACCGGAACCAGGAATGTGGCCGTAGCAGCTTCCTTAAGAACCGCTATCATGTTTTCTTCAGAACTGTCCTCACGGATCTTTCCCATGAGCGCAACCAGTCGCTCGTTCTCGATTCTATCGATCTTTTTCTGATCATCACTCATTTTTCTATACCTCTTATCATCAGAATACTGCCTTAACAGCCCATGCCCAGAACATTAATGTCACCAGCATGAATATCATTGAGAGCGATACGGTACGCGCACAAAAATTCGGTGCCACATCATGACTCTCGGAATATATTACATTCATTGACCCGCAGGGCAAAGCACACATCAGCACAATTACACTTTTTGTCTCCGGTGACATTGTGACAAACGGGGACAATAAAACGATAACACCCGTCACGACAGCCGGCAGCACGGCTAGTCTTAACAGGGAAACTATATATGCCTTCTTATCCGTAAGGAGTTTACTTATCTTAACACTTGCAAGCATCGATCCCATAACCATCATAGACATAGGAACAGTCATATCTCCTATGAGCTTGAAGGTGTCGTAAAGAAAGGATGGCATCCTCCAGGGAATTACAAAAAGAATGATCGCAAGGATCGATGCGACCGACACGGGATTTTTGAAGATCTCCAAAAGCTTGAATTTAGGTTTCCTGGAGAACAGATAAACCGCATAGGTATAAAAGAACACGTTGTAGCAAAGATTATAAACAGCAGCAAGAAGAAGTCCGTAATTGCCGAAAAGAGCTTCCATGAGCGGGAATCCGACAAAACCCGTGTTCGCGAAAACAGTGCAGGTGATCATTATCCTGCGCTCGTCTTCCGTCATCTTCGCTTTTTTCAGGGAAAGACGCATGATAAGAAGCGACAAAGCATAATATCCCGCCCCGAATGCGGCACATGTTATCATGCCGTTTACTGCTTCATTCGAAAAAGTATGCTGGCTCGAATTCAGGATCATAAAAGGGAGAACAGCCGTAAGCAATATCTTAGATAATGCTTTTTCGGCAGGCCCGTCTATGACCCCGGTCCTGTTCAGCACAAAACCTAAAGTCAAGAATACAAATATCTTGAAAAAAACTATATAAACCTGAAACATTACATCAGTCGTTACCGGAAAGAAGTGTAGCTCTTACTGCCGAACGATAACCCTCCATCTTCTCGGAAACTTCAAATGCTGACATCTCAGGCTCATAAGATGCTCCGGCTTTATAAAACTCTCCCGTTGCCTCAACAGAATCAAATATTCCGGCCTCAATTCCAGCAGCAAGTCCTGCACCCATCGCAGTCATCTCATCACTTAAGGCTCTTGTAATCTTAACACCCAAAAGATCAGACTGGAGCTGCATCAGGAAAGAACTTGCGCAAACTCCGCCGTCAACTTTCATCTGACCTGCTTTTATACCTGTATCATCAGTCATCAGGTTGACCAGTTCAGTAACCTGATAAGCGATAGATTCAACACCGGCTCTCACTATCTGCGCTCTTCCGGTTCCTCTTGTAAGACCCGTCAGGATACCTCTTGCATCAGGCTTCCAGTATGGTGCGCCCAGCCCCGTAAATGCCGGAACAAGATATACTCCTCCGCAGTCTTCAATTGAATTGCAGATATCATCGCACTCCTTAGGTTCAGTAATGAAACCCAGTTCATCCTTAAGCCAGCTGATAACGGAACCCGCCTGAAAAATGCTTCCTTCAAGAGCATAATTCGTAACACCTTTTATCGACCATGCACAAGAAGTAAGAAGTCCGTTCTTCGAAAAGACAGGCTCTGTTCCAAGATTCATCAGTGTGAAGCTTCCCGTTCCGTAAGTAGTCTTTGAATCACCCTTATTTATTGCGTTCTGTCCGAGAAGAGCAGCCGGCTGATCTCCGAGAACGCCCGTTATGTGAACACCGTTTAACGACAACAGAAGTTCTGTCTCAACGTCATCAAAACCGTTTTCTTTAAGATATCCTTCATTTATGTCGATCATGCCGTAATCGGCACAGGATTCCATGGGCTTTGCGAGCGCATTGACAGGAATACCGAACAGATCAAGGAACATCGGATCATATTCTTTCTTTGATATGTCAAAAAGCATGGTCCTTGAACAGTTGGAATAATCAGAAGCATAAGAATGGCCGCCTGTAAGCCTGTAAACAAGGAAACCGTCTATTGTCGAGAGATATGCTTCTCCGGACTGGCAGCGAGCTCTTAAGCTCCTTATATTCTCGAGGAGCCAGAGCATTTTTGTGGCGGAAAAATAAGGATCGATCTTAAGACCGGTTATCTCTGTTACCCTTCTGCTCTGCTCTCTGATCTCGGGACGCCTGCAGATATCGGAAGTCCGTCTGCACTGCCAGACTATTGCCTGTGTAAAAGGCTTGCCGGAAGGAGCAAATGCAACCGTCGTCTCACGCTGGTTCGTTATGCCCATACTGACGATACTTCCTTTTGCTTCAGGGTGATCTTTAAGGAGCATCGCACAGGCTTTCAATACCGATACATATATCTCCTCTGCATCGTGGCTGACCCAGCCGGGCTGCGGATAGTACTGCTTAAAAGGCACATGGGTTCCTTTTGACAGATTTCCCTCTTCATCAAGAAGAAATGCCTTCGTGGAAGTAGTTCCCTGATCGATGCAAAGAATATATTTCATGAGGCTCCTCCTTATCTGAAATAGATCCTGTTAAGATTCCTGTACCAGTCGTTATCTATGGAATCAAAATCTTCTTTGGTAAACCTTACGACCCAGTTGCCTGAGGGTGTTCCGGGGATATTCATTCTTGTGTCACCGCCGTAACCTAACATGTCCTGGATCGGAATTATCGCAACATCAGCATGGCTCATCCAGAGTGTCCTGATTATGGATCTGCACGAACCGCTGCGGCTGCCGCCGTCACCCCAGTTATCACCGGTAAAACCGCAGTATTCGAGGCAGCATTTACGCACTTCCTCCGGGCTGTCCCAAAGCCAGCCGAGAAGTGTGTTGTTATCATGCGTGCCGGTATATGCGACACAGTTGTTATCGAAGTTGTGAGGCAGGAATGAACTGTTGTCACCGGGATAGAATGCGAATTCCATGACTCTCATTCCGGGAATTCCGACCTTGCCCATGAACTCTGCGAGATCAGGCGTTACTTCGCCAAGGTCCTCTGCGATAAGTCTTGATCTGTCCTTGAACTTCCTGTCGTATTCTTCGAAGAAATCAAGGCCCGGACCCGGGATCCACTTGCCGTCTCTTGCTGTCTCGGCATTAGCTTCGATCTCACAGTAAGAGGAGAATGCGCGGAAATGGTCGATCCTTAAGTAATCAAAGAGATTGAAATTATCTTCAAGTCTGCTCATCCACCAGGCATAGTGGTCAGCTTTCATCTTCTTCCAGTCGTAGATAGGGTTGCCCCAGAGCTGTCCGTCAGCACAGAAATAATCCGGCGGAACTCCGGCTACACTCTCGAAAACAAGTGCTTCCGGCTTTGGTTTTCTGGGTTCTTTCAAAGGTTCTCCATCCTTGGAGGTCTCACCCTTTTCCATGGCTTTCTTATACTTATCGAGCGCCTTTTCGTAATCCTTTAAGACTTTATTGACACCCGTTGCAGTTGCCATCTTGAAAAGTTCCCTGCTTGCCCATACATCTGCAGAATCACCCGATACATAGAACGGGATATCTCCTATGATCGAGATCCCGAGATCGTTGATCTCTTTTTTGATCTGAGCCCATTCATCGAAAAACAGATACTGTACAAAGCCGTGATATCTGTAATTCGGATCGTTCTTCAGCTCGGACACGGCAGTCTTGTCATAGTTGCGGAGCCTCATGTCTGACCATTCCCACCATGGTTTGCCGAAGTCAGCATCTTTTACGGTCTGATATGCCGCAACATCCTGGACCCACTTATTGTCTTTGATGAACTTATCTGCTTTAGAGAGCAGCTCTTTATCAGCACGGTCAAATGCCTTTCTCAGGAGTTCGTCTCTGTTGGTCCTTAAGAAATCGTAATCTATACGCCATTTATTCTGCGTATACTCAGCCTGCTGAACTTCTGCATCTGTAAGAAGACCTCTTTTCTCGAGTCTTCTGGGATCTATGAAAAGCCAGTTGCCTGCAAATGCCGAGAAACTCTGATAAGGAGAATTACCCATACCGGGATACGAGAAAGGCAGCACCTGCCAGTATTTCATTCCCTGTGAAGCCAGTTGCTTTGCAAATTCGACCGCTTCCTGTCCGATCACGCCCGTGCCGAACGGCCCCGGGAGTGAACTGATATGCATAAGAACGCCTCCGCCACGTCTCATTATTTGTAATTCCCTTCTTTCTTATATATAATTACTTGTCTCTATTAGGCTATTATACATTTCTTGAGGGTAAAATGAATTCAATTGATGAAATAAAAAGACGCCGCACTTTTGCGATCATCTCGCATCCGGACGCTGGTAAGACAACTATAACCGAGAAGCTTCTCCTCTATGGAGGAGCCATTCATCAGGCAGGTTCCGTAAAGGCGCGTAAAGCACAGCGCCATGCCACATCTGACTGGATGGAGATCGAGAAAAAGCGTGGTATCTCTGTTACTTCATCCGTAATGCAGTTCGAATATGACGGCTGTCACATCAATATCCTTGATACTCCCGGCCACCAGGACTTCTCCGAGGATACATACAGAACTCTCTGTGCCGCTGACTCAGCGGTAATGGTCCTGGACGGTGCAAAAGGTGTCGAGGCTCAGACGATAAAGCTTTTCCAGGTCTGCAGAAGACGCGGAATCCCGATCTTCACTTTTATCAACAAGATGGACCGTGCAGCCAAAAACCCGTTCGATCTTATGGACGAACTCGAGAAGGTGCTCGGTATCAGATCAGTCCCCATCAACTGGCCGATAGGAACAGACGGCGATTTTGAAGGCGTATACGAAAGAGCCACGCGCAATGTCCTTCTTTTCGACCGCGAGAACAATGACCACGGTGCTTCAATGGTTACTCAGAGCGTATCAGGTATCGATGATCCCAAACTCGATGAAATGCTCATGACAGGTCACCTTGAAACATTAAGAAATGATATAGAACTCCTTGATATGGCTGGCGATGAGCTTGATATGGACAAGGTTCTCAAAGGAGAACTTACTCCTGTATTCTTTGGCTCTGCCATCACGAACTTCGGTGTCGAGCCGTTCCTTCAGCACTTCCTGAAGATGAGCCCGGGACCCGCGGTTCACCATACAACGGACGGAATGGTCGAACCCGAAGATCCGATGTTCTCGGGATTTGTCTTTAAGATCCAGGCTAATATGGACCCTTCACACCGTGACCGTATGGCTTTCATACGTATATGTTCAGGTCAGTACGAGAAGAACATGACGGTAAATCTCATGCGCACGGGAAAGAAGATCACACTTGCACAGCCCCAGCAGTTTATGGCCCAGGACAGAGCCATCACTGAAGAAGCATTTGCCGGCGATATCATCGGAATCTTCGATCCCGGCAACTTCAGGATCGGTGACACCATCATTTCCTCAAACCGCAAGTTCGAATTCGATCCTATCCCGGTATTTGCACCCGAGAACTTCGCACGGGTGGAACCTAAGGATTCGATGAAGCGCAAACAGTTCTTAAAGGGTATCGAGCAGCTCTCACAGGAAGGCGCAGTCCAGTTGTACAAACAGCCTAACATCGGTACCGAGACCTATGTAATGGGTGTTGTCGGCATACTTCAGTTTGACGTTCTCGAATACAGATTAAAATCCGAATACAACGTCGACATCGTCAGAACTCCGCTCCCTTACCGTCTTGCTCGTTGGGCAAAATCGGAAGCCGAAGGATTCGATCCGAAAGAGATGACATTGACTTCAACATCACTTCTTGTTCTTGACAGAGACGAAGCTCCTGTAGTTCTTTTCGAATCCGAATGGGCTGTCGACTGGGCGGTCGAGCACAACGAGAAGATGAAGCTCTCTTTCGAGAACATCAATTCAAAAGACTGACCGTTATAGTTGGAGATTTCCTGTCAGTATGACATTGCTATTGCAATAATCGAACCGATTATTGCTAACACGATCAGACAGGATAAAGTGCCGACGATCGAAGTAATAAGTCCTACTATGCCCTTCGCTTTATTATCGCCGTAATCTCTTGCCTTCTTGATAGAAACAGCGGCAAGTATTATGCCGACGATGCTCACAAGTAAAGCAACACCCAGAGCGATAAGATATATTATTCCATCGATTGCACTGCGGGCAAAAGATAAAACAATATACGGAAGAATTATTGATAAGATTCCCAAAAGCATGCTGACAAACTGCAGTATATGACTGTCTTTCATAATTAATCACCCTTATTCCTTTTCCGTGTGCGGTCTTTATGCACACAAATTCCAATAAATATATTATCATTCTGTTAAATGCTTGTAAACAGGATATTGATTCTTCATGAACAAAATGTTTCCTGCTGTTCCTGATATAAAAACTCCGGGCATTTCAGACTGTTGTCTGAATCTGCCCGGAGTTGATGATATCCGTTTCCGGTTTTATTGATCTTTCAAATGATCAGATAGCTCCGTTTGTTCCGAAGTCATACCACTGACCTCCGACCTTTCTCAAACCGGTAGCCATGCTTCCGTCTGAAAGGAAATAGTAGTAATGACCGTCGATTTTTTTCCACATATCCATACAGCAGGCGCCGCTGCTTTCAGCATAGAAATAAACCCCGTTATACTTGATCCATCCTTTTTTCATTACACCGTTATCAGCAAAGAAATAAACCTTTCCGTCAATCTCCTGGGGACCTGTGCGCATATAAGGATCATCATCTTCATCGCCGAAGTAATACCAGAGATTATTGATCTGTTTCCAGCCTGAGTACAGAACCCCGTTACTGTCTGCATAGATCCAATGCTCATCTTCTCTGCCGAGGATGTCATTGACAGGATTGATCCATCCGCCTGTACGCATCTCATATGTTTCATAATCAAAGTAGTAATACTTTCCTTCGATCTTTATAATTCCCTGTTCTGCCATGGGAGTACTCGTAGTTGAATTGGGACTTCCGAAGAAATACCATTTACCGTCGATCTGCTTCCAGCCTCTGGCAGCCTTTCCGTTCGACTCAAAATAGAAATGAGTGTAAAGGAACTTGATATCCTTGCCGTCGATCCTGACATAAACCTCGTAAGGGATATACCAGCCGGTTATCATGACGCCGTTCTTATCGAAGCCGTAATAATCCTTATTGCCGGCTTCATCCTCGATCTGTATTACGTTATCACTTACCATACGTGGTCCGTCTGAATAACTGCCCCTGAAGTAATACCAGTTGCCGCCTATCTGCTGCCAGCCTTCAGCTGCTTTGCCTGAAGAAGGACTGAAGTAATGCCAGTAGTTGTTATTATCCTGTTTCCACCCGGTCTGCATCTCACCGGAGTAGCCGAAATAGTACCAGGTATCACCGATCCTCTTTGATCCGTTATTGTACATAAAAGGAGCAATATCATCCTGATCGCAGAAGTAATACCACTTGCCGCCGATCTGCTGCCAGCCGGTTACCGCTTTGCCGTTATTATCAAAATAATACCAATAGCCTTCACACTGCTGCCAGCCTTTAAGCATCTTTCCGTCGATTCCGAACATGAAATACTTCTTGTATGAAGAATCATAACGAGTACCGATAAACATCTTGCCGTCAGATTCAAACCAGTACCAGCTTCCGCCTATCTCCTGCCATCCGGTAACTTTTGAACCGTTCTTATAGTAGAACCAGGAACCTGATTCGCTGCTCCAGCCTTCCTTGGCAGAGTCAGCTTCGGCGTTTACGGTTTCTTCGACATCACAAATGATATCTTCTGTCACTTCGATCTGATCTTCAACCGGATCACCGGTTTCAGTTTCATCGGCCAAAGCCATACAGCCAAGCGAGAAAACCGTTGCCATAGCAACTATGCCCGAGATCAGATACTTCTTATCTATCCGCTTTTTCATTGGTTAACCTCCCAATTTTAATGATTAAATTATTTTATCTTAAATAATTGAGATTTCCATCAGAATAATCAGTCACTTTTGTAAGAAAAAAGAGTGTCTCAAAAAATACTTCTTGAGACCCCCTTTTTCAACGTTATGTTATTTCCCGATCAGCCTACTGATGCCGGCGGATTAATGCAGACTCCGTTATCACCGAAATCATAAATATGTCCTTCGATCTTTCTCATTCCGGTCACCATGGCACCGCCATAATTGAAATAATAGGTCTTCCCGCCTATTGTCTTCCAATCACTCTCAACAACCGAACCGTCGGAGTTGGCATAGTAATAATTTCCGTCATACCGGAACCAGCCGCCCTTTCGCAGAACACCGCTGTCTCCCATGAAATATCTGACATCCTTCACACGGATAAAGTTGGTCGTCATGAAAGGTCCGTTGCTGTTGTTTTCATCAAAGTAATATGTTTTTCCGTCGATTGATTTCCATCCGGAATAAGCAACTCCGTCCGATCCGAAATACATCCATCTGTGTCTCGATGATTCGGCATAATACTCTTCATAATAAGCGTTCGGATCGATCCAGCCGGTTGACATAGCGCATGACTCATTATCAAAATAATAATATTTTCCGTCGATCTGATTCAGGCCCTGACGCGCATACGGATCGTTGATTCCGTCTCCAAAGTAAAACCATTTGCCTTTTAACTGTTTCCAGCCGGTAAGAGCTTTTCCGTTTGAATCAAAACAGTACCAGTTTCCGGCATAAATAGTCTCATCTTTATATTCAACAACATAATCGTTATACCATCCGGAAGATCTTAAAGCGCCATTCTCATCAAAACCATACCAGGCACTTCCGCCATCTGAGTTTGTGATGTGCCTTAAAGTATTACAAATCATTCTGGGATAGCTTCCGGAATTCTCTAAGAAATAATACCATTTCCCTTTAAACTCCTTCCAGCCGACTGCAGCCTGACCGGTAGCCGGATCAATATAGTACCATTCCTCGTTGTACATCTGCCATCCGGTCAGCATTTCACCTGTACCGGAGAACAGGTACCAGATATTTCCTTCAGAATTCCACAAAGTGTTTCTGTACATATATGGATCGGAAGCTTCCTTTAAATTGAAGTAATACCATTTACCGTCGATCTGTTTCCATCCGGTTGCAGCTCTTCCGTTTTTATCCAGGTAATACCAGGAATTATCATACCGCTGCCAGCGATCAGTGATCATTGCACCGTCAATTCCGAAAATGAAGCAGGCCCCGTAATTAGCATCATAACGCATTCCGGTAAACATCGTGCCGCCATTATTAAACCAGTACCACTTTCCTTTGATCTGCTTCCAGCCTTTCACATAAGAACCGTTCTCATAGTATCTCCAGTATCCGACGGAATACTCATCCCATCCGTCGGCATGAGCATAATCTGCTTCGACGGCAGCGGTCTCCTCAGAAGATACGGAAATGATCAGCTCCTCATCCTGAATCTCATCTATAACATCCGTGTTATCTGTAGCTTCTGCTGTCTCAACCTCATCAGCCATAGCCAAAGAGCCGAAAGAAAAAACTGTTGCCGCTGTAATTGCTGCAGAGATAAAACACGCCATATTGAAACGTTTTTTCATTGTTAACCTCCCCTGTTTGTGATTGTTTTATTTTATCTTATATGATTTAGATTTCCCAATATCACATTGAATTGCTTTTGTAAGAAATGAATAAAGGGTTGCCCTTGCAGACAACCCCTGAAATAAATGCTTATTTGATTTATGATCAGTCTGAAGGTCCGGGATCGTTAGAATCGTCCGGATCGACCGGCATTTCCGAAGTATCAGGAGCGGATTCATTCTCCGCAGAGGATACATATCCGGAAGCGGGCTGTTCAGAACTCTCATCAGCTAAAGCCTCATTTGCTTCAGCAGGCTGGTCATTATCGTATGAATAACCTTCCTCGGGATACACAACACTAAGATCACCGTTAGCTTCGTAGATCTTCTCAAAGTCAGGACCGTCAACAGTAAGCTTGTCGATAAGTCTTGCAGCAAGGCCCTGTACTATGCTGCTCTTTTCGATAAGGATGCGCTTGGTATCCTCGTAGCATGTATCAATGATGTACTTGATCTCCTCATCGATCTCTGCTGCCGTCTGGTCTGAATAACTCTGGACCTGACCCATTGAATAACCGAGGAATACTTCCTCGTTCTCATCTCCGAATACCATGTTGCGGAACTTTCTTGAAAGACCGTAACGCTTGATCATATTCTTAGCGATGTTGTTGCACTGCTGAAGATCAGATGCGGCGCCTGTTGACACTTCACCAAGGAACACTTCCTCAGCTGCACGTCCGCCCAATGTCATCTTGATCGTATCAAGGAGCATCTTTTCAGTATAGAAATCAGTATCCTCGATCGGCTTATATGCTGTAAAACCGCCGGCTCTTCCGACAGGAACGATAGTAACACGGTCGACCTTCTCGAATTCGGAAGTCGCACGGAGCACAACAGCATGTCCGGCTTCGTGATAAGCCGTAAGACGCTTTACCTTGTCACTGAGCTTCTTGGATGTCTTCTGGGGACCCATCTGAACTCTGAATGTCGCATCAGTGATCTCCTGCATCGTTATCTCTTTTTTGTTATGGCGGGCCGTCATAAGAGCAGCTTCATTAAGAAGGTTCTCAAGATCGGCACCTGTAAAGCCAACAGTGGAAAGGGCGATCTCATGCAGATCGACTTCCTTTGCGAGAGGCTTTTTACGCGAATGTATCTTAAGAATGGCTTCACGTTCATCAGCATCAGGCATATTGACCATGATACGTCTGTCAAATCTTCCCGGACGTAAAAGCGCAGGGTCGAGGACATCCACACGGTTTGTGGCAGCCATAACGATAACATTGGAATTAACATCAAAACCGTCCATTTCAACAAGGATCTGGTTTAATGTCTGTTCACGCTCATCCTGTCCGCCGCCCAATCCGGCACCTCTCTTACGTCCTACCGCATCGATCTCATCAATGAATACAACGGAAGGAGCTTCTTTCTTGGCATCTGAAAAAAGCGATCTTACACGTGAAGCACCGACACCGACGAGCATTTCGACGAAATCGGAACCAGAAATATAGAAGAACTTAACGCCAGCCTCACCTGCTACGGCTCTTGCAAGCAACGTCTTACCTGTACCGGGAGCTCCGTAAAGCAGAACGCCCTTAGGGATCTTTGCTCCGAGTTCCTGATACTTTTTAGGATTCTTCAGGAAGTCAACGATCTCCTTGAGTTCTTCCTTCTCTTCCACGGAACCTGCAACATCAGAGAACTTTACCTTGTCCTTGTTAGGATCTGACAGTCTTGCACGGTTATTGCCGAAACTGAATACACTGTTGCCGTCCTTGCTCTGTCTTGTAATGCTGAGGAACAGGACAACCACAATAACTATCGATATACCGAACATTACAACATTTACTACAAGTGACCAGTCAAAAGGCTCGGAATAGTTATAACCCTTGATCTTTCCTGCAGCCTTTGCTTTATCGAGCTTCAGAACCAGATCATCAACAAATTCATAAGGTACGTCCTGGCTTACCTCATCGATCAGCCCTTCGGAGTTCTTGTAGGTAACAACTACTGTCGTTCCCTTTATCTCCACAAGGCTTACATCGTTATTCTCATCATCGATGATCGCCATTACATCAGAAAGGGTCGATTTTTCCTTCTGACCATAATTACCTCCAAATACGATAGTCGAGAATGCAATTAAGATAACAATCATCAAGACGTAGAAGAATAATCCGCCGCCTATCGGTTTGAAGCTTTTCTCATTCTTATCTGACACTTCTCTTATTCCTTTCTAACGATTCTCACGTCATCAAAATCTCTATATTTGCCGTCAAGGTCCAGACCATATCCGACAATAAATTCATCCGGTATCGTGATTCCGTTATAATCCGGTACCAGATCATTAACTCTTCTGCTGGGTTTATCAAAAGCCGTACATATCTTGAGCGACTTGGGTTCCCTGGTCAATAATTGCTCCTTAAGCAGGGCCAGAGTCCTTCCGGTATCGATAATATCTTCGACTATCAGAACATTCATGTCCCTGATGTCATATGACAGATCCTTCTTTATCTTGAGGACACCGGTGGAATACTCTCCCACATAAGAGGACACCTGCATAAAATCGACAATGATCGGCATCTCAAGACGCCTTACAAGATCGGCAGTAAAGATAAATGCACCTGTAAGGATGCCGACTACGACAAGAGGCTGACCTTCATAGTCACGATTGATCTCTCCTGCAAGACGGTCAAGCATCTCTTCGATCTCAGAATGAGTGACCAGTACTTTATCAGTGTTGATAGCCATATTTCTCTACTGCCTTTCTATCGTAAACAGGATGAGATCACAAGGATCTTTTCCTTCAGCACTCCTGCCTTCGATGTATTTTTCATGACTTACGGCACCGGTAAAACCCATACCGTGTCCAAATCCCGGCAACCACAATATATTTCCGTCCTTTTCCGCAAAAAGAACCTGCCGTCTGCCGGATTCGGGGATCTTAAGATCTGTCATCAACCTGTTAAGGTCTTTACTTCCCCGGGCTCCGGCCTTCTTCATACGGAAAGACGTACCTATTCCGTCACAGTTGCCGAAAGTGATCCCGCCTTTAAGACTCTCATCAAAAGGGCAAAACCACGAGCAATTATTATACTCTAACTTGGCATCTTTCTCAATTATTCTTGCTTTTAATATTAAAGAAGATTCAGGAATATTTATGCAAAGACCGTCATTTCCGGAAATCTCATCCGGAAAAACCTGTATCTTTACAGGTCCCTGAGCTGTCAGAAAGCCCATATTTTCAGCGATCCTGCATGAAAGATCAAGGACCTCATCCTCCGGTACAAAGGCAAAACAGTCTCCATGCCTGAAAGCCTTTCTTCCAAACGGCATGTCAAGCATGACTTCCCCCGGCACATTATCGCCGGTAACTGAGAAGCAGTCTTTCAGATTACTCTCTTCAAAATCGATCAGATCACCGAAAGTCTCGTTCCACAACGCTCTTATCACACGCGATCTGATCGCGGGATGGAGCTTGTTTATCCCATCCGCAGACAAAAACGGGTGACCTGCCAGGAGGCTGCGGTTTGATCTGTATGCATCTGATGTGACACTGCCGATAAAATCAAGATCATCGCTTAAAAGCTTATAAGTTCTGGTAAGCGGCACGGAAGGATCTTCATCATAATACTTGCCGATCTCAGGCAGAAATCTGTTCCGCCACACATTGCGTGTTCCGACTGCCTCAAGATTAGTCAGATCCGTTGCATATTCAATATTCAGACTTTCAAGAAACTCCACCAGTTCACACTTCTTCAGACAGAGAAGCGGCCTGATTATCCTTCCCGTACGGGGTTTGGGATTCACAAGACCTTCAAGACCCGAACCCCTGAACAGATTCATCATCATGGTCTCGGAAATATCATCGCGGTGATGCGCTATTGCGATCCTTGCTCCTTTTCCGGTTGCTGCTTCGACAGATCCGGCGAACTGCTCAAAAGCCTCGTAGCGCAATATCCTTCCGGCAGTTTCCTCCGAAACATGATTCTGCCGGGCAAATCCCGCGCAGTCAAAATCCAGGACCTTGAGCTTAATACCCAGGTCATTGCACATTTTTCCGACCATCTCAGCCTCTTTGTCACAAGCTCCGGGTCTTAAATGGTGGTTGCAGTGAAAAGCCATGATATCACAGGCGATGTCATTTCTTTCTTTGAGAAGGTTAAGGATATAGAGCAATGCGACAGAATCCGGACCGCCCGAGAGACCGACAATAACGGTGCCGCAATCAAAGAGTCCTTTACTCCGGGAATAATCAAGGACCTGTTTAAGGATCAGTCCGGTCTTGGAATTGTCGTTATCTTCTTTCAAAATCAGAACCCGCTCGGGAAATTCTCATTTGCCCCTGCGAAAAAGTCTTCATCGCCACCGGCCGGTTCAGGCGGTTCAGGCGGTACATATCCATCGTCGGGGCCGTCAGGTTCCGGGATCGGAGCCTCATCCGTCGTTACGCTGTCAAAATTATAGTTCTGTGATGCAGTGTCACTGTCCACAGTTCTTGTATAGGCACTGCCGCCGTCATCTTCGGGATCCTTCCCGCTGTATTCAATGAACATCGTCTTTCTCGGAACCCACCAGACAGAATCCCTGCCTGTCTTTCCATGACGGTTCTTGGATAAATAGATATACGCCGGCTTAGCATCGTTATTATCTTTGAAATTGACTGTCTGACTGGCATTCCCGTCATCAGATCCTGTCTCTTCCTCATCTTTTTTCTTATAATAATCGGGTCTGTCGATAAACATTACAGTATCGGCATCCTGCTCAATTGCACCTGAATCTCTCAGGTCAGACAGCTGAGGTGTATGGTCATCTCTCTGAGCCGCGCCTCTTGAAAGCTGAGAAAGAGCAATAATAGGTACTTTAAACTCTTTAGCCAGAAGCTTAAGACTTCTCGAGATAGCGGTAACTTCTTCATTACGTGACTTGCCGCCGCCTCCGGGCATGGTCATGAGCTGCAGATAATCGATAACGATCAGTCTGGGCTTCATTGCTTCATCTGCAAACAACTGGGTGAGTTTGGATTTCATGGTAACAGGGTTTG
>JAEEGH010018101.1_pt1 | contig 14931 bp, 13 predicted proteins | sample 9134181 | NCBI WGS metagenome assembly JAEEGH01 (sample SAMN16246544, study PRJNA631951) | gut metagenome | biome: gut microbiome; feature: rumen; material: DP-attached | host: Bos | place: Iran: Karaj | collected 2018-10 | reverse complement strand
TCTACCCGAACGTGGACTTCTACTCGGGTATCCTCTACCGCGCCATGGGCATCCCGACGAACATGCTTACCGTGATGTTCGCCATCGGGCGCCTCCCCGGCTGGATCGCCCACTGGAAGGAAATGCACGACGACCCGAATTCCAAGATCAACCGTCCGCGCCAGATTTACACCGGCCAGACGGCAAGACCCTGGATCGACAGGGACAAGCGATAACCCGCCTGCCCTGCAGACCACTTTAAAGCAAAAAGCGGACGACAATTATTGTCGCCCGCTTTTTGCATAAGATTTCTTACTTCGCAATCAGTGCGACAATCGCGGCAATGAGCCCGCCGAACAACAACGCGGCAATCACGACGGCGATGACCATGAACCACTTGGCGTATTTCAGGATTTTCACCGTAGCGGAATTCTGGTCCTTCGTGAACTGCTGAATCGCGTTCATGGTTGCAGTCACAAGGAAGCCAACATCATCGAGCCAGCCCACTACGGGGGCGGCATCTGGCGCCAAGTCGACGGGCGACACGGTGTATAAGAGCGACATGATAACGAAGAAAACTGCGAGTCCCTTCTGCAGGGACGTGGTGCCGTTCAAATCCTTCACATCGTGTACTTCGGGTTCTTTATCCATATCTTACCTCAGTCTCCTCAGTCCGCGCGGCATCGGGATTTCCTCGCCGTCTTCGCCAAGCAGGTAGATGTTGTCAAGGCTGATGTAGCCCATGCCGCTATGGCGTGCGCGGAAGGCGAAGTTCTTGATTTTTTTCGGGTCGAGTTGCGGGATGGTCTTGCCCCAGCCTTCCTGCTTCATGTTTTCCCAGATGAGCGTGTCGCGCACCCACGAACCGCGGGTGTTCTTGAGGCGGACCATAAACTCGTCGTAGTCTTCCACCTGGCTGCTCGCAATCTGCACTTCAAAGTAGCCGTCGGGATTGTTGTGGTTCGTCGCGTAGTCAAACACGATACCCACGGAGTTGTGGACTTCCTCGGGTATCACGTAGTAGGCGCCCGCGAAGTTCGGCCAGCCCTGTGCAGGCGGCTGCTCAATCTGGAAGTCATGGCGGATAAAGCCTCCATGCGGGGGAGCGCCGTTGAACACCTTCGCGCCAATAGTTGTCGAGTTGTCTCCGTTCGCGACCGGGTACCAGTCAACCGCATCGAGACCGTTGTCAAAGTTCTGCATGACCATCGTCGTGCGGTAGGCGCCACGCACGCGGAACGGGATGTTGAGTACGGCAACCTTCCCGCCAAGCCCCCGTACAACAACGCGGAGTTCCCGCGGGGCGGAATACATCTCGGGCGGAATCGGGATTTTCACGTGGAAGCTCTCGATGGAAGCATTCCACTTGCCGTCATCGGGAACGGCGGACACCTCGATCATGCCGCGCTTGCCCCAGTTGCCCACGCTCACGGAGCCGTTCGTAAGCTGGCCGTTTTCCTGCACCGCCGTCACGAACAGGTCTATCGTATCGCCTGCAAGGAGCACCTTCTTCTCGAGGGAAGCGGAGATGATTTGCGGGATTGCGGCCTCCGCCTTCGTCGCCTTGTCAAGCCCGACAACCTTCGGGTTGATGCGCACCACGGCAAGCCCGAACGCGGGAATCGTGATGTCCTTCGACTTGCTCGGGTTTATGCGTCGCCCGCTCGGGCCCATTTTCGGGTACGGGAAGGCATCCTGCCGGGTCCCTACCCACTTGAACTGTTCCGCGCCAAAGATGTCCACCTCGGTACGCACCAGATCGCCCTTGCCCACTTCGGTACTCCCGGTAGCGGCAACGCTCGCGCGGTCAATCTGCACCACCTGCGGGACTTCGGACAAGTTCACAAGCATCACACGCACGGAATCGCCCTTGCCAATCGCATACGCCTCCACATCGGGGCTCGTGCTCGAAACGGGCAGCACGGCAAAACCGTCTTCCAGGAACTGCTTGTACGTCATGTACAGCCCGTAATATTCCGCAGTCGGTTCCAGCGACTTCCAGTAGTTCCAGGAACCTTCCTTCAACAGCGCCGTCATGCTGATGGTACCCCAGGTATCGTCCGGGCCCTTGAACAGGTTGCCGAACGCATCCCACGGGAGCACCTGCAGGCGGTTACCAAAACGCATCGCGTGCTGGGCAAAGATGCTCGCCACCGCGGTCGCCTGCGGGTAATCCATGAGCAGGCTGAATCCCTGCACGCACGTGCTGAATTCCGAGAGAAACACGCGGCGTTCACCTTCGAGGTGGCGCTTCATCCACACATCAAGAGTGTCCATATTCGGGCCCACGTCAAGCATCGCCTTGAGCATCTCGGCGGGTTTCGGCTCGTTGGGCGTCCAGTACGGGTAATTGTGCAGGTCCACCACGTCGAGGTAGCGCTTGCCATCCTTCTTTTCGGCCTCACCCACAATGCGCAGGAATTCTTCCATCCAGTACTTGCCATCGAGCAGGCCTGCGCCCTTCTGCTGCATCTTGTGCGTGCTGAACAGCGGACCATGCAAGATAATCGTAGAATCCACGGTCTTCATCGCGCGGGCGTATTCCAGGTAGCGCGCCGCATAATGCCTTGCCGAAATCGGGCCCGATTCTTCCCATTCGCCATCGAGTTCGTTACCGATTTGCCACTGCCTGATGTTGTAGCCTTTTACTTTGTTTGCATATCGCACCCAGGCGGCAGCTTCCTTCGAAGTTCCCGTGCCCGCGTTCACGCAAATCACGGCCTGTGCGTTCGGGAGCGTCTTGATGTATTCCATAAACGCTTCGAAATCCCACTTGATGTCGGTCCAGTCCGTGCGGGCCTTGTCGCCATTGCGCGTAGACATCGCGTAGAACTTGTAGTTGTTGCCCTCGAGCAAGTCACTCTCGCCGCTATAGAGCTTCATCTCGCGAATCTGCACGCCCTTGCTCGGCAGGTCGGGAGTCTTGAAGCGGATGGCCACGTAGCGGGTCCTGATCTGTGCGAACTTGTACTTGGTCGTCTCAGAATTTACGCGCACCACGGATTCCGTCTTCAGCTTGTTTTCAAGCGCCTGGTGCACGCCCGGATATTCGGCATAGTCCTCGGTCCAGTACGCAAACTCGAACGCCTTCGGGCGCAGTTCACCCCAGTCAATCTGCAACGAATCGAGATTCATCTTCTCGGGGAATTCCACCACAATCCAGGGCGGGTCCACCGGGTCGAGGATTTCGCCCCACCACATCGTTTCCTTCTTGCCGTCGGCAAGGTGGCTCCTGCGAACAAAGCCGTAGTTGTCCTTCGTTGTGCCGCGGTAAATCGTCTCGCCCAAGAATCCGCGCGCCCACTTCGTAGTATCCGCGGTCCAGAGCCCGGTGCTATCGTAGCTGCCGATTCCGTTCCAGTGGTAATCGTTCGAAAGGCTCCCATTCGGGAAGCGGAACAGCGTGTAGCCGCCGTCCACGAGCGCACTGGTCATGTCGTAGTAACGGCTGGGCGGGTTCCAAATCGCAAGGTCCGCCGCCATCATGTTCTGCTTGTCGATAACGACGCCCGGATGCAGGTCATCGACAATCACCGCGTTCTGGGCGGCAAAAGAAGCGCCCGCACAAAGGCCAAGGATGGCAGCAGCCGTTTTCGAAATACGGCGGAGATTCTTATTCATAACTACCTACGGTGTAAACTATTCTCCTTGAATATATAAATAAAGACCGCAGTCATGCACCGCAGTCTCTATAATCGAAAACAAATTAGTGTATCAAATGTATTCCACTTCCGTTATTCTGCCGGGCGCGTAACCTCAAAGGAAAAACACCCCGTACCAAATTGCGAATTAGGCGATCCAATTGCGAATTCATATTTTCCCTCGGGCAATCCATACACATAGACAAACCCGTTCTCCTTGTCCTCTTCTGTCACCATCTGGCAAGGATAGAATTCAAAAGGGGTATTCCATTCATCGGGCGACCCCAGGTAAGCGTCCTCCACTTGTACGCAAATGCCAAAACCAGCTTCCGCGATGGTTTCATCGAGCCTATCGTGGTACCATTCATCATCTTCTCCCGGCGCATAGATAGAATCCAAATACAGTTTTGCCGAATATACCGGTTCCAGAACAACATCCTCCAATTCGGCCACGGGTTCCCCGCCTATCATCACCACACGAGCATGTTCAAAAGAGGAGTACACATTGGCACCTAGGCTCGAATCTGCCGAAATGGCACGCAACTGCAATTCCTCATAGCGAGATTCATAGGCCTTATTCGGTCCCAATTCCTCCAAGGCTCCTTCGTACAATTCCAAATATGTCAGGTAATTCACGCTATCCAGATAGATATAGCCTTTCTTGTCCGTAGTATAATGGCAACCTTCATCACCATAGGCACACCGACCTTCATAGACATCCGCTCCCACCACAGGCCTGCCCGCAGCATCCACCACCCGGACTCTCGCGTTCATGTACATATAGATATCTGCATATCCTCCGCACATATTCCTACCGGGATTGAATTCATACGTCGTCTTAGCCAGCGCATGGAATTCATCCAATAATTCATCGCAGGGGATGCCCTCGACAACTTTCTTTCGAACAAGCGACGTATCCACGTCCGCAATGGGAGTCCCAGAACTCGTTTCGCTAGATGTCGAAGCAGTACTGCCATTGTCGCCGCCACAGCCGACGAACATTCCGATGCCAAGGACCGCAAACGCGAGGCCCGTCTTTGTCAACTTCTTAATAAACATATCGATTTCTCCTTAACTTACTTTTTCAAATTTGTGAATAAATGAATGTTCAACTGGTGGACCCCAGTCGCCTTTTTTCTGTCCTGCGCAATAATCTTGCGCACCCTGGCCTTCAGGCCCTGGATTTCCTTGGCTATCGCCTTGAAAGCGTCATCGGAAACGCTGAAAGTAAACGTTCCCATATCCGACGGATTCTCATTATTCGCAAGTAACGCCTGCTTGGAAAGTTCGAAGCACTGCAACTGATACTGGCGAACCAGATCGCTGTTGTTATAGGCACCGCTGCTTACCGACTCACGGCAACTTTTCCAGAAGCCGTCTTCGTTCTTCCGAACAAAACCAAGGCGTTCCAGCAATTCCAGGGAACGTTTCAGGGTACCCACGGAAACCTTCGGGAAAATCAGTTTCTGGACGGGTTCAAGGTCGTCCGAAACATCCACGACTTCCAACGCCGTAAACAGCACGCTGTTATACCAGTGGTTGTAATATTCGTAGGCGTCTTCGTTCAGGATGCGGTGGGAATCCGGATGCTGTTTCAGCAGTTCCTCGAAAAAAGCGTTCCGTTCCGTCGCGGTCTTCGCCTGGTCCAGATTCACCAGAGTTTCAAAATACCTTGCCTCTTTTTTGTTCAGGCCAAGCACTTCAACAAACTTGGGAATCATGCGACTGGAAAGTTTTTTTCCCTTGACGATGTCGTTATAGTAGCTACGTGTCTTGGGGAGCCCCAGCAACACACACGCTCCAGCCCTTGTAAAATCAGGGTCTGTCAACACGCGGGCCGCCTGGTACTCGTCCAGGTATTTGCGGAAATTTGTGAACTGAAATATGTCAATAATTTTATCCATGTCCTAAATGTACTCAAATTTTGACTCAATGTCAAGATATTTTCGTAAAAATTTGAGATTTTTTTTGAGTACATTTTGTGATTATGGACTAACGGCCCTTGAACTGGTCGCCGAACTTGAGTTCAGTTTCCTTGGCGCCGTTCAGGTTCACAAGACGGCCGGGGTCGAACACCAAATCCTTCGCGAGGCCTTCCTTGAGGGACTGCGCACGGTCCAGGAGTTCGGCTGCGCAACTGCTCGAAAGGAGCGCCTGGCGCACCTGCATCGCGACATCCTTCGCGCCATCCTCCGCGCCGTTCAGCACCTGGATCCTATCGCCTTCGGCTCCAGGATGACATTCCGGCGAGGCAGCCCCATCTTCATTTAAGCAGAACCCCTTGCAGAGCCTTGCCGCAAGCTGCTTGAGCCTGCCTTCGGCCCCCTTGTCGGTGCTGCCGTCCTCAATCTTGAAACCGTAGTAAAGCTTGAACACGTCGAGCGCCTCGCCCGCGGTTATCACGCGCTTCGGCTTGCCTTCCCAGGCATCCGCAATCTGCCCGAAAATCCACGGGTTGTGCATGGCGCCGCGCCCGATGGCCACGCCGGACACGCCATAATTTTCAATTCGCTCGCGGGCGACTTCCACACTGTTCACGTCGCCGTTCCCGATAACGGGAATCTTCGCTACCGCGGCGACCTTCCCTATCCAGTCCCAATCGGCGAGGCCGTTATAGCCCTGCAGGCGGGTGCGGCCGTGCACCGTAAGCATTTCAACGCCCTCGCCTTCGGCAATCCGGAGAGTTTCCAGCACGTTGATGCTCTCAGAGTCCCAGCCGATACGGCACTTGAGCGTGAGGGGCATATCCACCCCGCAGCCGTCCAGTGCGGAACGCACGTCGTGCAATATCTCCTGCAGGCGAGGCAGGTCGCGCAACAGGCCCGAGCCGCTGCCCTTGCCCGCCACCTTCGGCGCCGGACACCCCGCATTCACCTCGATGTAGTCGGGCTTGAGCGCCACCGCAATCTTCCGTGCGGCATCCGCCATCTTGTCGGGAAAGCGCCCGAAAATCTGCACTCCGAAGGGCCTCTCCTCCGGGAAAAACCTGAGCTGCTTGTGGCCTTCCAGGTTGAACACCGCATCGCCGTCCGTGGGCACGAACTCCGACACCAGGAGCCCCATGCGGTCACCCGAAAGCACGCGGCAGAGCCTGCGGAAGGGCGCGTCCGTTACCCCGTCCATCGGGGATAGAATCGTGTTCGGGAACACCTCCAGCCCCCGCAGACGGAACGTTGTCCGTGGCGGCTTTTCGGCGTTTTTCAAACTTTCAACATTTTTCAACATATTAACAACAATTATCCACACATTGTCCGCAACGAGAGCCCCAAAAAAATATTTAATTTTCGGTTAGGCCTTCCGCTAACTCTTTGTTAAACTTATATTTAAGGCATCAACTAATCTATCAACCAAGATTCTAGTCGTGTCCAACATAACAAAACAATCCCTGATTCAAGATATCGCCAAGTCCACCGGATTTGTGCGTAACGACATCAAGACAGTCATTGAGCAGTTCCTCGACCTCCTCGGAGAAAAGCTCATCGAAGGTAACACCATCGAAATCCGCGGATTCGGCACGTTCGCTTGCAAGCCGCGCAAGGCCCGCCCCGCACGCAACCCGCGCACCGGCGAGACCGTCCAGATCGAAGAACGCATGGTCCCCACCTTCAAGTTCAGCAACGACATCAAGAACAAGATAAACAGCCTCGAAGGCGTTGTCGGCGAAACCGTCGAAGAGCCCGAAGAAGATACTGTCCAATCCGAGATTTAACCCGAGCCGGGTTCCGCAGAGCCCGCCCGGATATGCAAAAACCGACGCATTGCGCCGGTTTTATTTTTTTACATCAGCGAGGCAACCTCTTCGTCAGTTAGGAACCGCCAGCCTCCCTCTCCAAGACTCTCATCCAGCACAAGCGGACCGATGGAAATGCGTTCCAGCGTCTCCACGTGGTTCCCTACGGCGGCAAACATGCGGCGGACCTGGTGGTAGAGTCCCTCGCCTATGGTAATCACCACCGAGCCTTCCTCGCGCACGATCTCGCGGGCCAGTACGGGCCTGCGTTCGTCCTTGAGCATCACGCCCGCAAGGAGTTCCTTCTCCTGCGCTTCGGTGAACTCGCGGGCCAACGTCACACGGTAGCGCTTGAGGCAACCCTTCTTGGGGCTTTCCACCTTGTGGATAAAGTCGCCCTGGTTCGAGAACAGGATAATTCCCGAAGAATCCGCATCCAGGCGGCCCGCCGACTGTATGCCCATCGCCGAAAAGCGGTCGGGCAAAAGTTCATACACGGACCTGTGGTCACGCGGGTGGTGGCTGCACTCGAAATCCACCGGCTTGTGGAGCATCACGTACAACTTCTCTACCGTCGGGACCTCTTCCCCGTTCACCGTGATGTTTTCGGGGCGCTCCTTGAGTTCCATAAACGGGTCGTCAAGCACGTTGCCATCCAGTTCAACAAGCCCCATACGCACAAGCGCGCGGGCTTCCTTGCGGGAACCAAAACCGATACTTGCCAACAGGCGGTCCAGGGTCAAAGCGGGCATCAATCCTCCACGAAAAAGGCGCGAATCTTCTGGCGGACAAACCCGAGTTCGGGCAGTTCGCCGGTCTTGAGCACGCGGGCACGGCGACGCCAGAAAATCAGGAACACGATACCCGCAAGCAGCGCCAATTCAAGCAGGTAGAACAATACGCGGCACAGGTTCGTGCGGGCAAGGATATTCCCCTGCACCCGCAAATCCTTCTCGTTGCACCAGTCCATGCGCAAGTCCCAATCCTTAAGGAACGGGAAGCCCTTGATAACGCCGTTGAGTGCCGCACCGTAGCCCATGGTCTTGTAGTCGGCACGGATGCCTTCCACAAAGCAGTTCTCGAACTTCACATTGAACAGGCGGACAAGGTCCACCAGAAGGCGCTTCACGTAACGGAAGCCGCGCTCGTCCAAATCCGGAGTGAGCACGAGCGTCCAGAATTCAAAATCCGTAAGGTCGCGTTTTTCGTTTTTTTTGTCACCGGCAGGCTGCGCGGATCCAACAGACGCAGCAGGCGTTTCGACCTTCGCAGGCTGTTTAACTTCCGCAGGCTTCTTGTCACCGGCAGGCTTCTCCGTAACCGGGGCCGGCGAAGTTTCAACCGGCGCAGTTTTCTCCTGCACAGCATCCTTTGCAATTTCAACCGGCGCAGTTTTTTCCTGCGCATCGGCCTTCACTTCGATTGGCGATGAGGTCCCTGAGCCGGTTACTGAGCCTGCCGAACTAGCCGAAGGGGCAGCCTTCTTCTCCACAGGCTTTGCAGGGGCCGTCGCGACAAACTCCGGCACGGCGCTGTCATCGTCATGCGATTCATCCGAGCCGTGGCTCTTCCCCTTGCGGAACTTTTCCCATGTGTAAAAATTCTTCTTGTATATGTAGAACTTCGCCCCGCCGCCATTCTCGTCCGCACCGAAGTCTATCCGGAACCGTATCGGGAAAAACAGCACGACCAGCGCGACAGCGCAGGCGAAAATCAGCAAGCCAAGAAGAACACCGCCCATTACTTTTCGGCTTCGTCAGCCTTCTTGCTGATAATGTCGATGAGTTCGGCAAAACTCTTGTTCTTCAAGATCTGGCCGAACTGTTCCTTGTAGTTGCGAGCGGTCGAAAGGTCGTCGATTACCAGGTCCCATGCCTTCCAGTTGCCGTTCACGAGGCTCATCTTGTACTCGAGCACGGATTCCTTGCCCTTGTTCCACAGGTGCGCCACCACGCGGGCCTCGTCGCTGCCCTTCATCTTCGCGGGTTCGTAAATCGTGGAATCGGCGCGGTAGAGTTCAAGCCTCTTCGCGCTGGAATTGCGGACCATGCGCTGGAATTCCGCGACAAACTTTTCCTGCGAGGCGGCATCCTGCTTTTCCCAGTCACCCTTCGCAAGCGACTTCTTCGCCAGGAGCGCAAAATCGAACGAGTCGTTCAGCAGCGACTTCACGCGTTCAATCTCCTTCGCGTTGCGGCTCGACTTCTTGAGCAAGGCCTGCAGTTCTGCATCCTTCTTCTTAACGGCAGCAACGGGGTCTTCGGCTGCAAACGCCATTACGGCAAACACCGTAAGCAGGGCAAACATCTTCCTAATCATACACTTCTCCTATTTGTTAAATTCCCCGCGGAATTCCCTGAGCGACATGCCCATGCGGGAAATCAGTTCCGCGAATTCCACGTTATACTTGCACACGGCAAAGTAATAGTCCTTCTGCATCGTCACGTTCTGCGTGTATGCATTCACCAGGTCGCCTGTCTTGGACTTGTCCAGGTCGTACTGCATTGCAGCACCCTTCAATATGGCTTCCGATGCACGCAGGCTCTCCTTGAGTGCGTCCATCTTCTCCTTGGCGGCTTCCACCTGGTAATACTGTTCCACCGCCTGCGCCACGAGGCCCGAGGCGGCATAGTTCTCCTTGAGCTGAAGCCCGCGGTATTCCGTACGTGCGGCGCGGAAATCCGACCAGCTCTTCCAGAAGTTCAGGCGGTAACGCAGCCCCACCCCAATAAGGCCCGAAAGTTTATTCACGGCATCTTCTGCAAAGGCGTCCTTCACCATCACCTTGCGGTTGCCGGCCCAGCTCTTCACGTACTCGATTTCGCCCATGATAAAGAACTCGGGCGCAAGTTTTGCCTCGGCAAGGTCCATCTGGAGCTTGCGGGCATCGAGCCCTGCGGCAAGTTGCTTGAGTTCCGGGTGGTAGCGCATGGTAAACTGTTCTACCTCTTCCAGGCTCGGCAAGCGTTCAGGGCGCTCCGTGAGGCAGGTATCCTCGGCGGTAAACACGTCATCTTCATTAAGCCCGAGCGAGAACCTTATGGCAAGCTGCACCCGCTTCATGCCCAGGTTCGCCTCGGTGACGCCTTCCTTCACCGTATGGAGTTTAGCCTTCAGGTTCAAAAGGTCCATCTGCGAAACGTTCGGGTCATCGTCGTCGAGCGCCTCCTCGAGTTTCTCGTAGGCCTCGTCCACCCGCTTCTGTGCATCGCTTGCCAGTTTCTGCATTTCACGTGCCAGCAGGTAGTTGTAGTAATACGACTGCAGTTCCACATCCTTCTTGTGGATTTCCTGCTCGATGGCGTACGTTTTCTGCTTCAAGTCGGCCTCCAAGGCCTTCTTGCCCGTACGGTACTGCCCAAAGTTGAGCGGCTGGATAAACTTGCCCTCGATACCCCAGAACGGGCCCATCTTGGTAAAGTCGTAAACGTCCACGGTATCGCCCCAGTTGTCCACGGATTCCTTCAAGCCAGGAGCGGGGCCCACCATCATCGCGATGTTGAGCGTCGGGAGGATTACCTCCGAGGTAAGCGCATTGAGGCTGTTCTTCTTCGCCTCGGTCGCGAACTTGGCCTCCACAAGGCGCGGGTCCTTCGCAAGCCCCTCTTCCACAAAATGCAGGCAGTCGTACCGGATTTCTCCGGCCAGGGCAAGCCCCGCAAAAACGAGTGGAAAAAGAAGCCTATAATTCATCAACCTAAATTTACAAAAATGCAGGCGCACTTTCTGCCCCCACCCGACGAAACTAAAAAAATATCGGATTAAAGGAACGACTTGTTCGCGAGGTTCCTGTACTTCGCGAGCACATTCTCGTAATAGCCCGTAGGTAACGGCTGGCCCTGTTCAAGCATCCTGTCCACAGCAGAATGCCCGATGTTGTAGGCGATAAGCGCCTCCTTCCAGTTGCCGTACTTGCCTATGAGGCGGATCAGGTAGGCTGTACCCACGGTCACGTTCACCTCGGGCTTCAGCAGGTCCTCCGTAGATTCAATACGCATCCCGAAGCGGGCCGCCATCTTCTGCGCCGTCTCGAGCTTAATCTGCATGAGCCCCAACGCACCGGAAAAGGCCCCCGACTGCAAGCGCCCGCGGGCGTTTGGGTTCCCGTGGCTCTCTTGCGCCACCACCGCTAAAATCATGAGCGGGTCTGTCGTATAGGAATGCGAAATCTGCCAAATCTGTTCCGTAAGTTCCCGGCGGGTATCCTCGGTAAGGCGGCCTTTCGAAAGGTAGGCAAGCGCCTTGTCTATCTTCACGTACTCCATGGTCCAGCGGCCCCAGGTATCGAGCCTCTGCAAGTCGCTACGCAGGCTCATTTCCTGCTTGCCCAGTTCCGCCATGTGGCGCTGCCTCACAAGCCAAATGTCGGCAAACACGAGTATCGTCAGGAAGGCGACCGCGAACAGCGCGATCACGAGCGGGCCGGGAATCCGCACGTTACTCTTCACGGCGGGAATTCTCCAGGAATTCGAGATACGACACCCAGTCCTGAATTACACCGAACGACGTAAGCATCGTGGTGTCTTCGATAACGCCCAACTTGCGGAGCGGTCCAATGGAGGTTTCCAGGCGCTCGATTTCGTGCACGTAGCGGTCTTTCTGGCTCTGCAACGCTACAATCTGGGCCTGCTTATCGGCAATGTCACGCCCCTGCGCCGCGATAATTAAGAACAAAGTAATTGCCCAGCCGACAATCAATAGCGAAAGCGCGATAGCCACGCTCGGGCTCAATCGTATGCCCGTCTTCGAACCGTAATGCACGCCAATCTGCAGCAACTGCTTAGAAAGTCCGGAATCCTTGTAGGCCTCGCGGCTCTCGTATATTTCAAAGATATTCCTGTACTTCGCGAAGTAGGCTTCCTGTTCCTCGTTCTTGAAAATGAGAATCAGCTTGGAATCCTTCGCCTGCAATTTGTTCAAAAGTTCCAGGAACAAGTCGAGGTAGTCCCCCACCTTGAAATGAGCATGTTCCAGGTTCACAAAGATAAAGCAGCCGGGGCCATCGGCAAGCATTTCAATCTTCTCGCGCACGGCGGCAAGCTGGTACGACCCGAGCGAACCGGAGAGCGTAATCTCCACATCGTCGCCGTGGTCTTCGACCTGTATGTCAATCAAGTCCGCGCGCACGTGTTACCCCTTCGATACCGAAACCGTTATCCCGAAATTCATCTCGTCGGCAACGGAGAGCGCCGTACGCCAGAACGGGTAGACCCTCACGCCCTGGAACATCTCGGGCGCAGCAGAAGACGAAGCACCGAAAATAGCCCCGATAAAGACCGCAGCAGGCTTTACAAAGGTCATCGTGACGGTACACCTCGTGCCATAATCGTGTATTTCCAGTTTGGTGGCTTCCGGATAAACTATCGGGTTCTTGCCGTCCCACTTCATGTCGAATCCGTCCACCACAATGCGGCCGCCGGTCTCGCCCATCAGGCCGAACTCGAATATGGAACCGAAGAAGCAGCGGGAATCCATGTAGGTGGAATTGCCCAGCTGGTAGTTCGCAACAATCTCGGATGTGGTCGGGTTCAGGGTAAACGTCTTTGCCACATGGAACACGCCACGCTTTGCACCTACGGTAAAGCCCTGCTCTTCCAAAAGTTCAATCTCCGCTCCGGATTCGAGCCGCTTGATGCGGTACTCGTACGGGTCGCGCAAGAGGTACTCGCGCATCGAGAGCGCCTGCTCTATCTGCTGTGCGGTCATGTCCGCATTCGGCAAGAGGCAGTCCAGGAACCCGAAGGTCGGCTCCGCATCGTCACGCCAGGCGTTCAGCAGATTCACCGCGGAATCCTTGTGGTACAGGGAACGCAGCACGCCGCCCGCATGGTAATCGAGCAATAGCGACATGTCCGGGTTTTCCACCCATATCTGCTTGCGGCCCTGCAGCAGGTAGTCGCAAACCTCGATACGGAGCCCGTTAAACTTCATCAGCGAGTCAAGCGTGCTAGATGCAGAAACCAAGTAGCGGAAGCCCCACTCGCGCACGTTCAGGCAGCGCATGCCCTCCGCATTGCCCAGGTCGCGGAAGAATATCGGGGACATCGCCGGCAAGAGTGCGTCGCAGAATTCCGTGAAGTCCTTGCCCGCAAGCTTGTCGCGCCCGCGGCGGTACAGGTTCAGGAATGATTTCTGGAACAAGTTAATCTCCGGCCTGCGCACAAGAGTCTCGCGGCATGTCATCGCGGAGGAAGGCAGCCCGAGTTTACGGCCCGCCGACATCAGGTAACTGAGCGAACCTTCCGGCGGCAACTGGTTCACCAGGTAACCCACGGGCCAGGTCTGCACGTCGTTTGTCTCTACAAAGTCAACAAGACGCTCGAAGAACGCCACAATCTCGCTTGCCTGCGCGGGCAGGTCGAGCACCACCACCGCGGACTTTCCGCCATGGCAGTAGGATTCCGCAATCACCCTCCACCTCAGGTCGTCCTTCTCGATGGCTTCCGTCAGGCTATCGGCCACAGGTACAACGCGCATGAGCGTTCCGCGGTCTTCGACCGTAAACCAGCCCGATACAGGCGTAGAACGCCCGACCGTCGTCTGGATGGCAGCCTCGCTCACGAGCGCGTAGTCGAATCCCGACTTCTCGAGAACGGCGGTCATGCCCATTTCCCACACGAACGAGGAATTGAAGTAGCCCTGCGGCTCTATGTCAAAATACTTCTTGAGGATATCGCGATGCTGGTCCAGCTGCTGGGACTGCGTCTCTTCAGGGAACAGCGGGAGCATCGGATCGTAGAAGCCGCCTCCCAGGAATTCAAGGATACCCTCGCGTATGCCGTTCCTTATCTTGCCGAACGCAAGCGGCTTCGCCACCTTGCGCAACATCTTGAGTGTCGGGCCGTCCATGAACACGGAACACTTGACAAGCCCCGAATTCAGCAACACGTCAAGCCCGTCAAGCAAGTTGCGGGCAACCGCCTCGAGGTTCTCGTAGGCAGTCGCCGGTGAAAGTTGCAAGACAAAGGAAATTGTCGGCTTCATGTAGTGAAGAATAGAAATTTTAGTCGCGAGTTATGAATAACTGCAGTTAAAAACCGAGCTGCAATAGCAGGCCGCCACCGGGTTCCTGCAAGTTTATCGCCGGTGCAAGGCGGAGTTTCCAGGCCTTTTCGCGTTCCTCGTATTTCTGAACCCGCTCATCAGGAGACTTGAACAACCAATAGATTGGAGCAATAATGTCCACAGACAGGAATGCAATCCCTGTTACCAAGAAAAGCACACCGGTGCCCCTTCCCAAAATCTTTGTAGCAGAATTATCGTAATCAACGTAGAGCAGTCCGATACCCGCTGCAGTAGAAAGTCCACCAACAATAAAACTATATAGCCACGTGCTAGTATGCCTTCTGGATTCTTCTTGCTTGCAATCCGAAGCCCACTGACCATAAACCTTTGAACTATCCTGCAAGGGCTCCGCTCCATACACTCTTGCAAGCAGCGATTCGTTTGACTCGCTGGGGTCTACCTTTTCATTTACCGCAAAATATTCCTCGCGACAACCGCGAGCAACCACGATGCAAGACTGTGCGCCCTCATCACAGCCGGAAATGCCATACTCCACCGCAGTAGAATCCTCTACGA
>JAEEGH010018100.1_pt1 | contig 14931 bp, 17 predicted proteins | sample 9134181 | NCBI WGS metagenome assembly JAEEGH01 (sample SAMN16246544, study PRJNA631951) | gut metagenome | biome: gut microbiome; feature: rumen; material: DP-attached | host: Bos | place: Iran: Karaj | collected 2018-10 | reverse complement strand
AGCGCAGTAAAGGCAATAATAAGGTTGATCTGAAATACTTTTTTGTTTGATCTTGCATACTGGTCAGGGGTCATATAATTATCTCCTTTAGCCATGAAAACAGAATTTAACTGTACAATAACTGACAAAATAATTATATAATATTTCGTTGTGAATAATTATTAAATAACGCTAAAAATAATCTTACATCCGGTTATGAAGTCAGTCATGGGAAAACTATCGCCTGACTTCATAATAACATTGGGACGGTTCTTTTGACTCCTTTAATAATACAAAACGGGAAATTACGCCATAGACTCATAACAAAGAAAGGCGCCGGAAGCCATTCGCTTCCGACGCCTGAAGGGGAGTCAAGGGGAGTCAGGGGTGAGTCAAGGGGACGGTTCCAATGTCAGTCAGTATTTATCTAGGTTTGATAACTGTTCCAATTTAGCTTCTTAAAACTTAGTTCCTCTTTGTTCATATCATTTCTTTATACATTCCTCATAGGAAGCAAGATGGATTTCTTTTGCCAGTGGGAATACATCAGGAATCAGAAGATTAAAATAGGCAGTAATCCTGTAAACCATATCAAGTGAAGGATTCTGTTCTCCGTTTTCAATCTTACTGATAGTGCGCCTGCTTATATCAAGGTCGGCAGCCATTTGATCCTGACTGATTCCGTAGCTTTTACGAAGTTCATAAACTCTGTTTGAATAGATTAAATCTTTCAAGATGTTCACCCCTCTCTTATAAAAATACAGACTATTTCACAAGTATCATTGTAAATAAAGGAGTGTCCTATAATTTGGACTTAATCTGTAGCGAGTCTTCCAAATATCTTAAAGGTGCTGTATTCGCCTACTTCAATCGGCTTATACTTTGCGTTAAGTGATACAAGGAAGGTGCCGGTTTCCTTTTTTACAAATTTTTTGAAGTAGGTAAGTCCGTCAAGGAAGAATAGTCCCAAGTCCCCGGATTCAAGGCAGTCTGTCTGTTCAATCCATACAAGCTGTTCATCCTTAAATCTTGGCTCCATACTGTCACCATCAAGATGTACTCCAAAGGAAGCCTTTCTTGGTACATGGTCAAAGATCTCTATTTCATCAAAGTTCTCATCATCCAGAAAATTACCGGTTCCTGCTGATGCTGAGGTAAGAGCTATCTTCATTATGCGTCCTTCCATAGGGATGACTTTGGATGACTTCTTATCGTATTTTCCTGATGCTTCCAGGAGATCAATATAGTCGTAGACTTTAATGATTCCGTCATCATTGAGATTTCTGAAAGGATCATTTGGATTTTTTCCAATAAACTCCGTATAGATATCGTTGATTTCAAGTATCTGGCATAGTGCAAGGAACTGATTCGCAGTTGGCATGTTTATACCTTTTTCCCAGGCACTTATGGCAGCATTACCTACATGGATGTCGAATCGTCCAAGCTCTTTTGCCACATCGATCTGAGATAAGCCTTTACTTTTTCTGTTCTGTGCAATGACCTGTCCGATGTTCATAGTGTTTTCCTCATTTCTGTCTTAAGTGCAGACTAAATTAGTCTGTGGTTGATTTTATATTTGGAATATACCACAGTAAAAATCTAATATCAACGGATAATTGAAAATTGTGATATATAGTCCCGTTGAAATTTGGATATGGTTGATTTATAGTTGATAATGCAAAGAGGAGAACGGCAGACGGCACACACCTCTGTGTAAACGGAAAACGGCTGCCAGATATTTGGGGAATGTGGAGGCAATGGATATATGGAGAACGATGTCTATATGCGTAGGGGGACATGAAGCATCGGCCTTCTGCGCATGAAGTTACAAAACTTACAGAGGCTTTTGATAAGCTGCTCGGACCTCGGAGACTTATAGTCGGCTTATTCGAAAAAGTAAATATAGGAACATTCTCAATGACTTGTAAAGGTGACTTTCCCTTTCCTTTTCAAGCTTTTGAACAAATCTTTGATTTGGAGGTGAGCAGTCTAAATGCAGGAAATTGAGTTTTATTGCAAGAAATGCCGTAAGAGCATGAAGATGTCTTACGAACTTACCGGAGACAAGGATACTCCGGTCATGAATGGGATCAGCATCAGGTGCCACACAAACAAGTGCACCAGAGTAGTAACCCTCAAGAAATATACTGAGGGCAAAATAATACAGAGAGCAGGTGCATCCGGCAGGTGCTATCTGTAAATAAATTAGAAATCAGGCGCATCTAATGCGCATAACAATGACAATTAAATGAGGGCATCATGATATGGGGGTATAGCCCACCGCGGACGCATGATAAGAAATCAGTTAAAGGCTGAGTCTTATTGTGCGTCCTTTTTCTTTGTTCCTTTTTCTGGTTTCGGCCCGGAAAGAGGGAGAAGATGAATAAGGTTACTGATACTACAACTATAGGCGGAAGACTTAAGGCTAAGAGGAAAGAAGCTGGTTATTCTCAGGAAAAATTGGCGGAGCTGTTGATGATCAAGCAGAACACATTATCCAAGTATGAAAGTGGTGATCATGATGTTCCTACAGATGTCTTATCTATGGTTGCAAAGCTTCTTAATACAACACCGTCTTACCTGGTATGGGGAAGTGCAGAGGAAGAAGGGTGGCTTTCAGAACTTAATATCATTGCCGGTAGTATTAAGAATCCTGCTATAAGAGAAGCAGCATTAAAACAAATGTTGGCTCTGGCTCAGATGGATGCACAGCTTAAGTAAATATCCCAAAACGGGATGGAATTATCCCAACAGGGGTAGGGAAACAGGTCCCTGCAGGCATTAACATATAACCATAACAAACAAGCAAGCCGGCTTGCTTTAGTACGCGAAAAGGAGTGATTCTTATGGCTGCTAAAGCGAAAGATACAGATTTAATGAAGACCTATCGGACTGCTGATTCCGAGGAAAGATTTTCCATTATGATGGAAAATTACGCTGTGTTTCCTAAGGTGATCAAGAAAGCCCAGAAAAAAACAGAATATAAGATTAAGGCTGAGCGGGAGTATTTAAGAAGCCATAGTCGGGGCGAACTGGGAGTAAGGGTTCAGACATCCAAGAAGAGCGATACAACTGCTGAGGAAGCAATTGCAAATGTCACACTGGAAGAAGCTTTTGCAACCGGTGAAGTAGATAAGGGACTTCTAAAGGGAATTGAAGAAGCTTCTGTTTATGAAACTGAGATCAAGCTCATTAGCACCATGAGAATGGACTTTGAACTTCTTGAGGATATCATCGAAAGCTACGAAGACGATGACCAGAGGATCATCAGAAAGAGACTGGCAGAGCGCAAGGCTTACAGAGTGATTGCTGAGGAAGAGGATTGCTCCTACGATACGATAAAAAGAAAACTTACAGCAATCAGGAATGAAATTCGAGAGGAAATAGTGGAATGCTTGGAGCTGAATAATCGGGAGGGGCGCTAATGGAAAAGAAACCTCACCGTAATCAGTACGAAGAACCTCATTTTACATGTGTGATTCACTATACAGAAGGATGCGAAAAATATATCTCAGAATTTCAGCAGAAGAAAGTTGCTATATTAAGAAAGCATTTGGAATTATTAAATCCAGCGGAACTAGAGAAGTTCTGTAATATGTTGGAAGAAGTGCTTTTAACTAAGGATAGGGAAGAACAATCATAGCTTGTGGTTGTTCTTTTTTTATTGCAGCATTATAATGTGTGTATATGAAAAGAAAGGGTTGATTTTATGAAGAGGAAAGTCACACCAGAAACGGATGACCGCAGAGTAGTCATCTATGCCAGAAAATCTAAGATAACTCATAAGGGTGATTCTATTGCAAATCAGGAAGAATACTGTAAAGACTATGCAAGACTTCATTTGAATTTATCTGAAGATTATGAGTTTGAGGTTTATGAGGACGAAGGTAAAAGTGGATTTTATTCAGATCGTCCTGATTTTCAGCGCATGATTCATGATGTGGAGCGCCGTAAGATAAAGGCTATTGTTTGCTACAAGCTGGATCGTATCAGTCGTAAGATGTCGGATCTTACTAATATGATAGATTTTCTGAATAAATATGATTGCGCATTACTTATGCCGTATGTGTTTCATCCCTTCCATGTGGCGGAACAGATGACCGACGAAGCTACCACGATCGTAGCCCTGTTGCACGACGTGGTGGAAGACACGGATTACACGCTGGAAGATATTGCTGCCGAAGGTTTCGGAAAAGAGATTTTGGAAGCTGTAGCATTGATGACCCATGAAGATGGCGTACCTTATCTGGATTACGTGGCAAAGCTCAAAGACAATCCTATTGCCAGAACAGTAAAATTGGCTGACCTGGCGCATAATTCTGATTTGTCCCGTATTGGTGAGATTGATGAGGAAACAAAACAAAGATTGGAAAAATATAAAAAGGCAAAGGCGATTTTGGAGAGGAATGAGTAAGACAGGGAATGCCGGCTCTGCAATCGAGTTATTAAGAGGAGAGTGATATCAATGCTGGGAGCAATTGTTGGTGATATCGTTGGCTCTGTGTACGAATGGAATAACATAAAAACAAAAGACTTTCCGTTATTTAGGGAAGACTGTTTCTTTACCGATGATACCGTGATGACCTGCGCCGTTGCAGAAGCACTTATGAATGGCGGTGAGAAGGATGACTTCATTGATGCCATGAAAAAGTTCGGAAGGATGTACCCGGATGCGGGGTATGGCGGCAGATTTGCAGCATGGCTTTTTTCGGATAACCGGGAACCATATAACAGTTTTGGTAACGGATCTGCTATGCGTGTTTCCCCATGTGGCTGGGTGATGAATTGCGGATTTTTTGGCAGAACGGGTTTAGCGCCATACGTTGGAAGAGGTTTGGCAGAACTATCTGCTGCGGTAACCCATAACCATCCGGAAGGAATAAAAGGGGCTCTTGCAACTGCAGACGCAATTTTCCTGTGCCGGTTTTACTTTGGCGGATGGGCTTGTGATTACGAAAAACCTATCAATGATAATCCGGCAGAGTGCAAAAGACGCATTAAAGAACATATTGAGGCTGAATTTGGATATGATTTGTCGCGGACATTAGATGAAATCCGGCCGGGCTATCAGTTTAATGAAACCTGCCAGGATACCGTACCGCAAGCCATTACTGCTTTTCTGGAAAGTTCAGATTTTGAGGATGCCATACGAAACGCTATTTCATTAGGCGGTGACAGTGATACACTGGCAGCAATTACCGGCAGTATCGCTGAGGCTGCATACGGTATTCCCAAAGACATAAAAGAAAAAGCCTGCACTTATCTGGATGAGCCGTTAAAGGTTGTGCTTAAACGATGGGAAAAGTATGTAGCTCCATGGATGCGTTCGCCGGCTAGAGGAGATGAAGGCTATGATGATCAGCTCTGAAACATATTACGAAGAAAATCTGAAAGGAAAGAGCGCTGGAAAGAGTTGTTCTGAGATGATTGACGATAATGATGATGTGTCCATAGTTCAAACCGGTGAGGACAATTACAACAAACTCTATTTGAAATTCTTAAAGAATTATTCAGAGAAACAGAAAGGACAGAATATGGTTTTTTCTCCATTTTCTGTCATGATTCTTTTTCTGATGCTTGCAGATGCTACCGACGGTATAAGCCGTGAAGAAATCATGAACGGCATATGTAAAGGCATCGGGCTTGACGAAGCCAAAGAACTGATCAGTATGGTGGCATATCTATTAGAGGAAGACTGTTCCTTTTGTAGCGCCAATGCAGTGTGTGTAAAGGAAAAATATAAAGATAAAATCAAACCGCAGTATATGAATAATCTGCAAGACACCTTTGGCGGCGAACTGTTTGCTTCCGGCAATATTGTTAAGGCTGTAAATGACTGGGTCAGCAAAAACACAAAAGGGATGATTAAACAAATCGTTAGTGAAATGAATGCTGAAATGATCAGCTGCTTTATGAATGCCGTAGCGTTTAAAGCAAGCTGGGAATCGAAATTTGATGAAGAGGAAATTAAGGAAAACATTTTTTACAACGCAGACGGAAGCCGGCAAAAGGTCAAGATGCTTTGCGGCACTGAATACGGCTATGTTGAAGATGAACGCTTTACCGGTTTTATAAAAGAATACGACGTAGCGTATTCTTTTATGGCTTTGCTGCCAAAGAAAAAGGCCCAGGAGTTCCTGTACGAATCGTTAAAACAGATTAACTTCAGGAACCTGTTTATGGCAAAAACGGACGAGGAAGTTGAAGTACGTATGCCTGAATTTAAATTTTCTTACGAAGCAGAGCTGTCGGATTTTTGCCGGAACCAGGGAATTGAAACGGTGTTTTCAAACCATGCAGACTTTTCCCCCATGACAGATGAATGGTTGAAAGTTGAAAGCGTTGCCCATAAAGCGGTTATTACGGTTGACCGTAACGGTACAGAAGCCGCGGCAGTTACCCACGCTGTAATGCTTTGGGGTTGTCCGCCGGATTCATTTAAAAAGAAACGGAAAATGGTCCGGCTTAACCGTCCGTTCCTTTTTGCGATTATGCACAACGAAACGGAACTGCCGGTGTTTGTAGGTATAGTAAACCGTATTGATGGGAATGGTTTGGAAGAAGAGTAGTGTATTTTATTGCAAGAATTGTGAAACGGTAATTATTGGTAATATTGAAATGAGGTGTGAAGCGTAAATGGCTAAAAAGATTGTAGATTTTGAAGAGTTAACCAGCACGGAAAACATTCTGATTTACATGTCGCAGTTCATGCCATCTGGCAACTATGAAACGGAAAGCCTGCAGGAGAAACTACAGAAAAAATCTCTGACACATCCGGAGTTTAACGAACTGTGCGAAAACATACTGGACTTTATTATGACACAAAACTGGTTTGCGCTGGAAGACGACCTTTCGATTTTGGAAAATGTGATTGTACTGGCTGCAGAACAGGCGGAGACGCTGATGCCGCTTACGATGTACGAATATGACGCGATCAACAAAATGGATATGTGGCAGGAAATGTGGGGCGAAGACGATATCGGGGAACTGGATAATGCCGTTACGGCAATCTTCTGTGATCCGGAGGCCCGGAAACTGATTGGGGAATATGCGCTGAAAGGCGAGTACCTGGAACTGGCCGGGAATATCGGAGTTGCTGACGAACTGGGAATTGAAACAGAGGAAACAGAAGAGTTCGAAGAAGAATAAAGCGTAGTTCAGTAAATCATGTGAAATAAGTCCATTAGATGATATAATTAAAGTAATGTTAGCGTATAAATTTGAATTGGAGAAAAAAATATGGAAACAGTTGACAGAGTAATAATAGCAGCAAACAGTTTTTACACGAAGCTAAGGAACGATCCAAATGCAAGATTCCGTTCGTGGGAACACTGTTATAAATGCTTTCATGACGCGCGGAATAATCCTTCTGTGGATTATGATTACATGAGTTTGCAACTTGCTTTTTACTTAGCAAGTTGGGGCATGTACAGGGGCTCATCCTTCCTTCTGCAAAAAGATTATAAAATACATACGCCGGTGATTGAAGAATTGCTTAAATCAAAGTACAATTGCCTTTTCGGACTTGAATGCAGAAAATTAAATAATAAAGAAACACAGGACAAGCTTATGGATTTGGAATCATTTTTGAAGGTTTATTATAACAAATTACGTAAAAACGAAAAGACAGCAGAAATTAAAACTGAACTGTCTTCTACATTAATCACGAAGATACTAATGGGTTCCCTCGGCTGTGTTCCGGCCTATGACAGATATTTTATCAACGGTGTTAAGGAGCTAAACGTAACGACGGGTAATTACAATATGCAATCATTGCTTAAACTGGTGCAATTTTATGAGGAAAACAATGAAAAACTAGAAAATACTAGAGAGAATTTAAAAGTGTACGACTTGCCATATCCACAAATGAAACTGCTTGACATGGCTTTTTGGGAAATTGGATTTGAAAAGGATAAACGGAATCACAAATATAGAAGCTAAATAATTGACAGAACATATGTTATCAGAAGAGCTTCCCCTACCTAAGAATACAAACTAAAGTTGACCGCAATGAAAATCGCCAGGCGTGTGATGCTTGAAATACGTCTGGCATTTTTTGTGTACGAAAAACTCCCAAAACTCACACAGGGAGAGGATTGCAGCGACTTACAGCGCACATACAACGGATTACAGCGGATTCTGTCGGAGAAGACTTTTGGTAATATTTTACAATGTAAGCAGGCAAGGGGAGGGTGGATTGTCGTCAGGAAGGCGATCACTTTTTTAGAATTTACTATGATGGGATTGCAGGAACAAACGTAAAACAAAAAACGGTAGCTAAACATTTAAAAATATTGGAGGTGCGCCGTGTTTGAGGTTTTAGATTCCGGGCAAGATAAAGACTTTGAACTGGACGATTTTTCAATTGAACATAGTAACACTACTTTTTTCAGAGGACAAGTTAAAAGCTTATACTTGGTAACAGAGTAATATGGAAATTTAAGAAGCCATAAAGTTTGCAAACATAAATATTAATTTCACAACATTGCGGCTGAAATAGCATAAGTTTCATGATATAATATATATTAATCTGATGCTATAAAAAATAGATAGTATGAATTAAATGCACTGGAACAATGTCTTGAATTGGAACGCAGTGCCGGTAAACTGTTATATGTATAATTGACATAGCAATTTTCGCTAAATAAGGAGAAGAAAGCAATGGCTAGTTTTTATGAAACAGTACTTGATGTTTTGAAAACAGATAAGAGGTTTGTAGCTGAAGATGGCACATTTCTTCGTAATGCTGTTTATGAGGCGGCTATGCAGATGGATAAGCAATTAATCCGGATGCTTCTTGAAAATGATGAAACATGCAAGCGTTTCTTTGTAGATGTTGATGGCGTAAAAGTGTTTGATAAAACAGCATTTGCGTGGGTGATTAATAATAGACAATTCTTGCCGGATAGTTATACCAGATTTAAAAATAAAATTGGATTAGCTGATGAAAATGGTGAATCGTTAGGTAATTCAGGAAAAATAGAACTTGTTTTCCCATATAAGGATTGTGTGCTTGAAGGCGGACAAACAAAAGAAGAACAGAAACGCCATGAAGTTTTTTATAACGAAACTCTTGCGACTGATGAAGTGGATAGGCTCTTATATCCAAAAGTATTAACTGCAGCAGTCAAGTATTCTGCCGACAAAAAAACGCATATCAATGAAATTACAAATACAGACAATTTAATTATTCGTGGAAATAATCTGCTCGCATTAGCGTCAATTCTTAAAAGGTTTGAAGGACAAATTAAGTGTATATATATTGATCCCCCTTACAACACTGGGGATGATAGTTTTGGTTATAATGATCGGTTTAATCATAGTTCTTGGTTAGTCTTTATGAAAAACAGACTAGAGCTAGCCAAAAGGTTGCTAAAAAATGATGGAGCTATTTTTGTACAAATAGATTATCATGAGTTAGGTTATGTTAATGTTCTTATGGATGAGATTTTTGGTATAGAGAACAAAGTACAAATTATCTCAGTAAAAACAGCGTCACCTGCTGGCTTCAAAACGGTAAACCCTGGGCCTATTGATGTAACTGAGTATATTCTTTTTTACACTAAAAATAAGTCTAATTTCAAGTTTAAAAAAGGTTATGTACCTGTAGGTTATAATACAAATTACAATCTTGTGTTAACGCGTTCTCATAATATTAAAGATTGGAAATTTACACCGATTAAAGAGGCTGTATTGAAAGAGGCAGGGTTCAGTTCTGAAAAAGAATTAAAAAAACAATATGGATCTTCTTGGAAAGTGATATTGGAACATTTAATAGCAGATTTTGCCTTTAAACATGCTGCTGATGTGGTTAGTATTCGTGATCCTCACAAGCCTACTGATACGGTTAAACAATTAATGGAACAGTCTAAAAATGTAGGTTATGTTCTTGATTATCAACGAGAAGATGGCACAACTGGTTATATTTATCGCGGGGGTGCTCTTGCTTTCTATTCGAATAAGATGAAAGAAGTTGATGGTGTCATTACAGTTACAGAATTACTTTCAGATTTTTGGAATCATATTTCATGGGCCGGTATTGCGCGTGAAGGTGGCGTAAAACTTAAAAATGGAAAGAAACCGGAAAAATTGATTAAACAGATTTTTGATATTTCTACAAATCGGGGAGATATTGTACTTGACTATCATTTAGGCTCAGGAACAACTTGTGCAGTAGCTCATAAGATGGGGTTGCAATACATTGGATGTGAACAGCTTGATTACGGTGATAATGACGTAGTTGTACGTTTGAAGAATGTTATTGCTGGTGATTCAACTGGCATATCTAAAGCCGTTGACTGGCATGGTGGCGGTTCGTTTGTATATTGCGAATTAAAAAAGCTGAATCAAATGTTTGTTGATGAAATCGAAGCCGCAGAAGATGAAAGCACTTTAGAAGAAATTTACGCAAGAATTATCAATTCTGGTTTTATAAGCTACAAGGTTAAACCATCAGACATTGAGGCTAATGCCAACGATTATGAAGGTCTTTCTTTGGATGGAAAAAAACGTTTCCAAATGGAACTGTTAGATAAAAATCTGCTGTATGTGAATTATTGTGATATGGATGACGAAGAATACGGTATTTCTGAAGAAGATAAGGCGTTTACGAGAAGTTTTTACAAGGAGGATTAAGCGGATGCCATTTTTATATGAAAAGTTAGATATTCTGCGAGAAAACGGCTATACCGCAACACTACCAAACTACATTCTGGAGAACCTAAATCCAGGTTTTGAGTTGCGTCCGTATCAAAAGGACGCATTTGAAAACTTCATTACACATTTCGAAGGAAAGAATTGCCCCAAGCCTACACAGGTTTTGTTTCATATGGCTACCGGTAGCGGCAAAACGTTGATTATGGCAGGTTTGATGCTCTATCTTTATAAGCAGGGTTATAGAAATTTTCTGTTCTTCGTCAACTTAACGAATATTGTTGAAAAAACAAAAGAGAATTTTTTAAATTCTACTTCAACAAAGTATCTTTTCGCTGATGAAATTGTGCTGGATGGGGAACGTGTACGTATTAATCAGGTAGATAATTTCCAATATGCAGATCATGATGCTATCAATATTTGCTTTACAACAACACAGGGGCTGCATATGGATATGCGGTTGGCAAAAGAAAACGGAATGACTTTTGATGACTTTGATGACAAAAAGGTTGTTTTGATTTCTGATGAAGCTCATCACTTAAATGTTGATACTAGAAGAATGAGCCAAACGGAAGCTGAGAATCAACACTCTTGGGAGCAAACAGTAAATTATATTTTTTCAAAAAATGCCGGGAACATTCTGTTAGAGTTTACTGCTACATGTGACTTAAGTAATGTTGCGATTCGAAGTGCCTATGAGAATAAAATAGTATTTGACTACCAGTTAAAGAAGTTTTATCAAGATAAATATTCAAAAGACATACTGACTTTACGATCTGATCTTTCTGTAATGGAGCGGGCAATTCAGGCTATCGTATTAAGTCAATATCGTTTAAAAGTATTTCAGGAGAAACGTCTTTCTATCAAACCGGTTATATTATTTAAAGCTGCTAAAATTGAGGACAGCAAAACATTCATGACGGCTTTTTTAACTGCTGTTAGTGAATTAACCGGGGCAAAACTGCAGCGGTTGAAAGACTTTTCCGGTACTGATACCAGAAGTGAAAACTCAATTATGCAAATAGCTTATGCTTATTTTCATCAAAAGGGTATTACTCTTGAGATGCTTGCGCAGGAACTGAAAGATGATTTTTCAGAGGTTCATTGTGTTTCTGTGAACGATGACAAAGAAGCAGATAAAAAGCAGATTCTTTTGAATACGTTAGAAGACGAAAACAATCCCTACAGGGCTATCTTTGAAGTGAAAAAACTTGATGAAGGTTGGGATGTTTTAAATTTGTTTGATATTGTCAGATTGTATGAAACACGCCAATCTGGCGGTAAAAAGATTTCACCGGCTACGATTGCAGAAGCACAATTAATTGGTCGAGGGGCTAGGTATTGCCCCTTTAGGCTAAATGATGAGCAACCAAAGTATCAGCGTAAATATGACGATGATATTACAAATGAGATGCGTGTTTGCGAAACATTGTATTATCATTGTCAAAATGATCATAGGTATGTCACAGAGTTGCATCAGGCTTTGCGTGAAATAGGTTTTCCAGATAATACGAAAACACGTGAATATGTGTTAAAGGATTTATTTAAACAGGAAGATTTCTATAAAGAAGGTCTTATTTTTATTAATAACCGGGAAGAAACGAGCAGGCAAGAAGTAAAGGAATTGCCGCCAAAGGTTAAAGATAAGATTTACAACTATACTACAGATACTGGCACCATAAATGTTGACCGTGTTATGTCAGAAGATGAAATCTCTTCTGGTAACATTAGTTCTGATATTAAACCAAAAGAAGTTACGTTTATGGAAATGGCTGCAATAAATTATGCAATCGTAAATAAGGCATTAATGAAATACCCGGTTTATAAGTTTAATACATTGAAATCTTATTTCCCGAATTTACGCTCAATACGTGAATTTATTACGGATGCGGCTTACTTGGGCAATATCAAAATTATTATTAAATGTAAGAATGGTGCACCTACCGTAAAACATATGCATGACGCAGCTGTTTATGTGTTAGGGCTAATAGCAGAAGAAATCAACAAAATTGAAATAACATATAGGGGTACGGAAGACTTCAATGCACAGCCTGTTCATAAAGTTTTCCGAAATAAGACTGTAAATTATACAGAGGTGCATGAGGGCGGTTTGGGATATTCACAAAACCACAGTACTGTAAACTCAGATTATCGGATAGATTTATCTGATAAGGAATGGTACGTTTATGAAGATAATTACGGAACTTCTGAGGAAAAGGCGTTTGTCGGTTATTTCCAAGATTATGTGGATAAATTGAAAGAAATTTATGACAAGATTTATCTGATTAGAAATGAAAGAGAGTTCCATTTATATTCATTTGATGATGGCGAGCGCTTTGAACCGGATTATGTATTGTTCCTGCAAAAGAAATATGCTGATGGTTATGAACAGCTTCAGATTTTTATCGAACCGAAAGGTACACATCTTTTAGAAACGGATGCATGGAAAGAAAAGTTTCTGTTGCAAATGAAAGAAAAAGCTGTGCCAGTAAAAGTATTTGTTGATGACAATAAATATAAAATTTGGGGTTTGCATTTTTATAATCAGGAAAAGAGAAGCAAAGAATTCACTGAAGACTTTGAAAAACTTTTAATATGATATCTCTGAGGAAAGAGAATGTAATCTGGAAGCAGTTGTTCGGGAATTCTGAACAACTGCTTCAGATACCCTATGATAGTCTATTGCGCTGCTGTCAGGTATATTATATATAAAGTTTAGCTTTTAAATGAGGGAAAAATGAATAAACACTTGAACAGAAAATCTATATTTGATATTGAAAGAAGAAACAACTTCATAGAGGATTTTAATAATCTTTGTGATGATTTTAAGAGGAAAAAAATAAGAAAAGATTTTACTATTATGACATTGATTGAAGAATCAATTTGCGATTGGGAATTCCGCGAAGGTGCTGGAAGTATTAGCTTATATCTTGACAATAAACAAATTAATATTAATTCATCAAAACGGTCTCGTTATACAAAAGAAGAAAAAATTATATTTACATTGGAGTTATATATTAATCTTTTAAAATGGGCGCCAAGACACTTAGAAGGCAGAAAAACTTTTCTTGATAGTATAAATCTTGGACAAATTCCTTTAGAAAACGAATTAAGGCCATATATTGAAAACATATTGTTTATTCTTGAACAAAGAAATATGACTGTAAGAGAAGTTGAGTTAAATAATGGTTCATTGCAATATATAGTTACTAAACGGGACGCAGATATTGATGCGACCTTGGAAGTAGCACCTGAATTAGCAGTTGTTTTGCTTTCTTATCTTGATGTTAGATATTCACACGATGTGAATTTCAAGAAAACTGCACTAGGAAGTATTGCAGGATATTTGGAGCAAAAACGAAATGATTATAAAGAAACAGAATATAAAGGATTAAGCGACTCGTTATTTTTTGCTTTTAATAAGTTTGGCATTCGACATAATGACAAAAAACAAATCAAACTAAGTGAATCTGAACAAATAGAAATTTATGACAAAGTCTTTCGTATGGCAATTCATCTTATTCAAGCTAGTCAAGTTAAAGAGTTTAAGCAAATAATTGACAGTTATAAATCAAAATAATATGATTGGCCATTTAAATAAATGTTTTCAAAAAGGATATAACAATTATTGTGGCAGTTATAGGACCACCCACCATGCAACTTCCAAAATCAGAACAACTGAATATTGCAAGCTTATCCCGCCTGTTCGATAACAAGGCGGAGTGCTACAAACTTTTATCATTTTTTTAAGTGAGTCTTTCACTTGTAACTAACGAATTCCCTGGAAAAGAGTGAGTGCATGCGTTTGTATGAATATGGCAGGATATTTGTAAAAACGGTATCAATCGTATTGCTGGTTGTTCTTACTGTATTAATGACGGGTTTTTCTAAACAGGAGGCAAAGGTTCAGAATCAGAAACTGACGCTGGAAGTAGCGCTTTTCCCGTATGTTCCGGACCGGGTGAGATTTCAGGAAGCTGTCAGTGACGCGTGGAAACGGGAGCATCCGGATGTAAGCCTTCATTTTGCGGACTGGGACTGCTATGCTTCCGACCCTGATCCTTCGATTGACGTCTTTGTTTTTGACGGCATCTACCTTTCCTCGTTTGTGGAGGAAGGATATCTCCTGCCCATTCCGAAGGAAAAAATCCGGAACAAAGAAGATATCATTCCGTTTGCCCTTAAGGGCTGTATCAGCGGGGGGAAGTTTTACGCATTGCCGCAATTGCTTTGCGCCGATTTTCTGTATACGCGAAAAGACGACGCCGGGCTTTCCGATGTGTCGGATATCGATACGCT
>JAEEGH010018099.1_pt1 | contig 14932 bp, 16 predicted proteins | sample 9134181 | NCBI WGS metagenome assembly JAEEGH01 (sample SAMN16246544, study PRJNA631951) | gut metagenome | biome: gut microbiome; feature: rumen; material: DP-attached | host: Bos | place: Iran: Karaj | collected 2018-10 | reverse complement strand
AAGGTCGGGCGCTCGACCGCAGGTCGCTTGCTACCAAAGGGACGCAAGAATGCGCCATCCGGAAAAGCAAATTCAGGCCAACAGCTATATTGTTGCCTTTTTCTAATAGTGTTCGCTCGCGCGCGAGAAGGGAGTTGCAAAATACTAGCTCAAAATGTAGTATTTCGGCAAGCTTTCCTGCTTCTTCCTGACCATTCCGATAAAACCACTAAGGTCGCTGATGTAGGATTGGTACTCTTTGGGGAAGCTTTCAATATATTTGTGAGGGACAACAAGCGTGAGACGGGAGTCGCGCATCTCCTTTAGCTGGTTCTTCGAGATTCCCTGCTGCAGAGTAAACAGGAATTTGACATCTACGCGGTTGGCTTCGGTCAACACCTGACGCCAGCGGTCTTTGCAGGTCGTTTTTGCGCCCAATACAATCAGGTTGTCGGCGGGGAACTGCAAGTTGTGGTAGCACTCGGCATTGGGGAAGAGGAAGTCGGGTTTCTTGTTGTCCTCGGTGACGGCCTGCTCCTCAAAGACCAACTCGTTCTTTGTGAAAATGTCGGCGAGGTGATGCTCCAATGACTTTCCTGCTCTCGATTTGCGTCGGTTGAGCACTTCGTTAGCCATCTGCACAAAGGTATCGATGCTGCTGAAGGGCTTTGTCAGAATGTTGGCATAGATCTTTTCTTCCATGAAGCGGAACAGACGGTATGCGGTATCTATCCAGTTTAGGAGAATCTCGTCGGGCTTGTTTTTCAAGGCAGCATCGGCTATGTTGTATGCGAGGTTAAAGCAGTCGCGAGCACCTGCGGCCATGGTGCGTGTTTCTGGGAATGAGTTGAAACGCGCTGCGAACTCCTGCAAAAGCTGGGCTATTTTTACGTCTGGCTTGACGGTGCCAGCAACATCAATCAGTTGGTTTGTTTGGTCGGGCGCGAGGTTGAACGTGGCGAAAAACTCGTCGATGTCCTCGTCGCTGCTCAGTACATAACCCGCATAGTCCTCTTCGGTAAACTTGGCAAGGATGAGCAGGTCGCCCACGTTATCGTCCTGCAAAAACGGGAAGCCTTGGCCAAAGCGTGTGATTCGATACTCGTTGCGTGTCTTTTGGCCGTAGTATTTCATGCAGCTTTCTGTGGTGAAATCGTCTTGCCACTTGACTTTTACGACCTTCTCCTTGAATTCCCCTTTTTGACCAGGCTTGTCGAAGAGCAAGGCAGAGGCACACTTGGGAATATAGAAGCCGGCTTGGTGTGAACCAGTTGCGCCTGTGTCGTTGCCAGTGATGAAACGGCACCATGCGGCCTTAGATTGCTGGACGCTGCGGATGGCGGAGTTCAATATTTCGCTCATACTCGTTGATGGTTTGGATTATCTGATGTGATACGGCTGTAATCAGGGGGACGATGACGGAGTTTCCGCACTGGCGATAGGCCTGCACGTCGGAAACTTGGTCGAGACGGTATTGGTCGGGATAGCCCATCAGTCGGGCACATTCGCGGGGCGAAAGTTTGCGGGGGTTCACGCCGTCGCCCTGTGGGATAAGGATTTCGGAACCGTCTTTGTAATAGCGGGCACTGAGTGTGCGCGAGATGCCATTCAAGTCCACGAGTCCGTAGCCGAAGCCGTTACCCTTGGCTCGGTGCTTCTCGGCGTAGGCTTGGAGGTATGACCAAAGTTTATCGCTTAGTGTGTACTTGGGGTCGGCGTTAGGGTCGAGGATTTCGCCGATGGTGCGGTCGGCCTCGTGCTGTTCGGGGAATTGGAAATGTTCCTCGCCATGGTAGCGGTCGCGGTCGAAGCCTACAATCATAATTCGCTCGCGGTGCTGTGGCACGTATGTCTGGCCGTCCATAACCTGATAGTGGATGCTGTAGTTAAGTTCCTCTAAAGTCTCGCGGATAACGCGGAACGTGTTCCCCTTGTCGTGGGAAGTCAGGTTCTTGACGTTTTCAAGATAGAATGCCTTGGGGCGATGCCGGCTGATGATGTCGGCTACGTCGAAAAAAAGTGTGCCCTGCGTCTTGTCCTTGAAGCCCGTCTCGCGTCCGAGGCTTTTCTTCTTCGACACGCCAGCGATAGAGAACGGCTGGCATGGAAATCCCGCGCAAAGGATGTCGAAATGTTCGGGGATATATTCTTTGGTCGATTCCTTGGTGATGTCGCCGAAGGGCATTTCACCGAAGTTTGCGAAGTAGGTTTTCTGGGCGTATTTGTTCCATTCGGAACTGAAAACGCACTTGCCGCCCTGAGCTTGCATGGCCAATCGGAAGCCTCCCATGCCCGCGAAGAGATCTATAAACGTAAAGTTTGCGGGATTCGGATCGGGGAATGGAACGTTAAAGAAGTCGGCGAAGAGCGGGTACTCCAAAGGATTCTCGGCGACGCGCCAAGCGTATTCTTCATTGATTTCTGGCAGATGCTCCACCTCCTTTTTATGTTCGAGAAATTCGTGGATGGCAATCACGATTTCCTCGCGTCTGTCCCTCGCTTCGATGTCGTCACCCTGAATCCCGCCATTATGCAGAAATTGGCTCAGCACCGCCATCTGATTCTCGTATGAAGTTTCGCCGTAAACCTTTAGCCCTTCCTCTGTAATTTCCTCGGGGAAGGCTTGCAGCTTCAGGTCATCATTTATATCCTTCTTTGCCATGATTATCACTTTTCGTCGGCAAAGTTAAGCATTTTTTGCGAGATAAGTGCTATAATGTGCAAAAAAAAAGTTGCTGAAAGTGGCTCGATGTTGCCAGGTAGCCATTGGGATAGGTTCTGAATAACATGCTGCTCCTAGTTGTTAAAAGTAAAAAAATACTGGGTTGAGGCTTGTCGTTTCCCCAAATAAGTTGTACCTTTGTAGTCTTTTTCACATCAATCAGAAAGGAGTAAGAAATATCATGAACAGCGACATTGAGGAACTGAGGTTTGTGGCCGACCTGGCACACAGCGGGGGAATGATGCAGGCCGAGAACGAGCATCTTAAGAAGGATAACGCGAAACTGCAGACGGAGAACGAGCAGCTTAAGACGGATTGTGAGCGACTGCAGGGCGAGATGGGCGAGCTGCAATTGCTGCTAAAACAGCTGGAGGGCGACATCAGGTTGAAGAAAGACGAAATCGAAAGCCTTAGGAAGCAGAACCTCCAAGCGCAGGGGCAACAGCCGCGTGTGGTGGTGAACAACTTCTACATGCTTTCTGTGCCGAAGACACATGAATACGTTTGCAAGCTCGACAACGACGGGCGGCGCTTCGTTGGCCACTTCATGCATCATACACTGGACGACACGCAGCGCAGCGTCATTGATGAGGTGGACGAGATGACGCAGCTGGAGCATCATGACGAGGGACATGTGGTGATTCAGCACAACAATGGCCCGGTGAACGGCTACATTACGACGCAACACGTGGAGATGCCTGCACTTAACGCTGACACCACAAAAATGATTGAAAATGATGAGTGACGAGAAAACCGTGACACAGATACTGCATAACTTCGGTCCTATAAAGGGAAACGTCGAAAGGCAGGTCATCATCAACACGCCGAAGCCGCAGGCCGAGGCGGAAGAACAGAGCGGACAAGCATCTGAAAAGCAGAACGCGGCGGCGGTGAAGGTGCGTGCCAGCGTGCTGCTGGAATTGATGAAGCGAAGCGGCATGGGGCTAGACACGAAAAGCCGCACGAAGGTGTGCCGGTTGATAGCTCTGCTTTTGGGCTGCGACTACAAGAAGCTGCTCAACACCGTGGCCGAGGGCATAAAATTGAACAAGGCCACACACGGCAAGGAAGTAGAACTGGTAAACAACTTGCTGGAAGATTTGGAAGCCGATTTTAGGCTGAATTTCTAAAATTTCGATTAGTTTCCTATAATTTTTGTTAAATTTTGAGGGTTGCCACCGGTGGTTACCACCGGTGGCAACCTATGTTTTGTGCTTATCTTTGCAACCGAAAAGCCGCGCGGGGAGAAAGGACGTCCCTCCTGCCGCAAGGCAACGAACCAATTTAAAAAAGAAAAAGATATGGAACTAATTTGCAGAATTGTCGATCAGGGCGCACTCACGACGCGCCAGTTCGTTCGAAACGGGCAGCAGCAGAGCATCACCACGATGCCCTTCGTGCTGGCCTCAGGTACTGACCAGTTCTTTTGTGAGATGACCAACGAGGAAGCTTGCGCCTGTGGTCCTTGCGACAAGAACTACTACTACAAGGTGTCGCTCTCCTCGCGCGTGTCATCCTTTAATACGAAGGACGGCGGCGAGGGCAAGGTGACCAGACTGTACATCAACAAACTCAGCGTGCTATGATTACCAAATCTAACTGACCGCACTATGAAACGAATGGAATATGCACTAAGGCTTCAGCTGCCGCTTAAACCTTTTATTGATGTGGTAAACACCATTATGGCTGCAACTACTGACAAGGAGTATGAGAGAGCCAGAGGTGTTGTCACCGTAAAAAGTTCAGTGAAGCGTGGCAGTGCCTGCGTCCGAGAAGAATACCAGCTTGAGTGCAGCCTGCAACCTTCCACATTTCTCGAAGTGATGCAATGCCTCAGGGTTGATGTTGCCCCAGAGAATTTGGAAACCATCGAGATGGAGGTTTACTCTTACAGAAGAGACTACCCTGAACTTCCTTCCGTAGAAGAAATTCTAACCTATGGCCCGACATGCAATTACATTGAACCGAAACAAAACACCAAAAGTTCAAAAAAAAACTGAATCATGAAAACGACCACGATTCCATCGTCTGCCGAGACCTGCAAGCCGCAGGCTTCGACCCCGCAGACCCCCTCTTCTGGTGAGCCGCTGCCCGTTCCCCGCAAGGTGAGGGGCACGCTGACCATCAAGAGCGACGACGACATGGAATTCCGCGCCCAGCGTAAGACCGGCATCTCCTCGCAGGAGGTGCTGGCCACGCGCGGCGACGCGAAGTTCTACCGCACCGTGGGCGAGCGAAAGCCCAAGTACGTGGCCCACCTCGTCACCCCTGCCGACAGCCCCGACCCCGTGGCCGACATGCAGGAGCAGCTCGATAAGCTGACCGTCGGCATGCAGACCAAACGTCGCCCGAAGCTGCGCGGCAAGATTTTGAAAGACGAGCCCTCGTGCCGCATCGTCCACAACCAGAAGGAAGGGCGCGTGCAGTGCATCCTCGACATCAACCTCTGTGAAACGCCCAACATACAAGGGCGCATTATCGAACTTCTTCAAACCATTTCATCATGCTTTGCTATCAACCAGACTTCTTTAGTCCCACCCAAGAACTGACTTCCGACGGCTTCTCGCAGCTTATCGTGAGCGACCTCGTGGTGAACACCATCAGCGAGGTGCGCACGAAGATGCGAGAGTACGAGGAGGCCACGGCTCGCGGCGAGGACTCGCGGCCTCTTCTCGATGCTGCTCAAAAAGCGAAGCGCCGCCTGCCGAAAATCATTTGGCAGGCCACGTTCGAAGAGACTGTGTCGAAGAGGGGCTACACTGGCCGCTGGCGCAAACAGTCGGCCTGCCACCTGAACGGTCTATATATGCTTGACGTAGACCATGTTTCCGACCCTGAAAGTGTCTTCCATTCATGGTGGGAGGCCGACCTGCAGCAGCTGCTGGAGGACGGCAACTTTCACCAGAACGGCGAGGCCATTCGCATTTGGGCAGAACGCCTAGGCGTGGTGCTAGTGCACGTCACGCCCAGCGGCCACGGCCTGCGGCTCGTCGCCAAGGCGCAGATGGACGGCAAACTCATAGACAACCAGCACCGACTGGCCTCTCTGCTCGGCGTGGAGGCAGACGAAGCTTGCAAGGACGCAAGCCGCCTCTCCTTCTGCCCCGGATTCGATGATATACTTTACATGTCCGCTAATGAATTATTCGCATATGAAAATCCTGCGTATGACCATACGTTTGGTCCTGATTATAGGAGAGGTGACAGTAGTCCCCTTGATGTTATTGCTCGTAGCTCCTCTGCTACTTTTGGAAACGGTTCTCTTGACCATCGCATCCCCTCTGTCACTGATGCTGAATCGCTTGCACCCATGGCTAAAGCACCGCGTGTCATCGTGGCTGGAAAATCTGCTAACGACAATCTGAAACCCAACGACTTAATACCGAAAGACTATCATGGAGTCCCGTATCACGAAATCATCTCTCGCTGGTTTGACCTCGTCAATGGAGGCATCCCGCAAGTGGGCGACCGCCATCGCGTGCTGCTCAAGCTGGCAGCAGACCTTCGCTACATCTGCGACAATCGCCCGTCGGTGGTCGAAGCAGCCATTAAAGAGCATCCGCTGGGAGCAGCCTTCGCCGCAGAATCTACCGGGGGAGAAGAGCTATCCCGTATTACAAGTGATGCTTGTTCCCGCCAACTATGGAAGTCTATACCGAAGCGGTTCCGACCAGTATTGGAGGCTCTTCATCTGGAGCTGGGTGAGCAAGCGCCGGACGATGCAGCTAATGAAGATTTTAGAATTGACTACACTGGCTACACCGAACGACTACTGCCTCTTCTACAGAACGCCCAAGGGCTTCGCGAGGCTGTCGCCGGACTGCCTGACAACCTTAAGCTCGCGGGCGTCCTCGCGGCGGGAGCCATGCTCGGCACCTACCTCACCCGCACCTGGTGGGAGCACTTCGATGGTAAGCGCTATCGCCTGAGCTACCTCGTCTACATCGTAGGCGCGGCAGCATCGGGCAAGAGCTTTTTAACCGACCTCGACCGCCTGCTGATGGCACCCATGCTGGCCTCCGACAAGGTAGGCCGTGAGGCGGAGCGCCAATGGAAGGATAAGCAGAAGCAGCGCAAGGCCAACGAGAAGTTGCCCGACCAGCCGCACCCGGTCATTCGCTATTGCCCCAGCACGACCTCTAACGCCATCCTCTACCGCCGTCTGCAAGACGCCGTCGACCCAAATGTGCTAGATCCTGAGACGGGCGAGCCGATGCACCTTCACCTCATCACCGTGGAGAGCGAGCTGGCCACAGCCCTGCGTGCGCAAGTAGGTTCGTGGGCAGGTAAAAACGACTTGGAACTAAAAAGCTTTCATAATGAGAAGGCCGGCGTGGACTATGCCAACTCGGAAAGCACCAATGGCATTATGCAGATCAATTGGAACCAGGTCATCAGCGGCACGCAGGAGAGCATGAGCCGCAAGTTCAAGGCGACAACGATTCTCGACGGACTTGTGACGCGCGTTGCCCTGTTTTTGATGCCCTCAAACGATTATCAGATGATAGCCCGCCGCCGCCTGCAACATGATGTAGACCGCGACTGCTATCTGCGCCAGCTGGGCAACGAGCTAGAGTGCGTAACGGGAGAGCTGAAGGTGCCCCGCCTGGTGGACTTCTGCTATAAGTACGAAGAAGACCTTACGCTACAGGCACGCATTGAGCAGGACGAATGTCTCGACTACTTTAGGAAGCGCATTCCCGTCATCATGATGCGCTACGCGCTGGTGCGCATCGTCCTGCGCCAGTTGGCGAAAGCCAAGAAGGGCGAGGAGCTGGAAGTCAGCGACGAAGACCTTGAGTTTGCACGGCTCATTGGCGACTGGTGTCTGCAGATGCAAATCCATCTCTTCGGGCAGATGGTGATGGACGCGCTGGAGAGAGAACGGCAGGCGTTCTCGCCTAGGAAATATTATACCAAGACGCGCGCGGCATTCAATGCACTAGGTGATGAATTTACGGACGAGGACCTCGTCAAAGTTGGTTTGGCGAAAAATCAAGAAGGTGCTTATTTGATAATTCATCGTTGGACAAAAGATGAACTTGTTGAAAAATTAAATTCAGGAAGATGCAGGAAAAAAATCAAAAAACTAGCATGAAGCTTCCACGCGGACTGCGAAACAACAACCCGCTGAACATCATCATGACGCCCCAGCAGAAGAAAGGCGAAAACCGCTGGCAGGGCATGAAAGAAGAACAAACGGACGGCCGTTTCTGCCAGTTCAAGGACATGAAATATGGCTGGCGTGCAGCCTTCATCCTCCTGACCCGAAACTACTACTATGTGCGTCGCCTGCATTCACCATACGCCATCATCAGCTGCTGGGCACCCAGCAGCGACGGCAACAATGTGCAGGCCTACGTGAGAAAAGTGTGCCAGCTGGCGGGCTTCAAGCCCGACCAGCAGCTCCAAGAGCCTCACAGCCATCCCGGGGAATGGATGAAGCTGGCCGTGGCCATGGCCGTCGTTGAGAACGGCCAGGAGGCTTTCGACTACTTTGCCATGATGGACGGATGGGACATGTGCCGCGAGTTCGCCCAGAAACATGTGGCCGGGAAGATCGGCTGATGCCTGCTCCCCTCCAACCTGAATGCCTTTTTTATGTGTGCCTACGGCGTAACGTATAATATGCGTAAATGAAACGTGAATGAGTCGAAAATTTTTTTTCACACGAATTACCATGAATTAAACACGAATTTCTCATAAATTGAATTTAAGTACACTTTAATAAGTACGTTATCACCGAAGAACAAGCCGCATGGCACTCCCCTCCCATGTAGGGGAGGGGCAGGGGTGGGGTCACTATCTTCCTCGCTGACAGGATATTACAGACCCCACCCCTAACCCCTCCCCTTGAAGGGAGGGGAGCGGCTGCGCGCAGCATTTATGGATAATTCTTCGCTCGTTGCTTTCTTTTTCAGAGGACAGGATAGAGTCGAATTTGTCCAAAATGAAAATATTCCGCCAAAAGCGGTGATTATCTCAGATTTTTTGCTTACCTTTGCCATGTCATTGATGATTATACGTTAAACTATAGTGCTGCGGAATTTAGGTGAAATAAAAACGATATGAAATTATGAAAAAACAATTACTTTTAATCGTGATGCTGCTGTCTGTAGCAGCCAGTGCTTTCGCCGTAGAGGTGGAGATCGACGGACTCTGGTATGAAGTGGTTGCAAAAGTCAAGGAAGCCAAGGTCATCCAGTACAAGAACGATGTCAAGTATAATGGCGACATTGTGATTCCTGAAACCGTGGTGTATGAAAGCGTAACCTTTAGTGTGACGAGCATAGGCGACTATGCGTTCCGTGATTGCTCTAGCCTGACCTCCGTCACCATCCCCAATAGTGTGACGAGAATAGGCCAATATGCGTTCACACGTTGCTCTAGCCTGACCTCCGTCACCATCCCTAATAGTGTGACGAGCATCGGATACGGTGTTTTCTATGGCTGCTCTGGCCTGACCTCCGTCACCATCCCCAATAGTGTGACGAGCATAGATAATTATGCATTCTATGGTTGCTCTGGCCTGACTTCCGTTGTTATCGGCGGTGGTGTAGAAACAATCAACAGACAAGCCTTTGCCAATTGCCCAGAACTGACTGATGTCACCTGCTATGCTGAGAATGTTCCATCAACGCAAAGCAATGTTTTCGAGGGCTCCTATATAGAATACGCAACGCTACATGTACCCACTGCCTCTATCGATGCCTATAAGACGACGGTGCCCTGGAGTAGTTTCAAAACCTTCATGGGATTGGACGGCACGCTGCCAGATACGCCTGATCCAGAATTACCGAAGTGCGCAACGCCTATCATCAGCTACGGTGGAAAGAAGCTGACGTTCAGCTGCGAGACGGAAGGTGTGGAGTATGTGTATGAGATCAAGGACTCTGACATTAGGAAGGGCTACGAAAGTGAAGTGTCTCTCACGGCTACCTACGAAATCAGCGTCTATGCCATGAAGCCGGGCTACGAGAATTCTGACATCGCTACCGCTACGTTGGTTTGGGGCTCGGCCAGCTTCACAGAGACAACTGGCACAACGTCAGCAAGACCGTTTACCCTTGATGTTCCCATGCTGATAATGAGCCAGGGAGGCGTGGTGACTATTGAGGGTGCTAACGATGGTGAACGCATCACCGTTTACAGCATCAATGGTACCCAGGCAGGCTCAGCCATCAGTAAAGATGGTTCTGCTGTGATTAACTCTAATCTGCAACCAGGCAATGTAGCCATCATAAGGATTGGCCAAAAGAGCGTGAAAATGATGGTGAAGTAGCTCCATTCGCGGAGCGTTCCAGCCTATGCTTCAAAGCGCCGTTCGCGTTTGAAAAAACCCCGTTCACGCTTTTTCAAGCGGCGTTTGCGCTTGAAAAGCGGTCTGAAAAAATTTTTCGGCAAAAGTGGCGAAAAACCTTGTTAACAACTGTTAAATTGTTTGGCGGGCGAGGCTTTTTTTAGTACCTTTGTAGAGTCCTTAACGCGCGGAGGACACGTGAGAAATTAACCTTAGTAATTAATCCAGGGACGTCTGTTCAGACCCCCAACCCCCTGACTCAGGGGGCTCGTTCAGACCCCCAACCCCCTGACTCAGGGGGCTCAAAAAACACTTTTAAAACTATGCTTTACATCAATCTCTACAAGAACAAGAACCAGAACTCTACCCAGTTCGGCCGCGTCTACGGCCGCGTGAAGAATGCCGACCCCATCGGCGTGAAGGAGCTGGCCAAGCACATGAGCGCACACAACACCCCCTATTCTGAGGGCGTGATTGCAGGTATCCTCACCGACATGGTGGATTGCATCAAGGAGCTGATCCTGCTCGGACAGCCCGTCAAGCTGGCCGACCTTGGCATCTTCTCGGCACAGGTCACCTCCAAGTCGAGTGCCGACGCTGCCCACTTCGAGATCGGCAAGCACATCAAGAACATCCGTCTGCTCTGCAAGGCCACCGGCGAGATCCGTCAGGCCAAGCTGACCGAAGAGGGACTTCTCGGCTTCACCGACCTGGCTCAGAGAATCATCAACGGCGAGGCCGTGCTGTCGAACGAGAAGGGCAAGTACCTCGCCGGAGGTGAGTAAGGAGGAATTTATGGGAATTTATGGGAAGTTATGAGGAGTTATAGGTCAATAGACTTTGCCTCTGCAACCCAGCGAAAATACTAACGACCCATGACTTCCCATAACTCCTCATAACTTCTTATAACTTCCTAAAGAAAGAAAGCTATGAAGTTCTTTGACAAATTGGGCGAGAAGGTCTGGAACCTCATCAAGAAGAAAGCCGTTGAGGTCATCGTCGCGATGCTGACTGCCGCCATCACTGCACTTACCACCACCAGTTGTATGGGCCACGGGCCTATCAGCTTTTGAAAATGAGAAATTGAGAAAATGAGAAAATGAGAAATGAAGACAATGTGAAAATGAGAAATTCCCTGTCGAAAACGCGTCCGGCAGGGAATTTCTCATTTTCTCATTTTCTCATTTTCTAATTTTTTTGCACACTCCTGCTGCATGTGTGCATAGCTAGGTATACCTAAGGTGTATTTTAGGTGTGAAATCTCTCAAAACCCCCGTATATACGGGTGTTTTGCGTTATCCTCATTTTCCTCATTTGAAGCCTTACTATATAAAAAGAGCTGCGCAACCTTCTGTAAGGGAATTTTGTAAAAAAAAATTTATAAAATATTATAATATATATATTTATAAAACCCTAGTGTCCCACTTTTGCTAACAGTACTAATGAGGAAAATGAGGGAAATGAGGAAAATGAGGAAAATGAGGCTTTTTGCACACTCCTGCTGCATGTGTGCAAAGTTAGGTATACCTTAGGTGTATTTTAGGTGTCAAATCTCTCAAAACCCCCGTATATACGGGTGTTTTGCGTTATCCTCATTTTCCTCATTTTCCTCATTAGTGTTTTTCTATGTTTAAGTATTTTCCCGAACGGCGTTAGCATCTTCCCATATCACCCTGTAGCTACAAAAGTAGCGCCTTAGAGAGCGATGTAGCTACAGGCAACAGGCTGAAAGACAGTTTGCTAGCTGTCAAAGTAGCTCCTGTAGCTCGTTTTTCTCGCGCGCGTATTACGCGCGCGCGTAGTTTCGCCTTGTCTCAACGATTCCGTGCCTGGGCAGTGTCCATGCCAGCCCACGCTCAGCAGCTCCGAGAGGGCACGAGCAGCTCCAGCAGCCGCTGACAGCCTTCGAGCACATCACGCCATGTGGCATCGAAGTCGCCGGTGTACCAGGGGTCAGCCACGTCGCCTGGCCTGTCGGTGAAGTCGAGGAGCATGTGGATTTTCCCCTTTCCTGCCAGGGGTCCTGACAGTAGCCTCTCGGGGTCGCCGCCGCAGATGCGGCGGATGTTCCGGATGTTCCATGAGTCCATGCCGATGAGCAGATCGAAGTGGTCGTAGTCGCGGCGGGTCATCTGGCGTGCCGTCTTGCCCTTGCAGCTGATGCCATGCTCTGCCAGCTTCCGGCGGGCAGGAGGATAGACTGCGTTTCCCAGCTCCTCGGCCGATGTGGCGGCAGAGGCTATCTCAAACTGCTCTTCCAGACGTGCCTTCGTGACGAGGTGCTTCATAACAAACTCTGCCATGGGACTTCGACAGATATTCCCATGGCAGACAAAAAGGATTCTAATCATCATGACCACAGAGGCTCAGTTGTTCACGGAGCCTCCCACAATGTCGAGCAGCTCGGAGGTAATGGCTTGCTGGCGGCTCTTGTTGTACTGCAGGTTGAGCTGGCGGAGCAGCTCGTCGGCATTGTCAGTGGCGGTCTGCATGGCCACCATGCGAGCGGCATGCTCTGAGGCGACGCTGTCGAGCAGGGCGGTGTAGAGCATGAGGTGCGCCAGCTTGGGTATGAGCTGCGAGAGGACGGTGTCCATATCAGGCTCGACGATGAAGTTGTCGTTGAGCGGCTTGGTCTCCTCCTCCTGATGCACGCGCTGACGGCGGTTCTTCTTCAGATAGTCCTGAGCCTTCTTCGTGGCGAGATTAGAGGTGAGGTCGCGCTCATGGTCGCGCTCCAGCTCGGTCTCTATGTCGATAGGCAGGAAGGTCTTCCGTGTGAGTATCTGCGAACCGGCACTCTTGAAGTGGTGATAGATAAGCTCCACACGGTCTATCTCACCATTCTTGAAGCGACGTCCAAGGTTCTTGGCCAGTTCGATGCAGGGAGCTACGGAGGGATGATCCACCATGTCGGCGCCATTGCCTATAGTTTTCACGCTGTAGCCCAGCTTCTGTGCCTTCTCTGCCACCTTGCGGCCTATGGGATAGACCTCCACGTTCTCCTTACCCAGCTGCTCGACATAGCCTTCGGCCGCTTGCTGCATGAGCTTGATGACGTTCGCATTGAAGCCGCCGCAAAGCGAGGAGTTGCTGGAGAAGACCACCAGTGCGACTCGCCTGACGGGCCGCTCACGGTCGTAAGCTGACTGGGCTTCTGCCTCGGCAGCAAGGAAGCTCTTCAGGATATGCTCGAGGAGGGTCTCGTAGGGCAGCATGTTCTGTATGGCCACCTGGGCATGGTGCAGCTTCGACGAGGCCACCATCTTCATGGCGGAGGTAATCTTGCGGGTGGAGTTGACCGAAGCGATGCGGCCTTTTATTTCTTTCAGACTTGGCATCTTGGGTATTTACAATTTAACGATTTACAATTTACAATTTATTTTTGTCATTTAGCAATTTGACGATTTCCCTGAGCAGGGACAATAAATTGTACAATCCACGAAATTGACCAATCAATTGTAAATTGTAAATCGTCAAATTGTAAATCATTACTTGTACGTTCCGGCGATGTCGGCCATGACGGCCTCTATCTTGGCGGTCGTCTCGTCGTCGATCTTGCCGGCACCCAGTGTTGCGATGACTTCAGGGGCGGTGGAGCGCAGCTTGTCGAGGAACTGCTCCTGGCACTGGCGCACCTTGTCGATGGGCACTTCGCGCATGAGTCCGTGTACGCCGCAGTAGAGGATGGCCACCTGCTCGCCTACGGGCATGGGGCTGTACTGCGGCTGTATGAGCAGCTGGTTGTTCTTGCGGCCACGGTCGAGGGTCATGGCGGTGACGGCATCCATGTCGGAGGAGAACTTCGAGAAGGCCTCCAGCTCGCGATACTGTGCCTGGTCGATCTTCAGCGTGCCGGCCACCTTCTTCATGGACTTAATCTGTGCCGAGCCGCCGACGCGGGAGACGGAGATGCCGACGTTGATGGCGGGACGGAAGCCCTGGTTGAAGAGGTCGCTCTCGAGGAAGATCTGTCCGTCGGTGATGGAGATGACGTTCGTGGGGATGTAGGCCGATACGTCGCCAGCCTGCGTCTCGATGATGGGCAGGGCGGTGAGTGAGCCGCCGCCGCGCACATGTCCCTTCATGCACTCGGGCAGGTCGTTCATCTGCTCGGCCACCTCCTGCTGCTCGTTCATCTTGGCAGCACGCTCCAGCAGACGGCTATGGAGATAGAACACGTCGCCGGGATAGGCCTCGCGGCCGGAGGGACGGCGCAGGATGAGCGACACCTCGCGGTAGGCCACGGCCTGCTTCGACAGGTCGTCGTAGACCACGAGGGCGGGCAGGCCACGGTCGCGGAAGTACTCGCCGATGGCGGCACCTGCGAAGGGTGCATAGTACTGCATGGCGGCAGGGTCGGCAGCTGTGGCGGCGACGATGATGGTATAGGGCATGGCGCCGTGCTCCTTCAGCGTCTGCACCAGTGCTGCCACGGTGGAAGCCTTCTGGCCGATGGCCACATAGATGCAGTAGACGGGCTTGCCGGCCTCGTAGAAGCTCTTCTGGTTGATGATGGTGTCGACAGCGATGGCGGTCTTTCCTGTCTGGCGGTCGCCGATGATGAGCTCACGCTGACCTCGGCCGATGGGAATCATCGAGTCGACGGCCTTCAGGCCCGTCTGCAGCGGCTCCTTCACAGGCTGACGGTAGATGACGCCGGGAGCCTTGCGGTCGAGCGGCATCTCGAAAGCGCCGGTGAGGTCGATGTCGCCCCGGCCGTCGATGGCCTGTCCGAGGGGGTTGATGACGCGTCCCAGCATGTTGTCGTTCACCCGGATGCTGGCAATGCGGCGGGTGCGCTTCACCACCATGCCTTCCTTGATGCCCGATGTCGTGCCGAGCAGCACGCAGCCCACGTTGTCCTCTTCGAGGTTCATCACAATGGCTATGGTGCCGTTCTCAAACTCCAGCAGCTCGTTGGCCTCGGC
>JAEEGH010018096.1_pt1 | contig 14932 bp, 14 predicted proteins | sample 9134181 | NCBI WGS metagenome assembly JAEEGH01 (sample SAMN16246544, study PRJNA631951) | gut metagenome | biome: gut microbiome; feature: rumen; material: DP-attached | host: Bos | place: Iran: Karaj | collected 2018-10 | reverse complement strand
ATGGACGAGGCGGGCGCGCCAAGCGGCGTAACCGACTCCATCACCGGCCACGCGCCAAAGTCGATCCACGACCGCTACTCGCACGCCCGCACGCCGGCCCTGCGCCGCTGGCTCGACCGCGCCATCCCCGCCATTGGCGCCTAGCTTGCTGCCGTCGCCGCCAGTGCGGCGGCGTTTAGGAGCAACAATTTTACTGTGCCTTACGGCACGACGATGGGAACGGATTTTAAGGCGCGGGTTCCGCAGCGATGGCTCTCGTCGCGGGCCGGATTGCCTGCGGCGCCCGCGTCTCGCAGCCATCAGCTTGCTGCGAAATCCGCGCCTTCGACATGCGCATTTCCAAAACTTGACATTTCATCATTGGTTTGCTAGAATCGCTCCGTATTTATTTGGGGAGAAAAACCATGGCCACTTGCAGTATAAGTGACAACTTTACAATCACAGAAGCCGACGAAGCCCGGCGCTTTATCCGCGCGCTCTGCGCTGCGGAGAAAGCTGCTGCGCCTTCACGGCCAAGAGTCACGCCATCGGTCTCCGGGCGCGATGCCGTCCGCGCCTTCTTCGCCGGGAAGGCGGCTCCTAAGTGAGGCCGCTTGCCACCATCCAGGTTCTTGAACTCTTGCGCTGGAAAGGCGAGCTTTTTACTTCATCGCTTTTAAATTCTTTCGCCTGCCCGCGCAACGCTGATGTTGAGGATTTCCTAAAGCACAATGCCATTTCGTTCACGCAGAAAAAGTCATCTGTGACTCATCTCGTGTTTGATCAAGAAACCCGTGACTGCGTTGGCTACTTCACCATTGCCCACAAGCCATTCTCCTTCCGCGCAGAAGTCCTCTCTAATACCGAGCGCCGCCGCGCCGAGCGTTTCGCCCGTCTCGATCCCTCGCTAGGTTCATATACGCTCTCGGCATTTCTATTGGCGCAATTTGCCAAGAACCATGCGCTGCCAGAGGATCGCCGCGCCGATGGCGCAGAGTTGATGAGCGTTGCGCTGGGCAAACTCCGTGCCGTGCAGAATGAGATAGGCGGACAGGCCGTTTTCCTTGAATGTGAGGATGGATGCCCGGGGTTGCTGCGCTTTTATGGACGCTGTGGCTTCAAGGTTTGCTCGTCTCGGACATCAGAAAGTGATGGACGGCGTTATCTCCAGCTCCTCACCTTCGTCAAATAGCGCTTTGGTTCCGTATCGCCAGGTTCGGCGCACTGGCGCGAAACATCCCGACCGCGCCATCCCCGCCATTGGCGCCTAGCTTCGCCTTTCGTCAACTGAAAACAACTTGACATTCAACCACGATGGTGGTAAAATTAATGCAATCTCATTCTCATGGGATTTTCGAGAAGCGGAGAAAGTTCTTCGCCTTAGGCGGCGGGGCATGCCCCGCCGCTAATGCCGACGCGGCGCAAGGCCGGGGTAAAACCCGGCCTTAGCATTTCAAACAATTCGGCCAATAGACTGCGTCAAACGCAACCGGCCGAGGCCGGACGCTAAAGCTGCGTCAAAACCGATGTGGCTACGACGCCGCCCCACTGGCGGCTACGCCACAATCGCTTTTGCCGCAAGGCGCATCGCCACCTTGGCCCTTTCGCCCCTACGCGAGGATCGATTGTGGCGTAGGGCGGCCTGCCGCCCGTCGTAGCCACATCGATGCGAGCGTCCACCATTGCGTGTCGCGAAGCGACTTGCGTTCAATTCCCAGCCCCCTCCCCGCTGCCACCCTAACGCAACCGGCCAATCGTTCATTCTCCCTCGCGCGAGGATCGATTGTGGCGTAGGGCGGCTGGCCGCCCGTCGTAGCCACATCGATGCGAGCGCCCACCATTGCGTGTCGCGAAGCGACTTGCGTTCATCTCCCAGCCCTCCACTCCCCGCCGCCATCATAAACGCAACCGGTCCTGCGCCGCTTGGCTGGCGGCTTTGGTGTTAACTTTAAAGGTGTTAACTTTAAAAACCAGGCAGGGCCGCCGGGATTCCCTAACTTAATGCCAGCGCCTGCGAGCGGGCATTAGATAAAGAACAGAAAAAAAATTTTAAAAAAATTAAAAAAAAACTTGACAGTAGACCCCGATAGTGGTAGAATAGATGTGCCAAGTTGGAGAAGGATTTCAATTGGTGAATGGCCTCGCGGCCAGTATCCATGCGGGTCCGGAAGCAATAAGGCATCTGGCGGAAAAAATAATTCAAGGGCGAGAAAAACCTTCTCAAGCGCGAAAAATTTTTTTCAAAGGATTGGAATCTTGACTATGGCGTCAAAGGCCGGGTGGCCAAAGGCGATCAACTTCTAAAACTGCCCGCAACGGCGGGCGTAACAAAGGAAAAACAATGAATAAGTGGTTAGTTTCAATGTCGGCGGCGGCCGTGGCGGCCGGCGCAATGGCTGTGGAAAGCGCCAATGTAGTGGGCGTCACCACCAGCACAACTGGCGATGGCTCAAACTTCATCACAATCCCGTTCAATGATGTCGGCTACAACACAGCAGACATCCAGCAAATCAAGTTGAGCGATGGCGGCGCTGGAACAATTGGTTGGGGAACGGAAAACTTTTCGATTTGGGAAGGTCTTCCTTCCGTGGTCGTCGGTTCTGGATTCGTTTACTGGGATTCCTCAATGGATCCCGCCGGCGAAGCAACCAGCTACTACTGGGGTGATGGGAGTTGCGCAAAAGCAACCTATGCAATTGCTCCAGGACAAGGCGTTGTTGTTGAGTGCCCCGCAGATCTTGACATTTCCATCTCACCGCCCTACAACAGCCTCTAATCCACTTTAACCTAACTTTCAAGGAATAAAAATCATGAAAAAGTCAATACTCATCCTCTCCGCGATTGCGGTTTCATGCGTTGCCAACGCTGCTTCTGTTGGCTGGACGCTCGCCGGTGCGAACAACTATGCTAACAAGGCATACCAGTTCTTCGTCATCGGGCAGAACGGCGCAACTTCCGTTGAAGCCATTCAGTTGCTCCTCGATGCCGGAACGGATGTTTCAAGCAAGGCATTTGGTAGCGGAACGGTAAACGGGTCTGGTGCCGCTTCTCAGTTAGCAACAGTAGCAAACGCGCCGACTCTTGACGCTGGCACATACACGGGGTTCTATGTCATATATGATACGGCGACTCCGACTGCCGGCAGCACAAAGTATGCAATTGTCCAGGGTGCTACGGGTCTCACCCAGACCTTTGCCGCAACAAAGGCTTCGGTTACTTTTGCTGCGGCGAATCAGGGCACATACTTGAACAACGCCAACAACTGGAAGAGCTTCGGCCCTGTTCCTGAGCCCACGACGGTTGCCCTGCTCGCCCTCGGCCTCGCGGCTGTCGGCCTGAAGCGCAAGGTCGCCTAATTCGCAAGCGGGAGGGTCGCACCAATAGCGAACGCAGTTACGGATGGGCCAAGGCCCATCCCTCCCCAAAAAGGCCGCGCGGGTGCGCGGCCTTTTTCTTTTTCTATTCCGCACCGTTGTCTATTTCAACAGATACATCGGTAATTCACAAGACCACAGTGCGGAAAATTCCAATAGACTATGGCGCGGAATGAAATTAACACGAATCATCACACTTCAACTGGAAATGCGTCCATGTTGACAAAATGACATCAAGATGATATCATATTACCACAATATTGGAGGCTATTTGACATGGTTAACACTGTTCCAATGACATTGAGGGCAAGCCCGATCGACAAAAAGGCTTTCGAGGAGGTCTGTGCCGAAATCGGCCTGAGTGTCAACGCCGCCCTTAATGTTTTCATTAAGCGCGTTGTCCGGGAACGCAGAATTCCGTTCGAGCTTACCGCCGATCCATTTTTCGGTGAATCCAACATGCGCTGGCTCCGCGCCTCCGCCGAAGCCGCGCGAGCGGGAAAAGTCTCCGAACACGAACTCGTGGAGATTTGACAATGCGCAAGACCTGGACGGAACAGGGCTGGGATGACTACCTGTATTGGCAGGCTCAGGACAGGAAAACCCTCCGTCGCATAAACGAACTTGTAAAGGACATTGAGCGCAACGGTCTTGGAACAGGCATAGGCAAGCCTGAGCCGCTAAAGGGCGACTTGCAGGGCTTCTGGTCGCGCCGTATTGACGACAAGAACCGCCTCGTTTACGGGCAGCTTGAAGTGGACGCCTTATGCATCCTGGCTTGTCGCGGCCACTATGGCGACTAACAGGCAATTGCGCAAGTCATACTTCATTCAATCCTCCATAGAGGTCAAAGAAACAGGCCGCGCGTTGCGCGGCCTGTTATGTTTTTAAATGCAGCTTGCAGGGCTATTACCGGTATTTTGAAAAACGCCTGGCTGCTTATGGGGACAGTCCAAAAAACTTCCGTTCGCTGCTGTCCCCGCGCAGTGGACAAACGCCAGCAAGGCTGTTACTTTAATGCGATTCGCTTTCGAAGTAGCGGCTTAGCAACGTTCCGAAGAAAAGACCTTCGACCGCCAAAAAACTGGCTTTCGGATTTTGACAGTCCGATACCCGTTTCAATTTTCAACTTTGCCAGTTCAACGGTACAAAGCAAATCGGCAACTTGAAAGAGTTTGTATTTTTCTGGACGCACATCCTGCGCAAAAACAACCTTGTCGCCCAATGCGCCTTCAAAAACCCTGTGAAGCATGTTCGTTATAACCGACTGACCACCGTCATAGTAAATTTTCACGCATGGAAAATTCGAGAACATTCCTGATTGTGCGTCTGCAAAAGTGCGCAACTGGCCTTCAAGGATATCAGATAGTTGCGCTTCCGATGTGATGAAATTCTTGTCGGCGTGAACGCAGCAATAGTTGAACTCCGCCTTTCTGGCAAAGGCCACCATGCGGGCGAAAATTCTGCCTCTCAACTCCCATGTCATCAGCGCATAGCCCTTCTCCTGCCTTATGACAGGGCCTGCGTGAAACGACTGGCCTATGATTCCAAGGTTGAAGAAATCTCGGTCAAGTGCATTTACTAAAGATGAGATGTCGTTTCCCTGGTCGTGTAGGACAATTGACAAGATATAGAAGCGCGAAATGGCATCCGGGAATTGGAATCTGCCGGATTCGTCCACGAAAATACTCAGTGTTTTTGGAAGTTTTCCATCCATGGGGAAAAACGAAGTGGCGGGAATTTCTTCCCGCCACTGGGGCGAAGGACATCCTCCGCGTCTCGGTGATCTCCCTGCGGCAAACCGCAGAAAAGAATCATAAATATTCTATCAAAGCCCTAAGAAAAAAGCAAGAAACATGAGAAAAATCACTTGAAAAAGGACACAATTCCAGAAAAAACTAATAAGTGGTTAGTTTCAATGTCGGCGGCGGCCGTGGCGGCCGGCGCAATGGCCGTGTCAAGCGAGAATATAGTTGGCGTTGTCGAGCGCGAAGATGGCGTCGATGGCTACAACTGGACTTGCGGCACCTTCGATGCAGTTGGTGGCGGCAACTTCTCCATCAACGATATCACCCTTAATGATGGCGGCCAGTACTATATTTCTGATAACTGCCTTCAGGTTCTTGATGCTGATGGCTATACTGATGAGGACTACTACTATCAAGAAATTTCAACAGGCGTCTTCCAGTGGAACGATGGTAACGGCGACCCCGCTGACCGCGTGTTTTCTGCTAGCGAAGGTTTCCTGATTGAGAACCTCGACAGCATCAAAACCATAATTGCCGGGCAAGTTCCTGAAACGGATGTTGTTCGGGATGATGGTGGTGATGGCTATAATTGGTATGGTAACCCCTATCCGCAAACGATTAGCATTACTGATATCACCCTTGATGATGGCGGGCAATATTACATTTCTGATAACTGCCTTCAGGTTCTTGATGCTGATGCCTATACGGATGAAGATTACTACTATCAGGAAATTTCAACAGGCGTCTTCCAGTGGAACGATGGTAACGGCGATCCCGCTGACCGTGATTTCGCCGCTAGCGAAGGTTTCCTGATTGAGAACCTTGATAGCATTGAGGTTACAATTGCCAAGCCCTATTCCCTCTAACCTAATAACAATAAGGAACTACAAACCATGAAAAAACTCGCAATTCTCGCATCCGCCGTCCTCGTTGGCACGATGGCCCAGGCAGTCGCTGTAGGCTGGACTATGTCCAACCTCTCGTTCGACTCCTCGGTTTCCATCACATCCGCCGGTGCCGGCTATCTCTTCATCGTCGGCTCCGACGCCATGGGCACGAAGACATACGACGACATCATCAACCTCGCCAAAGAAGGCAAGGATGTCTCTGCCTACGCTTCCGGCACGACGGCAATTGACCCAACAACAGGTGGTGGCCGAGTTTCTGCTACAGCAGCACAATCTGGTGTTACAGCCGCTGACAACAGCTCGTTTGACTGGTTCGTGCTTGTCTATGACAACGCGACCTCGCCTGCGCACTACATTGCCAGCACGGTTGCCAGCAAGACGACCAAGACATCGAATGTTTCAGTCTCTGTCAACGCTGGGAACATCACCGGTGGCTGGCAGTCGGCTGCAGTTCCGGAGCCTACGACGGTTGCCCTGCTCGCCCTCGGCCTCGCGGCTGTTGGCCTGAAGCGCAAGGTCGCCTAACTAACGGTTTAGAGGCGGCAGCCACTGCCGCCTTGTCATAAGCCAAAAAGGCCGCGCGGGTGCGCGGCCTTTTTTTGTGGAAAGCCCCGCCGTTTGCACGGCGGGCGCACAGTGGGAACGGGGAACGGGGGAGTTGAAAAGTTGGGAAGTTGAAAGGTTGAAAAGTAAGTGAGGGAACGGGGAACAGGGAACGGGGAACAGGGAACGGAAAAGACGAACCGCGCCAAAAATGGCGCGGGGCTGGACGGGGAAGGACAACAAGCGGACAACAGCAAGGTGGGGAACAGGGAACGGGGAACAGGGAACTTTAAGGAGAGGACATGGCGATTGTGACTAAGAAGAAGGCCAAGGGTGGCAAAGGCGGCATTTGCGCGGGGCTGAGCCCGCGCATCAGGACTGGCGCGTGGGCGCTGGTTGCTGTGCTGTGCGTTGGCGCCGCCGTGTGGTGGCTCTGGGCGGAGAGAGCACGCGGGAAAGAGCAATTACGCGGGGCGGAGCCCGCGCATGAGGACGATGGGGAAGAATGTGAAAATGTGAAAGTGTGGAAACAGCCAACAGCCAATGTGGAAAAGGGGGAACGGGGAACGGGGAATGGGGAATGGGGAACAGGGAACGGGGAACCGCAGCAGGAAGAAGAGGCGCAAGAGGTGCGGCGCATCGTCCCGGGGTCGAAGCCCGGCTACTGGGCGCTTCCCGACGGGACGGAGTTCAGGTTCAAGCTGCCGCCCGAAGGTGAGACGGCCTCGCTGAAGGTGAAGGGCGTCCTCTACCGCTTCGACAGCGAGGGCAACTTCCAGGACATCTCCAAGCCAAAGGTCTTCGACAACCCCGTGGAGAACAAGCTTGTCGGGATGGCGGTCGAGGGCGGCTCCTTCTCCCCCGGCCTTATGTTGCGCCATTCCGACGAGGAGATCATGGAGGCCCTGAACAAGCCCGTGGAGATATTGCCTGACGACTCGGAGGAGGTGCGGGCGAAGAAGGAGGCCGTCGCCGAACTGAAGCGCGACATCCTCGACTTCATGGCGCAGGGCGGCACCTACGAGGAGTATGTTACGGAGGCGGCCTCGATGGCGCGGCAGGAGCGGGCGATGAAGCGCGACGGCATCAGGAAGATCGCGGCTATGCTGGACGCGGGCGACGCCGAAGGCGCGCGCGACTACTACGAGACTTTCAACAGGGTTCTACAGGAGAGCGGCTACTCCGCCCTGAAGCTTCAACTCGGCCTGGCCGAAAGGCTCGGCCTGAACAACGGAAAGGAATGATTGGAATGAGACTCAACCCAATGCGGCAAATCGCGGTCCTGGCGGCGGCGCTCGCGCTCGCGCCATGCACGGCGCCCCTGGCCCATGCCGAGGCCGACGACCCGATAATGGGCAAGCCGTTCTCCAAGCTGACTGAGGCGGAGAAGGAGGCCCGCCGGCAGAAGATACTCGAATTCCAGGGCGGGATGATCGAGGTCGAGCCCTCGGGGCCGAAGTTCCACATAATAGACAGGCGCGCCGAGAAGGACGGCATCCCCGCCAAGGTTTCGGCGGACTTCCTGAGGAACTTCAAGATTGGGGTCGAGGTCGGCGAGGCGGCCGACCCGGCGGAAGTGCTGGCGATGGTGGAGGTCGTCGACGAGGCGACGGGGCTTCCGGCGCTGACGGTATTCCCGGAAGAGATGAGGGCGGTGGTGAACTGCGCGGCGCTTGGCGAGCGCAACCGCCCCGTACGGCTGGAGCGCGAACTCTGGCGCGCGATCTGCTTCATAGGCGGCGCCGGCTACTCGGCCTCGACCAACAGCCTTGCGCAGCCGATACGGAGCCAGGAGGAACTTGACGCGATAGACTCCCGCGGCGTGAACATGGCCACGATCGGGCAGCTGGCGCCGCTTTTCAACAAGTTCGGCGTGAAAAAGGGAACGCGCGTCTCCTACCGGAACGCCGTCCGGCAGGGCTGGGCGCCTGCGCCGACCAACGACTTGCAGCGCGCCGTGTGGGAGGACGAGAAGGCGCGGATGGCTGCGCGCGCCGCGAATGGCGGAGATGGAGCTGCGGCGCAGTAGCGCCGAGGCATTGCCGCAAGCCACATGACAGGCCGCGCGTTTGCGCGGCCTGTTTCTTTGCGAAGGCCCCGCCGTTTGCACGGCGGGCGCACAGGGGAACAGGGAACGGGGAACAGGGAACGGGGAACAGGGAACGGAGCAAATACGCGGGGCAGAGCCCGCGAATCAGGACAGGGGAACTGCGCCCAAAATGGCGCAGCGCTGGACGGGGAAGGACAACAAGCGGACAACAGCAAGAGGGGGAACGGGGAACAGGGAACGGGGAACGGAAGGACAGCAAGCGGACGACAGCAAGAGGGAACGGGGAACGGCAAGGACGGGGCTTGCTAGACCCGGCGGAGGAACTCGCGGAGGGCCGAGAATGAGCGGCCGCCGAGGAGCGACCAGAAGTTGCCGTATTGCGCCGCCTGATTGACTGCGCCGGGGATGTCGCTGACTACCCGCATGGAGAGGAACTTTACCCCGCGCAGGTAGCAGACATGCGCTATCGCCGCAGATTCCATGTCAACCGCCGCCACATTGGGGTAGAGAGACCTGATGCGCGACACCGCCTCAACGGTTGAGACGAACTGGTCGCCGGTGGCAATTAAACCGCGCACGACGCGCACGCCATCGACTCCGCACTGCGCCGCGAGGTCCACAAGCGCCGGATCACCCTTGAAGATGCGCGGCAACCCCTGCACCTGCCCCAGACCTTCTTCCGACTCGGGGCCGCAATCAACATCGTGGTAGGCGATCTGCTCGCCGACGACGACATCCATAACCGCCGCAGCTTTTTCATTGGCGCCGCCGGCAATGCCCGTGCTGACAATGATGTCGGGCGCGGAGGCGTCGATCATGCGCATGGTGGAAATCGCGGCATTGACCTTGCCAATGCCGCACAGCGCCAGGGCGACTTCCTTGCCACCGATGCAGCCGTCGGCGTTCTTCAGCGACTCCACCTGGTCGAACTCGCTTTGCATAGCGACGATAATTCCAATTTTCATGGGAATATTCTAGCAAATTTTTGGGGAACGGGGAATGGGGCGACAACTGGTAGGCCGCAAGGGCCTGCCAGCAAGTTGGCACTGGAGGCTGGGGCTGAAAAACGGGGAACAGGGAACAGGGAACAGGGAATAGGGAACGGACCGCGCCAAGGATGGCGCGGGGCTGGACAAGAGGACAGCAAGCGGACAACAGCAAGAACGGACCGCGCCAAGAATGGCGCGGCGCAGGACGCAGGGCGGCGGATTTTGGTAGAATTGACCGTTCAATTATTCAAGCTAAAAGGAGTAGAATAGCATGCCAGGCGAATACGTTTTCAACCTCCAGCGCGTAACAAAGCAGCACAATACCAAGACTATCCTCGATGATGTTTCCCTTGCCTTCTTCTTCGGGGCGCATATCGGCGTCATCGGCGCCAATGGCGCGGGCAAGTCGTCGCTGCTGAAGATCCTGGCCGGCCTCGACAAGGACTTCATGGGCGAGTGCCAGATCGCAAAGGGCGTCCGAATCGGCTACCTCGAACAGGAGCCGCAGCTCGACCCGACGAAGACCGTAGGCGAGTGCATCCAGGAGGGCGTGGCGGAGTCTCAGGCGATTCTCGACCGCTACGACGCCGTCTGCGACCGCATGGGCGAGGAGGGCGTGTCCGACGAGGAGATGGACCGGCTCGGCGACGAGATGGGGCGGCTCCAGGACATCATCGACAGCAATGACCTGTGGTCGCTGGACCACACGGTGGAGATGGCGATGGAGGCGCTGAGGACGCCGCCCCCGGAAACCCCGACCGCGAACCTCTCCGGCGGCGAGCGCCGCCGCGTGGCGCTGTGCCGTCTGCTGATCTCGAACCCCGATGTACTGCTGCTCGACGAACCTACCAACCACCTTGACGCGGAGTCGGTGGCCTGGCTCGAGGAATACCTGAAGCGCTTCACCGGCACGCTGGTGGTGGTGACGCACGACCGCTACTTCCTCAACGACGTAACTTCGTGGATCCTCGAGCTCGACCAGGGGCGCGCCTACCCGTGGAAGGGCAACTACGAGGAGTGGCTGGTGCAGAAGCAGGAGATGATGGCGCGCGCGCAGAAGCAGAGCGAGAGCCGCCGCAAGCTGCTTGAGAACGAGCTTGCGTGGGTGCGCACCAACCCCTCTGGCCGCCGCGCCAAGAGCAAGGCGCGCATCGCCCGTTACGAGGAGCTGGCCAAGCAGCAGGTGGACGTGCGCGAGGACGACCTCAAGATTTCAATCCCGCCGGGCCCGCATCTGGGCGAGCTGGTGGTGAAGGCGGAGAACCTGGCGATGGGCTACGGCGACCGGCTTCTTTTCGAGGATGTGAACTTCGACCTGCCGCGCGGCGGCATCGTGGGCGTGATCGGCGGCAACGGCGCCGGCAAGACGACTCTCATGAACCTCATCACCGGCAAGGCGAAGCCGCTGGCGGGCTCTCTTACCGTGGGGCCGACGGTGGTGGTGTCGTATGTGGACCAGCTGCGCGACGCGCTCGACGACAACAAGACCATCTACGAGGAGATTACCGGCGGCAACGAGAACGTGGACCTTGGCGGCCGCCAGATGAACGGGCGCGCCTACTGCTCGCGCTTCAACTTCAAGGGGGCGGAGCAGAACAAGAAGGTGGGCGTGCTTTCCGGCGGCGAGCGGAACCGCGTGCACCTGGCAAAGCTGCTGCGCTCTGGCGGCAACCTGCTGCTGCTCGACGAGCCTACCAACGACCTAGACGTGGCCACGCTGCGCGCGCTGGAGGAGGGCATCGCCGACTTCGGCGGGTGCGTGGTGGTGGTTTCGCACGACCGCTGGTTCCTGGACCGCATTGCCACGCACATACTGGCCTTCGAGGGCGACTCAAAGGTGCGATTCTTCGAGGGCAACTACCAGGACTACCACGAGGCGCGCCGCAAAGAGCTGGGCGAGGCCGCCGACCGGCCAAAACGCATCGCGTTTAGGCCGGTGAAGAGGTAGGGTGCTGGGGGAACGGGGAACAGGGAACGGGGAACGGGGAAGAATGTGGAAATGTGAAAGTGTGGAAGCAGCCAACAGCCAATGTGAAAATGGGGGAATGGGGAATGGGGAACGGGGAACGGGGAACGGGGAATGGGGAACGGGGCCCCGACAGGACAGAACTGCGCCAAGAATGGCGCAGCACAGGACGAAGGGACAGCAAGCGGACAACAGCAAGGGAAGAACTGCGCCAAGGATGGCGCAGCACAGAACGAGAAGGCCCGCGCCAGGGATGGCGCGGGGCTGGATGGATGGAATGTAAGTTGGGCCGTTAGGGAGCGGGGGCGGCGGGCGGCGGGGGCTGTGCGCCCTCGGCGCCGGGCTGCGGCTTCTTAGGGGCCTTGCCCTTGGTCGGCTTCGGCGCAAGCAGGCAGCCGAGCAGGCGCCCAAGCACCTTGGGCTGCTGCTCGCAGATGGCCACGTCGGCCATCTCCTGCACCACCTGCTGCATCACCTCGATGCCCAGATCCTTGTGCGCGTTCTCGCGGCCACGGTAGGCCAGCGTAAGCTTCACCTTGTTGCCATCGGCTATGAAGGCACGCATCTGCTTCAGCTTCGTCTCCAGGTCGTGACGGTCCACATTCGCGTGGAACTTGATTTCCTTCACCACCTGCCGCTGCTGCTGCTTGCGCGCGGCCTTCTTCTTCATGCCCTCGTCGTAGCGGTATTTGCCGTAGTCCATGATGCGGCAAACGGGCGGCTCCGCGTTGGGCTGCATTTCGACGAGGTCGAGGCCCTGCCTCTGCGCGATGTAAAGCGCTTCCCTCGTCTGCATGATTCCGAGCAGTTCCCCGGTAGGTCCTATTACCTTGACGGACGGGACTCGGATTTTCTGGTTCGTTCTAATGAAGGAGCCGATGGCTCACCTCCGGTGTTTGGCGCAAGATTACGCCTTGGCTTCCATGCGGATTTTTTCAAGGAATTCGGCCAGGGGCATGGTGCCCTGGTCGCCCTTTTCGCGACTGCGAACCGAGACAGCGCCGGCTTCGGCCTCGCGGCCGCCGACGACTAGCATGTAGGGGATTTTCTCGACCTGCGCGCGGCGGATCTTGGCGCCGAGCTTGTCGTTCTCGCCATCGACCTCGGCGCGGAAGCCGGCCTCGCGCAGCGTGGCGCAGACCTGGGCCGCGTAGGCGGCGAGCTTGTCGTTGAGCGGGAGGACTCGCGCCTGGACGGGCGCCAGCCAGACCGGGAAGGCCCCGGCGTAGTGCTCGATGAGGATGCCCAGGAAGCGCTCCAGCGAACCCAGCACGGCGCGGTGGAGCATCACGGGGTGGTGCTTCTGGTTGTCGGCGCCGATGTATTGCGCATTGAGGCGCTCGGCGCTCGGCAGCTGGTAGTCGAGCTGGATGGTGCCGCACTGCCAGGGCCGCCCGAGGGCGTCGATGAGTGTGAACTCGAGCTTCGGGCCGTAGAAGGCGCCTTCGCCGGGCTGGATCTCGTAGTCCATGCCAACGGCCTTGCATGCCTGGGCGAGCGCCTCCTCGGCGTGCTGCCAGGTGGCCTCGTCGCCGACATGGTCGTCAGGCATGGTGGAGAGCTTGACGGTGAGGTTCTTGTCGAAACCGAAGTCGCTGTAAACATCCTTGAGGAGACGGCAGAACTTGGCGACCTCCTCCTCGATCTGCTCCTCGGTGCAGAGGATGTGGGCGTCGTCCTGCACGAAGCCGCGGACGCGCATGATGCCGTGCAGCGAGCCGCTGGGTTCGTTGCGGGCGCAGTGGCCGAACTCGGCGAGGCGGAGCGGCAGGTCCTTGTAGCTGCGGAGGCGGCTGTTGAAGATCTCGAGCGCGCCGGGGCAGTTCATGGGCTTGACGGCGAAGACGCGGTCTTCGCTCTCGGTTACGAACATGTTCTTCTGGTAGTGATCCCAGTGGCCGCTGCGCTCCCAGAGGCTGCGCGGCATGATGGCCGGGGTGTTCACTTCCTGGTAGCCGTCCTTGCGGATCTTCTCGCGGATGTAGTCCTGGAGGGTGATGTAAATCGTCCAGCCTTTCGGGTGCCAGAAGATCTGGCCGGGGTCCTCGGGGTCGAGGTGGAAGAGGTCGAGCTCCACGCCAAGGACGCGGTGGTCGCGCTTCTTCGCCTCCTCCTCGCGGGCGACGATTTCGTCAAGCTCGGCCTGGGTGGCGGCGGCCATGCCGTAGATGCGCTGGAGCATCTTGTTCTTCTCGTCGCCGCGGTAGTAGGAGCCGGCGAGCGAGGTGAGGCGGATGGCGCCGACATCGCCCGTGGCCGCCACATGCGGGCCGCGGCAGAGGTCGGTGAAGTCGCCGTTGCGGTAGATGGTGATGGTGTCGCCCTCTGCGATGTCGGCCAGGCGCTCCAGCTTGTAGGGCTGCGCCGCGAAGAGGGCCTTGGCCTCGTCGCGCGAGACTTCGACGCGCTCAAAGGGAACATTTGACGCGATGATCTTGCGCATCTCGGCCTCGATGGCGGGGAAGTCCTCCTTGGAGAGGCGGTGCTCAAGGTCGAAGTCGTAGTAGAAGCCCTCGGCGGTGGAGGGGCCGATGTCGAACTTGGCATCGGGGTAGAGGCGGCGGACGGCCGCCGCCATGATGTGCGCCGCGCTGTGGCGGATTGTCTCGAGGGGGAACATGGGTAATGAGGGAACGGGGAACGGGGAATGGGGAATGGGGGAATGTGAAAATGTGGAAATGTGGAAATGTGGAAATGTGGAAATGTGGAAATGTGAAAATGTGAAAGTGTGGAAATGTGAAAGTGTGGAAGTGTGGAAGTGCTTATATCATTGGTTGTTGGCTGTTGGTTGTTTTCACAATTTCACATTTCCACATTATACTGGCTGTTGGTTGTTTTCACAATTTCACAATTGCACACTAACTATTGGTGCCGGGGGCGACATTTTGAGCGCGGCACTTGATGTGGACTTCGCGGAGCTGCTTCTCCGTGACCTCCTGCGGGGCGTTCATCATCAAGTCTTCGGCGCGCTGGTTCATCGGGAAGGCGATGATCTCGCGGATGTTCTCCGCGTCGGCCAGCAGCATGACCATGCGGTCAACGCCGGGCGCGACGCCCGCGTGCGGCGGCGCGCCGTAGCGGAAGGCGTTGAAGAGCGCCGGGAACTTGCCCTCGACGACCGAGCGGTCGTAGCCCGCGATCTCGAAAGCCTTGACCATGATGTCCGGCTGGTGGTTGCGCACCGCGCCAGAGGAGAGCTCGATGCCGTTGCAGACGACATCGTACTGGTAGGCCAGCACTTCGAGCGGGTCCTTCTCCAGCAGGGCCTTCATCCCGCCCTGCGGCATGGCGAAGGGGTTGTGGCTGAAGCAGACGGCGCCAGTCTCGGGGTAGGTTTCGAACATCGGGAAATCGACGATCCAGCAGAACTTGAAG
>JAEEGH010018094.1_pt1 | contig 14933 bp, 12 predicted proteins | sample 9134181 | NCBI WGS metagenome assembly JAEEGH01 (sample SAMN16246544, study PRJNA631951) | gut metagenome | biome: gut microbiome; feature: rumen; material: DP-attached | host: Bos | place: Iran: Karaj | collected 2018-10 | reverse complement strand
GGCTTGCGCCGCGACGATTGGGGGCGATCTTATGCGCGAAGGCAGCGGAAGCGTTCTTCGCCAGTCGGGCCGGATCGTCGCTTCGCGACGCCCGCCTGGCGCAAGCCCTCTCTCTTCCGTCACCTTCGCGCCCGCATGGGGAGAGGGTCGCGACAAGGTGGCGCGGCGGCGCGGGGGACTGGCGTCCGTGCATTTCGCCGGCGCCGCGAAGCGGCAATCCGGCTGGCGAAATGACGGACGCCCCCACGCCGCCGCGCAGGAAATCGTCCATCATCGTCGGTCGCAACGCGACCAGTAATGAAAAACAGGGGGATAAGCCTAAGTATCGGGAAGGAGGAGGTTGTCCTTGAGGTGCGGCTCCAGGGGCCGGCCGGACAGCAGGTCGTCGAGGCGGCCGGCCCACAGCTCGGCCTCGGCGACGCTGTCGTTCACGACCCACTCGCACGGGAAGGGGACGAAGGGCTCCATCCCTGTGTTGCAATGGAAGACGCATTTGAGGTCGCGCGGCACCCGGAGTCCACTCTCCAGAATGGCCGCCACGGCGCCTGGCACCAGGTCGTCGGTGTAAACCACCAGGGCATCGGGGCGCGGCGTGGCGGCAAGCAGCCGCCTGACCGTGGTGAAGGCGGTCGCGCCAACCTCCTGCGCGCTGGACGCCTGCTTTTCGGGATAGGCCCAGAGGACACGCAAGGGGTCGATTTTGAAACCGGCGTTGGCCATCGCGAGGCGGAACATGGCCCCCCAGGTGTTGTGGGAGTCCTTGCTCGGGATGTCGTCGGTCCCGCCGGGGGCGTAGGCGTTGGCGACCACCTCCTCGCGGAGGTTGATGGCGAAGGCTGGCCGCCGCGCGCCGACGCGACGGAGGGCTGCCGCCATCTTGGCGTAGATGTCGATGTCTGGCGCATAGTACACGGAGCGAAGCGACCCGACGCACAGGAGCGGAACGCCGGGGCGAAGCGCCCTGATTTCGTCGTATCGGCGGAAGTCCACCGGACATAGGAAAAGTGCCGAGACGCCGCCTTCGCGGACGGCCTTCGCCACGATTTCCCCCGTTGCGGGATTCAATGTGTCCACAGGAAGCATCCAGGCGCCGATGCCGCGTCTGGCGAGGGCGTCGCAGAGGAGCGAGCCCAGTTGCTGGTAGTGGGGGAGGCGGCGGGCGTCGTCGTCGAGGAGGATTCCAATCCGGCGTAGGGGCGCGGGCGGCGCCGCCGATTCGGTTACGATAGTCCCGCGACCAGGGATGCGCTCCAGCAGTCCCTCGGAGGCCAGAAGGGAAAGGGCCTGCTGGGCACGGCTCCTGGACACGCCGAACTCGCGGCCGATTTCCGTGTTCGATGGAAGGCGCGTCCCGGGAAGCCAGGGGGCGTGCCCGAGGCGTCTGCGCCATGCCTCGACAATGGTCATCCACTGCGGTTCAGGTGCCGGTGCCATCTTGAAATCCCGCTTCTGGGGGTTGACGCCTGACCCATTGATCATGTTGCTTTTGTCCACTGGCATCCATCATATCACAATACCGCACGTTGAACAAGCCATTTGCACGGCCAGGCTTGAAACTTATTGCTAAATTTGCATTCATCGCGGCAATATGGTATTATGGTTGTTCAATTTTTCGCAGGAAGGGAGGTGATTGCCGTTATGCTCATAATTCGACTCAAAAAGGGTGAGACCATTGACCGTGCGCTCAAGCGCATGAAGAAGATTCTCGACAAGGAAGGTCTGATTAAGCAGATCCGGGCGAACCGGTATTTTGAAAAGCCTTCCGAGAAGAAACGCAAGAAGGCTGCGCGCTCGCGCATCCGTTCTTTCTCCCGCCGCAATTCCTACTAGCGCGGGTCAGGAAGCGGCACCGAAAGGCGCCGCTTTTTTATTGCCCAGATTTATATTTGGAATCCGCGACTCTCATGTTCTCATTAAGTACATGCTGGTTTGATGGACGCCCTGCCGACGGCGGGGCGATTGTCGACGAGGCTCTCGCCATGGGCTTTGGAGCCTTGGAGCTGGGTTATGGCCTTCGCCAGGAGGCGGCGAGAAAAATCCTTGAACGCGCCGCCGCCGGCGACATCGCCATCTCCAGCGTCCACGCCTTCTGCCCCGCGCCCGACAAAAAGCCAGGGCATCCTGAACTTTACTCCATAGCCGACGCCGACGAAGAGGCCCGCGCCAATGGAGTCGCTAAGGTGTTGGAATGCCTCGCCTTCGCCAGTCACGCTGGAGCGCCGTCGATGGTTCTCCACGCGGGCCGCATAAAAGCCTCGGCACGCCGCTGGCTCTGGGTCCACAACCGCATCACCAACGACGAGACTGAGGGCTTTTTCTACCGCTGGAACTTCAAGCGCATGGTCAAGGCCCGCGAAACCGGAATAGGCGCCGCAATGGACGCCCTCCGCCGCTCGCTCTCCGAGCTGCTTCCGGCATTCGAGCAGGCCCACATCCGCCTGGCACTCGAAAACCTCCCATCTTACGACGCCATCCCCTTGCCTGACGAGGCCGACGCCCTAGTGCATGAGTTCGGCTCGTCCCCGGCATTCGCCCTGTGGTATGACATGGGCCACGGGCAAGTGATGGAGAACGCCGGCTACGGCACCGGCATCGACTACGCGCGCCACCACATGCCGCATCTGGCGGGCTGCCACATCCACGACGTCATCGGCCCCGCCGGAGACCACCAGGCCCCTGGCCGCGGCGGCATCGACTTTCCCGGATTCTCATTTTTGGCCTCCCTGCCCTCCCTCGTCTTCGAGCCTTCGGCCGGCGTGCTGAAGGAGGACCTTGTGGCCGGACGCAAAATGCTTGAACAGATTTGGAAGAAATGACGACCTTTTCTCCTGACGACCTCGCCGCATGGAGCGGCGGACAATGGATTGCGCCGCCTACGGCGCCGATAACCGGTTTCTGCTTCGACAGCCGCAAGGTCGCCCAGGGCGACCTTTTCGTTGCACTGAAAAGCGACAAGGCAGACGGCCACGACTATGTGGCTAAGGCGCTCGCCGGCGGTGCCGCGGCCGCACTGGTAAAGGGGGCGCAGGTCGCAGGCTTGGCGGGACAGGTCGCTAGTCAGGCGCCGCTGCTTGCCGTCGATGACACTCTCGCCGCTTTCCAGCGCATTGCCCGCGGCTGGCGCGACCGCGTCGCCCCTTTCATCATAGGCGTGACCGGTTCCGTCGGCAAGAGCACCGTCAAGGAGTGGACGGCCGCCATCCTCGCCGACTGGCGCACCACCGCCTTCACGACCGCCAACTTCAACAACGACATCGGCCTCCCCTCAAGCCTCCTCGCGATGGCCCCTGACGCGGCCTTCGGCGTCTTCGAGGCCGGAATGAGCCACCCCGGCGACATGGCACCACTCTGCCGGACGATGCGTCCCGACGCTGCAATCGTCACCTGCATCGCGCCAGTCCACATCGAGTTCTTCGACTCCCTCGCAGGCATCGCCCACGAGAAGGCCGAAATCCTGCGCGTCCTGCCAGAGTCCGGCTTCGCAATCCTCGACGCCAAGGGCGACTTCTTCGACGCACTCTCCGCAGAGGCGAAGTGCCGCGTCGTCGGCGCGTGCGTCGTTCGCGGCGACGAGGCACCGCCTGCCTCCGCCCGCTATGTCGCGCGTCTCCTCGACGAAGCCACATGCCGCTTCGCCCTCTCTGGCCCAGGGCTTGACGCGCCAGAGGAGATCACCATCGGCCGCCCCGGCGCGCACAACGCGCTCAACGCCGTCCTGGCCTCGGCAGCAGCCCACGAGTGCGGAGCGCCCTGGGACATAGTGCTGGCGCGGCTGCGCTCGCTCCCGTCCATGGCGCTTCGCTGGGAGCGCTTCAGCCGCGACGGCCTCGACTGGGTCTGCGACGCCTACAACGCCAGTCCCGCTTCAATGGCCGCCTCCATCCGCGCGTTCGCAATGGCCGTTCCCGCCGGATCCGCGCCACGCGCCTTCGTGCTAGGCGACATGTTCGAACTTGGCCGCGACGAAGTCCAATACCACCAGGGCATCGCGAAGGTCCTCGGCGAAATCGAAACATCGCCAGAAGACATCCTCATCTGCACCGGGAAGCTAGCCGCCAACTTCGCCACGCCCGCCTTCAAGGGGCGCATCCTCCACGCATGGGACGCGGCAGACGCGGCCCACATCCTGCACCGCGAGGCCCGCCATGGAACGGCTGTCCTCCTCAAGGCGTCGCATGGAATGCGGCTGGACACAGTTCCCGCCCACTACGCGCAGCCGCTGCCGGAACTGCGCGGCGACGGCCCGCACCGCGTTGTCGTCATGGGCGCAGGCCGCAGCGGCAAGGCCGCGCAGGCCCTGCTGGAGCGGATGGGCGCCGAAGTGACGATGCTCGACGGCGACGTTCCCTTCCCCGATTGCAACATCTCGCTGGCGGTGGTCTCGCCGGGCATCCCCGCCAACCACCAGTGGCTCGCCGAGTGCCGGAGGCGCTCCATTCGCGCCATCCCCGAACTCGAACTCGGCTACCTCTTCTGGCACGGCCGCATCCTCGCAATCACTGGCTCCAAGGGCAAGAGCAGCGTCGTCAAGCTCTGTGCCGAGGCGCTCAGCGCCACTGGCCGCAACGCAACGCCATGCGGCAATTACGGAACGCCGCTCAGCGAACTCGCAATCTCTCCGGAACCGCATGGATGGGCGGTGGCGGAGGTTTCGTCCTTCCAGCTGGACGGCGTTGAGACATTCCGCCCGAACATCGCCATTCTTCTCAACATCCAGGCCGACCACCTCGACCGCCACGGGACGATGGAGGCATACGCGGCCGCGAAGCTGCGCATCTTCGCCCGCCTCCGCCCCGAGGACGACGTCGCCATCGCCACGCCCGAAGCGATAAGGGATTTGCAGGTGGTGATTCCAGGTTCTGAATCCCAAATTTCAAATTTCGGGATTCGGGATTCGGGATTCGGGGTTAAGGTTATTCCCACCTCTGGTTATTTCGCCAATCCGGTGTTGGCGCCGGCGGCGGAGGCCGCTGCGGCCGCCCTCGCCGCAGCAGGACTCTCACCGACGGAAATCACTGCCGCATTCGCCGCATTTGAACCCTTGAAGCATCGTATGGCGCTTGTCGCGGAAAAAGGCGGCGTGGCCTTCATCGACAACAGCAAGGCGACCAGCCTCGCGGCTCTCGCAGCCTCGCTGGAGATGGCCGGACGCCCCGTTCGACTGATTGCCGGAGGGCGTCTCAAGGAGACCGATCTCGGCGCCGTGAAAAAACAATTGGAAAAATTCGCGGAAAAAGTGTATCTTATTGGTGAAGCGTCGCAAAAGCTTTTCGATGCATGGAACGGAACAATTCCGTGCGAGAAGTGCGAAGTGATGAAGACCGCTGTGCTGGCGGCGGCCCGCGATGCGTGTGCGGGTGAGGCAGTTCTCCTGGCTCCCGGATGCGCCTCCTTCGACCAGTTCGGCGGCTACGCGGAACGCGGGGACCTCTTCGCGAAATGCGTTGCCGAAATCAACTAACCCCCCTGTCCTTAACTCACTAACAACGGAATATTAAAAATGTCTAACAGCAAACTAGTTGGTCTCGCCGGTCTTGGCATCGGCATCGTGTTCGCATCCGGCTGCATCACCCGCGGCTCGGGATCATTTTCAGAAGTCAGCCCGGCCGAGCCTGACCTCTCCGCGCCGTATGGCGAAAACCCCATGCCGGCGGCCGTGGCGCCTGTCCAGCCTGGGAACGTCCGCTACCCTGATCCGCGTCCGGCGAAATCGCCTGAATACTGGCAGCAGCACAGCAACCCATACGCGGGCATTGTCCAGCCCATCGCAGCCACCACGCCCAAAGTCTCCTCTGGCTCCGGGCAAGGCACCTACATCGTGAAGAAGGGCGACATTCTCGGACGCATCGCGCGCCAGCATGGCGTGAAGGTCGCCGACCTCAAGGCCGCCAACGGCCTCACCAGCGACACCATCCGCGAAGGCCAGAAGCTGATAATCCCCGGCAAGGCCGCGACCGCCGCAGCGACAGCCCCCGCGAAGAAGATTGAAACCAAGAACGAGCCGGCAAACAGCGGCTCCGCCTGGGCCACCACCGAAGTGCAGCCCGTAGTGAACGAGACAATTGAGATGCCTGTCATCCCCGAGCCGCCAGCACCTCAAATCAACACGGCCTCGCAGGACGGCGCCGCCACCATCACGCCGCCCCCCCAGCAGCCTAAGCGCGAGACCTACACCTACTACGCCAACGGCAACGAGGACCTGCTCTCGATTTCAATCTCCAACACCATGGGGATTTCAGAAGTCCAGCGGCTCAACCCCCAGCTCTCTGCGGAATACGCCAAGCCAGGGAAGAAGCTCCCCGCCGGCACACCCGTCAACCTCTACGTGAAATAATTTCAAGCCGTGCGCAACGCTATTACCGCTCTATGCATGGCAGTGGCGGCGCTTCTGCTTTTCGGACTTGTCCTAGTCGGCACTGCTAGTTCATTCCAATCGGGAGGCGCCGTTCCCTTCCTGAAGAAACAGATTATCGCCGCCGTTGTCGGGCTGGCGATGGCTGTTTTTTGCGCCCTGTCCAAACATTCGATTTGGCGCAACCGCTCCCTTCTGCCGCTGCTCTCCTGCGCAGTCATTGTCGGAACCATGCTGGTTTTCCTATGGGAACCGAAGAATGGCTCCTGCCGCTGGATTTACCTCCCGGGTCTTTCGCTTCAACCTTCCGAATTCTCCCGTATCGTGCTATTGATGGCGCTTGCGGCATGGTATGCCGGGATTGGGCAGAGGTCGCGCGAATTCAGGCGAGGCGTCCTAATCCCGCTGCTGATCATTGCTGCCTTCGTGGCGCCGATTGTGAAGGCCCCAGATGTCGGTGCGACGATGGTCATGTGCGTCAGCGCCGGAGCAATCCTCATCGCAGCTGGCGTCAAATGGCGCTGGATACTCCCCGGAGCCATCCTAATGGCGGGCGTCGTGGCCCTCGTTCTCATTTTCAGCCCGAACAGGCGGGCAAGGGTCATGGTCTTCGTAGATAGGATCAGAGGCGTTCCCATCTCCGAGGCGACCGCAGCGGCTGCCTACCACTCGGAGCAGTCGCTTGAGGCATTCTCGCGCGGCGGCATGCGGGGGCGCGGCATCGGGGGCAGCATCCAGAAATACCGCTACCTACCTGAAGCCAACTCCGACTTCATCTTCGCCATAGCGGCGGAGGAGTTCGGCATCGCCGCCACCGTGCCAATGGTCCTGGCCTACATGGTCATCCTCCTCTGCGGCATCTACATCGCCTACCACGCGCCAGACCGATTTAGTAAATTCCTGTCGCTCGGCCTGACCGTGATGCTCACCTTCGAGGCCGCCTTCAACATCGGCATGACAACGGGCTGCCTTCCCACGAAAGGCATCGCCCTGCCCTTCGTTAGCGCTGGCGGCTCAAGCCTCATGGCATCACTGGCCATCATAGGCATCCTAATATCCATTGGCGCGGCCTCAATCGAAGGTCCTTCAACCATGCGGATGAAAGACGCCCAAATAGAGTATTGAACCCTTAACTTTTCAACTTTTCAACTTTTCAACTTTTCAACTTTCAACTTTCATCTTTCAACTCTCAACTTTCAACTTTCAACTCTCAACCCTCCCCCATGCGCATCCTCACAGGCATCCAGCCCTCCGGGCAAATCCACCTCGGCAACTACTTCGGCGCCATCCGCAACATCCTCGACATGCAGGAGAAGGGCCACGAGGTCTTCATCTTCATTGCAGACTTCCACGCCCTCACCACAGTCCGCGACCCCGAGGCACTCCGCCAAGGCACGCTCAACGCCGCCCTGGACTTCCTCGCCTGCGGCATCGACCCCGAGCGCACCGTCTTCTGGCGCCAGAGCGCAGTTCCCGAGGTCCAGGAACTTGCCTGGCTTCTCTCCATCATCACGCCCATGGGGCTCCTTGAGCGCTGCCACTCCTACAAAGACAAGCTCGCCCATGGCAAGGAGGCCACCCACGGCCTCTTCGCCTACCCGGTGCTGATGGCGGCCGACATCCTTCTCTACCAGTCGGACCTCGTTCCCGTAGGCAAGGACCAGAAGCAGCACCTGGAGGTCACGCGCGACCTCGCGATCAAGTTCAACAACGCCTACGGCGAAATCCTAAAAGTGCCCGATGCCTACATTCCGGAGAGCGTCGCGATCGTCCCCGGAACCGATGGACAGAAGATGTCGAAGTCATACGGCAACATCATCCCGCTCTTCGACACCCCGAAAAAAGTGAAGACCGCCATCATGGGCATCGTCACCGACAGCACCCCCATGGAGGAGCCGAAGGATCCCGAGACCTGCAACGTCTACAAGATCTACAAGCTCCTCGCCACGCCCGAGCAGGCCGACGAGATGGCGGCGAAGCTCCGCGCCGGCGGCTACGGCTACGGCGACGCCAAGAAGGCCCTCCTCGCCGCCTACCACGAGAAGTTCGACGCCTGCGCGGCGAAGCGCGAGGAACTCGCGGCCAATCCGGCGAAGGTCGAGGAGATTCTCGCACGCGGCGCGGAGCGCGCCCGCGCCTTTGCCACACCAACCCTGGAAGCAGTCCGCAAAGCCGTGGGGTTGAAGTGATGAAAGCGACGCTCGTCTCGATTTGCCCGACCGACGCCGCCCGCGCGGCGAAACGCATCGCCCTCACTCCTGAACTTCTCGCGGCAACCGGCGCGCGCTATTCGCGCAACAACGAAGGTCTGGCGGCCATTGCCGCAAAAATAGACCCCTCGCGCCTTGACGCCTCCGTCGATTCCATTTTCCGCATGCTCGACTACGGCCACCAGTCCATCGCCGACATGGTGCCGGTCGCCATCTTCCTTGACGGCATCTCCATGTGGCTGGCCTACCATGTCTGGTCGCTGGTCGCCGTCGCCGGCGGGCAGGAGAGCTCCACCCGCTACATCCGCATCTCGCCTGAATCCCTTCTCCCGCCCGAGACCCTCGGCATCCCCGAGAATCTCCGCGACGAGTGGCACGCGGCTATGGTGGAGGCCTTCGACCGCTACGCCCGCCTCGAAGCCGCCTGGACGAACTTCGGCAAGGCGAACCCTGATGAGATGCGCATCCCGGCGTCACTTCTGGCCGATGGCTCCGAGAAGGCCGCCAAGCAGGTGGCGCGCATGCTCCGCAACTTCGCCTTCGACCGCGCCCGCTACCTTCTTCCGGCCGCCGTATCCACCAATGTCATGTTGGTGATGTCGGCGCGCGCATGGGCGGCCCTCTGCACCAACCTGGCGTCGCAGCCGCTGCCAGAGGCGAACGCCCTGGCCGAGGCCATCCGCGCCGAGCTGACCCTTTCCGCGCCGCACCTCCTGCGCCACGCCGGCGCCACCGACGATGCCCGCTCCGGCATCGCTCGCGAGTTTGCGGCGCGCCAGGCCCTGGCCAGGTCCCTTGCGGACGCGCCAATGGCCGACCCCGCGCCAACCGCGCACCTTGATGTCATGCCGCCGGCAGGCGCTACCGGCGCGGACTTCGCCGCCGCCCTCGACTTCCACTCCAACCGCTACGCATGGCAGGGGCCCGCGCTCACCCGCGCCGCAGTCCGCTTCTCATGGGACGCCATCGCCTTCGCCGAAATGCGCGACCTCAACCGCCACCGCACCGGCTCCAAATTCTCCACCTTCGTCCCGCGCGGCTTCTATGTCGCCGAGGACCAGGTGCCGCACCCCAGCCTCTTCTTCGCGGCGCCCGTGGACATCGAGGCCGGAGAAGCCGCCGCCTTCGGCCGCCGCGTCTCCGCACGCGCCCGCGCCCTCCTTGCCGACGGCGACCCCACCTACCTCTACTGGACTCTCCTCGGCACGTCCTTCGACTTCGAGCATGTGACAACCGCCGACAAGTTCATCTACGAGGCCGAGCTGCGCACCGGCACCGGCGCACACTACAGGTATGCCCGCCACCTCCGCGACGCGCTCTCGCTCTGGTACGAACGCTACCCGGAAACGCGCGGCAAAGTCCTCGAAGGTTCCGCAGAGCCCGAATGAAAGGGCGTCTAAAATGAAAAAAGCCTCCAACACCATCGTCGGCGCCATCAACGCCGATGTTCTGAAGTTCACAGTCGGGTCCGATCCCGTCCTTGACCTCCGCCTCGCCGAATGGGACTGCTACGGCACCGCCGCGCATGTCACGATGCTCTACCACATCCCTATAAGGCCAATCCTCTTCACGAAGGAAGAGCGCACGGCGGTAGTCCGCGAACTCGCGGCCATCGCGTCCGACGCCCGCGCCGGCCGCTTCACAATCACCGAAGAGGACCAGGACTGCCACCTCGCCATCGAGCGCACCCTGACCGAGCGCCTGGGCGACCTCGGCAAGCGCGTCCACACCGGCCGCTCCCGCAACGACCAGTCGGCCACCGCAATCCGCCTCTTCACGCGCGACCAGCTTCGCCGCACCGCCCTCGAGACCCTCCGCCTCGCATCGGCCCTTGAGAAGTTCGGCCGCCGGTACCGCTCCATCCCGATGGTCGGCCGCACGCATCTCCAGCCCGCGATGCCCTCATCCGTCGGCGTCTGGGCTGCGGCCTACGCGGAGGAGCTGCTAGACACCCTCCAGACCGTCCTCCACGGCGCCTATGAATTCAACAACCGCTGCCCGCTTGGCTCCGCCGCCAGCTACGGTGTCCCGCTGCCAATCGACCGCGAAATGACGGCGCGCCTCCTCGCATTCAACGCGCCCATCCACTGCGTCCTCGCCGCAGGCAACAGCCGGGGCAAGGACGAGAGCGTCGTCATCTCCGCGCTCGCCCAGCTGATGGTCACAATCTCCCGCCTGGCGCAGGATCTGATTCTCTTCACGATGCCGGAGTTCGGATACTTCTCCATTCCCCGCGAGTTCTGCACCGGCTCCTCAATCATGCCGCAGAAGTACAACCCCGACGTCTGCGAACTCATCCGCTCAAAGGCCGCGCAGGTCGTGGCCCTCTCCACCGCCGCAAGCTCGATCATCGTCGGGATGCCAGGCGGCTACAACCGCGACCTCCAGGACACCAAGAAGCTCCTCATGGAGGCCTTCGACACCACCCGCGCCACTCTCCGCATCATGTCGGCCCTCACCGACGGCCTCCGCGCCAACGCCGACAGGCTTCGCGCCGCATTCGCCGACCCTGGCGTCTTCGCCACCGACCGCGCCCTTGAACTGGTCGCCGGCGGAATGGCCTTCCGCGACGCCTACCACCAGGTGCGCGACCACCTCGAAGACCTCCGCGGCATGGATCCGGACAAGGCCATCGCCCGCAAGAAGCACCTTGGCGCCACAGCCGGGCTCGACTTCGGCATCTACACCCGCCGCATATCCGCGGTGAAGCGCTCAATCACCGATGAGGCCAGCCGCGTGGACGCCGCCATCAAGCGCCTGATGCGCACCCCGAAGTAACCGCCCGCGCCATGCCCTGCTTTGAGATAAAGGCCACCTGCGGACGCGCCAGGCTCGGAACCCTCACCACCGCTCACGGCGTGGTCGAGACTCCCGTCTTCATGCCCGTAGGCACCCAGGCCACCGTAAAGACCCTTGAGCCACGCGACCTCCGCGAACTCGAAGCCTCCATAATCCTTTCCAACACCTACCATCTGCTCGTCCGCCCCGGCCCCGAGATAATCGGAACCTGCGGCGGCCTCCACCGCTTCATGGGCTGGGACGGCCCGATTCTCACCGACAGCGGCGGCTTCCAGGTGTTCTCCCTCGCCAAGCTCCGCAAGATGACCCCGGACGGGGTCCGCTTCAACTCCCATGTTGACGGCCGCGAGCTTTTCCTAGGCCCGAAGGAGTCGATGGCCATGCAGCGCGTCCTCGGCTCCGACATCGCCATGTGCTTCGACGAGTGCCCTCCCTACCCCTGTTCGCCCAAAGACGCCGAGGCCGCCGTCGCCCGCACCCTCACATGGGCGCGACTCTGCCGCGAGCAGCCCCGCGCCGAAGGCCAGCTGGTCTTCGGCATCTGCCAGGGCGGCGACAACGCCGAACTCCGCGCCAGGTGCGCCCGCGAGCTTGCCGCCATGGACTTCGACGGCTACGCCGTTGGCGGCGTATCGGTCGGCGAGCCGGAGGATGTCCTCGTCCGCGAAATGGAGCAGGGCGTAGCCGAGCTGCCCGAAGACAAGCCCCGCTACGTGATGGGCCTTGGCGACTTGTGGCAGATGGTCGAGGGAGTCCGGCGCGGCGTTGACATGTTTGACTGCGTAATGCCCACCCGCCACGCCCGCAACGGGAGCGCCTTCCGTCGCTGCGGCCCGCCAATCCACGTCAAGATGGGCGAGTTCAAGAGCGACACCTCCCCAATCGAGGATGGCTGCGACTGCTACGCCTGCCGCAACTTCAGCCGCGCCTACATCCGCCATCTGCTGAACGTCGGGGAGATTCTTGGCGTCCGCTTGCTCACCATCCACAACATCCGCTGCTACATGACATTCATGGCCGACATGCGCGCCTCCATCGCAAACGGCACCTTCGACGCCTGGGCCGCCGACCAGTACCGTCTCCTTCGCGGCTCAAATTCGCGATAAAGGGCGGGATACACCACATCCCACTCCTCATGGCTCCACTTCTTTGAGTAAACTTTTCCTTTACCCTTCGTGAACCTTTCGGCCTCTATATGCCGTTAATATTCTCAAAGGAACATCAAAATGAAAAGACTTCCATTCATAACGGCCGCAATTCTCTCTTCGGCAATCGCCTTCGCCGAAACCACCGACATCGCCGCATTGGCCCGCGCCTCCATCGCAAAGGGCGCGGCTTGGCTTGAGGCATCCCAGGCCGAGGACGGCACTTGGTCGAATCCCTCCTTCCCCGCCCTCACCGCCCTGCCGGCCTGGGCGCTCTCCGCCTCCGGCTCATCGACCGGAGCCATCGCCAAAGCCGTCGAGTTCGTGCGCTCCTGCGCCCAGCCTGACGGCGGCATCTACATCCAGGTGCCAGGCCGTCGCGGCGGCGCACTCGGCACCTACAACACCGCCATCTGCATGACGGCACTCCACTTCGCCGACAACGCCGGCTCCATCCGCGTAATCCAGAAGGCCCGCGAATACGTGGCCTCCACGCAGCTCGTCGGCGACGACGGCGCCACCGGCCAGAACGCCGGAGGCTTCGGCTACGAGCGCAACTCCCCCGGCGGCTACGCCGACCTCAACAACTCCGCTTGGGCCATCGCCGCGATGCGCCTCACCCAGGACGTCGAGGAATCGCGCCCCGCCGGCGAAGCGCGCGCAGACATCGACTGGGAGGCCGCGCGTGCATACGTTGACAAGATGCAGGTCAAGCCCGGCGAAAAAGGCGCCGATCCCGAAGACGAGGGCGGCTTCCTCTACAAGCGCGACGGCGGCGGCCCTGGCGGCCCCGATGGTCCCCGTGGCGGCAAGGGGCCGCCGCCTTGGGCAAAGGGAGGCCAGGAGAAGGGCGGTCCCGGAGGGCCTGGCCGCCCCCCGCTGCGCTCATACGGCAGCATCACATACTCCGGCCTTGAGGCCATGATATTCGCGCAGGTCGGGCGCGACGACCCCCGCGTCGTCTCCGCCATCGACTACGCCCGCCGCCACTGGACGCTCGACGAGAACCCCGGAATGGGCCAGCAGGGCCTCTACTATTACTACACCATCATGGCGCGCGCCCTTTCGCTTCTCGACATCGACGTCCTGCCACCCGCCGAGGAAGGCGGCGAGGGCGTCAAGTGGCGCGACGAACTAATCGCACGCGTCATTTCGCTTCAGCGCGAGGACGGCTCCTGGGCCAACTCCAACAACCGCTATTGGGAGAACGACCCCGTCCTCTGCACCTCCTATTCCCTGCTGACGCTTGAATACGCCCTCCGCCTCTTCAGGTGACGATGAATTTCGCCGGCCGCCAGAGCCTTGCCGCAACGGCTGAAGCCTCCCTCGCCGCCGCACTCTGCGTGGCGCTGCCATGGCATGCAGCCCATGTGGCGGCGCCACTTGTCGCGCTGGCCCTGCTCCTGCCATCCTGGCGCGTTCTTGTTCCCGCCGCCGGACGCGACGATGCCGTATTCTCCCCCGACCCGCTATCGCCCGATTTCACTCCCCTTCTCCGCACCCTCCGCGAAATGATCGAGGCGGCCAAGGTGCAGGGCACAAAGAGACGGCTCATCCTAACGCCAATGCCAAGTCATGATGGCGGCTTCCGCGAATACAGGCTTCTCTGGAATCCGGGAAGCCAGGCCCTCGTCGCCGAATGGGATGGCGGCAAGCAGCGGAGCCGCACTGCGGCACAGGTCCTGCTGGATGCGCCAATGCCCATTTGCGTAGGCCGACATCCCGTGAGCATAGAGGTTTCACGCGACAGGCGCACGGCACGCGCACTGCTGGCGGTTGAGCGGCCAATGCGCCCGCTGGGCTTCCTGAATCCGGGATGCGCGCCCGCCTTGGTAAGCGCCTACTACCTCTACCTCGCGGCGGCGCTCTTCGCATACGGCATGGCAAGCCCCGAAAGGCCGATGAAAGCCCTCACCCTCGCCGTAGTCGCCATCGCGCCGATCCTAGTGCGCCGACTAATCGACTTCGCACCCCGCATCGTGCGCTTCTTCTCCCCAGCCTAAATTGTTTTGAACGGACTTCAGAGGGCCTAGCCGAAAAGAGGCGGGCATTCTACAGAAGAAGTTACGGTGCAATGCGGCCTAGGCCGTCGATAAGGTCGAAGTGGTTGTCGTATGAAAGGACGCACGAACTTGTTTCAAAAGCCGTCGCGGCAATCCAGATGTCGTTATGCGGGATTGGCGTTCCACGGCGGCGGAGCGATTTTGCGATTTCCGCGTAGCGAAAGGCAATAGCGTGGCCAGCAGGGACGAACCTGACGTTTACCATGTCGAGGAAGGTGTTAAGTTCAGCGTTTTTGGCAGCCGCCTTATCGTCGCACAAAATGCCTTCTGTCAATTCTGCGAATGTCGCTGCGGGGACGATTATCTCCTCGCATTGAGCAAGGAACTCGCCAACGGATTTCTTGCCCCGGTGCATGGCGATATA
>JAEEGH010018090.1_pt1 | contig 14935 bp, 11 predicted proteins | sample 9134181 | NCBI WGS metagenome assembly JAEEGH01 (sample SAMN16246544, study PRJNA631951) | gut metagenome | biome: gut microbiome; feature: rumen; material: DP-attached | host: Bos | place: Iran: Karaj | collected 2018-10 | reverse complement strand
TTTAACAGATGCCGTATTCACATTGAACCGTCATCAGGACTGCCTGCGCATCTTCATGGCCAACCCGCTGACTACCGTTTGTCAGCAGATTATTGAGGACAAGGTCGACAAATACATCAATGAAAACGTCTTCGCTCATGTGAAGATTACTAAGAATAACATCTTGCTCACCAGCGAGCGTGACGGCTTCAACCATATCTACCTCTACAACCTCAACGGACAGCAGCTACGCAAGGTGGGTGACCTGCCTCAGGGTCAGCGGTTTGGAGGTGGTGAGAAAGACCTGCACACCATCGTGACTGATGTCTACGGCTACGATGAGGCTACTGGCGATATCTTCTTCGCTGCCCTCAACGTCGGCCCTACTGAACAGCAGATATTTGTGAACCACAAGAACGGCAAGACCGACTGTCTCACAACTGAGGGAGGATGGTCGTCGGCTATCTTCTCAAGCGATTTCAAGAGTTTCCTTTGCACCTGGAGCAACATGGACACTCCTACACAGATAACCCTTCGTAACACGCAGGGAAAGAAACTCGCCACGCTGGTAGACAATAAGGAGCTGGCGGCAAAGTATGCCTCCTACGACATGGGTAAGAAAGAAGTTGTTGCCTTTACTACGAGCGAAGGCGTAAGGCTCTTCGGCTGGATTGTCAAGCCTGTCGGTTTCGACCCGTCAAAGCGTTACCCAGTAGTGATGTACCAGTATGGAGGTCCTGGCAACCAGCAGGTAAAGAATGCATGGGGACTCGGCATGAGCGGACAGGGGGCTATCCTCGAGCAGTACTTGGCTCAGCAGGGTTATATTGCCGTGTGTTTCGACAATCGTGGTACAGGAGGACGTGGTGCTGAATTTGAGAAGTGCACCTATCTGCGTCTGGGTGAACTGGAGGCACGCGACCAGGTGGAAGCTGCCCTGTGGTTAGGACAGCAGAGCTATGTTGACAAGGATCACATCGCCATCTGGGGATGGAGCTATGGAGGTTGGAACACGCTGATGTCGATGTCGGAGGGACGTCCCGTCTTCTGCTGCGGCATCGCCATTGCCCCGCCTACCTGTTGGCGCTACTACGATACCGTCTATACCGAGCGGTTTATGCGTACACCTCAGGAGAATGCTTCAGGCTACGACGAGGTAACGCCTATTGCGCGTGCGCCCCAGCTTCATGGAGCATTACTCATCTGTCATGGTTTGGCTGACGACAACGTACACTATCAGAATACGGCAGAATATGTCGATGCACTTGTTCAGGCAGACAAGGATTTCTCGCAACTCGTCTATACGAACCGCAATCACAGCATCTACGGAGGAAACACTCGCAATCATCTCTTCCGTCAGTGCATGAACTTTTTTGATAGCCACCTCAAGTAAACAACGAATCTATACTACCTATGAGACGAACAACTTTGTTAATCCTTTCGCTGTTGATTATCTCGTCAGCAGCTGAGGCCCGCTCACGAAAGAAACGTCCTGAGCCTCGACCTCTTTCTACTATTGAAATCATCACCAAAGTCAATGACTATTGGCAGGAAAACCATTCACCGAAGGTACGCTCTTTCTGGGATGAAGCTGCCTATCATACTGGTAACATGGAGGCCTACCGCCTGCTGGGTCAAGCCCGTTGGCTGGCATACAGCGATGAGTGGGCCCGCCACAACAAATGGATGGGTGCCCAAGAGAAAGACCCTTCCAAGTGGAAGTACAAGAATTATGGCGAGGGTCACGATTATGCTCTCTTCGGCGACTGGCAGATCTGCTTCCAGACCTATCTCGACATGTACGAGATGAATCCTGACCCCTTCAAAATCGCCCGTGCCATCGAGGTGATGGACTATGAAGTGCGCCAGCCACAGAACGACTTCTGGTGGTGGGCTGATGCGCTCTATATGGTGATGCCAGTCATGACTAAACTCTACAAAGCTACAGGTGAAGTGAAATACTTGGATAAGCTCTATGCCAACTATAAGTGGGCCGATGATCTGATGTTCGACAATGAAGAACATCTCTATTACCGTGATGCCAAGTACATCTATCCTAAAGCCAAGACACGCAACGGAGGCAAGGATTTCTGGGCACGTGGCGACGGATGGGTGCTGGCAGGACTTGCCAAGGTCCTCAGCGATATGCCTGCAGACTATCAGAACCGACCTTTCTTCGAACAGCGTTATAAACAGCTGGCAGAGGCTGTTGCGAAGTGCCAGCAGCCTGAAGGATACTGGACTCGCTCCATGCTTGACAAAGACCATGCCGAGGGTCCCGAAACCTCTGGTACGGCTTTCTTCACCTACGGAATGCTTTGGGGTGTGAATCACGGCATTCTTTCCCGTGAACAGTACGAGCCTGTTATTGAGCGGGCATGGAAGTACCTCACGGAGAAAGCCTTGCAGGAAAGTGGTGCCGTGGGATTCGTGCAACCCATTGGCGAGCGCGCCATTCCCGGGCAGCAGCTCTCGGAGAAGAATGAGGCTAACTTCGGCGTGGGAGCATTCCTGCTGGCAGCCTGCGAACATCAGCGCTACGAGGATGGTTCAGTAGGTGGCAGCACGTCAAGGATCAACGTCACAATCAGCAACGAGAGCGATGAGTTCCGTCAGCAGGTTGTCGAACTCGATGCTGGTGAGGTCTATGCCCGTCTGGGCATACATGGCGGTAGGCAGTTTGTGGTGTATGATCCCGCAGGACTGGAGTTGCCCTATCAGCTCACCTATGATGAAAAAGTGCTTATCGACGCAGGTGTTAACCCTCACTCAAAGCTGGTGCTCACCCTCCGCAAGGGTACGCCCCAAGTGTTCAAGACAGTCTGTTATGGTCGCATCTATCCTGAGCGCAAAGATGACTATGCCTGGGAGAACGATCGTGGAGCCTATCGTGTCTACGGCCCGGCTCTCCAACGTACGGGTGAGCGTAGCTATGGCACCGATGTATGGTCGAAGAATACTCCAGAGCTGGTCGTGGAACAGCGATACTGGATTGAGGATGTTGTCATGATGCCTATTATTGAAAAGCAACGTAGTCAGAACCGCCAGCGCGGCGATTCACTCTATCGTGTCTATTCTTATCATCACGACCACGGGCGTGGTATGGACCTTTATAAAGTAGGAGCTACGCTTGGTTGCGGCACACCAGCATTGATGAATGGCGACGAACTGGTCTACCCCTATTGCTTTGCCAACTATGAGGTGCTCGATAATGGTCCGCTTCGTACCACTGTACTCCTTAACTATCACAAGACAGCATTTCAGGGCGACAGCATTACTGAACACCGACTCATCTCCCTTGACAAAGGCAGCAATTTCAATCGCATTACCGTTTGGTATACAGGTATGAAACAGCCAGCTCCTCTTGCCTCGGGCGTGGTCATCCACTCAGAGAACAAGGAAGGAGTCGTACTTGGTAAAGACTTCGTGGCATATGCCGATCCTACTGACAATCCTCGCGTCAACAACTGCCAGCTTTTTGTTGCCACGCTCTATCCCGAAGGTTCTGTAAGCACTCGTAAACTACTCTTCCAGCAGCCTTCCAATGGTAATGAAGGTCATGCCGTAGGTGTTCTCGATGGCTATCGGGGTGAGCGCTTCACTTACTATTTTGGTTCAGCATGGTCTAAGAATGATATTCGCACGATGTCAGAATGGCAGCAGCGTATTGACTGGAGTCTCCGTTCAATCCGACAGCCATTGAAGGTCACTGTGAGTGAATAATTCAGCTGAATGCAACAAAAATACGCAGGGTTAAGGATCATCCCACCCTGCGTATTTTTTTGTTGTTGATAACAATTAGAATGCGTTGTTCATAATCTTCTCGACCTCTTTCTGCAAGTCTTCGGCCTTCTTGCGAGCTTTCTCTAGGTCCTTTGACGCTTTCTCCATAGCATCGTTGGCTTTCTCAGCTTTCGCACGAGCTTTTTCTAGTTTCTGCTCTGCTTTAGCTACATCCAGCTTGGCTTTCTCGGCCAGCTTGATGGTCTTCTCTTCCTTGGCCTTAGCCTTCTGAGCCTTCTTCAGTTCTTTGGCGGTCATGCCCTGAGCATCCTGCTCAGTGACCACCGTCTGGGCTTTCATGCCCTGAGCCATTACCAGCGACATTGCCAGCACAGCTCCCATCATCATCATTCTTTTCATACGGATAAATGTTTAAATGAGTTACTTATTCGGTGCAAAGATAGTAAAAAAATGGTATACGGACAAGAATTAAGCGGAAAAAATGCACTATAAACGAACCATCTTGACAAACATATGCGGAAAATGGGGCGCCAATTCTACTGGCTGACGAAATAATCCAAAGACAGCGCTGCCACTGCCGCTCATCGAGCTATATACAGCGCCTAGTGAGTACAGCCTCTCTTTTATGGCTCCTATTTCAGGGTACTGGGCAAAGACGCTCTTCTCAAAGTCGTTGGTAAGCCTGTCACGCCACGTTTCCACATCATCATTCACCACTGCTCTACAGCAAAGGGCAGGCCTACACGGAGTGACCAGCGCAAAGGCCTCTTTGGTAGAGACAGGTATCGGTGGCCGCACAACTCCCAGGTACCATCCATTGAGGTGGAGTGACACCGGTTGTAGCAACTCTCCGATGCCTTCACCATAGGCAGCGCCTCCCTGGATGAAAAACGGGCAGTCAGCCCCCAGGCGTGCAGCCTTACTAATAAGTTCTCCATGGGTATAGCCCAGGTTGAACAAAGTGTTCAATAGTTTCAACATGGCAGCACCGTCGCTTGAGCCTCCACCCATGCCTGCTTGTGAGGGGATATCTTTATAAAGATGAACATGCACTCGAGACAGTTCGGGATGTTCTGCCTTCAACATGTTATAGGCTCTCACTACCAGGTTGTTACGCTCGTCACCTTCAATGCATATACCAGTCACCTTTATGTCGCAGTCTGCCGCTGAAGGGAACCTGTCATCCATCGGCAACACTTCCAATGCATCATGTAAAGGCACTTCACAAAATACGGTCTCCAGGTTATGATAACCATCTGGACGTCGCTCTACAACGTTCAATCCGAGGTTGATTTTTGCTTGAGGAAATACTATCATGCTGCAAAGGTACAAATAAGTGCGCAAAAATGCAAATTAATTTGCATTTTGTTTTTTGTATTTAATAAAATAAATAGCGGCTTTCGACGTTATAAATATAAGATGGATATACCGATGAATGCTAATATACTGATTTCAGTCGTGACACCCGTATACAACGGCGAGCGATTCATCAGGAAAACATACGAATGCCTCTGCAGGCAGACCTACAACAACTGGGAGTGGTCGGTGGTTAACGACGGCTCTACTGATGCCAGCGATTCACTGCTGCAGGAACTTGCCAAGAGTGATGCCCGCATCATCTATGCATCACAGGTTAACAGTGGTTCTGCCAAGTATCCCCGCGATCGTGCCGTCAGCATGTCGAGGGGATCTCTGATTCTTCCTTTAGATATTGACGACAGCCTTGCTGACGACTATCTGGAAACAATGTTCTCCAGGATGATGGAGACAGATGCCGACATCGTTTATCCGGAAATGCTCTTTGTCGATACCACCACAGGTAAGGTGACACAACGGCTGCCGATAGAGGGTTTCGACACGTCGCTTGTATATCGTGGGCGTGACTTGGTGAAGCATACCATGCCTGAGTGGAAGATTGGCTGCAATGGCGGGCTCTATCGTCGCAAAGCCTGGATCAATATGAGCTATCCCAGGACTAACGAACCTCTTCCTTCGACAGCTGACGAGGTTGACGAGCGTCTATATCAGATTCATGCAGAGCGTGTTGCGTTCGCTAGCGCAAAGTATTACTATCAGAATTATCCTTCGTCGCTCACCAATAGTGTCACCTCCCGTTTCTTTCATGTATGGTTGATCACAGCTCTCCAGTTAGCCGATGTGGTAGAAGGGGAATTTGGTCATGACAGCGAGGAGTATCGCCTGGCAAATCTTCGACTTTTGCATGTATGGCGCAGCCTGATGGCATGCTATGCCCGTCACCACGAACAGGTAGCCGATGCCGAAGGAATGATAGAAGAATTACTGGGAAAGGTTTTCCATAGAATCGACCCTGCCCTCCTCTCTCATACCGATAGGATAAAGTTCCTGAACCTATGCAATGAGAAAGTGCTTTTCGCATTGTTCTGCTTGAAGTATTCGCCTCGACTGTTATGGAGAAAAGTCCTGCAGCACTTCTGTCCTCAATACTATCGTTCGACAATCATCCGGAAAAGAGAGGAAGAGAAGGTCAGGAATCAGATAGCATCCAGTTATTCCCATGAGCATTCAGCTGACCGACAGATATCACCCGTTGTGGTCAGCATGTTCTGTGGCAACACCTCCAGTGGAGGACTCGTCGACCGACTGCGTGGAGCAGTGAGTGTCTATCAGGCATGTCAGGAAACGGGACGGTCTTTCAAGTTACATTTCACCCATCCTTTCCCCCTGACCGACTACCTGCAGCCAAACAGTCATGACTGGCGGATAGATGATGATGAACTTTCATTTGATTCGTCATCAACGGAGAGGCTGGTGCTCGACAGCCAGACAGATACTTTCAAGGAGCACAAGCAGCAAAGAGCATTCCTCAATCAGAATCTTCTGCATTATCGCGACAAGCAAGTGCATTGCTATACCAATGCCTCATGCTGCTACGACAACGATTTTGCCCGCGACTTTGCCACCCTGTTCAAGCCCAGCGACAGACTCAGCCGGCATCTCAACGAGATAGCAGATGGCATTGGCCAAGAATACATCACAGTATCAGCCCGATTCTGCAATCTTTTGGGCGATTTCAACGAGGAAGTGTTCAGCCAGCCCCTTGAAGTACGGGAACAGCAACAGTTGCTGGATAGCTGTATGAACCAGCTAAACCTGCTACAAAAGCGCCATCCAGAGTGCCGGCTCGTCGTCTGCTCTGACAGCGTCACTTTCCTGCAGCGATCCCGAGAGGAACAGAATGCCTATGTGGTGCCTGGCCATATCTCGCACATTGGCAACGACGTGCCTCACGACTATGCCTATTATGAAAAGACATTCCTCGATTTCTTCACCATTGCCCATGCCCGCCATGCTTATCTGCTGCTTGCACCTGGTATGCACAAAAGCGGATTCCCCTATGCGGCGGCATTAAGCAGTGGCTGCCCTTACGATATCATCAAAATATAAACACTGAAGCATGGAGAACAACTACGCCAGCACCTACCGCCGCATCATGTCGAGCACCGCCATTTTCGGCGGAGCACAGGCGCTGTCCGTATTTGTAAATATCATCCGTGCAAAGCTTGTCGCCAGTATCCTCCATTCCAGAGGCATGGGCATGTCTTCTGTCATCACTAATGCTGCCAACGGACTACAGCAACTCTCATTGCTGGGATTGAACGTGGCTGCTGTGCCCGACATTTCTAAGGCTCATGCTGAGGACGACGAGCGTGTGCTGTCATTCACGGTGCGCATCGTCCGGCGTCTGGTGCTGACAGCATCGATTATCGGTCTGATAGCAACGATGGCTTTGTCACCATTGTTGTCGCAATTGTCTTTCGAGACTCATGGCTACACCCGGTATTTCATGCTTCTCTCTGTGGCAGTGTTCTTCAACGTCCTTGGAACGGGCGAGTTAGCCGTGATGCAAGGCATGCGCCGCTATAAGCAGCTGGCGTTCTGTTCGCTTGTGCCACCTCTCTGTGGACTGTTACTCAGCATACCCATCTATTACATCTGGGGCATCGATGGCATCGTGCCGGCTATGATTGTTGTCAATGCCATCTACTTTGCCGTCGTCCGCATCATGTCGTATCGTGACAAGCGGCGCAAGGAGCAGCGCGAGCATATCTCGATGCGTACGGTATGGCAGCGAGGGCGAGGCATCATTAAGTTCGGATTTGTGATGACCATGGGTTCGCTGTTGGGCACGCTGACCACTTATGCACTCACAGTGTTCATCACTAACCACGGATGTGTGGAGGACGTGGGATTCTATCAGGCAGCAGGAGTCATCACCACCCAATACATTGGACTGCTCTTCACGGCGATGGCAGCTGATTTCTTCCCTCATCTGTCAGAGTTGATGAAAACAGACCAGGATGAGGCCTTCCGCCTTGTGAACCAACAGACGGAGATTCTAGTGCTCATTCTCTCACCACTTATCATGCTGCTCATCCTCTCTGCACCACTGGCCATCCGTGCACTGCTCACCAGCGAGTTTCTGGCTACCGAGCGCATGGTACGCTTCCTGGGTATGGCAGGCATATTCAAGGCCCTGTGTTTCCCCATGGACTATATCGCTTATGCCAAGGGCGACACTAACTACATCTTCTGGGTGGAGTCGGTGTGGGGATGTGCCAAGACATTCACCATCATGGCACTGTTCTACTATTTCCTGGGACTCAACGGGCTAGGCTATGGTGCACTTGTGACATCAATAGTTGATGTAATCGTGTGTCTCATCCTGATTCCTTGGCGCTATGGTTTCCGTCATAGCATGGAGGCTATACGTCTGACGCTCCTGATGGTACTTCTGGCAGGAGCATGTCTGGCATGCTCGTTCCTCGACAACCTGTTCTTGCGCTATGGTCTGATGACGGTTATCAGCATTGTTGGTGTCACCATCAGCATCAGGCAGCTCGACCGCCGGCTGAATCTCAGGGCAGTCGTCAATCGCTTCTATATGAAGTGGGGAAGGAGGCCGTCATGACACTCTCGGTCATCATTCCCGTCTATGGAGTGGAACACACCCTGAACCGATGTGTGGAGAGCGTCGTGCGACAAACGTTCGACGACTGGGAAATCATACTCGTTGATGACGGCTCACCCGATGATAGCCCCCGCCTCTGCGATGAATGGGCGGCGCGCGACAGTCGCATACATGTCATCCATCAGGAAAACGGCGGGTTGAGCTCGGCGCGAAATGCGGGCATAGATGCTGCCCAAGGACGCTATGTCACTTTCCTGGATAGCGACGACTACCTCGATATCGATACCTATCGACATGTCATACCCCTCATGGATCAGGCCGATATCGTGGAGTTTCCTTTCTACAGGTTTTTCGGCTCACAACGTCAGTGCCTCATCAGTTTTTCTCCCACTACGTATACAGACATGCTGACATACTGGCTCAAAGGGCATGCCTATGAACACTGCTATGTCTGGAACAAGGTGTTCCGTCGTGAGCTGTTCGCTGAGGTGCGATTCCCCATCGACTATGTCTTTGAAGATGTAGCCATGATGCCGCTTTTGCTGGCACGTGCGCATACAGTCGTTACCACCGATGCGGGACTCTACTATTATTGCGCCAATGACGCGGGCATCACAGCCACTGCCACAGGAAGAGAGCTTAACATGCTGCTCGGAGCCCATCTTCAGCAGTTCCCCAAGTGGGTGGACGACCGCTACTACATGCACGTATTGAACATTCAGCTTGATGTATGCCGTCTGACTGACCTTCAACCTCGTCTGCCCCTGCGCAGGGTGAACCCATTCGCCAAGGGACTCACCTTTATGCAGCGCCTCAAGGCTATACTCGTCAATATTTTAGGAATCAAAGGACTATGCAGAATCAACAAGATAAGAAACTAGTCAGCTTCATCATCCCAGTCTACGATGTGCCCCTGCAGATGCTCAAGGAGTGTTTACAAAGCATCAGGGCACTCTCGCTGAGGTCTTTCGAACGCGAGATCATCATTGTAGATGACGGCTCCACGCTGTCACCGCTGTCAGCTCTGACCGAACTTGATGACATTGTGTATATCCGCCAGAAGAACAGCGGCGTCGCAGTGGCACGTAACACTGGAATAAAGATGGCTGAGGGCAAATACATACAATTCATCGATGCCGACGATGTGCTGCTGCGCACTCCCTATGAGCATGTGCTCGACATGATGCGCTATAGCAATAGCGACATGGTGATGTTTGACTTCAGCGAAGACGGACAGACTACGACAATCGATTTCAAGGATGAGGGTCCGCTGCCAGGAGCCACCCTGCTACGCCAGTCCAACATTCACGGATCGGTGTGCTGTTATCTTTTTCGTCAGGCCATTCTTGGCAGCCTGCGTTTCACCCCGGGTGTAGCCTATGGCGAGGACGAGGAGTTCACGCCACAGCTCATCCTTCGTGCTGATAGCGTCACCACTACCAATGCACGTGCTTACTTCTATCGCCAGCGCCCCATGTCGGCCATCAATCGTGCCGACATGCGCAGTCACATCGCCCGACTCAGTGATGCCAGGGATGTCATCATGAACCTTCGGAAGAAGAGCAGTACGCTGCCGCCCGAAGAGCGAGTAGCCATGCAGCGCCGTATCGCACAGCTCACGATGGACTACATCTATAACATTATCATCCTCACCCGTAGCCGTCATTATCTTGACAGGAAACTAGAGGAGCTGAGAAAGGTGGGGCTCTTTCCCCTACCCGACCGCGACTACACGAATAAATACAAATGGTTCCGCCGCATGACTAAGACCTCCGTAGGCATCACTATGCTCATGCGGACCCTGCCACTGCTTAACAAGGAGCGATGAGAATACTGCTACTGGGAGAATACAGCAATGTGCACAACACCCTCGCTGAAGGCATGCGTGCGTTGGGACATGAGGTCACCGTAGCCTCTAATGGTGACTTCTGGAAAGACTATCCGCGCGATGTCGATCTTGCACGGCGCACAGGCAAGTTGGGTGGCATTGCCCTGCTCGCCAAGGTCTATGCGCTGCTCCCCAAGTGGCGCGACTATGATGTTGTGCAGCTCATCAACCCGATGTTCCTCGAGCTTAAGGCCGAACGCATCCTCCCCGTCTATCGCAGGCTGCGCAGGCAGAACAAGAAGATGGTGCTTTGTGCGATGGGTATGGACTACTATTGGGTGAACGAATGCACCTATAACAAACCCATGCGCTATAGCGACTTCAACATTGGCGATAAGGTGCGCACCGACGAGCCGGCACAGCGTGAGCAGCATGACTGGCTGGGCACCTACAAAGAACATCTCAACAAATACATTGCCAACGATTGCGATGCTATCATTGCCGGACTCTACGATGATCTAGTCTGTTATAAGCCATACTTCCCCCAGAAACTGCATTACATCCCGCTGCCCATACATACCGGCGATGTCACACCTCTTCCCGTGACCGACAAGCTCCGGCTCTTCGTAGGCATCAGCAAGGGACGCAGCGCCTATAAAGGTACCGACATCATGCTACAGGCTGCTGAGGCACTCCGCGAGAAGTACCCTGACCGGCTGGAGATCGTCAAGGCAGAGGGCGTGCCGTTCAACGTCTACCAGCACCTCATGGATACGAGTGATGCCATGATGGATCAGCTCTACAGCTATACCCCTGCCATGAATGCCCTTCTGGCCATGTCGAAAGGCATCGTGGTCATTGGCGGTGGAGAGCCTGAAAACTATGAAATCCTAGGTGAACGCGAACTGCGGCCCATCATCAATGTGCAGCCTAGCTACGAGAGTGTCTGCCAGCAACTTGAGCAGCTGATCCTCCATTTAGACCGTCTGCCTGAGCTCAAGCGTCAGAGCATTGCCTACGTCCAACGCCATCACAACTACTTAGCCGTGGCACAAAGATACTTGGATCTGTACCAACGGCTTTAAGTAGTTTCTTCATATTGTCATTTACTCGATAGTAAGCCTTCTGCTCTTGGGGTACTTGATCTTGTACTGCAGGATGATGTCACGCTGCTCGCCAGGCTGCAACTGCAGAGGCCAAGTAACGATGCCAGTATCACCATCACGCTTGCCTCCGCTGAGCTCCTCCACGGTGACATCGATGTTGGAGTTACGTGAGATGGGCGTCTGGTCGAAGATTGTGAGATTGACTGCCTCCTGGCGACTGTTCTTAGCCGTGATGCGCCAAGTGACAGTCTGCTCCTGATTGCTGCCCAGGAAACGACGCGTGGAGCTCTCGTTCACCTTGGTGCGCTGCAAACGTATGCCCTGGTCACGACCAAGCGAGAAATGCAGGGTGTCGGAAGCGATAGTGGGATCGAGGATGCTCTTGCCCACAAAGGCATTGTCGAAATAGACATTGGCCTCGCCCTCCATCAGGTTCAGCGTCTGCCAACCAGTGGCATCGGCCACGAGGAATGCCTCTCGTTCAATCTTGGGAATGCCACGATAATAATAGGTGGCAGGCAGTTCATGACGGGCTATCTCAGTAGTCGTGGTCTTACCGCCATCAGGTATGGTGAGCGGCTGGCGTATCTCAAACTCATAGCCGAACTGAGCCTCTTGCTGGGCTACCTCTATGACGTCGATCTCAGGCATGGCCCTGGCCTCCTCCACCATATCCAGTCCGGCAACCCTTCCCTGGAGGGCTTCCTCAACAGAGTTGACTCTCCTGGCCACCTTGCTCATCTGCATCTGCCTAGGTTTGCCAGCGCCATACCCCACGACGGCAACCTCCTGGAGTTTAGTCTGATCTGGTGCGAGGCGGATGTTCATCGTTGAACCCGGGCTGACTGTACGCGTCTGACTTTCATAGCCGACAAACGAGAATGTCAGTTGACGGGACCCTTGTGGCATGGTGATGGAATAGTGTCCGTTGACATCAGTGACGGTGGCGAGATGAGTGCCCTTCACCGAAACGGTAGCGCCGATGAGGGGGCTGCCGTCGGACAGATCCAGCACAGTGCCGTTGACGCCATTGCCATCATTGTCAAGGTCGTAGCGAGGAGGAGCCAGTCCGAAGTCGAGCCAGTAGGTGCGCAGCGTTGGCGCAACATTCGACCTGTTGGGATTGGCCGACGAGAGAATGACGGGCACGTTCTTCCACTCCTCGCGCGTGTTCTGATAGATGTTTGCCTTGTAGGAGAGCTGCAGGGGCTGCTTGGTGCTGTTCGACCGGATGTCATAGGATGGATACCAACCTGCATTGTTGACATAATAGACGATGCTGAAATCGGCACGGCCTGCCTGCGAGGCGTTGACCTTGACCTGCACCTCAGTCACGTTGCGCATCTTCAGCTTGCCTATGGAGTCGAGCTGATGCTCAGCTTTTTCGAGTTCCTTGTCGAGCTCAATCATGCGCTCATCCAGTTCCTGACTGCGCTTCTTGAGTGCTAGGATTTCCTGTGCATAGTAATTGTTGAGCTCTTTGATGTTGGCAAGGGGTGTGGCTACCGTTCGCCCGGCAATGGAGCTGTTGGTCTTCACCAGCTCACGCTGTGCTGTCAGCACCTCCTGTTCGTCCTTGACCTGCTTGATACGGCGGTTGACGGCAGCTACTGCTTCCTCAGCACTACGCAGACGCTGTACCAGCTGGGCAGAGTCGGGATGAGCCGTGGAATGGGACACGCCAAGAACGGTGAAATGTCCCTTGCCTCGTACCTGCATGCTCTTCGTGTCGATATACGGCGAGAGACCTGTGAACGTGACGATCTGTTCGCCAGCCGTCAGCTGTACGCTCTTCGAACGTTCCACCTGTGCACCATTGGTGAAGATGGTGACACGGTCGATGGGGGCAGTGTATTTCTCTGCGAATATGGCCACACATGTGCAAAGCAGACCTGTGGCAACAAGGATGACTCTTCTCATAACATTATTATATTAGGGGGTAAGTGATTTCAACTCGCGGATGACAGCCTCGGGCTCGGCTGCCTTGAAGACATAGCTGCCGCTGACAAGCACGTCGACACCTGCTGCGACGAGCCGGGGTGCCGTCTCTGCCTGCACGCCGCCATCCACCTCGATCAGGGCCTGGCTGCCACTCTCCGTGATGAGCCGGCGCAGACGCTGCACCTTCTTGATGGTGTTCTCGATGAACTTCTGTCCGCCGAAACCCGGATTCACGCTCATGAGCAGCACCATGTCGACATCGCCGATGATGTCCTCAAGGGTGCTGACGGGAGTCGAGGGATTCAGCGTGACGCCAGCCTTCATGCCGGCATCATGTATTTCCTGAATGGTGCGGTGCAGATGTACCGAAGCCTCCTGGTGCACATTCATCATCATGGCACCCAACTTGGCAGTCTGCTTGATATAGCGCTCAGGGCGCTCGATCATGAAGTGCACGTCGAGGGGCTTCTGGCATACCTTCGCCACAGCCTCCAGTACGGGGAAGCCGAACGAGATGTTGGGCACGAACATGCCGTCCATCACATCCAGGTGAAGCCAGTCGGCATCACTTCGGTTAATCATCTTAATCTCGCGGTCGAGATGCAGGAAATCGGCCGCGAGGAGTGAGGGTGATACTAATGTTGCCATAGTATTTGTTTTTTAACTAATTGAGGCAATAAGCCTGACGGTTTGTCACACGATAAGTGTAGGCAATTTGTTTAATCAACTTCAACACCTTCTCACTAGGTGTTGTCTCTTCCAGGGTAAATATCTTCATAGGCATAATGGGTTATTCTATATCTTTAACGCATCAGCCTACACATTTATTATATTATATAACAGAATAATTTTCGATGTCGGCCATCCCGTTCATCAGCGAGAGCGCGTCCATGCGTTTCTTGCCTGCCAGTTGCAGACTGTCGACCTGCAGCAAATGGTCTGAGCAGGCTATGTACAGGTGCTTCTTGTCGCGCACAATCGTGCCTGGAGCCAGCGCTGTGGCAGCCTTGTCAGTGGGCGTGGCCTGATATATCTTCAGCATCGCAGGCTCAGCGCCGGCAGTCTGGATCATCGTCCAGGCACCTGGTTGTGGCGAGAGTCCCCTGATGAGGTTGTACACCTGCCTCATGGGAGCATCCCAGCTGATGCGGCAGTTGTCCTTGAAGAGCTTAGGTGCGGCATGACGTGCCAGGCTCTCGTCCTGCGGCAGCGAGGCAGGATAGCCATCGGCTTTCAGGATATCTTCGAGTGTCTTGAGGCAGACGTCGGCACCCAGCTGCATCAGTCCGTCGTAGACATACTCCACGTCGGCATCATCAGGAATGTCGAAGGGCTCCTGGCGGATGATGCGGCCCGTATCGATGTGCTGATCGAGGAAGAAAGTGG
>JAEEGH010018089.1_pt1 | contig 14935 bp, 13 predicted proteins | sample 9134181 | NCBI WGS metagenome assembly JAEEGH01 (sample SAMN16246544, study PRJNA631951) | gut metagenome | biome: gut microbiome; feature: rumen; material: DP-attached | host: Bos | place: Iran: Karaj | collected 2018-10 | reverse complement strand
CCATCCGGCGATCCGGATGTATAAGGCTGCGGACGGATATAATCATCAGACAAATGTTCTTTTCCAGATTAATGAGGAAAAAATGAAGCTGATGGATTCCATTGACAAGGCCGTCGGTTATTCTTCGGGAACCGTCAGCCACTCCTTTAACCAGTTCATCCTGATCGATTCCAAGAAGAATATCATCACGCTGGATCACGGTGACGCAAGCCCGCGGTCGATCGTTTTATTCAAGAACGGAAAGAAGGCCGGGAAGAAGAAATTTGTCTCGAAAAAAGGCACCATGCTTGAAATATACAAGATCCCGAAATACAAGGGAGACGAAGACTTTGGTTACAATATGACCGGCGTTTCCCTTGGCGGACTGGAGGAAACCGGATCCGGCTATGTGACCGTCTATGCTTCGGACGAGAAGGGCGGGAATGCCGGGGAGGACAGCGTTAAAAACATATTCCTTACCTACACGCCAAAGTCTGATTTCAGTGAAACGGGAACAAAAACAACGAAGGTCACCTCCTACGGAAAAAACAGTTCGGAACGGGCCGGGACGCCGCAGATCGTATCAGAGGGACCGGATGGCGGATATCTTTTATGGGACATCATAAAGGATGGCGCGGTCAGCGGACAGATCGCCTACGCGCATTATGACGCAGCAGGCAATGTGTCCGAGGTGAAGACCGCAGAGGCTTTCCTTTCCGACTGCAAGCCGGTCTGGGATAACGGAGAAGCAGTGTGGTACGTAACAAGGAACAGCGTTCCCGAGTTCTATCACCTGAGTGAAAATGGAATGTAACTATTCACAGCCGAACCGCGCACCGGCTGCGCGGTTGCGGCCCAATACATTTCGGTTGAGATGGGTTTCGAAATGAAACTGCAAAAGCAGTAGATCGGAGTTATCTTATGAGAAAAATACTTGTTGTGATCGATATGCAAAACGACTTTATCGACGGAGCACTCGGGACAAAAGAGGCGGCAGCGATCGTGGGGCGCGTGGCGGATAAGATCCGCAGTTACCCGATAGAAAATGTCTATGCGACAATGGATACGCATCAGGCGGATTATCTTTCCACGCAGGAAGGGAAAAAGCTCCCGGTAGAGCACTGTATCCGCGGAACAGATGGCTGGCGCTTCCCTCCGGAAATGGAAAGCGCCCTGAAAGGCGCGAAGGTCTATGAGAAACCGACCTTCGGTAGTGTCAATCTGGCAAAAGATCTGAAGGCGCTGTCCGAACAGGAAGAGATTGAAATAGAGCTCGTCGGGTTATGCACGGACATCTGCGTGGTCTCGAATGCACTGCTCCTGAAGGCATACATGCCGGAAACAAGGATCACCGTAACGCCCTCCTGCTGTGCCGGCGTGACCCCTGAAAAGCACGCAGCAGCGCTCGAGACGATGAGGTCGTGCCAGATCGAGGTGGAGTGAGCGGAGCAGAGACAATCTTTTTATCCTCTGAGGAATTTTATTCATGGCAAGGAGACTGTCTCGGATCCTGCTCATCTATAGAATTTAGCCATAATTCAATGTTCGAAGAATCAATCCCATTCGTTCTAAGAATACTTGCAATGTCTGAAGCAGTAACTATGAGGATTGGATGATATTCCCCTGCAATGAAGCCCTAAACTATTTGATCAAAACCCTTTTCCCTTCAAAGGCAAAACCATATTTATATATTCGGTCGGCAGGGACACCGGCAGCTACAAGCTCTGCTTCGTAGTTCTTTTCCTCAATCTGTTTCAATGCTGCCTGTACTGTTTCTTCCAGGTTTGCTTCCTCATCCGGCTCGTACACCTTGAACTCCAGGATGATCCCCTTGTCCTTCGCCGCGTCCTTCGGGATCAGCATCACATCATACCGTCCATAACCGCTCTCACGGTTGGAACGAAGGGAGAAACTGCTGTCTGAAGAGGCGAGGTCGGACAGAAGGCCAAGGACAAAGCCGTGGTAAAATCGTTCCGGTTCATTGCCTCCTGTGTCAAAGTAGCTGAAGGTATGAGTCAGGATCCGGTTCATATAAATATTCATTTCCTTGAGGTTGCCCGAGATCATGGCTTTGATGAAACGGTTATAGCTGTCGCCCTCTCCCTTGAACCAGCCGGCCACCAGATTGCGGAACATTTCCTTTACTTCAAGGTTTGTAAGGGTAAGTTCATAATCACGGAGTCTGCTGTGCTCAACCACCTTGAGATACCCTGTGGCGGTCAGAAGGCTCCATACCGCTCCGACACTTCCCTTCAGCTCTCCGAACACGATCTGCTCATCCATCTCGGTCTTAATGCTTTTCCCTGACAGGAGGTCCTCCATGTCCTGCTTGATCTGGACATCCCCCTCACGGATCAGTTTCCCCGCCAGAGAGTTCGAGCTGGTATTTGCCCAGTACGTATCCAATATACCGTTGTTATCCAGATAGTTAGTGATCGACCAGGGGTTATAGATGTCGGTCTCTCTGCCAAAGATAAAGCCGTCATACCACCGTTTCACCTGCTCCTTATCCGTGTAGCCCTGTTCATCCAGCGCCGCAAAGACCTCTTCCTCTGTAAAGCCGAATGCCGTTTCGTATTTCGGTGTTGTTGTGGAGACCACTTTTAGATTATTCATATCCGAAAAAAGCGATTCCCTGCTGACCCTTGTGATGCCGGTCATAACGGCGCGGTCCAGATAGGGATTTGTCTTAAAGGCACAGTTGAAAAACGGGCGCATAAACTGCACCATTTCATCATAGAACCCGAAAACATATGCCTCGGAAAGCGGCGTATCGTATTCGTCCAGAAGGATAATGACCTTTTTCCCATCTCTCTTGTATAACAACCCGGAAAGCCTCTGTATCAGTTCCGAGATATCGCTCTCTTCTTTCCACTCATGCAGAAAACCGAGTCGGTCATAAAGGCTTTCCAGCTGGGAGCGGATCCTTTTCACGGCATCCGGAAAGTTATTGTCCTTTACACTTGCAAATGTCATAAAGATCACAGGAAAGCTGCCCTGAAGAGAACGCATTTCCTCATGCTCCCACACATTCAGCCCCTCAAAGATCTCACTCTTTCCGGCAAACTTATTGGAGAAAAAACATTCCAGCATACTCATATTCAGTGTTTTTCCGAAGCGTCTGGGTCTCGTGATCAACGTCACTTCATCTCCGGACTCCCACCATTCCCGGATAAAATCTGTCTTATCCACATAGAAGCTGCCCTGTTCCATCAGTTTTTCAAAATCCTGTACGCCGATCGCAACCGTTCTGGCCATGCTCACCCTCCAAGAAAGTCTCTGTTTCCTTCGGCAACTATCATACCACATTTTTACGTTTTTTTCATTGTCAATTCAGAGCGTAAATTACATCAAAAATGATTGTGCGCCTTTGGCGAGTGGTATATCATGAAAAAAAACGGAAAGGAAAAAAGAATGAAGCTGGTCTTAATACGGCACGGGGATCCGGATTATGAACATGATACGCTTACGCCAAAAGGGAAACGGGAAGCGCGGTTTCTGGCGGAACGGATGAAAAGCTGCACGATGGATGAGATCTATGTTTCTCCTTTGGGACGGGCGCGGCACACTGCCGAACCGACGCTGCATGCGTGCGGGAGGGAGGCGACAGAGCTTGCCTGGCTGCGGGAGTTTGAAGCGCCGATCGTGCGGCCGGATCACCCGGACGGAACGCTTACGGTTCCCTGGGACTGGATGCCCGATGACTGGACAACCTATCCTGACTTCTATGATTACGATAAATGGATGACGCATCCCCTTATGGAGAAAGGGAATGTGGGAAAGGAATATGTGCGCGTAACCGAATGCTTTCGGGAGTTTTTATGTGCTCACGGCTATGAAAAGCACGAGAACCTCTTTCGGGTCACGAAGGCGAATAACGACACGATCGTCTTCTTTACCCACTATGGCGTGTCCGTGGTTATGATCAGCTATCTTCTTCACGTATCTCCGATGATCCTCTGGCACGGGCTGGTGGCTGCGCCGACTTCTGTCACTGCTCTTGCAACCGAAGAACGGCGGCAGGGCTATGCAAGTTTCCGCATGAACACGTATGGGGACACAACGCATCTTTTCATGAACCATGAGCCGCGGTCATTTGCTGCCAGATTTTGCGAGTGCTTTGACAATGAAGACGAGCGGCACTGATTCCTCTTGACACCGCCGCTGCATTAGCGTAGGCTTGGAAACATGAAGAGAAAAAATATAATAGGTTTGTTTCTGATGACACCTGTATTTCTGCTTTCCGCATGCCAGAATGCGGGTTCTGTATCAACCGAACCCACCGAACAGCCCCCTGCTGTTACAGAAAGCGAAACGCAGGAAGAAACGGAGGTTTCGGAAGAGACGGAAGCAGTTTCAGAAGCGGCCGAAGAAAGCGAAAACTTATCTTTCAATACTACGGCGGAGGAAGTGGAATACTGCAAAACTCATCCGGGTGCGGAGGCAGAGATGACCCCGGAAATGCAGAAGCGTTATAACCTCTTTCTCTCGAATTTCGTGGAGCAGCCCTCCTTTTCCTATACGGATTACAGTGTGGCGGAGCTTTCGCATTTTGCAAAGGAATGGAGATCGGTGCACGAGCCTGAAAAGGTCGAAATACAGGACGGGTATTATGTGATCGATCTGCCCGGCGTCAATGAGGTCATAAGCCCCCTTCTGAACACCAACATTGAGGAAGGCGACTTCGACGAATGCGGTGAAGACAACCGCTATGAAGGGTTCTATGAAGACGGGTATTATAAAGAAGTCTGCGGTGACGGCGAGCTCTACAAATTCAACCACTTTGCTGTTGTGAGCGATATGCATACCTGTGATGTGAACGGGGGCCGTTATCTCGTCGATTTCCGGGTGTATTCCGTTGATCCGGATATCTATATCATGGATGGGATCGAAGAATCGCTGTACTCCCTGACAAAGGAAGAGGCGGAGAACAATATCAATCTGATCTGCCAGGGAGAAGGCCAGGCTTTATTATGGGTGTACGGGGATTACGGTCCCGACGCGGACGTAAGGCTCGCCTGGTATGAAGCGCTTACCGATAAAGAAGTTCCGATCGCTCTGTATAGAGAGTACTATGACCTGGTCTCATCGCTCGATCCGGCGGAGTGGGACGGTTTTCAGCTGATCGATCTGGACTATAATGACATGCCCGAGCTTTTCGCCACCTGCACAAGCGGCCTTGCGGATGACCCTGGAATGCAGCCGTATATGATCGTTGGGCATAATAAAGACGGCATCGTGGTCAATGACGACCTTCGTGACGGCGTCGCGGGAGCCGGCGGATACAGAGGCTCGCTTTACTATCTGGCCGGCCATGGAAAACTGCATGACGTTGCCGCTTACGCTCCTTTTGGCGAGCCCGCGGACACGATCTACGTTATGGAAGATGGCCAGATCAATTACAAGGTTTCGGGCTGCTTTGAAGCTGACCGGGACAGCGAGATCGACGAAAACTGGGATCTCTTTGAACACGGCGTATGGAAATGGGACGGAGAAACCGTATCCGAAGAAGAATATCAGGAGAAGCTGCAGGAAGAAACCTTTGGTGATGAAGGCTCCCCCATGAGCGAGATCGACTACATGGACAAAGCGGACATGCTCGATCTTCTCTCCAAAGCAACGGAGTAACTGTTTACAGCCTTGGGAGAAAGGAGTAACGGAATATGGAAAATTTCACCTTAAATGACGGCAGCAAAATCCCTGTCATCGGCTTCGGAACCTATCATGAGCAGTTCGGGGACAATCTTCTTCCCATCAAGACCGCCATCGACTGCGGATACCGGTTCTTCGACACGGCGTCCTTATATGAGACCGAGAAATACCTGGGACAGGCGGTGAAAGAAAGCGGGATCCCCAGAGAAGAGTTCATCATCGAAACAAAGCTCTGGACTGACGAAATGGATGACGCGAAAGCCGCTTTGGAGCGTTCCTTAAAACGGCTTCAGATGGACTATGTGGATCTGTATCTCATCCACTGGCCGAAGGCTACTGAAGAGCAGGAGGATTGGAAAGAACAGGACTTAAAGGTCTGGGAACAGATGGAACAGCTTGTCCGTGAAGGAAAGGTAAGGCGGCTCGGCTTATCCAACTTCCTTCCGCATCACTTAAAGAACATTTTGGACCACGCTTCGATCAAACCGGTGGTAGACCAGCTGGAGATCCATCCCGGCTATTCTCAGGAAGCCGCCGTTGCCTTCTGCAAGGAACATGATGTGCTTCCCATGGCATGGAGCCCGCTCGGCCGCGGGCGCTCAAAAGCCCTTGCCGAAAACGAGATCCTGCAAAAACTGGCGGACAAGTACGGGAAGTCCATTCCGCAGATCAACCTTCGTTTTCTCCTTCAGAAAGGGATCCTTCCGATCCCGAAGGCCAGCTCGAAGGAACACATTGAAGCGAACCTGAACGTCTTTGACTTCTCTCTCACCGAAGACGAGATCTGGATCTTAAGCTGCATGCCGCAGACCGCCGGCCTCGGCGAGCATCCGGATTTCGATATTCCGAAGAAATCTACCAAGAAGGACGTGTGATCGAGCCGGCGGGGTCTTCCCGCCTACTCGTGCGCGGCCCGTGCCCGGCTTCAGCCGGGATATTTCCCAGCACGGGCCTGTGCATAAGAAAAAAATCCGAAGGTCTGAACCAACTTCAGACCTTCGGGTTTTTTAGTACCTCTTGGCGCTTCTGCGCATGCGTTTCTGCGCTTCCAGAGATTTCTTTTTGCGCTTTACGCTCGGCTTCTCATAATGTTCCCGCTTCCGGATCTCCAGAAGGATTCCGTCCTGCTGGCACTGCCGCTTAAACCTGCGCAAAACAGAATCGATGGGTTCTTCCTCTTTCTTCTTTACGTAAGCCATTGACTTCCTCCAATTTCAAAAATTCTTAGATGAAACGAATAATACCACATTTTTTCCCATCCGTAAAGCAATTATTTACAAGTGTTACAATTCCCCGTCTCACAAGACTGTGGATAGTACTTATAGATCACTTCGAAAGCTGCTGATCACTGCCTGGACATTGCGTTCTCCGCGGAATTCATTGAGCTGGATACTGAAAATTATGGAGATCGGCACCTCTTTTTCAGCCAGTTCGTAAAACTCCTCCCCATCCTGGAAGCACACGCCTGTAAGAGTGGTATCCCCGCTCATCAGAAGGCAGCGGCAGATGTTCTTGTTTTTCCCGACGAGCTGCGCCCGCAGCGCCATCACGCCCTTCATCGCAAACAGCGGTGTCGGGTTCCCGTTTCCGAACGGTTCCAGCCTTTCGAATTCCAGCGCGAGCTCCTCCGTTGCAAAGGCAAACGACAGGGGCACAGCGTCAAAACGGATCTTCCTTCGGAAATCCTCTTCCTTAAGGCTCACGTTCCGGTTCAATTCCAGCTCCAGCTCCTCCAGATGCTCTCTTTCCAGCGAGATCCCCGCTGCCATCGGATGTCCGCCGAACCGGGTCAGCAGGTGCTTTACCTTCGTCAGCTCCTCATACATCGAGTACTCTTCTATGGAACGTCCGCTTCCCTTGAGCCCGTCCTTTCCCTTGGTCAGGATGAAGACGGGGTGGTTATACTTTTCACGCACCTTTCCTGCCACGATACCCGCCACGCTCTCATGGCAGTCGGGAAGGTAGATGACCAGCACCTTCTTTTCCCTGAGATCCTTCCCTTCGATGATCTCATCGGCGGCTTCCACTCCCCTGTTGGTCATGTCCTTCCGTTCCTCGTTCAGCTCCCTCAGGTGAACCGCCTTCTCTTTTGCTGTCGCCGCATCCTCCGCCATCAAAAGCTCGAACGCGTCCATGGCCAGGTCCAGCCGCCCTGCCGCGTTAATGCACGGTCCGAGGATGAAACCGACGTGATAAAGAGAGATCGCCTTGCCAAAGAGGCCGGTTTCCTCGATCAAAGCCCTCATGCCGAGGTTATTCGTTTTATTCAGCCGGTCTAAACCCACCCTCACGAGGCAGCGGTTTTCCCCGTCAAGGTCCATTACGTCCCCTACGGTGGCAAAGCCGACGTTTTCCAGAAATTCGTCCGCCTCCCAATCGGGAAGCCCTGCCTTCCGGTACAGCAAAATGATCAGCTTCCAGGCAACTGCCGCGCCGCAGAGCTTTTTATAGGGGTAAGGGCAATCCTCCTGCTTCGGGTCCACGACCGCGTCCGCTTCGGGGATCCGGTATACCCGTTCTCCGTCACTCTCGTCAAAGGGGATGTCATGGTGGTCCGTAACGATCACAGTCAGCCCCTCCGCCTTTCCGTGCGCGATCTCATCCCGCGCGGAGATCCCGTTATCACAGGTGATGACCGTATCGACCCCGTCCCTTAACGCGTTTTGGATCAGGGAAAAGTTCAGGCCGTATCCGTCCCTGATGCGGTCCGGAATGCGCACATCCACATCCCCGCCCGCCTTTTTGATCCCGCGGTAGAGAATATAGGACGCACTGACCCCGTCAATATCATAATCGCCGATAACGCGGATCTTTTTCCCCTCTTGTATCTTTTCGTAGAGGATTTCAGCCGCCTTTTCCCCGTCCTTCAGAAGCGACGGATCGTGCTGTTCATTTGCGTTGAGAAACGACCTCATCTCCTCTAACGTCGTCATCCCGCGGTTCACGAGGATCCGCGCGGTGATCGGTGAGATGCCAAGCTCCTTTCCCAATGACGCAAAATCTGCTTTTTTTGCATGTTGTAACCAAAGCTCGTTTTTACTCATAATGCTCCAGATTTAAGAAATCTTTTAATTTACTATTCACAGTCAGCAAAAAATAGTATAATTATGCTATATGTGTATAGGAGGAACTACCATGGAACATGTTCATCAGCCATGCCCCATCGAAATGTTGGAGCTGGATCCTTTTAAGAAAGTCTCCAAGGAATGGATGACGATCAATGCCGGAAATGAAGAGAAAGCCAACACCATGACGGCCAGCTGGGGCGGTTTCGGCACCATCTGGGAACGTTCCGTCTGCTTTGTTTTTGTAAGAGAATCCCGTTATACCAAAGAATTCCTGGATCGCGAAAAAGGATTTTCCCTCACCTTCTTTGATCCGAAGGATAAACAGATCCTGAAATATTTCGGCTCTGTTTCCGGGCGGGATGAAGACAAGGTAAAGAACGCGAAGATGCATTTTAGTTTCCACAAGGGCATCCCGTATGTGAACGAGGCCAGCATGGTTTTGATCTGCAAAAAGCTGGCGGTGGTTCCCATGGGAAAAGAAACGATCCGCGTTCCCCTTATCGATCAGATGTTTTATGAAAAAGGCGATTATCACACCATGTACATCGGAGAGATCACGAACGTCATGGCGCGATAATAATATTTCTTATATGTTTTGCAGGATCTGCAGCGCACTCCCCTCGAGGATCTTTTCGCCATGCTCATCCAGATACGCCATCAGCGCCGTATCGGAATAGATGGCCTCGCAGAACTCGAGCGCAGCGGAAAGGATCCTGCAAACCTGCTCTTCGGACAGCCGTCCTTTCTGGATCACGAGATAATACCTCCCGTTCCGGTCCAGCCGGTAGACCACATTATCAACAGGCACGGCAAGAAATACGGCCGATGCGTACTGCATCAGATTTTCCATCTTTAAGAACTCGACCTGATAGGCATTCTTTCGGGCGAGCTCCGTCAGCGCCGTATCCTGAACCTTCTTCTCCTCTTCCTCCGCCTCCTGCATTGCCTCGGAAAGGCGGGACACCGCATTCTTGAGGTTTTTCAGGATATCGAGGATCCCCTGGTTCTGTTTCTCGGATAAGGTAAGCGAGAGAACGCGGTTCGGCAGGATCGTGGCCTTTACCGACAGCGACCCGCCGGGCACGCGGTAGCCCACCTCTTCCTCGGCCATGGACACGATCTTTCGGAGGAAACATTCGGTCTTTTCCCCGTTCTTCAAAAAATCTTCCATATTCAGCCCGTTTTCCTGAAGCTCTTCTTCCGAAACCAGGCACCTTACCGTTTCTACATCGATCCGTTTAAATTTCAAAGGCTTTACCTCTTTTTACTACTGCCGCCAAACAGGATCAAGATCGACCCAATGGCGATCATTACATCCGACAGGTTAAAGATGATCTTTGAAAGTGATTTCAGTTTCTTAAAAGGAATGCGGATATAGTCGATCACATGTCCTTTTACCAACCGGTCATACAGATTGGAAAGTCCGCCGCCGAGCACCATCGCACATCCGACTTTCCTTACCTTGCCGCCCTTCTCCCGAACGATCAGCGTATAGCAGAAAATGAAGATCGCCGCCACGACAATGTTCAAAATCTTGACCAGCATCGGACTGTCCTTCAGCGTATTCATTGCAAAGCCTTCGTTGTAATGCTTGGTCAGGATCACTTTTCCGTCAAAGAGTTCTCTTTCCTCTCCTTCAACAAGCTGCTCGTCAACCTTCCTTTTCAGGAAGAATTCCACTCCGAAAACTGCTGCCACCACCAATAATAAGACGATCATAACGCTACACTCCTTTCTCCCAAAGCCGATTCACCCGATCCCCGCATCGTGATCAGGGGCCCGCCCTTTTTCTCGATGTATTCTTCTGTAACTGTCACCTGGCCGATATTCGCATCCTTCGGGATCTCATACATGATGTCGAGCATGAACTCCTCTATGATGGCTCGCAAGGCCCTGGCGCCGATCTTTTTCTCTTTGGCTTTTTTCGCGATACAGCGAACCGCGTCCTCGGTAAAGTTCAGCTTCACCTCATCCAGCTCCAGAAGCTTTTTATACTGCTTCAGGATCGCGTTCTTCGGTTCCTTCAATATCCTCACCAGCATGTCTTCCGACAGGGCTTCCAGCGAAAAGAGGATGGGCAGGCGTCCCACGAATTCCGGGATCATGCCGAATTTCTTCACATCTTCCACGGTCACCTTCTGCAGAAGGTTATCGTCCTTGTCGTACTTATCCTTAAGGTCTCCCAAAAAACCAATCGAGGCCTGTTTATTTAATCTTTCTTTAATTATATCCTCAATCTCAGGAAACGCGCCGCCGCAGATGAAGAGAATGTTTCTTGTATTCACGGTGGTCATCGGGACCATCGCGGTCTTGCTCGAGGCTCCCACCGGCACTTCGATATCCGCGCCCTCCAGAAGCTTTAACATCCCCTGCTGCACCGACTCTCCGGACACATCCCGCTGGTTCGTGTTCTTCTTCTTTGCGATCTTGTCGATCTCGTCGATGAAGATGATCCCGGTCTCGGCCTTTTCCACGTCGTCTCCCGCCGCTGCGAGGAGCTTACTTACCACGCTCTCGATATCGTCGCCGATATACCCCGCCTCGGTAAGACTCGTCGCATCCGTGATCGCCAGCGGCACATCCAGAAGCTTCGCCAGCGTCTGCACGAGATAGGTCTTTCCGCAGCCTGTCGGCCCGATCATCAGCATATTGGACTTTTCGATCTCGATATCGTCCATATGCCCCGTCGCCACGCGTTTATAATGGTTATACACGGCAACCGACATGATCTTTTTCGCGTATTCCTGGCCCACGACATATTCGTCCAGCCGTTCCTTGATCACATGCGGCGCAGGTACCTTTTTCAGGTCAAAAGCCGGCTTCTTTTCTTCCTTCTCTTTCTTCCGTTTCAGCTTCTGCCGCTGCGGCTGGAAGAGGTTCATGTCGGAAAGGTTGATCATGCTGATGTTCGGCATGCGCCCGTCCTTCATGAGGTCGTCCATATTGAAGCCGCTCCCCTGCATCGCGTCAAACGTCTTCTGCATGCAGTCGCTGCAGATGAACATATTCTGCTGCAGGCGGATCATTTTTTCCACCTTGCTCTCTGCGCGTTTGCAGACAAAGCAAAAGTGTTCGTATTGATTGTCCTTCTCCTCCGGTTCTTCTCCTTCCGGATGGAGTTCTTTCAGATCGTCACTCATAGTCCTTCCAGTTTGGGGTAGTACTTAAAGATTGCTTTCCCCAGAATCTCGCTTTTCGGAACAAAGGTATATGCCTCGGCATCATCCCAGTTGTCCACAAGCCCTTCATCCATCGCTTCTTCCGCCCAATACCGGGCGTCCAGCGAAATATTGCGGTTGTCCCCCAGCAGAAAATAGCTGTTTTCGGGCACTTCGTAGATCAGTCCGTCATTCCCCACCAGCCATTCTTCGGGAAGATACGGCTCGTCCAGAGGAGTCGCGCTGTCATTGATATAGATCTTTCCGTCTTCGATCGCTACTTTTTCGCCCGGCAGCCCGATCACGCGTTTGATAAATTTTTCCTCCGGATCTACCGGATAACGGAAGATCACAACGTCAAAACGTTTCGGATCACTGAAGAGGTACGACAGCCGAAATCCGATCAGCCGGTCCCCGGGATAAATAAGGCTCACCATGGAGCTCGACGGCACTTCCGCATTTACGATAATAAATTTTCGGATCACAACGGTCAGGAGCAGCGCTATGACGATGACGCGGACCCAGCTGAATATTTCCTTTGCGATCGCCTTCTTCTTTGCCGAAGGGTCTGTTGTCTTCTTTTCTTCTTCCATAATAAATCACATTATACCATGAAACGCTTGAACTGTCTATTAAGTGTTCAACGCCTTATACTGCGACCGGTACAGCGCAGCGTAGGCGCCGTCCTTTTGCAGGAGCTCTTCGTGGCTCCCCTGCTCTTTTACCTGCCCGTTCTCGAGATACAGGATCACATCCGCGTTTCGGATCGTGGACAGACGGTGCGCCACGATGAAGCTCGTGTGACCTGCCATCATCCGGCGGAAAGCATCCTGGATCCGTTCCTCCGTGCGGATATCGATGGAGCTGGTGGCTTCGTCGAGGATCAGCATGTCCGGCGACGTCAGCATGGCCCGGGCGATACAAAGAAGCTGCTTCTGGCCGGCGGAAAGCGTGCCGGTCTCTGAAGAAATGACCGTGTCGTATCCGTTTTCGAGGCGCATGATAAAGCCGTGGGCGTGCGCTGCTTTGGCGGCGTTTACGATCTCTTCCTCCGTTGCCCCGGGCTTTCCGTAGGCAATGTTTTCACGCACCGTCCCCTCCTTAAGCCAGGTTTCCTGCAGCACCATCCCGTAATTCTTCCGAAGCTTCGTCCTTTCGATCGTTCGGATCTCCTGGCCGGAAAGACGGATCTCTCCACTGTCTATATCGTAAAAACGCATCAAAAGGTTTATGATCGTGGACTTTCCCGCGCCGGTGGGGCCGACGATCGCGACCTGCCGGCCGTAGGGCACGTTGAGCGAGAAGCCCGTGATCAGCGGTTTCTCCGGCTGATAAGAAAACGCGACATCGGAGAAAATCAGCTCTCCCTTTCCGTCAAACTCTGCGCCCCCTTCCACCTGCTCCTCTTCCGCTTCTTCGATCAGCGCAAAGACACGGTCCGCGCAGGCCAGGGAATTCTGCAGCTCCGTAATAACCCCCGAGATCTCGTTAAAAGGCTTTGTGTACTGGTTCGCATACACCAAAAACGCCGTCAGCATGCCGGGCGTGAAGCCGGTTCCGGAGATCGCGAGAAACGCGCCGAAGATCGCCACTGCCGCATAAACGAGGTTATTGATGAACCGCGTCATCGGATTGGTGAGGCTCGAGACAAAGGTCGCCTTCAGCGTGTCTTTTCCGAGCTTTTCATTGATCCGGCGGAACCGTTCCAGGGCCTCGCCTTCTCTCCCGTACGCCCTGATGAGCTTCGCCTCCTCCGTCATTTCCTCAATGAGCGCCGTCTGTTCGCCGCGGTCCTGCGACTGCTGCCGGAAAAGCGAAAAACTCTTTCTCGCGATAAAACGGGCCGTCAGTATGGACAGAGGCGTCAGCACCGCCACCACAATCCCCAAGGGCACGTTTTCGCGGAACATGAAGAACAACACGCCCACCACGGTCAGAACGCCCGAGATCAGCTGTGTAAAGCCCATGAGAAGGCCGTCCGCAAACACATCCACATCCGAGATGATACGGGACACGAGGTCCCCCTGCATATGCGAATCCAGATAGCTTAAAGGAAGGCGGTTTAATTTCGCCATCGCATCACGCCGTATATCCCGGACCGTATCATAGGTAAGGCGGTTGTTGCACAGGTTCTGCAGCCACTGCGCGATCGCTGTCGCTGCGATCACTGCCGCCATTTTGATTAAAATTGAAGCTAAACTTAATAAATCAACATTTCCCGGCCCGAGCAGCAGGTCCACCGCATCCCCTGTCAGGATCGGCAGCGTCAGCGCGCTGACCACGGTCGCCGCCGAAAGCGCGATCGACAGGACGAGGAGCCACCGGTATTTTCCGAGATACTTTAAAAGCTTTCTGATCACCGTTCTCTTACGCATACGCGGCACCCCGCTTTCCCGTCCCCATCGAAGACGCATGGATCTCCGCATACAAAGGGCAGCTCTCCAAAAGCTCCTCATGCCGCCCCTGCGCGATCACGGTTCCCTCCTCGAGAACCAGGATCCGGTCGCACTCCATGAGAGACGACGTACGCTGGGAAACAATAAGGATCGTCGGATGAAACGGCAAACGGAAGATCTCCTGCCGGAGCGCCGCTTCCGTCACAAAGTCAAGCGCCGAAGACGCGTCGTCAAGGATCAAAATCTCCGGTTCCCTTGCCAGCGCCCGCGCGATCGAAAGGCGTTGCCGTTGCCCGCCGGACAGGTTTCTTCCCGCCTGCGCGATGAGGTGGTCGAGCCCGTCGCCCTTTTCACGCACAAAGTCCGCCGCCTGCGCCTTTTCCAGCGCCTCCCAGAGCTTCTCATCCGGCACATCCTCCGCGCACAGGTTTTCCCGCACGGTGCCCTTAAGGAGCGACGCCTTCTGGAACACAAAGCCGATGCGGCGTTTTAATTCCGCTTCCTCGCACTCCTTCACATCCACGCCGTCCACCAAAACCCGGCCGCCGGTCGCATCATAAAACCGTGGGATCAAAGAAACGAGCGAACTCTTTCCCGAAGCGGTCGGGCCGATGATCCCAACGATCTCTCCCGGCGCCGCGGAGAACGTGATCCCCTTCAAAACATCCTCTCCGTCATTTCC
>JAEEGH010018088.1_pt1 | contig 14935 bp, 13 predicted proteins | sample 9134181 | NCBI WGS metagenome assembly JAEEGH01 (sample SAMN16246544, study PRJNA631951) | gut metagenome | biome: gut microbiome; feature: rumen; material: DP-attached | host: Bos | place: Iran: Karaj | collected 2018-10 | reverse complement strand
CAGCCGCAGACATATTCACCGTCCTCGCGGATCAATTCCGCATCCGCCAACCCGGGTCTCCAGGCCTTGAACCCCTCGAGGTCGAGCTTGTCGTTCCTGACAAGGTTGATGTCGACATGTATCTCGGTGGTATCATAACCATCCTTCAGACCGGCGGACACGAAGGTATTCGTGCCAACGATACGGTACACGAAGTTGGAGCGGCCCTGGATCATGCCCTGGTTAATCAGCTTGCGGAAGGGTTCATCCTCGCAAACATAACCGAGATCATAGAGGAACTTGTTCCAGAAGCGGGAATAGATGAGGTGACCGGTGGCATGTTCGGTTCCGCCGATATAAAGGTCGACGTCACGCCAGTATCCGTCCACATCCTTGTCCACGAGGGCGTTGTCGTTATGCGGATCCATATAGCGCAGGTAATATGCGCTCGACCCTGCGAATCCAGGCATTGTGCTGGTCTCGAGCGGATACCCCTTGTAGGTCCAGTCCTTGGCCCTCGCAAGCGGCGGTTCGCCCTTCTCGGTAGGCTTGAACTCATCGATCTCCGGCAACGTCAGAGGCAGGTCCTCGAAGTCGACCGGAGTGGGTATTCCGTCCTTGAAATAGATAGGGAACGGCTCTCCCCAATACCTCTGACGGCTGAATATGGCGTCGCGGAGCCTGTAATTGACCTTCCTGTGGCCAAGACCGTGCTGCTCGACATAGCCAATGGCCGCAGGAATGGCGTCCTTGACTTCCATTCCGTCCAGGAAACCGGAATTGACCATCCTGCCTTCCTTGGCATCGAAGCTTTCTTCGCTGACGTCACATCCCTCGATGATCGGGACGATCGGAAGGTTGAATTTCCTGGCGAACACATAGTCGCGGCTGTCGTGGGCGGGAACCGCCATGATGGCACCGGTACCGTAACCGGCGAGCACATATTCGGAAATCCATACCGGCACCCTTTCACCCGTGAGCGGATTGACTCCGTATGAGCCGGAGAATACGCCCGTGACGGTCTTGGTCTCGGCAATCCTCTCCCTTTCGGTCTTCTTCTTCACATAGGCAAGATACTCCTCGACTTCAGCCTTCTGTGCTGGAGTGGTAAGGATTCCTACTAGGTCGCTTTCGGGAGCGAGGACCATGAAGGTAACCCCGAAGACGGTGTCGACCCTGGTAGTGAATATAGTCACGTCATGCTCTTCCTCACCATTATAGCACTTGAACACCACTTCGCATCCGTTGGACTTGCCGATCCAGTTGCGCTGCATCTCCTTGAGCGAATCCGTCCAGTCGATCCTGTCAAGGCCTTCGAGGAGCCTTCCGGCGTATGCGGAGACACGCAGCTGCCACTGTTTCATCTTCTTCTGCTCCACCGGGAAACCGCCACGGACCGAGAGTCCGTCCTTCACTTCGTCATTGGCCAGGACCGTTCCGAGTCCGGCGCACCAGTTGACGGAGGTCTCTCCCTGGTAGGCGATACGATAATTCATCAACATGTCGGACTTCTCCTTTTCAGAGAAAGCCTCCCACTGCTCAGCGGTGAAAGGTTCGTGGTCGGAACAGGAAGCATTGACCGCCTCGCTGCCGCCCTTGCCGAATGCTTCGACCAGGTCCTCGATCGGACGCGCCTTCTGGATATCGTTGTCGTACCAGCTTCCGAACATCTTCAGGAAGGCCCACTGGGTCCACTTGTAGTATGCCGGATCGCACGTACGCACCTCACGGTCCCAGTCATAGGAGAAACCTATGCGGTCCATCTGCTGGCGGTAGCGGTTGATATTCTGTACAGTCGTAACTTCAGGATGCTGGCCTGTCTGGATGGCATATTGTTCAGCCGGCAGTCCGAAGGAGTCATACCCCATCGGGTGAAGGACGTTGAATCCCTTCAGTCTCTTGTAGCGCGAGAAAATGTCGCTGGCAATATATCCTAGAGGGTGACCTACGTGAAGGCCGGCCCCGGAAGGATAGGGAAACATGTCCAGCACATAGAACTTCGGCTTGGAAGGGTCCTCCTTCGTCTTGAAGGTGCCTTTCTCAGCCCAGTAGGACTGCCATTTCCTTTCAATGTTCCTGAAATCGTATTCCATCTTGCTTATTACTGTTTCTTAATGTCAATATTTCTTGAGTCCGAAACTCCTTGTACCCTTCTTCTCAAGCCTGAACTCGATGTAGAGGGACATCTCGGATTTCACCTTCTCTCCGCGCAGCCTGCCCGGCTTCCACTTCGGCGAGCCGCTCACGATCCTGACGGCTTCCTCGTCGAGAAGCGGATCCACGCCCTTCAGGACCTTGACGTCCCTGAGCTTGCCGTCCTCGTCAATGATGAAATCGACCAGTACCCTGCCCTGGATTCCTTTCTCAATGGCTTCCTGAGGATATTTCATATAGGTGTATACCCATTTCTGGAGGAATACACGGGGATCGGTGCTTCCCAGGAAACTGGGCTTGATCTCGCAATCATAGTAAGGGACCACTCCGGATGACACGGTTGAGAGCTTGGACAGGTCCGAAGGATTGAAAATGGGCTTGGGACCGTTCACGAGGGCTACGGAATAGTGGTAGATGTATTCCAGCTCCTTCTCCATCGTATCAAAGTCGATTATGGACTGGGTGTCCCGCTCGGTATCGTGCGCAGGATACCTGCCCGTGGTGAAATATACGGACGGTATCTCCTTGTCATAGAACGCCACATGATCGGAGGGATACGGCTCCTGGGTGATGACCTGCGGACGGATCGGCTGCAACTCGTCGGAAAGCTGGGTCAGCAGGGCGTTCATGTCGGCATTCGAAGCAGTATATGCATAGAACCCGTCCGAACCGGTACCCAGCATGTCCAGATTGATCATCGCATCGATGTTGGACACGTCGGAGAACGACCTGTTCAGGAAATACCAGGATCCGGCAAAGGATTCCCTGGAAGCCCCGAAAGCAACCAGCAGGATGGAACGCCTCAGCTGGAACCGGTTTGTCTGGAGAAGGCGCGCAAGTTCCAGAAGCATTGCAATCCCGGAAGCGTTGCCGTTGGCGCCATAATATATCCTGTCTACCGTACGTCCATCCACGGTCATAGTCCCCGATCCCAGGTTATCCATCCTGGCACCGATGACTATATATCTGTCCCTCAGGGCCTTGTCACCTCCGTGAATAAAAGCGCAGACATTTCTGGAAGTCAGTGTGTCACCGTTTTCCTGGCGTATTCCGAACGGATCTCCGGACTGCCCGGACAAGAGGTCGAGTCCATACTCCTTGAATACTTCGGTAATGTATTCGGCTGTCATCTTCTCACCCTCCGAACCGGCCTTGCGGCCTTCCATAATGGCTGCGGAGACTGTGGAGACATGCTTCTTGAACGAAGATACAGTCTCGCTGTCACCCAAATCAGAATACCCGGCCTTGAACTGGGCCTCAAGAGGCGTGATAAAGGCGAAAAGGGCGACTGAAGCCGAAATGATCGCTGATTTGATGTTCATTTTCTGTTCCTGTCTAAAATCCAGACGCCTTGAGGGCAAAAATCCTGCCTTTTCAATTCCTTCAGCGAGGCTTGGGCCTCCTGCATGTCATCCGTACCAAGCACGCCGACTGCGGTGTAGCCTCCCTTGAACTTCAGCAGTTCACCGGGATAGCCCCTGCCGGCCATGCGCTCGGCACATCTTTCAGCGTTCTCGACCTTGGAGAATGAAGCCACTATGATGTAATATCTCTTCTTCCCGTCATTCGCTTGCGAACTGGATGGAACTGTCTCCTTCGCAGGGGCAGGCTTGACCTCCGGCTTGGCTGCAACTGTATCAGGAACGACCGGTATCGAGTCCGTCTGAGCCGCCTGCACCTTCGCCTCTTCCCTCAGGGCTATAGCCTGCCTCATCGCTTCTATGTCGGTAGAGGTGGGCCTTCCCGCAAGCTTGCGGAAGAAATCGCAGCCGGTCGCCGTCAGGACGACGGTTGACAGAACGACGACGAGATGAAGGATCCTTTTCATTATGCCTGTACGAAAGCTATGATCTCACCCTTGGCGACTTTCTCGCCCTGCTTTCCGAGAACCGCCACGACACGACCGTCAATGGCTGGGATGATCTCCTCCATACCGTAATATGTCTGGACGAAGCCCATGCCTTCTCCGGCCTTGACGGCGGTCCCTGCCAACGGTGCGGCGGAATCGTCATCCACATCAACCTGCCAGAGCAACTGTCCCTTGACGGGAGCCTGGACGGGCACGGCACCGGGATAGCGCCTTGCATATTCCTCAACATCGAACTTCAGCATCTCCACCACAGGGCGGGTGACCACTATCGGAGCACCGGCCTTCTTGCGGAAGTCCTCAAGTTCCTTGTTGAAGCGCTCCTTTGCGATTCCGCTCCTGTAGTCGCGATACTGGCGCTCGTGCATGGCGAGCTCGAAGAGTTCCTCATCGTCCTCGCCATAGTCCCAGCCTTCCTCGTCCATCATCTTGCGGAACTTCGGGAGTTCGTCAGGATAGTTTTCCTGGGGGTCGCAGGTCGTGAACTCGAGGCCTTTCTCCTTCGCCAGGTCGATGATTTCTGGAGCGAGAGGTCCGGGAAGCTGGCCCATGTTGCCGAGTATCATACCCCAGGTGTCCTTGTCGATGGTGGTCCAGCGGGGCTTGTCGTTCAGCATGTTGAACAGGTTCATCAGGGCCGTGTTCTTGACATACTGGCTGAACGGGGTCACGAGAGGCGGGTAGCCAAGGCGCGGCCACACGTACTCGACCTCCTGGAACAACTTGACCATCAAAGTATCAAGGCTCATTTCGGGACGGCCATGCGACCTCTGGGCGGCATTGATCGCACCCTGGAATCCCTTCAGGTCGGCCATCATGGAACCCATCATTCCGCCGGGCAGGCCGCAGCCCACCAGCAGGGAACTCATCTGGGCGTTGGTCGGATTGATCCAGTATCCAAGGAAATCGTCGATGAACTTCTGGGTCAGGCGGCGTACCTCCATGTAAGCATCCATATTGATGTCCTTGACCAGGAAGCCGTCGGCCTTCATCATCTCGCGGATGGTGATGACATCCGGATGGACCTTTCCCCAGGAGAGGGGCTCGACAGCCACATCCAGATAGTCAGCTCCGGCGCGGGCGACCTCCAGCATCGATGCCGGAGAGAAGCCGGGACCGGTGTGTCCGTGGTACTGGACCACTATGTGAGGATATTTCTTCTTGATATCAGAAACCAGTTCCCCCAGGACGGTAGGCCTGCCGATTCCGGCCATGTCCTTTAGGCATATCTCATCACAACCGTATCCGACCACCTTGTCCACTATGCCCATGTAATACTCGACCGTGTGGACCGGTGAATGGGTGATGGAGAGGGCTACCTGGGATATCATCCCACCCTTCTTGGCACCCTCGACAGAGACGCGCAGGTTGCGATGGTCGTTCAGTCCGCAGAACGAACGGGCGATGTCGGTGCCCTGCTTTTTCTTGACCTTGAACATCAAGTCGCGGACATCCCTCGGTACAGGATTCATCCTGAGGGCGTTAAGGCCTCTCTCCAGCATATGTGTCTGGATGCCTGCCTTATGGAAAGGGGCCGTCCACTTGCGGACTGCGACATTCGGATTCTCTCCGAAGAGGAGGTTCACCTGTTCAAAAGCGCCGCCGTTGGTCTCCACCCTGTCGAAGCAGCCCATGTCGACGATTGCGGGACCTACCTCGCAAAGCTGGTCGACCCTGGGGACATATTTGCCCGAACTCTGCCACATATCCCTGTAAACCAGGGAGAACTTTATTTCTCTTGCCATTATCCTAAAATAATCTTATAATCTTACAAATATACTCATTTTATTTCGAACTGGCCACGCATTCCCAGATCTTCGAAAAGCCGGCGGTAAACGTCGGCTTTCCTGTCTATCGGAAGCGGGTAGGCGCGGGATGTGGACGGCATCCTGTATAGGCGCATCTGCCTGTCCTCGAAAAGGAAGGATGAATATTCCCCTACGGCCGGGGAGGCAACTCCGAATGCCCCTCCGAGGGTATCGGCGGCCTTCTCCCCTGTCACCACTACTGCCCGGCACTCCGGAATCCGTCTGAGGAGTGCAGGGATATCCGTCGGTTCGACCACCTCCAGGAACTTGTCCGAGGCGTTGCCTTTCAGGCGTCTTACCGCAGTGGCGGTATCGAACAGGGCTATCCCTTTTTCGGAGCAGAATCCTTTGATCTCCTCCAGCTTGAACCTTTTGGCGGGTACATCTACGAAACGGTCCCGGTCATCAAAGAAAACGAGACCTGTTATACGCCAGAAATCGTTGATATAGTTAGGGTAATAGAACTCCACGCTCCACCTTTTACGCTGCGGGGGGAAACTCCCGAGAAAGAGGACCCGGGCGTTCGCGGGCAGAAAAGGCTCGAAAGGATGTCTCTCTATCTCGGCGGCCATGGCTACGCTTTAAGGAATATTCCTCTCTTGTACATCAGCCGCAGGATTAGGAAGAGAATCGTCACATTGGCCGCCGTGATGACGAGGGGATAATAATCTCCGGTAATATGTTCGAAGCCGTGAAGCAAGGACCTGCTCACAGAGGAGAAATTGATTACCTCACCGATGCAGTACGCAGCAATTGAGTTCATTCCGAAGTACTTGAGCCATTCCAGCCCCTTCCGCTTACCCCAGACGTCAACGATCAGGTACACTACCGCAAGGGCAATGCAGCATATTCCGCCCGAATAGAGTGTCATCGAACTGCTCCAAATCTTCTTGATTATGGGGAACCAGGAACCGAGAGCCAACCCGAAGACGACCAGGGAGATGCCCGTGGCCGCCAGCAGCAACCCTCTCAAGTACTTGGTCCTGGAAGCATCCTTCAATATGGTTCCGGCGTAACAGCCCAGCATCACCGTCACGATGAAATTGAGGCTGCTGAGGATCCATGTGTACTGGTAACCCTCGTTCCAGGTCCAACTGCCGTCCGGATTCCAGGTCACCCCGTCGCGGTGGCTCCCCAGGACCGCCTTGTCGATGGTCATGGCCACGTTCCCCTGCGGGTCAAAATCCATATTGCCGAATACGACGAACACCAGGATATAGGCTGCGAAACAGAACGTGCCGAATATCCAGCTTCCTTTCTTTCCGAGATGGACGAATGCGAGGGCGGCAAAGACATAGCCCACCGCGATGGCCTGCAGGGTATTGGCGAAAGGATGGAATACCTTGAAGTCAAGGTTGAGAAGGTTGCCCTGCACTATCCACCCCAGGAAAAACAAGAGGGCGAAGCGCTTGATCAGCTTGAAATAAAACGTCCTGCCCGGTTTTTCACCTTCCCTGTACCTTGCCATCGAGAACGGTATGGTGGCCCCAGACATGAACATGAACAGCGGCATTATGATATCCCAGAGCACGAACCCTTCCCAGGCGACATGGCTCACCTGATGGCGTACACCGTCCCATACGGGGCTCTCATTGATCCTGAGGAAAGTATGGATAACAGGCCCGGCCACCAGTAACAGGAACAGGTCCAGTCCTCGCAGGATATCCAGGGAGGCAAGTCTTTCCTTCCGGTCCATCCTTATGCCTTTTCGGGGTTCTGTCCCTCGAATTCCTCTATGATCTTTTCCGCCTTTGAATACCCGTCAGCGGGCGCCTTCCACATGATTGCGAAGACAAGGCAGCCCAGGATACCGAACGCGATGGCCACGGCGAACACGGTGTTCCAGCCGAAGGACTTGGCGATCATACCGAAAGCAAGGCCGGAAACAGTCGTACTGGCATATCCGAATATACCGAGAACACCGTTGGCTGAAGCCGCAGCCCTCTTGGTAGCCTGATTGGAGGCGGCGATTCCCGTGAGTGCCTGGGGACCGTAGATGAAGAAGCTGGACATGATGAGGAAGAATATCGCAAGTCCGGTGTTGGACTGCGGCATCCTCCAGAACATGAAGAAGCAGAGGGTCGCCATAATCATGAATATCAGGCATGTATGGTGTGCCTTGCTCTTGAAGAACCGGTCAGTGAGCCATCCTGCCAGGAGTGTTCCTATGATACCACCCACAATCTCGGATGCCGCCACGACGTTCGCGGCAACGCTAATATCCAAATGCTTGTAGTCAGTCAGGAACATGGATCCCCAGTCGAGGATCGTGAACCGGATCACGTATACGCAGAAATTGGAAACCGCCAGGATCCAGATTATCGGATTGCGGAACACCATCTTCTTCAGAAGCACCTTGTACAATGCATGCGCATGCTCCGGGCTCTCGTGTTCCTGCTTCGCGGCCTGTGCGGCAGGAACCTGCTCGTCCAGCATGTCCGGGCTTGGCAGGCCGACATCGGAAGGAGAATCCTTGAGGCCGAAAAAGAGTAGCAGGCTGCCGGCTGCGGCCAGGATGGCGGGGATGAAGAAACACCACTGCCAGGCCTCATAACCGAAACGCCCCAGGATGAAAGTGCCTATGAGCACCGCTACAAGGCCGGCTCCGATCGAATGGGAGCTGTTCCAGATACTCTGCTTGGTCGCCAGTTCGGAAGGCTTTATCCAGTGAGCCATGAGACTGCCGCAGGGGGGATAACCCATTCCCTGGGTGAAGCCGTTGATCAGCCAAAGGGATCCGATGAAATACACCAGTCCGACAGTGGCCTTACCGCTGGCATCCATATAATGGAACAAACCGTTCATCTGCGGGCTCAGACCGATGACGAAGTTGACGATGGCGGAAAGCAGGAGCCCAAGACCCATTATCAGTTTCTTCGAGCGCGCCCTGTCGGATATGAAGCCGTTGATGAAACGGGACACGCCATAGACTATTCCGTTCAGGGTCAGGAATATTCCCAACTGCGTCTCGTCAAGTCCGAGTTCGGACTTCAAGGCCGGCATGGCTATGCTGAAATTCTTCCTTACGAAATAGAACAGGGCGTATCCGATCATCAGGATGATGAGCGTACGCCACTGCCAATAATTGTATTTTTGCTTGATGCTCTTGTCCATATCACAAATATAACGAATTCCGGTAATTAGTTGGATTACCCGAGTCAAAATAACCCCGTGGAATTAGTATATTTGCGTTTGATATGAAAGACAACTATAACAAGACGATATCGGAGGAGCAGCGGGCGAGACTTCGGGGAATCCGGCACCTTGCCCTTGACATGGACGGGACCATCTACATGGAAAACAACATATTCCCGTTCACCATCCCAACGCTGGATGCTTTGAAGGAGGCCGGAGTCGGCCACTCTTTCCTGACCAACAATCCCACGAAATCCGTTGGAGACTATGTGGCGAAACTCGCCCGGATGGGGATAGACTGTGCCTTCGAGGACATGTACACCACTCCCATTGCAACCATAGACTACATAAAGAAGGCCTATCCGGAAGTCAAGCGCCTGTTCATGCTCGGAACACCCAGCATGCGCGAGCAGTTCGTGGAAGCCGGGTTCATTTCCTGCAAGGACGACCCTTCCGACAGGCCGGACATGCTGATAGTCGCTTTCGACACGACCCTGGTCTATTCCCGCCTCTGCAGGGCCGCGTGGTGGGCCAAGCAGGGGATACCCTATGTCGCCACCAATCCCGACTGGGTCTGCCCTACCGACGCCGAAACCATCCTGGTGGACTGCGGCTCGCTCCAGAAATGCATCGAGGCCGCGACAGGCAGGAAACCGGACAAGGTGATGGGCAAGCCTGATCCGACGATGCTGGACGGCATCCGCGACCGCCACGGACTGAAGCCTGAGGAGATTGCGATGGTCGGCGACCGCATCTATACTGACATCGAGATGGGCCGCAGGGCCGGCGCGGTCAGCGTACTGGTCCTCTCCGGAGAGACCACTTTGGAAACGGCTCTGGAAGCCGGTACCGCCGATTTCATAGTCAGGGACCTGAAGGAACTCGGAGACCTAATACTTGAAAGCCGGAAATAATTGTAAATGAAGATTTTGTTCATCCATGGGCTGGCATCATCCGGTGCCTACAAGATGGCCTCGACCCTGAGGATCCTCCTCAAAGGAAGCGAGGTGACTGCCCCTGATGTGCCCATCGAGCCCTCGGATGCACTGGCTCTCCTTGAAGGAATATGTTCCCGTGAAAAGCCGGACCTTATCGTGGGCCTTTCCCTCGGAGGCTTCTGGGCGCAGAAACTGCGCGGCTACCGTAAAATACTTGTCAATCCCGACCTGCATCCATCCCGTCTCCTCAGGACCAAGGTCGGTGTAATGGAATATCTTTCACCGCGGCGGGACGGAGCGGTTTCATTCAGGATCGATGAAACCATCTGCCAAGGTTATGAAACCCTTGAGAAGGATAAATTCAAAGGGTTGGATGATGAGGAGATCGCCCTGACATCAGGTATGTTCGCCGACCGGGACGAGATGGTGGATTGTTTCGACGAGTTCCAGGAGCATTACCCCGGCCGCGGCCACAGGTATCCCGGAACCCACCTTCCCAATTTCCCTGAGACAAAAAAGTATATCCTGCCCGTTATCGAGAATGAGATATCTCGTAAATAACTCGACGGACCCGTATTTCAATATGGCCCTTGACGAGTTCTGCCTTGAGAACATCGTCAGGGAGGAACCGTATTTCTACCTTTGGAGGAACCGGCCTTCCGTTATCATCGGCCTCAACCAGAACGCGTATTCTGAGGTCAACCTCCCCTATCTACGGGCTAACGGTATCAACCTTGTACGAAGGGTGACCGGCGGCGGCGCGGTATATCACGACCTGCAGAACCTGAACTACACTATCGTCGGGAAGTCCTCTACAGGCCTTACGCCCCAGCCGATAGTCGACGCCCTGCACCGGCTCGGCGTCCCAGCCGAACTGTCCGGCCGCAACGACATATTCGTAGAAGGCCGCAAAGTCTCCGGCTATGCCAGGAGGGTTTCCGGATGCCAGGAAATCATCCACGGCACCCTAATGTACGACGTGGACCTGGAAACCCTGACCCACGTGCTGGACACCCCGGGTTCGAAACTTCAGGCCAAAGGGATCGGTTCCGTCAGGAGCAGGGTCGCCAACCTCAAGGAATATCTTCCCGGTTTCAGTACCCTGAACGAACTGCAGGCTGCTCTCCAGGAGATACTTGCCGATGGTGACGGGGTTATCGAACTGTCCGAAGACCAGCTTTCTGAAGTCCGAAAGATGGCTGACGGGAAGTTCGCAACCTGGGATTTCATATACGGACGTTCACGTCAGACCGGTTTTGTCCGGAAGGCAAAACTTCCCTGCGGTACGGTCGAGGCTGACATCAACCTGGACCGCGGCCTGATCACCGGCATTTCCTTCAGCGGAGATTTCCTGTTCGACGAACCTGTGACGGAGTTGGAATCGAAACTGACAGGTTGCCGGTTCGAGCGTGAAGCCCTTGCCTGCGTCCTGGATGATGCCACCGTCTCACGCTGCTTCAGGGGCACCGGTTCAGCAGCTATCCTTGACTTGTTACTGATTTAATCTTTTCCCAACCTTCAGGGCCGCTTTTCCGTCTAACATATGGAACCGCACTGATTGCGGTAATTGTTGATTACAAATTAAAATACTATGATGGAAGACATTATCCTCCCCCTTTTCATGTGCGTAGTAATGCCGATTGCTATCGTCTGGCTGGTAATGAGAACAAAACTGAATGAAACCAACAAAATGGCCGAAATAATGCTGAAGGCCATCGAGACGGGCACACCTTTAGACCATGACCTCTTTAAAACACAAACTCAAACCTTCAGGAAGAAGAGCATCAAGGAAAGACTTCTTGGCTATTTGACGGCGGCCTGCATACTTCTCGGCTTGGGATTATGCTTAATCATTCTCGGTATAATTTTCTGCCTTGTAAACAATTATACTTATGAAACCGGACCTTCGGTAATGATTCTGTTACCGTATTTTGGGGGAATTCTGTTTGCTGTTGGAGCCGCACTGCTAGTAGTTTACTTTATCAGAAAAAAAACACTTGCCAAAGAGATTGAGAAAGAGGAGAAAGCACTGGAGTCATCCAAGGAGCAATGACTAAGGAGCGGTTCATCGACCTGGTCAGAGCGGAGCAGGAACCCCTGAGATGGTTCCTGCTTGCTCTGTGTGGCGGCGATTCCGCCCTGGCTGATGACATCGCCCAAGATTCCCTTGTGAGGGCCTACGTGGCTTCTGGATCTTTCATGGGGATATCCTCATTCCGTACCTGGCTCTTCAGGATAGCCTACAACTGCTATGTTGACCATCGCAGGAAGAAGCATCCTGAACAAGCCCCAATCGATGGAAGCGAAGCATCAAACCTTGAAGACAGGAACACCTCCGATGCATCTTTCCGGTATCAGCAACTCTATCAAGCCATGGAACGGCTTTCTGAGAAAGAAAGGACTGCTATAATCCTGTTCTATTTCGAAGACCGGAGTATAAAGGAAATCGCATCAATCCTTGGCATCCCTGCGGGGACAGTCAAATATCATCTCTCAATCGGAAGATCACATCTTAAAGAGCATATAAGCCTATGAATGATATTGAATTGGAGAAACTTCTCCGGGAAAACAGACCGGCTGTCAAGGACGATCCGGCATTCCTGCTGGAAGTCAGGCAAAGGCTGAATGCCGTTGAAGGAATCAAGAATGAGGTTGACCGTCAAAGGAGAGTAAGACACATCGCTTTGACAGTTACCCTGCTCATAGGCATGGTAGCAGGGTGCCTCATCTCTGCATTCATTCTCCTTGCCCCTATGGACAGCATACGTACGTTCGTTGGAGAATGGAATCTGTACATCGCAATCGCCGCTTCAATCTCAATTACATTGATATCTGTTTTCCTTGGAGGCAATTCTCTATTGAATATTAAGAAGTTACGATTATAAAATACTAACAGAAAACGAGTAGTCAAACAGACTACTCGTTTCCCATATTATTTCAGAATTAAGCTGTTACAAAAACCAGTATTAAAGCTGGTCAGCGTGGCTGAGGAGATATTCCTCTGCCTCGATGTTCCAGAGACCGTTGTTCGCCTTGCAGAGACGGTCGAGTTCGGCATAGACAGGATTGGTCTTCCCTTTTTCCTCAAACTCTGTAATGGCAGTCAGAGGCATCTCCACATGTGTGTAGATCAGTTTCTTACCTCCCTTGATTTCGGGGAGATGAAGGGTTGTCTCAGGGACAACGTTGAGTCCACCGATGTGAGTCACAAGACCGGCAGGATCCATTCCCTTGCTCATGAGGTCCAGGGCCTCCTTCATGTCCTCGGTGTTTCCGCCGCTGGTACCAACTATGTGGGTGGCAGCATAATGGACATTGTAGAAATTGAGAGGGGCCTTGAAATCAGCTTTGCTCGGACCGGAAAAGAAATTGAGACAACCGTCCTGACCGAGGATATCGTCTCCCTGCTCCACTACGGAAGGGACAGGTGCCATGACCACGACCTCGTCGTAGCCGGTTCCTCCGGATATCTCGCGCAGGAAGGCAGCAGGATTCTCTACAGAACCGGTGTTTACATAACGGAGATCGACTCCCCTTGATGAAGCATATTCCTTCGTGTAAAGGGATGCAGCCCTGTCCAGGCGGGCCTGGTCAATGTCAGTAACCACGAAGAGGGAAGGGCGACGGTCTTCACGATGAAGGACATAGTTGATCATGGCAAGACCCATGGGTCCGACACCTGCGAGCAGAGCCATCTTTCCACCGTCCTTGATCTCCATCTGATGGACATAGGATCCAGGGGTGGTGTGGTAGCATGCGTGCATCGCACCGATGACACAGGACAGGGGCTCGCTCAATGAAGCAGGATAGAATCCAGGGCCGTTGTATGGCAACAGGCAGCCCTGCTCCATCACCTCGGCAGGAATGATGATATAAGTCGCATCTCCTCCGGCATATTTGTAAGAATAACCGGGAGAAGAAAGCACACCGACCGGACCTCCGGGATAGTTGATGGCAGGCTGGATGGAGAACTTGTCTCCGGGCTTGAACTGGTCCTTCCATTTCGAACCGACTTTCTCAATGACTCCTGCGAACTCGTGACCGATGATCGTAGGATTCTCTGCGATGTCATTGGGGACCCTCTTGTGGTCCGTTCCCTGATGGGAGGATTTATAGGACGACATGCAGATGCTGTCGCTGACGACCTTCGCGAGAATCTCGTCTTCCTTCATCGCCGGAAGCTCGAATTCCTCAAGCCTCAGGTCTTCCTTGCCGTAAAGGCGTACCGCTTTTGTCTTCATATTCAATCAATTAAATACCTTTGCGGGCGTGCAGACGCATCTGGGCGACGGTCTGGTTGCTCGTGGGAACATAGTCCTTAAGGGGAACGATCTTCTCGTTGATCGCATCGAGGAACCACGACGGCTGAGGGAAGAAGGCCTCCTCAAGTTCATGGCAAGGAGTGATCCAGTTGCGGGAACCGAGCACCACGGGAGCCGCGTCGAGATAGTCGAATGCCATCTCGGAAATGTTGGCCGCCAGGTCGTTGAGGTAGGAACCGCGGGCGCAGGCATCTCCGGCGATGATGATCCGGCCGGTCTTCTTCACGGATTCGATCACCTTGTCGTAGTTGAACGGCACGAGCGAACGGGCGTCAATCACTTCCGCCTCCATTCCGTACTTCTCCTTCAGGATGTCAGCCGCCTCGAGAGCGCGATAAAGGGTCGCTCCGATGGTCAGTATGGTGATGTCCTTTCCGGCACGCTTCACATCAGGCTCGCCGATAGGAATCTCGTAGTAACCTTCCGGAACTCCGCCCTCGTGGAACTTCTCGGCGATGCCGTAGAGACGCTGGCTCTCGAAGAAGATCACAGGATCGGTACCCTGCAAGGCCGCGTTCATAAGGCCCTTGGCATCGTAAGGAGTCACGGGGAAGCAGACCTTCAGTCCGGGAATATGCGTACAGAGGCTGGTCCAGTCCTGGCTGTGCTGGGCGCCATACTTGGAACCCACGGAAACACGGACCACCACCGGCATCTTCAGGATGTTGCCGGACATCGCCTGCCACTTCGGAAGCTGGTTGAATATCTCGTCACCACAGCATCCGAGGAAGT
>JAEEGH010018086.1_pt1 | contig 14936 bp, 17 predicted proteins | sample 9134181 | NCBI WGS metagenome assembly JAEEGH01 (sample SAMN16246544, study PRJNA631951) | gut metagenome | biome: gut microbiome; feature: rumen; material: DP-attached | host: Bos | place: Iran: Karaj | collected 2018-10 | reverse complement strand
ATCTCTTCGTCCGCAGCGGCATGGTCTGCGTGGTGGCGGCGGGTGAGCCGGTCCATGAAAAGGAATTGACAGAAGCGCTCCGCGCCGCCCTGCCGGAGCTGCGGAGTGTTATCTGGAATAAAAACATGCAGACGGGGAACACCGTTCTGGCCGGGGAATTCCGCACCCTCTGGGGAGCGGACACGGTGGAGGTATCCCTCAGCGGCCTGCGTTTTCGCCTGAGCCCCCGCTCCTTTTTCCAGGTGAATCCGCCCCAGGCGGAAAGGCTCTATGACCTGGCTGTTTCCATGGCCGGACTGACCGGCGGCGAGACCGTGGTGGACCTCTACTGCGGCGCCGGGGCCATCGGCCTGCTGGCCGCGCCCAGGGCCAGGGAAGTGGTGGGCGTGGAGGTGGTGCCTGCCGCCGTGGAGGATGCGCGGGAGGCCGCTGCGCGCAACGGTGTCGGCAACGTTAGCTTCCTTTGTGCCGACGCGGCGGAGGCGGCGGCACAGTTCGCCGCCCGCGGGATGCAGCCGGACGTGCTGTTCGTGGACCCGCCCCGCAAGGGCCTGGAAGCCTCCGTGATCGACAGCATTGCCGCCATGGGCCCAAGCCGGGTAGTCTACGTCTCCTGTGACCCCGCCACCCTGGCCCGCGACCTCCGCCGCTTCGCGGATAAGGGCTACGCCGCCCAAAAGGCCGTCGCCGTGGATATGTTCCCGCGAACGAGGCACGTCGAGACAGTATGCTGCTTGTACCACCAAAAGAAGGATTTTATTTCAGTGCCATATGAACCGAAGAATGCGGACTATCTGAGACATATGAAATAAGGGTGGCAAACGCAGGATTTATGGAGGATAATATGATACGGGAAGTAAAACGAGAAGATATACCAACCTGCGTGAACTTGATACGGAGCAGCTTTATGACTGTCGCAGACGAATACGGAATCACAAAGGAAAACGCACCGAGGTTTACCGCATTCGCTATTTCAGACGACAGACTGTATTGGCATATGGATCAAGAACACAGGCCCATGTTTGTTGCTGAAGAGGACGGCGTTTTATGCGGATACTACTCTCTCCTGATTCAGGAAAACGGGGAATGCGAACTGAGTAATCTTGCTGTTTTGCCGCAATACAGACATCGTGGAATAGGTAAGCAGCTGCTGGAACATTCTTTTACCGTTGCGAAAAAGATGGGATGCCGTACAATGAATATTGGGATTGTTGAAGAAAACACCGTCCTTCGCAAGTGGTATGAAGAAAACGGAGCAATCCATATCGGAACCAAAAAGTTTGATTTCTTCCCATTCACATGCGGTTATTTAAAGAAAGACTTAGTTTGAAATCACGAAAGCGATAAGGATATGATCAAGAGAGCAAAAGCGGAGGATGCCGGAATACTTGCGGATCTGGCGATCCAAATGTGGACGGATCACGATCCGGCGGATATGGCAAAAGAGTTCCGTGAACTGGTGAAGAATGAGGAAGCCGCCTGCTTTATCAAATATGCGGATGGTAAGCCGATCGCTTTTGCGCAGTGCCAGCTGCGGCATGACTATGTGGAAGGAACGGAGAGCTCTCCCGTCGGCTATCTGGAAGGCATTTTCGTCTCCGAGGGATACCGGAAAAAGGGGTATGCCGCGCAGCTGCTGGCAGAGTGCGAAGCGTGGGCTAAAGAGAAGGGCTGCCGCGAATTTGCCAGCGATTGCGAGCTTGACAATGCAGACAGCTTGCGCTTTCATATGGCTTTGGGATTTGAGGAAGCCAACCGGATCATATGCTTTCGAAAAGAATTGTAGAATCATGGCGTCATGGCAGTCCTGCCGAAAGGCGCGTGATTTTGCCCCGCGTATACAATTCCGAAACGGAGGAAGAGAAGGTGGAAGGCGAGCTGCGGATATACCTGGAGGACCGGGAGTGGCCCTTTACCTATGTGGACCATGAGCGCCGGATCGTCCGGGCCGTCGTCTTTGACGAGGAGGGCTTCTGTTATTTCGTCCGGGCCCGGCGGGACGACGAATTCGGCAAAGCCACCCTCATCGAGACCTCCGGCGGCGGGGTGGAGGCCGGGGAAGACCTGGAATCGGCCATCCGGCGGGAACTGCGGGAGGAGCTGGGGGCCGAGGCGGAGATCGTGGGCAGGCTGGGCGTCGTCCGGGATTACTACAATCTGATCCACCGGCACAATCTCAACCACTATTTCCTCTGCCGGGCCATCTCCTTCGGCGCGAAGGCGCTGACCCGGGACGAGGACGAGCGCTTTCACCTCTCCACGCTGAAGCTGCGTTACGGGGAGGCCCTTCGGGAATATGAACGATGCCGGGATTCCGCCCTGGGGCGGCTGATCGCCCGGCGGGAGCTGCCGGTGCTCCGGTATGCCGGGAGGATGCTCCGGAGCCTGGGATACGAAATGGGGGAATGAACATGGATCTGAATTGGGAGGATGGGTTCACCATCACCGTCCGCGCGGAGAAGGGGCGCGCCCTGATTTCTGCCAACCGGGAGGGGCTGCGGTCCCTGGCGGCGCATCTGACCGCCCTGGCGGAGCAGCCGCCGGGTTGCCATCTCCACCTGGACGAGCATAATTCCCTGGAGGACGGTTCGGCAGAGCTGATCCTGGAAGTGACGGAATAAAAGATAAGCCCGGTTTGACCGGGCAGAGAGACCCGGCGCGAAGAAAAAACAGGGAGGCGGAACTATGGTCCAAGGATCTGGCCCCTGGGTGATGACGCCCTTCAACGCCCTTTACTGCATTACTTTCGCATGCTTCCTTCTGCTGCTGGCGGCAGCCAGCCTCCTCCTGCGGGGAAAAAGCGAGAAGACGAAACAGACGGTGCTGGTGACGGCCTGCGCCGTGACCTTTGTGGGTTTCTTCCTCTATAAATATGCCCTGTGGGCGGACGAGGATTACAGCCGCATCACGGCGGCCATGGGGGGCTTCAACTGGTGGGGGGAGCTGCCCCTGCACCTGTGCAACATCAATATGATCCTCATCCCCATCGCGGTGCTGAAAAAGAGCCGGCCTCTCCTGTGCTTCGGCTTTTTCCTGGCCCCCCTGGGGGCGCTGATGGCCCTGCTCATGCCCGCCAACGGCTTTGACGGATACAGTCTCCTGCTGCCCCGGATGCTGGGCTACTACGGCATCCATTTCATGATCGTCGTCGAGGGGCTGGCCATCGTGACCTTCGGCCTGTTCCGGCCCCGGCTGGGAGACCTGCCCAAGGCGCTGCTGACGATCCTGCTGGTGGCCCTGGCGGTCTTCGGCGTGAATCTCCTCCTGCGCGTCACCGGCCTGCACCCCAAGGCCAACTATTTCTATTCTGTGGAGACGGAGGGGAATTTCCTGCTGGAGATCTTCCACCGCTGGATCCCGGTGCCCTTCCTCTATCTGCTGCCCAGCTTCCTGATCCTGGTCCCCTATATGCTGGTCATCACCCTGCCCTTCGCCCTGGCGGAGAAGCGCCGGGACAAAAAGAACGAAGAAAAGAGCGCGTGAGCGCCGCGAGAAAGGAAAGAACTATGGAACTCACCACCGATATTTTCAGCCTGTTCGACAAAAAGTGGGCCCTGCTGACGGCAGGGGACCGGGCGAGCTTCAATTCCATGACCGTCAGCTGGGGCGGCCTGGGCACCCTCTGGGGCAAAAGCGTCGCCACGGTCTATGTCCGCACCAGCCGCTTCACCCACGAATTTATGGACCGGGAGGGCTTTTTCACCCTCAGCTTCTTCCCGGAAAGCTGCCGGGACAAGCTGCTGCTCCTGGGCACCAAGTCCGGCCGGGACATGGACAAGATGAACGGAAGCGGCCTGGAGCCCCTGGAATGTGCCCACGGCGTCACCTACCGGGAGGCGGAGCTGACCCTCGTCTGCCGCAAGCTCTTCATGGAGCGGCTGGACCCGGCGAAGCTGGAGGGAGAGCTGCGGGAGAAGCTCTATGCCCACGACGCGCCCCACGACATGTACATCGGGGAAGTGACGGAACTGATCCGGCGTTGACGGCCTTTCCTGTCCCTGCTACAATGTCGGAAGGTGAGGAAGATGAAACAGGATCCGGGCCGCTGGGGCATCCACATGAAGCGCTGGTGCCGGGAGCATGAGAAAGCCGTCCGCGCCGCCCTGGAAGCGGGGCAGGCGGACCTGGGGCTGCTGGAAAAGCACCTGGAGAAGCTCCGCTGGCTCCAGCATGAGCGGCTGGTGCACCTGATCGTGACGGTGATGACCGTGATGGCGGAACTGCTGGCGGTGTGGCTGACCCTGACGAAGCCGGAGCTGGCGCCCTGGTCTGCGGCGGTGGTGGTGCTCCTGGCGGTGCTGCTGGGCTTTTATTTCTATCATTATTTCTTTTTGGAAAACGCCGTCCAGCGCTGGTATGTGCTGGCGGAGCGTATGATGGATGCGCAAAAAGTGAGAGAGAGGAAGTAATCGGGGATGACGAGAAAAGGAAAACTCTATACAGCGGGGCTGTTCTATGTCCTTTGGCTGGCGCTGATCGTGCTCCTTTGCCTGGTGGACCGGCAGCCCATCGGTCCGCAGGATACGGTGGTGGGCCTTGCGTCGCTGAATACGCTTGCCCAGTCCCTCACCGGCGTCTCCGGGAGCGGCGTCCGCATGGAGTGGTATCAGCTGACGGAATACCTGGGCTATTTCTCCCTGCTGGTCGCCGCCTGCTTCGCCCTGCTGGGCTTTGTGCAGCTATTGCGCCGCCGGAGCCTCAAAAAGGTGGACAGGCAGCTCCTGGCCATGGGCGGCCTGTTCATCGCCCTGGCGGTGCTTTACGTATTCTTTGAAAAGGTGATCGTCAATTACCGCCCCTTCATCCTGCCGGAGGAGAGCGGGCCGGAGGCCAGCTTCCCCTCCAGCCATACCATGCTCACCTTCGTCATCCTGGGCAGCGTGAGCATGGTGCTGAAGAAGTATGTGAAGGCTCCCGTCCTCTGTGCCCTGCTGCGGGTGGCGGCGGCAGCCCTGATCCTGGTGATGGTCTTGGGGCGCCTCCTGTGCGGCTGCCACTGGTTCACGGATATCCTGGGAGGCGTGCTGGTGAGCCTGGCCCTCCTGGCCCTTTTCAGCGCGGTGGTTGACGGGGAAAATAACGGTAATCAAAACAGTTGACAAGGATTTCAGAGACGGGCTATACTGACAAACAGAACGATTCCAAAGGGAAAACGGGAAAGGAAACACACATGGAGATCAGCAAGGACATCCGCTATATCGGCGTCAACGACCATCAGATCGACCTGTTCGAGGGGCAGTACGTCGTGCCCCTGGGCATGGCCTACAATTCCTATGTCATTCTGGATGAAAAGATCGCCGTCATGGACACGGTGGCCGAGGGCTTCACCCACCCCTGGCTGGATAATCTCGCCGCCGCCCTGGGGGACAGAAAGCCGGATTACCTCATCGTGCAGCACATGGAGCCGGACCACTCTGCCAGCATCGGCTGCTTCATGCGCACCTATCCCGAGGCGGCCATCGTCTCCTCCGCCAAGGCCTTCACCATGATGAAAAATTTTTACGGCGAGGATTACGCGGAAAAGCGCGTCGTGGTGGGGGAGAAGGATACCCTCAGCCTGGGTAAGCACACCCTCACCTTCATCGCCGCCCCCATGGTCCACTGGCCGGAGGTCATCGTCACCTATGACGACGCGGACAAGGTGCTTTTCTCCGCCGACGGCTTCGGCAAATTCGGCGCCCTGGACGTGGAGGACCCGGAGGGCTGGGCCTGCGAAGCCCGGCGCTATTACTTCGGCATCGTGGGGAAATACGGCGCCCAGGTCCAGGCCCTGCTGAAAAAGGCTTCCGCCCTGGATATTCAGATCATCTGCCCCACCCACGGCCCCGTGCTCACGGAAAACCTGGGCTATTATCTGGATCTTTACAACACCTGGTCGAGCTACGGCGTGGAGAGCGAGGGCGTGGTGATCGCCTATACCTCCGTCTATGGCCATACCAAGGCCGCCGCGGAGCTGCTGGCAAAGAAGCTGGCTGACCGGGGCTGCCCCAAGGTCAGCCTGACGGACCTGGCCCGGGACGATATGCCCGAAGCGGTGGAGGACGCCTTCCGCTATGGCACCCTGGTGCTGGCCTCCACCACCTACAACGCCGAGGTGTTTCCCCCCATGCGGGAGTTTATCAACCACCTGGCGGAGCGGGGCTATAAGAACCGCACCGTGGCCTTCATCGAAAACGGCTCCTGGGCGCCCACGGCGGCCAAGGTCATGAAGGGGCTGCTGGAGGGCTGCAAGGGCCTCAGCTTTGCCGAGCCCACGGTCCGCATCCTGTCCGCCCTGAATGACGAGAGCGAAGCGCAGCTGGACGCCCTGGCCGACGCGCTGTGCAAATAAGTAGTTTTGTAAAGGAGAACAGATCATGAAGTACGTTTGCGATCTCTGCGGTTGGGAATACGACGAGGAGCTGGGCGACCCTGAAAACGGCATCGCCCCCGGCACGAAGTTCGAGGATCTGCCCGACGATTTTGTCTGCCCCCTCTGCGGCGCGGACAAGTCCAGCTTTTCCAAAGGTTAAGTCCATTGGTCTCTGTCCCGGGCACGGCGCGTTCCGTACCCGGGACGACGTTTACAGGCGGAAAGGAGCGGATGCCTGTGAAGTACGTTTGTCAGGTCTGCGGCTATGTGTATGACGGCGGGAAGGAGCCCCCCTTCGACTCCCTGCCGGAGAACTGGAAGTGCCCCCTCTGCGGGGCACCCAAGGGGGAATTCAGGCCCACGGAAGCGGAGGCGGCGCCGGTGACGGCGGCAGCTCCCGCCGCCCTGGAAGGGGAGCTGGGCCCCTTCACCGCAGGACAGATGGCGGCCCTCTGCTCCAGCCTGGGGCGGGGCTGCGAAAAGCAGTACAAGGCGGAGGAAGCGGCCCTTTTCCGGGAGCTGGCCGCCTGGTTCACTGCCGCCGAGCCTCCGGCGGAGGACGCCTCGGTGGAGGCGCTGGCAGCGCTTCTCCGGGAGGACACGGCGGATTATCCCTCCCTGCGGGCCGCGGCGGACGCTGCCCATGACCGGGGCGCCGCCAGGATCTGCGTCTGGGGCGAGAAGGTGACGCGGATGCTCTCTTCCCTCCTGGACCGCTACCTGCGGGAAGGAGAGGACATGCTGGCCGGGCAGGAGATCTGGGTCTGCACCACCTGCGGCTTCGTCTGGATCGGGGAAGCGCCGCCGGAGCTTTGCCCCGTGTGCAAGGTCCCGGCCTGGAAATTTGAGAAGGCGGAAGGGAGCGTGAAAGCATGAAGAAGCTGGCTGTGCGCAATATCCGCCTCTGCACCAAGGACTGCCTCTGCCTCTATGTCTGCCCCACCGGGGCCACGGACACGGAGAACAGCGTCATCGACCCGGCCAAATGCATCGGCTGCGGCGTCTGCGCCGAGGCTTGCCCCAGCGGGGCCATCAGCCTCATCCCCCTGGAGCTGCCGCCCCAGCAGCCCAAGACGGAGGAGATCCGAAGCCTGCTGCGCAGCTTCGCCCGGCGGCGGGCGGAGGAGGAAGCAGCCGCCCGCGCAATCGGCGCCGGGACGGAAAAGGAAGGCCTCCGCAAGCTCATGGCAGCGGCGGCCATGTCCACCCGACTGGTGACGGAGGATGTGCTGCGGGAGGCGGGCTTCATGCTGCCCCAATGTCCGGAGGTGCGGGAGATCCTGGAAAAGCTGGCGGACGAGCCGCCCGCGCCGGATTTTCCGGAGGAGACCCTCTGGCGCCTGCTGGGGAAGCTCCCCATGCCCGGCGGCAGCGGGGAGAAAAAAGAGATCAGCTACCGCTGCTCCGTCTGCGGTTTTACGTTCCCGCTGCCGGAAGGGGAGGAGCCGGTCTGCCCGGTCTGCGGCGCAAAGGGGGATAAGCTGATACCCCAGGAGAGGGAATAAAATACCGCAATATCCCTGTCAATCGGTAAAAGGATAAAGTTTTTTTACCAAAACCCCTTGACAAACGTATAAGGGGAGAGTATATTTCCACCATACTACCGCGGGCAGCATCCCGTGGGAAGGAGAACGCTTCATGGGAAAGATCACCGGCATCGCGATCTGGCGGTTTTGGTTCAGCTTTACTGACTCCTCAGTAAGGTCGATTTGCGGTGCTTAAAACCATGAAGTGACAAAGGCTCATGTACTAAGCGGCACAGATTGACCTGTGCCGCTTCTGTTTTACCCCATTCTGATCCAGGGAGGAAGGCTCTGTGAAAAAGAACTATCCCCACGGCAGCCCGGACCGGCGATGGCATCCCGGCTGGTGAGCAGAGCTTAAGACCGGCAGCCGCTCCGAAGCGGCGGAAAAAACAAAAAAACAACAGTATGGAAAGGAATATGCATCATGGAAAAGATCCCTTATAAAATCTACCTCACCGAGAACGAGATGCCCCGTGCCTGGTACAATCTCCGGGCCGACATGAAGAACAAGCCCGCCCCCCTCCTGAACCCCGGCACCCACCAGCCCATGAAGGCGGAGGAGCTGAGCCCCGTTTTCTGCGACGAGCTCATCAAGCAGGAGCTGGACAACGACACGCCCTATTTTGAGATCCCCCAGGAGGTCTACGACTTTTATAAGATGTACCGGCCCAGCCCCCTGGTGCGGGCCTACTGCCTGGAGCAAGCCCTGGGCACCCCCGCCCATATCTACTACAAGTTCGAGGGCAACAACACCAGCGGTTCCCACAAGCTCAACTCCGCCATCGCCCAGGCCTACTACGCCAAGAAGCAGGGCCTGAAGGGCGTCACCACCGAGACCGGCGCGGGTCAGTGGGGCACCGCTCTCAGCATGGCCTGCAGCTACTTCGGCCTGGACTGCAAGGTCTATATGGTGAAGGTCTCCTATGAGCAGAAGCCCTTCCGCCGGGAGGTCATGCGGACCTACGGCGCCAACGTGACCCCCTCTCCCTCCGAGACCACCGCCATCGGCCGCAAGATCCTGGCGGAGCATCCCGGCACCACCGGCAGCCTGGGCTGCGCCATCTCCGAAGCCGTGGAGGTCGCCACCTCCACCCCCGGCTACCGCTATGTCCTGGGCAGCGTGCTGAACCAGGTGCTGCTGCACCAGAGCATCATCGGCCTGGAGACCGAGGCGGCCCTGAAGAAATATGACATCGTGCCCGACGTCATCATCGGCTGCGCCGGCGGCGGCTCCAACCTGGGCGGCCTCATCGCCCCCTTCATGCGGGACAAGATCCAGGGCAAGCTGGACGCCCGCATCATCGCGGTGGAGCCCGCCTCCTGCCCCAGCCTCACCCGCGGCAAATATGCCTACGACTTCTGCGACACCGGCATGGTCTGCCCCCTGGCGAAGATGTATACCCTGGGGTCCAACTTCATCCCCTCCGCCAACCACGCCGGCGGCCTCCGCTACCACGGCATGAGCTCCGTCCTGTCCCAGCTGTATGACGACGGCCTGATGGAAGCCGTCAGCGCCGTGCAGACCGACGTCTTTGCCGCCGCGGAGCGCTTCGCCCGGGTGGAGGGCATCCTGCCCGCTCCCGAGAGCAGCCACGCCATCAAGGTGGCCATCGACGAAGCGCTGAAGTGCAAGGAGACCGGGGAAGCCAAAAACATCGTCTTCGGCCTCACCGGCACCGGCTACTTCGACCTCGTTGCCTACCAGAAGTACAACGACGGGGAGATGGGCGACTACATCCCCACCGACGAGGAGCTGCAAAAGAGCTTCGCCACTCTGCCCGTGATCGACTGAAAAATAACAAAATAACCCTTGACAGGCGAAAAATTCAGGTGTATAGTGATTTAAAAGAATGAAGTAACCCTCCGCCTTTTCCTCACTTTTCGGCGGACCTCCGGGGGCGGCCCTCAAAACCGCCCCCCGGAAGGGGGATTCATTCCAGACTCAAAACAAGCGAGGGAAATCACTATGGACCAGACCGCGATCATCACCTTGATCCTCATCATCTGCTTTTTCGCCGTCATGATTTTCATCGGCATCCGCTCCAAGCGCCATGCCTCTGACGTCAACGGCTTCGTGCTGGGCTCCCGCAGCGTCGGACCCTGGCTCAGCGCTTTCGCCTACGGCACCTCTTATTTCTCCGCCGTCATCTTCGTGGGCTATGCGGGTCAGTTCGGCTGGAACTTCGGCCTGGCCTCCACCTGGATCGGCCTGGGAAATGCCTTCATCGGCTCCTTGCTGGCCTGGAGCATCCTGGGCCGCCGAACCAGGATCATGACCCAGCATCTCAGCAGCAAGACCATGCCGGATTTCTTCGGGACCCGTTTCGCTTCCCGGCCTCTGAAGATCGCCGCCAGCGTCGTCACCTTCCTTTTCCTGATCCCCTACACCGCCTCCCTCTACAACGGCCTGAGCCGTCTTTTCGCCACCGCCTTCCAGGGCATCGACTATGCCGTGTGCGTCATCATCATGGCGATCCTCACCGGCGTCTATGTGATCCTGGGCGGCTACATGGCCACCGCCCTCAACGATTTCATCCAGGGCATCATCATGCTGGGCGGCATCGTGGCCGTCATCGGCGCGGTGCTGAAGGACAACGGGGGCCTCATGGCCGCCATGACCGGCCTGGCCACCGGCCCCAACGGGGGCTGGCAGTTTGCCTCCTTCCTGGGGCCCGATCCCATGTTCCTCCTCTTTGTGGTGCTGCTGACCTCCCTGGGCACCTGGGGCCTGCCCCAGATGGTGGGCAAGTTCTACGCCATCAAGAATGAGGACTCCATCAAGAAGGGCACCGTGATCTCCACCATCTTTGCCCTGATCGTGGCCGGCGGGTGCTACTTCCTGGGCGGCTTCGGCAGGCTCTACAATGTGGATGTGGCCGCCGAGGGCTTCGACGCCGTCATTCCCCGGATGCTCTCCACCCTCCCCAGCATCATCATGGGCGTGGTCATCGTGCTGGTGCTCTCCGCCTCCATGTCCACCCTGAGCTCCCTGGTGCTGGCCTCCTCCTCCACCATCACCCTGGATTTCATCGATCCCCTGCGCAAAAAGCCTCTGGAGGAGAAAAAGAAGCTCCTGGTGATGCGGCTGTTCATCGTGGTCTTCGTGGCCATCTCCGCCCTCATCGCCATCAAGCAGGCCAAGAGCCGCAGCCTCTTCATCGCTCAGATGATGGGCGTGAGCTGGGGCGCTCTGGCTGGGGCCTTCCTGGCTCCCTTCCTCTATGGGCTCTACTCCAAGAAGACCAGCAAGGCCGCCGTGGCGGTGTGCTTTGTCTGGGGCGTGGGCCTGGAGGTCGTCCAGCTCCTGGTTTCCCTGAAGGCCCTCTCTGTGGCGGGAAGCCCCCTGCTGGCCTTCGTGTTCAAAAATTCCCTGTACTCCGGCGTCTTCGCCATGGTGGGCGGCCTCATCATCGTTCCCATCGTCAGCGCCCTCAGCCGGAAGAGCGTCCCCGCGGACGTGGAGCAGATGTTTGAATGCTACAATGACCGCACCACCGTAGGCATCACCGACAACCTGGGCAAGTAAGGCCGGGCCTGACCTTCCCGGGACGACCCAAAAAGAAGGAGAATCGCCGTGAAAAACTATTATCAGAAGGAAATCGAGACGGCATCCCGGGAAGAGATCCTTGCGATCCAGAACGAGAAGATCGTCAAGCAAGTCAAGCACGTCTATGAAAACGTGGCCTACTACCGGAAGCTGATGGATGCTAAGGGCGTGAAGCCCGAGGACATCCGGGGCGTGGAGGACATCAAGAAGCTGCCCTTCCTCACCAAGGCGGACCTGCGGGACGCTTATCCCTACGGGCTGCTGGCAACGGACCTCTCCAACTGCGTCCGCATCCACTCCACCTCCGGCACCACGGGCAAGCGGGTCGTGGCCTTCTACACCCAGCGTGACATCGACCTGTGGAACGACTGCACCGCCCGGGCCATCGTGGCGGCCGGCGGCACCAAGGACGACGTGGTCCAGGTCTGCTATGGCTACGGGCTCTTCACCGGCGGCGCCGGGCTGGACGGGGGGAGCCACAAGGTCGGCTGCCTGACCCTGCCCATGTCCACCGGCAGCACGGACCGGCAGATCCAGTTCATGATGGACCTGAACGCCACCATCATCTGCTGCACCCCCTCCTACGCCGCCTACATCGGGGAGACCCTGGCGGAGAAGGGCTACAAGCCCGAGGACAACAAGCTGCGCATCGGCATCTTCGGGGCGGAGCCCTGGACGGAGGAGATGCGCCGCAGCATCCAGCAGAGCCTGGGCATCAAGGCCTATGACATCTATGGTCTCACGGAGACCAGCGGCCCGGGCGTGGCCTTCGAGTGCGAGGAACAGCACGGCATGCACATCAACGAGGACCATTTCTATGCCGAGATCATCGACCCCGAGACCGGGGAGGTCCTCCCCGAGGGCTCCAAGGGCGAGCTGGTCTTCACCGCCCTGGACAAGGAAGCCTTCCCCCTGCTGCGCTACCGCACCCGGGATATCTGCGTGCTGAGCCGGGAAAAGTGCTCCTGCGGGCGCAATTTCGTGCGCATGTCCAAGCCCATGGGCCGCAGCGACGATATGTTGATCATCCGCGGCGTCAACGTATTCCCCAGCCAGATCGAGACCGTGCTCCTCAACGAGGGCTACACCCCCAACTATCAGATCCTGGTGGACCGGGTCAACAACACCGACACCCTGGACATCAATGTGGAGCTGAGCCCGGAGTTCTTCTCCGACAAGGTCTCGGATATTCAGAAGCGGGAGCGGGGCCTGGAAACGGCCATGCGGGGCATGCTGGGCATCGGCCCCAAGGTGCATCTGGTGCCGCCCAAGACCATCGTCCGCAGCGAGGGCAAGGCCGTCCGCGTCATCGACAAGCGCAAGCTGCATGATTGAGGGCTGTACCCCACGATTCACGGCACGCATCTCGCTTGCATAATTTCCGCCATATTGTCCGAAAATCCTCGGCAATACACAAAGTATTCCCTGCGGTTTTTGGCCAATCTGACAAAAATTCTGACTGCGCGATCTGCGCACCAGAACCGTGGGGAACAGCCCTAAAGAAAGGAGACTGGCAAACGTGGCTATTACACAACTGTCTGTGTTTTTGGAAAATAAGCCGGGCCAGCTGGCTGCGGCAGTGAAGCTCATTTCTGAGGGCGGAGTCAATATTCGCGCCCTCAGCCTGGCGGACACCCGGGACTTCGGCATCCTGCGCCTCATCGTTTCGGACAACAAGAAGGCCAAGGAACTGCTGGCGGAGAAGTCCATCGTCACGGAGACCCCTGTCATCGCCGTGAAAATGGAGGATGAAGCCGGGGCCCTCAACCGCATCCTCCAGTCCCTCCAGGAGGAACAGATCAACGTGGAATATCTCTATGCCTTCACCGGCGCCGCCGCTTACAGCGCCTACACCGTCCTGCGGGTGGACGATGCGGCCCATGCCGAGCTGGTCCTGAAGAACAACGGGGTCTCCACCCTCTCCGACGCGGAGCTGATGGAGCTGCTTTAAGCCCGGCGGAAAGGAAAGATCATGTCTTATAAACGTGTTTTGACCGTGCAGGACATCTCCTGCGTGGGCCAGTGCTCCCTCACGGTGGCCCTTCCCATCCTCTCTGCCTGCGGCCTGGAGACCTGCATCCTGCCCTCCGCGGTGCTTTCCACCCATACCGGCGGCTTCACCGGCTATACCTTCCGGGATCTGACGGAGGATATGCCCGCCATCGAAGCCCACTGGGTCAAGGAAGGGCTCAAGTTCGACGCGGTGTATACCGGCTACCTGGGCAGCGCGAAGCAGATCGACTATGTAAAGAGCATGCTCCGCAGCCTCGGCAAGCCCGATATGCTGGCGGTGGTGGACCCCGCCATGGCGGACAACGGCAAGCTCTATGTGGGCTTTGACGACGCCTTTGTGGCCTGCATGCGCACCCTGGTGCAGGAGGCGGATTACCTTCTTCCCAATATCACCGAGGCCGCTCTGCTGGCGGGGATGGAATATCGGGAGACCTACGACGAAGCCTATGCCGACGCCTTGGCGCAAAAGCTCCTGGCCATGGGGGCCAAAAACCTGGTCCTCACCGGGGTGAGCTTCCGGCCGGAGACCACCGGCGTCCTGGTCTATGAAAAGGGCGAGCGGAAATACTACGAGCACCGCCGCATCTCCAAGGGCTGCCACGGCACGGGAGACGTCTATGCCTCCGCCTTTGTCGGTGCGCTCCTGCGGGGCAAAAGCGCCTATGACGCCGCCAGCATCGCGGCGGACTATGTGGTGGCCTGCATCGAATTTACCCGGCAGCTCCCGGACCACTGGTATGGGGTCGCCTTCGAGCCCGTGCTGCCGGAGCTGATGAAAAAGCTGTAAGAAAATAGGTTAAGGGCGGCGGGAGAAACCCGCCGCCCTCCTTTATAGCCTCCCCTGACAGGGGAGGGGGACCGCGAAGCGGTGGAGAGGTTCGCAGTGCTATCCTTCCATCGGCCCGGTCATTTCCTCCGGCATCTCGTCCAGCCAGGTTTCCGTTATTCTCCCGTTTTCCATATCGTAGACGATGCAGGGCTTCTCCGGCCAGACGGTGCGGGCCAGCAGCTCATTGACGCCGTCGCCGTCATAATCCAGGATGCGGCAGCCGTGATCCCCGTAAGTGCTGTAGCCCAGGCAGTCCTTCACCCGCACCAGCTCCTCGTCGGCGTGCATGTACCAATCGTCGCTTTCGCCGCCCTTGTAGAAGATATAGGTGGTGAGATAGCCCTTCCCGTCGGGATTGCGCTGCCGGGTGTGGATCTCCTCCACCACGCGGGAGAAGCCGAAAAGCTCCCCGTCGCCGTCGTAAAGGACAAAGACGGAGCCTGCTTCGTCCATGGGCCCGCCGATGGCCATGTTCCTTTCCACCCGCTGAACGCTGAGCAGCGTGCCATTCCAGGTCCGGCGGTCCCAGCGGTATTCCGCCAGGACGGGGTCCCCATAGCTGCCGATCAGCTCCAGCAGCGCGGCAGGGTCGATCTCCGGCCCGCAGCGCAGCCGCAGAAGATGCCCCTCCTTTTCCGTGAACAGCGTCAGGTCCCTGTCCGTTCCCTC
>JAEEGH010018084.1_pt1 | contig 14937 bp, 11 predicted proteins | sample 9134181 | NCBI WGS metagenome assembly JAEEGH01 (sample SAMN16246544, study PRJNA631951) | gut metagenome | biome: gut microbiome; feature: rumen; material: DP-attached | host: Bos | place: Iran: Karaj | collected 2018-10 | reverse complement strand
TATGGTAATGTGGACACAAATGGATTGTAAAGGGGAGACATTGGTCTTATCCATTAATAATCAGGATTTAAGAAAACACGGGCATTGTGTCGTGCAAAATTATTAGATTTGTGAAAAACCATAATTATGAAAACTGCCCAAAGAATCTTGTCGGTCTTGCTGTCCGTTGCCGTAGCCTCTGTGACTTGTCTTGCAGGTCAGTCCCGAACCCTCATAGGCAACCTCTACTATTCAGCACCGAACGGAATCGCCTTTATATGGCAGGACGAAGCCGCCTTCGTCATCAGCCCCGACCTCGGAAACAACAAGCTCAGGGCCGTAATATTCGATGACCGTGGTGAAGGTTTCGCGCAGGCACATCTTGCCAACGACTACAACGCCGGAATATGCGCCCCGGACGACAGCTATCACCGCATAGTGATGGAACTCAGCGACAATACCCTGGTGGAGTTCGAATGGACCCGCTCAGGCGATGCTGCGGTAGGACGAATGATAGCCGGAGGAGCCACGAGACTGCGTTTCGACCTGTCGAAGAACTGGCCCGGATTCACAAACACGTTCTCGCAGATTGAAGGAGGCATCAAAGGAGTCGCGCCAATTGCCGAAGGGCAGGTCAGCTGGACTATGCTTGCCGACTGCCCGGTCACGGCTTTCGACGGAAACAGCGTCACATTCTCACTGGGAGACTACACCAGGCCGATGCACTTCGTGGCCGGATTCGGCACCCTGCCGCCGCTTGAAGACGTGGACAGGCTGATAGAAAAAGCGTCAGCCGATTATGAAGCCGCCCGTCCAAAGGCCATAGCCCCGTCCGGCGACGTAATCGGAGCTATGACCAACAACCTGAACAACACCCGCCTCTATTGCAGCGACGAGCATACCACCTTCATTCCTGTGTCACGTTCATTCGGCGTGAAGAACGCCAACCAGGGACCGATATTCTGCTGGGACAGCTTCTTCAACGGACTGATGGCAACCTACGACAATCCCGATATGGCCAAGGCCACCTTCCGCGCCGTACTCTACGGAGCCCTGCCCAACGGAATGATAGGCAACCTGCGCCACTGGTCGATGGAGTCCAGCACCGGGCAGTCCCAGCCACCCGTCGGCTCGATGTGCATCTGGCGCTCCCACCTGCTGCGTCCCGACATCAACTTCCTCCGAGAGGTCTATCCCATCCTCAAGGCCTGGAACGAATGGTGGATGAAATACCGCAACCCCAACAACAACGGCCTGCTGGCCTGGGGTGACGAAAAAGGCAGCCTGCAGACCGCAATGTACGAGACAGGCTGGGACGACACTCCACACTTCCAGGGTGTCAGGATGGCCGGTACCACGATGAATGCATACGCTGTCGACCTGTGCTCCCTCTGGGCGATGGACGCGCACTATCTTTCGCTCATAGCAGAAGCCATAGGTGACAGCCAGGCCGCTGCGCGGCATCGCAGCGATGCAGAACAGATGAACCGCCGCATCAATGAATACTTGTGGAACGAAGATCTCGGCATCTACTGCAGCCGTTTCTTCAATGAAGACGGCACGTTCGGCGATTTTCTCACCAAACTTGCACCCCTGAACTTCTATCCGCTCATCTGCGGGGCCGCAAGCAGTGCTCAGGCAGGGCGGATGCTGTCCATCCTCACCGATCCCGAACAGTTCTGGGGTGAATGGATCGTGCCTACCATCTCACGCAAGGAACCCGAATACCACCGTCAGTGCTACTGGTCAGGCAATATCTGGGGCCCCGCCACATATCTCACCTGGCTGGGAGTGAAACGCTATGCCTCAGATGACGTCAAGGCCGAATATGCCCAGAAGTGCGTCCACCTGTTTATGAACAACTGGCTGGGGGCAGGATATTGCGGTGAAAACTATTTCACCCTGAACGGCCGTGTCTGCAGCAATCCCAACTATACCTGGGGAGCCCTGCTGGGGCTGATAGGCATCGAGTCGGTAGTAGATATGGATGACGACGGAAGCCTCCGCACCGGCACAGGCTACAACGAACCGGTACGTCTGGAAAACATCATCCTGGGCGGAACCCCCCGCACAGTCTCCGTCAACTACCAGAAGCCCACCGTGACAATAAAATGACAAAAAATAAATAAGCATATGAGAACAATTTTCGTAGACATCAACGCACCTGCCGGAGGAGATGGGTCTGCCAATCATCCTTTTCAGCATATCAATGACGCAGCACAGGTTGCACTTCCCGGCGACGAGGTGCTTGTGGCTCCTGGAATCTACCGTGAATATGTGGATCCGGCCAATGCCGGTACGGAAGAAGCACGCATCACATACCGCAGTGCCGAACCTCTCGGTGCCGAGATTACCGGTGCTGAACCCGTCAGGGAATGGAAGCATTTCCGGGACAAAGTCTGGATGTGCAGGATAGACAACGCCGTCTTCGGCGGATACAATCCTTACACGACTTTCGTGGGAGGCGACTGGTATTTTGCACCGCCTACCAAACATACCGGCGCTGTGTATCTCAACGGCCGCCAGCTCTACGAAGCAGATACGCTGGAAGATTGCGTTAAAGGCGAGATTTTCAAGCCTTCCTGGGAACCTGAACGTACCGTCTACAAGTGGCACACCGAGCAGGATGGCGGCCAGACCGTCATCTATGCCAACTTCCAGGGGCTGGACCCCAATGCGGAGCAGGTGGAGATCAATGTCCGCCGCAGATGCTTCTTCCCCTCCAAAACAGGTGTCGGGTATATCACCTTCAGCGGCTTCAAGGTGAGCAAGGCTGCGACGACCTGGGCTCCTCCGGCTGCATTCCAGGACGGTATGGTGGGCCCCCACTGGTCGAAAGGCTGGATCATCGAGGACTGCGAGATCTCTGACAGCAAGTGCTGCGGCATCTCCTTGGGCAAGTATCTTGATCCTGAGAATGACCATTTCTTCACCAACAAGTATGTCAAGAGTCCCACCCAGATGGAGCGCGACGCCGTGTGCCGCGGCCAGTATCACGGGTGGCTCAAGGAGAACATAGGGCACCACATCGTCCGTCGCTGCCACATCCATCATTGCGAGCAGACCGGCATCGTCGGCAGGATGGGATGCGTCTTCAGCACCATAGAGGACAACCATATCCACAACATCAACAATATGCAGGAACTCGGAGGCGCGGAGATAGCCGGCATCAAGCTCCACGCTGCCATCGACGTGACCTTCCGCCGCAACCACATCCATCACTGCACTATGGGTATCTGGTGCGACTGGGAGGCGCAGGGCACCCGCATCACAGGCAACCTCCTGCACGACAATCATATACCTGATGCAGCTCCCGAGGCCAGCAGTATGATGGCAAACCAGGACATCTTCGTTGAGGTGTCTCACGGTCCCACTCTCATCGACAACAATGTCCTCCTGTCGAAATGCGCCATCCGAATGCCTGCGCAGGGCGTTGCATTCGTGCATAACCTCTGCCTCGGTTCGATCGCCGACGTCGGCAGCGGAACGGCATTCTGGGTTAAAGGCAACAAGGAAGAACGCTATACGCCCTATCACATACCCCACCGCACGGAAGTGATGGGCTTTATGATTATCCTCCACGGCGACGACCGTTTCTACAACAACATATTCATCCAGCACTATCCGGCCTCTGAATCCCATTCTTCAGGAGATCTGGGAGGAGAGCAGCAGAGCATAAACCTTCACGCGGGAACCTTCGTCTTCGACGGCTATCCGACATACGACGAATGGATCAGGCAGTTCCATATGGAAGCTCCCGCAGATATGTATGTTTGTATGGAGCCTCACTTCAACCATCTTCCCGTATGGGCGGCAGGCAATGTCTACCTGGGCGGAGCAAAGGCGTGGGAGAAGGAGACCGACAAATTGGTAAACAGCAGTCCGGTTCAGGTGGACCTCGTGGAGAAAGACGGCAAGTGCTTCATAGAGACAGACCTGTTCGAAGCCATAGCTTCTTTCAGGGGCAAAATGGTGGACACTGCCAGCCTTGGCAAGGCTTTCGAGCCGGACCAGGCCTTCGAGAACCCCGACGGTTCGCCCATCACTTTCGATGTTGATTACAATGGCTCCCGCAGGGGAAAGGAAGTGCTGCCCGGACCGTTTGCCGAAGCTTGCGGGGAAATAAGGGTATTATAGCTTTTCACCATAAATGGTGATTCCAAACTGCCAGGTTTTTGCCACCTTTGCAATCCGAAATGGAAGAGCAGGTAAAAGACACGGAAATTACGACGCTGACCGATATCCCTACCGGCAGCAGTTGCATCATCTCCAAGGTTCACGGTCACGGCGGTTTCCGCCACCGCATAATGGAGATGGGCTTCATCAAGGGCGAGAAAGTGGACGTCATCAAGAACGCCCCCTTGATGGACCCCATCGAGTACAGCATTATGGGCAGCCACGTCTCTCTGAGGCGTTCGGAAGCCGACAAGATCGAAGTCGTGGCCCTGGAAGAAGGTTTCCATCCCGATTTTGACTTCAACGGCACCATCGAGGCCCACGTCGCACGCGAAGTTGAGAACAGCGCCAAGACCATCACCGTGGCCCTGGTCGGCAACCCCAACTGCGGCAAGACATCCTTCTTCAACCTTGCCACAGGCCTCCGCGAGAAAGTGGGCAACTATTCCGGAGTGACGGTCAGCAGCAAGGTGGGAACTTTCTACCACGACGGCTACACCATCAATCTCGTGGACCTGCCCGGCACATACTCTCTCACTGAATACTCTCCCGAAGAACTTTATGTGAGGGACTATCTGCTCAACCACCATCCCGACCTCGTGCTGAACATCGTAGACGCCGGCAATCTCGAGCGCAATATGTACCTCACCACCCAGCTCATCGATATGAACCCGAGACTGGTGATGGCACTCAATATGTACGACGAGCTAGAAAAGTCGGGCGACAAGCTCGATGTGGAGAGTCTGGAGAAGATGCTGGGATTTCCCATCGTCCCTGTCGTTGCCCGTACTGGCCGTGGCGTAGGTGATGTACTGGAGAAGATAGTCCGCATCTACCGAGACGAAGAAGGTTATACCAAGCATATCCATATCAACTACGGAGAGAATGTGGAAGACTGCATTTCTTCCGTCAAGAAGCTCATCGATGCCGACCAGTCCCTGCGTGACCGTTACCACGGACGCTACCTTGCCCTCGAACTTATACAGGGCGACAAGGTCATCACGAAATCCATCGAATCCGCCCCGGCATTCCCGCAGATAAAGGAAGCCGCGGATTCTGCCCGCGCCCGCCTCGAGAAAGAATACCGGGGCGACATCGCCGACATCGTTTCGGACATCCGCTACGGCTTCATCCGCGGCGCGCTGAAAGAGACCCTTACGCCTGCCAAGGAAGACAAGCGCAATCTGGCGTATGCCCTTGACACGGTCCTTACCAACAAATATCTCGGATTCCCCTTGCTGGTCATTTTCCTGTGGGTTATGTTCCAGACTACATTCACTCTCGGCGCCTATCCCCAGCAGTGGCTGGAAAGCGGTATTGCGGCGTTGGGAAACTGGATAGGAAGGTTGCTGCCTGAAGGAATGCTGAACGACCTGCTTGTGGACGGCATCATCTCCGGAGTGGGAGGGGTGCTGGTGTTCCTGCCGAACATCATCATCCTGTTTATGTTCATCTCGTTCCTCGAGGACACGGGATATATGGCCCGCGCGGCATTCATTATGGACAAGTTGATGCACCGCATAGGACTGCACGGCAAATCGTTCATACCCTACATCATCGGCTTCGGCTGCGGAGTGCCTGCGATAATGGCCACCAGAACCCTTGAAAACCCTAAGGACAGGATTCTGACGATCCTGACGATTCCGTTTATGTCCTGCTCGGCGCGACTTCCGGTATATCTGCTGTTCGTGGCAGCGTTCTTCTCACGCAACCAGGGCCTCGTGCTGATGAGCCTCTACGCCATCGGAATCCTCTTTGCGATTCTTACTTCCCTGCTTCTGAACAAGACGGTGTTCAAGAATGCATCGGACCAGTTCGTGATGGAGCTTCCGCCGTACCGTTTCCCTACGATCCGCAACATACTTGTGCATATGTGGGACAAGAGCGTGCTGTACCTGAAGAAGATGGCAACGGTGATCCTTGCGGCATCTGTTATAATCTGGGCGCTTGGCTATTTCCCGAGGCCCAAGACCGAGATGACCCCGGCAGAACAGGCTGAGCAGTCATATATCGGCCGCATAGGCCACGCCATCGAGCCTGTCGTCAAGCCGCTGGGCTTCGACTGGAGGATGGGCGTCAGCCTCGCAACCGGTCTGGCTGCCAAGGAAGTCGTGGTTTCGTCGCTCGGTGTCCTGTATGATGCACAGGAAGTCGAGAATGAGGAAGACACTGCAGGCTTGCAGGCCAAACTTCAGTCCGTGACTGACGAGAACGGCAACGCCTTCTTCACACCGCTGAAGGCCTACACCTTCCTGCTGTTTATACTGCTTTACTTCCCTTGCATAGCGGCTATCTCCGCCATAGCTAAAGAAGCCGGCCGCAAGTGGGCAGCATTCAGCGTGGTCTACACCACCGGCCTGGCGTGGATAGTATCATTCATATTCTGGCACGTTGGATTATTGTTATAGAAAATGCAAGCCATAATCACATACGCAATCATAGCAGCAGCCGTCGCCTACTTCATATTGAAGATAGTCGGCATCGGAAACGGCAAGGCCAGCTGTTCCTGCAGCGGCGGCAACGTAAACTGCAACTGCGGCTGTGACTGCAGCAAATGCAAAAACAATTGCAGCTGTGGCTGTGGCAAGAAATAAATTCTTTTAAGTGTTATTGCGATTGAGACGCCTTCCCGGACAATCTGCGGAAGGCGTTTCTATTTCTTGAGGCGGCCCTCGTATTCTTTAAGGGCACGGATGGCCTGGGGGCTGAGGATGAGGATGGCGATGACGTTGACCCAGGCCATCAGGCCGACGCCGATGTCGCCGAGCTTCCAGATGACGTCAGTCTCACGGACGGCACCGAACACTACCGAGGCCAGCAGCAGGATCCTGAAAGTCCAGATGAAGAAGTCCTCCAGTTTGCGGGAATATTGCTTCTTGTGCTTCCTGGCCACCTCTCGGCAGATATAGATTATGCTGGTCTCGGAATAGAAGTAATATGCCATCAGGGTGGTGAAGACGAAGAAGATGAGGGCGATGGTCACGAACTGGCTTCCAAAGCCTCCGAAAACAGAGTCAACGGCGGCCTGGGTGAAATTCACGTAGTTGTTGCCGAGCTCGGGGGCGTTGGCCACGAGCATTTCGCCGGTCTTGGCGTCGAAGATGTTGTAAGTTCCGGCAGACAGGATCATCAGTGCAGTAGCCGTGCAGACGAGCAGGGTGTCGACATAGACCGAGAACGCCTGGACAAGGCCCTGCTGGGCGGGATGTTTCGTGTTCGCGGTCGCCGAGACGATGGCGCCGCCGCCCTGTCCGGCCTCGTTCGAGAAAATGCCGCGCTTGACACCCATCATTATGGTAGAGCCGATGATGCCGCCGGCAATGGGGTTTATTCCAAAGGCGTTGGTGACAATCTGTCCCAAAAGGAAAGGGATCTGCCTGGCATTGCAAGCCAGCACTACCAATGCTATCAGGATGTAGCCCAGAGCCATAAAAGGCGTTACGACCGATGCGACGTCAGCGATGCGCCTCACTCCTCCGATGATGACGATTGCCAGGATCAATGCCAGTCCGATGCCTGTGGCAAGGGGAGATATGTTGTAGGAGTTCAGGAATGCCTGTGAAGCGCCGTTGGCCTGCACGGTGGTGAGGAACATACCGTAGCCGATGATGCAGATGACGGCGAACGCGATGCCTATCCAGCGTTTGTGCAGCCCTTCCTGTATGTAGCAGGACGGGCCTCCGCGGAAACTTGAATGGTGGGGGAAACGGTAGAGCTGCGCAAGGGTAGACTCCACGAAAGCCGTAGAAGCGCCGAAGAAGGCGATTACCCACATCCAGAACACAGCCCCGGGGCCGCCGAGTGCGATGGCTGTTGCTACGCCCACGATGTTTCCGGTGCCCACACGGCCTGAGAGGGCCATGCAGAATGCGCTGAACGAAGACACTTTGTTCTTGGGAACTACGGCCTCGGCCTCGGCCTTGTCGCCGGAATCCTCCCGGGATGCATCGTCGTGTCTTGTGAAAAGAAGCCTGACCATATGGCCCAGCCTTCTGACCTGGACGAAGCGGGTGCGGAAGGTGAAGAACAGGCCGGCAAAAATCAGAAGCACCACAAGCGCGGGGCTCCAGACGACATTATTTACCGCTTCTACAATTTTGGAAAACACGTTCAAATTTACGCAGAAAAAAACTAAATTTACCAAAATTATACTCCTATGAAAGGCATAGTTCTCGCCGGCGGCTCCGGCACAAGGTTGTATCCCATCACAAAAGGCGTCAGCAAGCAGCTGCTTCCCATCTACGACAAGCCGATGATCTATTATCCTCTGAGCGTGCTGATGATGGCCGGCATCCGTGACATCCTTGTCATAAGCACCCCTTATGACCTTCCCGGATTCAAGCGCCTTCTCGGCGACGGTTCAGCCTTCGGAGTGAACCTTTCGTATGCGGAGCAGCCCAGCCCGGACGGCCTGGCGCAGGCCTTCATCATAGGAAAAGAGTTCATCGGCGGCGACAGCGTCTGCCTTGTGCTCGGAGACAACATCTTCTATGGCGATTCCTTTACGCCGAAACTGGCAGCCGCAGTGGCGGAGGCCGAGCATAACGACAAGGCTACCATCTTCGGCTACTGGGTGAGCGATCCCCAGCGCTATGGCGTGGCTGAGTTCGACAAGTCCGGCAACTGCGTGGGCATAGAGGAGAAACCTGCCGAGCCAAAGAGCAACTATGCCGTAGTAGGCTTGTATTTCTATCCTAACGAAGTGGTAGGCATCGCCGAGAACGTAAAGCCTTCCGCAAGGGGCGAACTTGAGATAACATCCGTCAATCAGGCCTTCCTTGAGGCCGGCAAGCTGAAAGTGCAGTTGCTGGGCCGCGGCTTCGCCTGGCTCGACACAGGCACCCACGATTCGCTGGCGGAGGCTTCCACTTTCTTCGAAGTCATCGAGAAGCGGCAGGGGCTCAAGGTGGCCTGCCTGGAAGAGATAGCTTACCGCAACGGCTGGATAGATGCCGACAAGGTGAGGGAAGACGCCGCACCGATGATCAAGAACCAGTACGGACAATATCTGATGCGGATGATTGAACAGTAATGTCTAGAAAAAAGGGGATAATAACGGCACTTCTTTGCGGAATCGTGGTCGGTTGCGCGTTTATGGCGGGATTCCACTATACCTACGCCAAGACGTCGACCAACGAATACTGCATGTCGTGCCACGTCCACACCGATGCCGACGCAGCCTGGAAGCAGTCGATGCACTACAGCAACGGCTCCGGCACGGTGACCGACTGCGCTGCCTGCCACCTTCCTCCCGAGGATATGCCGGTGCGCCATTTCCTGGCCAAGACGAAGATGGGTGCCAAAGACATCTGTTCATATCTCCTCAAGAACAAAGACAAGATTGACTGGGATGCGAAAGGCGAGATGGAGCACGCGATGAAGATAGTCTACAACGTGTCCTGCGTCAAATGCCACACCAACCTCTATCCCGAAGGAGTGAGCGACGAAGCCGTCGTTGCCCACCTCTACTACGAGGAGAACGCAGCCAAATACAAACTGCAGTGCATCAGCTGCCATCTGGACGCCGGACATTACGATCCCGACTACAAGCACGAGAGTATGAAGACCGTTCCGGCCGCAGCCGGTCCTGTATATGAAACACGGGGAGAGATGACTTCCTTTGCTGATTTCACCGAGACTATTCCCGGAACTTCCGCTTCCATCAGGATGATTGCAGTTCCCGGCGGCTCGTTCGAGATGGGATCTCCTGCCGGTGAACCGCTTCGCAAGGACGACGAAGGCCCCCAGCGCAGGGTGGAACTGTCACCGTTCTTTATGGCAGAAGTGGAGACGACCTGGGACCAGTTCTGGGCGTTCTATGGCGAGACGATGTCCGAAGGGCGAACATCTCCCGAGACAATCTATGCCAACAATACTCGCGAGGACATAGACGCCGTCAGCGGCCCGACTCCGCCCTTCGGCGCTCCAGACCAGGGTTGGGGAATGGGCTCGCGTCCCGCCATAACGATGACGCACTATGCCGCTGAGACTTTCTGCCAGTGGCTGTCGCTCAAGACCGGCCGCAAATACCGCCTGCCTACCGAGGCTGAGTGGGAATATGCTGCGCGCGGAGGCACTTCCGACCCGTATTATTTCGGGGGCAATCCCAAGAAGTTCTCAGCGGAAGGTTTCCTGAAGGGCGTGTTCAAGGCAGATACCGCCGTTATAGCGGGCAACGTGGTGTATGCAGCCAACAGCGGCAACCGCACTCAGGAACCGTCGCGTGTCGCGGCCAATCCGTTCGGGCTGAAGAATATGCTCGGCAACGTGATGGAATATTGCTCCGACTGGTATGCCGAGGATGCATACGGTGCGTTGCAGGATGGAGCTGTGGACCCTAAAGGCCCTCAGAGCGGAACAGAATATGTGGTGCGCGGCGGTTATTATGCTTCCGATGCGGCCGATGTGCGTTGCGCATCCAGAAGCCACACTGAGCACGACGCCTGGCTGAGGACCGATCCCCAGAACCCCAAGAGCATCTGGTGGTATTCGGATGTCAAGGGAATAGGCTTCCGTGTGGTATGTGAAGTGCCGGAAGAACTGAAATGACGAATGAACAATAAACATATAACTATGAAGAAACTTTCAAGAAGAGAATTTTTCGGCTGCAGCGCAGCTATCGGAGGAGCGGCCATTGTCGCTTCGACTCCCATCCTGTCTTCGTGCAGCGGCAAAGGCGGAGACACCAAGCTTGTTCCCCTGAAACAACCCGGTGAATACTATATCCCCGAGCTTCCTGACAAGGCCGACGACGGCCGCGAACTTAAGGTCGGCCTGATAGGCTGCGGAGGCCGCGGTACGGGCGCCATCGACAATCTGCTGGCGGCAGCCAACGGCATCAAGGTCACCGCTGCCGGCGATACCTTCAAGGACAAGACGGATGCTTTCCTGAAGAAGATGCAGGAGAAAGGCCAGGCCCTGACAGCCGACAACTGCTTCGTGGGTTTTGACGCATACAAGAAAGTGATTGATTCCGGAGTCGATATGGTAGTGGTCGCAACCCCTCCCGTATTCCGTCCCTATCACTTCCAATATGCAGTTTCCAAAGGTGTGCACTGCTTCCTCGAGAAGCCGATTGCTGTCGATGCAAAGGGTTATCGCCTGATTATGGCCACCGCAAAGCAGGCCCAGGCCAAGGGACTCGCCGTAGTCACCGGCACCCAGCGCCATCACCAGCGTCCATATGTGGCAGCCTTTGAAAAGATACAGCAGGGATATATCGGCGAGATCACCGGCGGCAACGTCTACTGGAACCAGGGAATGCTCTGGTATCGCGAGCGCCAGAAAGGCTGGAGCGATATGGAGTGGAACATCCGCGACTGGGTGAACTGGAAATGGCTGTCAGGCGACCATATCGTAGAGCAGCACGTCCACAACATCGACGTCTTCCTCTGGATGGCCGGCGGAATCCATCCCGTAAAGGCCACGGGAGTTGGCTCTCGCCAGCGCCGCATCACCGGTGACCAATACGACAACTTCAGCATAGACTTCGAGTTCGAGAATGGCATACATATGCACTCGTTCTGCCGCCAGATCGACGGGTGCTCAGGCAACGTCAGCGAGTATGTACAAGGCACCAAGGGCTCGTGGAACAGCGTAGAACACGCCATAAAGGACCTCCAGGGCAACGTTATCTGGAAGTTTGACGAGGAAGCCGCCAAGGCCGAGTTCCAGCAGCACGATCCGTATACCCTCGAGCACGTCGATTGGGTTAACCACATCCGCAAGGGCGAGATGCTCGACGAAGCCACCCAGTGCGGAATGTCTACCCTCGCCGGAATAATGGGCCGTGAGGCAGCGTACACCGGCAAGACTGTCACCTGGGACGAAATCAGCGCGATGGACCAGGACTATCTGCCTGCAGATATGGACAGCCTGAAGATTGGCCCTCTCGATCTCAAGAAATACACCGTTCCCGTTCCTGGATCAGCTAAATAATCTGCTATGGACAGAAGGAATTTTCTTAAAACCACAGTGGCCGGAGCCGCTGCAATCACTCTTGCAGGAGGCCCCGCAAGCGTGCTGACATCCTGCGCTGCGAAACCCGCGAAATCCAAGGTTTCCCTGAACCTCTCGTTCCAGACAGGGATCGCCGTCGGCGAAAGCTACAGCGAGAAGTTCGACTATATGGAAAGTCTCGGCATCGTGGGTTACGAACCGGGCGGACAGGAACTGGTGAAGAATTATGACCAGATTGCAAAGGCGCTGGAAGGCAGGAACCTGAAGGTTTCAGCCATCTGTGCCGGATTCCGCGGTTTCATCCTTGCCGAAGACCCTGCCGTCAAAGCCGACTTCGACAGCTCGATGCGCGAGATAATCGATGCAGCCGGACAGATCGGTTCCACCGGCGTAATAATGGTGCCGGCCTTCAATCACCAGAAACCCTGCAAACCCCATACTCTCGAGACCAGGGACTATCTCTGCGAGCAGTTGCACGAACTCGGAGAATATGCGCTGTCGAAAGGCACGGCCGTGATCCTCGAGCCGCTGAACAGGGGAGAGGCGTTCTATATGAGACTGGTTGCCGATGCTGCGGCCATCTGCCGCGACAGCAACAGCGAAGGAGTGAAATGTATGGGTGACTTCTGGCATATGAAGGAAGAGACCAGCGACTACGGCGCTCTGATGTCTGCCGGAAAGCAGTATCTCCGCCACGTGCACATCGCCAGCCGCGGCCGCCGCGTCACTCCGGGTGAGGACGGAGAAAAGGACTACTACGTGGACGGTTTCCGCGCAATGAAGGAACTGGAATTCCCTTACTATATGTCATTCGAATGCGGTTGCGCAGGCGACCGTGCAGAGGCCAACGCCAAGGCGGTGGAACTGCTGCGCGCGCAGTGGGAACAGGCATAATGAATTAATTGACGAACGGATGAAGATACTTGTCACAGGAGCTGCAGGATTCATAGGCTTTTCTGTTTCGAAGCGCCTCATCGAAAGGGGCGATGAAGTCGTAGGTCTCGACAATATGAACGACTATTACGACGTGCGCCTCAAGCAGGCCCGTCTGGCACAGCTGCCGTCGCACTTCAATTTCGTGAAGGCCGATGTGGCTGACCGCAAGGCTCTGCCGGAACTGTTCGCCCGCGAGCGTTTCGACGCAGTGGTGCATCTTGCCGCTCAGGCCGGAGTGCGCTACAGCATCGACAATCCTGAGGCATATATCGACAGCAACCTGGTTGGCTTCGCCAATATCCTGGAGTGCTGCCGCCATTATCCGGTGCGGCATCTGGTATATGCCAGTTCGAGCTCGGTGTATGGAGGCAACGAGAAGGTCCCCTTCGAAGAGACAGACAATGTGGACAACCCCAAGAGCCTTTATGCCGCCACCAAGAAGGCTAATGAGCTGATGGCATCCTGCTACAGCAGCCTCTATGGGATGAAAGCGACCGGGTTGAGGTTCTTCACCGTATACGGCCCCTGGGGCAGGCCCGATATGGCTCCTATGCTCTTCACCAAGGCAATCCTGGAAGGCAAGCCCATCAAGGTGTTCAACAACGGCAATATGCGCCGAGACTTTACTTATATAGACGACATTGTGGAGGGAGTGGTCCGCACACTCGACAGGATTCCGATTTCCGGACACGAGATATACAACATAGGCTGTTCCCGTCCGGTTATGCTGATGGATTTCATCTCTGCCCTGGAAACTGCCCTTGGAAAGGAAGCCGTCAAGGAGTTCCTTCCAATGCAGGCGGGGGATGTTCAGCAGACCTTCGCCAGCACCGCCAAGCTTGAGCGCGATATGGGCTACAGGCCCGCCGTCCAACTGGAAGAAGGCCTCAGGAAGATGGCGGAGTGGTATATGTCCGAAAGCAACCCTCTCAATCAAACTGCCATAAGATGAAGATAAAGAAGACATCAATAGAAGGACTGGTCATCGTAGAACCGCAGATCTTCAGCGACTCGAGAGGCTATTTCTACGAAAGCTACAACGCCCGGGATTTCGAGGCGGAGACTGGCGTCAAAGTGGAATTCGTCCAGGACAACCAGGCTTTTTCCCGCTACGGAGTTCTGCGGGGCCTTCACTTCCAGCTGCCGCCCCACGCCCAGGCGAAACTCGTTTCTGTAGTTCGTGGCAGCGTGCTTGACGTGGCCGTGGACCTTCGCAAGGGGTCGCCGACTTACGGCCGGTACGAGGCAGTCGAACTGTCGGGCGACAACCATCTCAGGCTCTTCATCCCGCGCGGGTTTGCGCACGGATACCTTGTGCTCAGCCGCACCGCGCTTTTCCAGTACAAGTGCGACGGTTTCTATGCACCCAAGGCTGAGGGCGGACTTGCCTGGGACGACCCGGACATCGGCATCAAGTGGCCGCTTGCTCCGGAAGAACTCATGCTTTCTCCCAAAGACCTGAGACACGGCCTGCTTAAGGATTTCGACTCACCTTTCATCTATCGATAGAACTATGGCTTACGAAAGGAACATATTGATAACCGGAGGCGCCGGATTCATCGGCAGCCACGTGGTGCGTCACTTCGTCAGGAAGTATCCGCAGTACCGCATCATAAACTTTGACAAGCTTACCTACGCCGGCAACCTGGCCAACCTGAAGGATGTGGAGAACGAGTCCAACTACGTTTTCGTGAAGGGGGATATCTGCGACTTCGAATTTGTTTGCAGTATGTTCTCGGCATATGGGATAGACGGAGTCATCCACCTGGCGGCTGAAAGCCACGTGGACCGCAGCATCAAGGATCCTTTCACTTTTGCGAAGACGAATGTGCTCGGCACGCTGTCGCTGCTTCAGGCCGCCCGTCTTCAATGGGAGAAGACAGGTTA
>JAEEGH010018075.1_pt1 | contig 14941 bp, 16 predicted proteins | sample 9134181 | NCBI WGS metagenome assembly JAEEGH01 (sample SAMN16246544, study PRJNA631951) | gut metagenome | biome: gut microbiome; feature: rumen; material: DP-attached | host: Bos | place: Iran: Karaj | collected 2018-10 | reverse complement strand
CTGCACCAAAAACAATACGATTTGTTTTCATAAGTTTTCCTCCGAACTTTAATAATCTTTAATAACTTTAAATATACTAATTTTGCGAAAAACCTGCAAGTAATTGTTATAGCATTCAAGAAATACTATATCTATGCCGAAAATTGAAGAAGGGAAATATTGTATGAAAAAGAAAGCGTTTAGAATTAGTGTTTTAGCTGGCGTTTTGGCTGGTTTTTTATTTTCTCTTATTAGCTGTACATTTGAAATTACAGAAAAAAAACGTATTGCTGACCCGGATTTAAGTAAAGCTTCTAATGGCATTAACATTGGATTAAGAAATAGTAATTCAGATACGTTATATGTTAATATTTTCCGTCAGGATACCACAAATGTTCTGGATTTGGACAATAATGATAAACCAATCATAAATATTGGAGTTCTTTTTCCTTATGTAAAGGGAAACTCAACTAACAACAATACTTTTACTTTTGAAGATGAAAATGTAATTAAAGGACATAAATACCGATATTGTGCAAGATTGTATAGCGAAGCCGATGGTTATACTTATACTAACTGGACTACACCATTTAAAGCTGAAAACGGTCTCACTTCGGATACATCACGTATTTCTTATGGCATTCCACAATCTACTAAGTTTGTTTACGATGCAGCGGCAAAAACTATTACTATAAATGGTGATATTACAGATCCTGTGGGAATGGAAGATAAAGGTGCTAACTATTTTACCAATAATTATAAACCGGCTTTTGTTTTTGCTTCTGATAAAGAGACAAAAGTTTTTGAAGTTGAATCTATTGATAATGGAACTATAATTTATCTTTCCAGCCTGCTTCCTCAAGAGTTTCATGATGTTGAAATTAAGTTCCTTGGTATAGTCGCCCAGAAAGTTGACAGCGAGATAGTTTCTAAAACTAAAGAAACAATAATCAAGAGAATTGTATGGACAGAGCTTTCTTCTCTCTTAAATGATGCACAGAACAGACCTTTTGTAGATAAAAGAGGAGATGCAATTGTTAATAACAAAATCCTTCTGGAATCTCAATACGGACAGTCTGGTTATGATTATGCATCCTACAGTTTTAACTAATCGAGTACGATAAACGAATCCAATCGCCCCGAAACGAGTACGACATAATTGCACAAAAATGTCAAAAATGATAGATTTTTTCTAATGAATACATTAGTTGCTTTATGCACGGTCGGTGCGGAAAAAATCCTTGGTAACGAAATTAAACATCTTGGTTATAAGCTCATTTCGAATGCGCCTGGCCGCGTTACTTTTTCTGGTGATGATGATGCACTTTTCCGCTGCAATTTATGCCTTCGTACTGCCGACCGCCTTTATTTACAGTTAGCAGAATACTCAGCCTCTAATTTTGATGCACTTTTTGACGGTGCCTACTCTATTCAGTGGCAGGATTATCTGCACAAAGATTCTAAAGTTGTTGTAGACAAGGTTCGAGCTCATAAAAGCAAGCTTAATTCAGAACATTCAATTCAGGGAATTGTACACAAGGCAATTTATACAAAATGCGGCGATGTCTGGAAAATGTCTTCCATGCCGGAAAGTGGCGAAGAATCTGATGTCCGCGTTTATATTGAACAGGACAGGGCTTACATCCTGCTGGATTTATCGGGACTGCCTTTACACAAGCGCGGTTACAGGGTTGACGGCGGTATTGCTCCTTTGCGCGAAACTACAGCTGCAGTTCTTTTACAGGAGATGATGTGGCGCCGGAAAACTCCGCTTCACGACCCTTTCTGCGGTTCGGGAACTATTGCAATAGAAGCTACTTTATATGCCTTTAATGTTGCTCCGGGCTTTGGTCGCCGTTTTGCTCTTGAGAATATGCCGTTCTTTAATGCCAAACGGGCTGCAGAAATTAGAAATGATGAAGCTGCAAAAATAAGGACTGATGTTGAAGTCAGAATTACAGGTTCTGATATTGATGATAAAGCGGTTGCCCGTGCAAAGCAGAATGCAGAGTATGCATGTGTTATGGCAGGACGAGCCTTAAAGTCTATTGGAATAAGTGCCCACATCCAGCGGCCAGATTTTATTCAGTCTGATTTTGCAGATTTGTCGGCACCATATGAAGAAGGACTTATTTTATGTAATCCTCCATATGGAGAGCGGCTTGGCGATGAAGAACAGGCTCGCGAATTATACGAAAAAATGCATTGTCTGTGGACTGAGTTCCCGGACTGGAATCTTGGAATTATTACTTCTAATGATTCTTTCCAGGAATGCTTTGGTCATAAGGCAAATCATATAAAAGCTCTTAAAGCTGGAAATCTGGATACCAAGTTTTATTCATATATTAGGAAATAGATATGGCGATTATTGTAGAACATGACAAAAGACGAAAAGAAATCCTTGAAAAATCTCTAGAAGTATTTGCTTCTGAAGGTTATGAAGATGTGACTTTTCAGAAAATTGCAGACCGCTGCGGAATTACTCGAACTACGCTTTATATTTATTTCAATAACAAGCGCGATATTTTTCTTGGAAGCTTAAAGCAGGTTTTGAGCGAAATGGAGTTTTCCATCAAAGAGATTGTAAGCGATGATTCTTTGACTGCTGAACAGGCTTTACGAAAAATGGGCGGCATAATTGTTGACTACTGTGAGCAGAATGTAAAAATGTTCAGTGTTTTACTGGATTATCTTTTGCAGCTTAAAAAAACTGGTGCAGATACAAATGAAAAAGTTACAAGGCGGGTGCTCAGACTGCGTCACCTTACAAGTACACTTATAATCCGCGGTATACAAAACGGCGAGTTTAAAAATCTTAATGTTCATAAGATTAATGAACTCATATACAGCCTTGTTGAATCATCACTTTTTAGAATTGCAGTTCTTAATCAGACTGACATGACAGAAATCAGAGACGCCCTTAATTTAGTTATTGACGGTTTCCTGAACAAATAAACTAATTTTCAAAGGTTTTTCATTTAAAAACTACATCATTGTCTCACCTTATCCCATGCTATACTTCAATCAGAAAGCTGTTATAGTTGAGATTTTTCCAGCTCTGGCAGCAAATATTGGAGGAAAGTATGAAAAAAATCGTTTTGGCTATTGCTTCTGTTGCATTAGCACTCAGTTTGGTTTCTTGTGCCTCAACAAAGGCAGAAGATGAAGTTATTGAAGCTCCAGAAGGTATGGAAGCTCAGGAAGATGACGGACTTCTTCATCTTGAGTACAAATACATTGGACAGGCAAAAGGTTCTACCTGTACAAAAATCCCTGCTTCACAAATCATTACTAACAAAGATTATTCAAAGCCAACTCCACTCGACATTTATTGTGATGCTCCAGAAGAAGTTGAGTTCCTTGGACAGAAATGTGTAAAAATCCCTTCAAATGGTGATGGAAACATTCGTGTAATCTGGTTGTTCGACAAACCAATTGATGCTGCATCAGTAAGCTCTTTCTCATTCTCTTGCGCTGGTCTTGATATTCCTATGGATAACACCTGGACTGCAAACATTGCCCTTATGTATAACAACGATATTACAAGCGGCGAGCATGCAACTGCAATGTATCCAATCGCAGCCGGCCTGGACGAGTTCCTTACAAGAACTTATGACCTTAATTCTGCAGAAGGAAAAGAAGGTCTCTGGGGCAACGGATATAAACCTGAAGGACAGTTTATGGGTATTCAGATTTACTATGGTGGCCGCGACCCAATCTTTATTAAGGATTTGATTCTTAAATAATCTTTCGGCTTTTTTACTTTTAATGTTTTTTATAAAAGAGCTTGAGTTCGTCTTGTAAACTGATTATACGGTACGGGGCGAACTCATTTTTTATACTTTTTCGAACACTTTTCCGTGCAACATTTTTCCCACAACATTTTTCCCACTTTTACTAAATCCGTGCTAAAATATTTTTATGGAAAAATTTATTTTAGCTTTGGACCAGGGAACCACTTCTTCCCGCGCAGTCATTTTTAACAAAAAGGTACAGAAAATCTCTACAGCTCAGCGGGAGTTTCCGCAGCACTTTCCACATCCGGGTTGGGTTGAACACGACCCCGAGGATATTTTTACAAGCCAGCTTTCGGTAATGAAAGAAGCTGTTTTAAAGGCAGGCATTTCTGCAGAACAGATTGCCGCAATTGGAATTACGAACCAGCGCGAAACCGTCATCCTCTGGGATAAAAATACAGGCAAGCCGGTTTACAACGCAATTGTGTGGCAGTGCAGAAGAACGGCTAACATTGCTGATGAACTGATTGCTTCGGGCAACGGAGATATGATTCGCAGAAAAACCGGTCTTTTGCCAGATGCTTATTTTTCCGGCACAAAAATAAAATGGATTCTTGATAATGTTTCGGGTGTTCGCGAACGTGCTTATAAAGGCGAAATACTTGCGGGAACTGTAGATACCTGGCTCACCTGGCGACTCAGCGGAGGAAAGGCTCACGTTACTGATTATACAAATGCGTGCCGTACAATGCTGTTTAATATCCATACTCTGGAATGGGACAAGGATCTTTTAAAGCTTCTTGATATTCCGGAATCAATTCTACCGCAGGTAAAGGATTCTTCTTTTATTTATGCCAAGACTGATAAAAAGGTCTGCGGTTTTGAAGCTCCGATTGCTTCGCTTATTGGAGACCAGCAGGCGGCACTTTTTGGTCAGGCCTGCTTTGAACAGGGAGAAATGAAGTCCACTTATGGAACAGGCTGCTTCCTGCTTATGAACACTGGTTCCAAACCAATTGATTCAAGACACAAGCTTCTCACTACGATTGCGCTTGGGTTGGACGGAAAAATCCAGTATGCGCTTGAAGGAAGTGTGTTTATTGGTGGTGCGCTGATTAAGTGGTTGAGGGATGAACTTGGAATTATAAACTCGGCTCATGAGTGTGATATTCTGGCAGCCCAGGTGAAGGATTCAAACGGAGTGCTTCTTGTTCCGGCTTTTACAGGGCTTGGCGCACCATACTGGGATTCGTATGCACGCGGCACGATTGTGGGGTTAACACGCGGAGCGAATAAAAAGCATATTTGTCGGGCCGCGCTGGAAGCAATTGCTTTTCAGGTGAAGGATGAGATTGAGTGTATGAAGGATGATGCCGGTATTGAGATTGCTTCGCTTAAGGTTGACGGAGGTGCTTCTGTAAGTGATTTGATGATGCAGTTCCAGGCTGACATTCTTAACACTCCTGTTTATCGTCCTGAAAACACAGAAACAACTGTTACCGGGGCAGCATTCCTTGCAGGTCTTGCAGTTGGCTACTGGAGTTCAAAGAAAGAAATCAAAAAGGTCTGGCAGATAAATAAAATCTTTACTCCTGCAATGGAAGAAGCCGAACGTTCAAAGCTTTATGAACAATGGCAGAAGGCTGTAGAACGAAGCCGAAATTGGGAATAAAAAAAGTGCTATGGACTTTTTCAATCAGAAAAAATCCATAACACTTTATCTTTTTTAATACCTGAATCTTAGATATTTTAAGTATGTATTATAAGTTCATCGAGGCCAACTTCAAATAGTCTAGAAAGTACCAGCAGATTATCAATTGTTGGAATGCTCTTGCCTTTTTCCCAATGATAGATAGCCTGAGGGTATTCGAAGTTAAAGATACATTGAACATCATGAATTGTCATCCCTTTTGATATTCGACATTCTTTTATCTTGGCGCCGGTCCTCGTCAGATCGATTTCCGGCCTTATAAAAGTGTTGGTGTTCTCCATTGGCTTAATCTCCTAGATACAAAAACGCACTGGACTTTCATTCTTGAAGAATTCAGTCTTATGCCGCCCTGGCAATTTGCCGATCCAATCATAAATGAAGGATTTGGGCTCTTAATAATTCTTGCAATACCTGTTGATATCGCAACTATTTGCTTTAATACATTACCTAAATCTTGTGAAAGATTTCCAATACTAACGAACATTCTTTTTTCGTACTCCTTGCATTTAAGATAAATCGAGAAACTATGTTTCTCACTGCCAACGGCATTGCGTAGAATTTGTACCTTGATTAAATCAGGGGAACAAATTTCCATCCTCCAAAGACTACCACAAATAAATACACTTGTCATTAAACTTGAAGTTTAAAACATTGTTATTTTTTCAATAATCTTAAACAGTTCAGTACCGCAAGAATCGTAACACCAACATCTCCAAATACGGCAATCCACATGTTACTGATTCCCAAAGCACTCAAAATAAGGATTGCTCCTTTTATTCCAAGTGCGCCATAAAGGTTTTCATAAACTATACGTAAAGTGTTGCGGCTGATTTTTATTCCTTCAACAATCTTACTAGGCTTATCTTCCATTATGATAACGTCTGCTGCCTCAATCGCTGCATCACTTCCCATTGCTCCCATTGCAATTCCTGCATCTGCACGTGCAAGAACAGGAGCATCATTTATACCGTCACCAGTAAAGATGAGAGTGCCCCGTTTCTTTCCGTTTTTTCCTTTGAGGTCATTTAACAGCTCTTCAACCTTTGTAAGCTTATCTGCACTAAGCAGCTGACCAAATGCTTTTTTTAAGCCCAGCTTTTGAGCAACAGTATATGCAGCTCGCTCATTATCACCGGTAAGCATTACAACATTTTCAACACCAATCTTATTAAGCTCTTTTACAGTCTGTGCCGAATCATCTTTTATTTCATCACTGATAACAATATGGCCGCAGTATTTACCTTCGTTTGCAACATGGATTATTGTTCCATCCTGATGTTCAGGGCATTCATCGTATTTAATGTCAAACTGCTCCATAAGCTTTATGTTTCCTGCCAGAACTTCCTTTCCGTTGACTAAAGCCTTAATTCCCTTTCCTGCTATTTCTTCTACATTTTCAAGCTTTACTTCATCACAGCATTTGTCGTGATGAGCGGCTTTAAGCGAGGCGGAAATAGGATGTGTAGAAAACATTTCTGTATGAGTTGCAAGGGCAAGTAATTCTGTTTCTGTAATTGAAGAATCTGTTGCATGAATGTGAGATACAACAAAGTTTCCTTTTGTGAGGGTTCCTGTTTTATCGAACACAGCAGTTTTAGTATGAGCAAGAGCTTCGAGATAAACACTTCCTTTAATTAAGATTCCCTGTCGGGCAGCAGCTGTAATTCCTCCACAGAAAGAAAGTGGAATGGAAATTACAAGAGCACAAGGACAGCTTACTACAAGGAACATAAGGGCTCTGTATACCCAGGTACTCCAGGTTGCCTGCCAGGCCCAATTACCAGTTTTAATCCCGAGCACAATGCTTGGAATGAGTGCAAGCGCAATTGCAGAATAAACAACTATAGGAGTATATACACGTGCAAAACGAGTTACAAACTGTTCGGACTTTGTTTTGTTTTCGCTTGCATTTTCTACAAGCTCAAGGATTCTTGCAAGAGCTGAATCACCTGCATGACGGGTTGTACGGATTTCAAGCACTCCCTGCTTATTGATTGAACCGGAAAGAACTTCACTTCCAACTCCTACGTGACGTGGAATGCTTTCTCCTGTAAGTGCTGATGTATCTATAAAGCTTTCACCATCTACAACAACACCATCTATTGGGATACGGTCTCCCGGCTTTACAATTATAACTGATTCCGGTTCAACTTCATCTGGAGTAACATCGCGGGTTTCTGCTCCAATTTTGATTGTTGCGTGATCCGGGCGAAGCTTTGCAATTTCTTCGATTGAATCGCGGGATTTATCTACTGCATAATCTTCAAACTTTTCACCAACCTGATACAGAATCATAATGGCAACGGCTTCTTCATATTTTCCAAGAAGTATTGCACCTATTGAAGATACAGACATTAAAAAGGCTTCGTCCATTAGTCTTCCATGGAAAAGATTTGAAACAGCGCCAATTACAATATCTTTTCCCGTAATGATATAGGCCGCAAAGTAAAGTCCCATAAAAACTACTTTATGAACCAATTCTATTCTGGTAATTTGCGGGAGCCATTTTGCAACAGGCAGATGTTCAATTACAAGCCCAAGAACAAAAAGAACTGCGGCAAAAATCAATTGCTTTACTGTAAGCTCTTTTTCTTCGTCATCGTGTGAGTGTTCATGCGAGTGACTGTGAGAATGACCATGCTCGTGACCACAACAGCAGGAGCATTCCTCGTGTGAGTGTGAATGCTCGTGATGTTCATGGTGTTCATGATGATGTTCGTGATGCTCGTGATGTTCATGTTCATGATGATTATGTTCTAATTCTTCTTTTTCCATTTTTTTCTCCTATTTTAATTCAAGTATATGTTCAAATCCGCATTCAAGAATGCTCTTTACATGCTCGTCCGCAAGACTGTAATAAATGATTTTTCCCTGCCGTTTTGGCTTAACAAGATTAGCTTCTCTCAAAGTATGCAGCTGATGTGAAACTGCTGAAATTGACATTCCCAATATGGCCGAAATATCACAGACACAGAGTTCACTTTTATCAAGTGCATAAAGAATCTTTACCCTTGTTGTGTCGCCAAAGATTTTATAAAAATCTGATAAATCAAAAAGAGTTTCATCAGGAGGAAAAGTATTACGAACTGCGTTTACCGTTTCCTCGTGAATTACTCCATTCTCAAAGTTTTCCTCTTTTTTCATAACGCCTCATTGATTATAAAAAGATTATGCTATTTAAAATAACATTTGCATAGTTGCTCAATTGAACAACTATGCAAATAATAGCTTCATTTGAATAATTATGCAAGTGTTTTTTTTAATCAGTTGGTTTTATCAGCCTAACGCAACATCAAGAATCATCATGAGGGCAAAGCCGAGCATAAAGGTAATTGTGCCCCAATTGGAATGTTCGCCTTCTGCCATTTCCGGTACAAGCTCTTCTACAACAACATAAATCATGGCACCGGCAGCAAAGCTTAAAAAATAAGGAAGGATTGGTAGCAGACCAGCAACCGGTTCGACAATTCCGGAAAGTTCTGAATTGCAATTCCGAGTGCAAGAGAAAGTGCCCCTGCTTCGGTAATTTGTGCAGAACCTGAAGCCCAGCCTGCATATAAAATGCCAACTGCTGCAGGAACAAATGCAAGCTTTCCACGGTCTGCAGACATTTCCATAGAAGGAATAAGAAGACCTTTTGCGATTATGTAATTCATAAGGTTATTTTAGAATAATTTACAGTGCTTCTTCAACGGCCTTTCGAACGTCGTTCATATCAACGGTTGGTTCAAAGCGGGCGATTACTTTTCCTTCGCGGTCAATTAAAAACTTTGTAAAGTTCCATTTTATGTAGGCTTTGTCGCCAAAAGCTTTGTTGTTAAGGTTGGCAAACTTGTTGAACATGGCATTTTTGATTCCCTTGCCAAAGCCTTCAAATGGTTTTTCGGTTGCAATAAAGGTAAACAAAGGGTCTGCATTTTCGCCGTTTACATCAATCTTTGCAAACTGTGGAAAATCTGTACCAAACTTGAGCGTGCAGAAATTGTGGATTTCTTCTTCAGAGCCTGGTGCCTGATTTGCAAACTGGTTGCATGGGAAATCAAGGATTTCAAACCCCTTATCCTTTGTAAGAATCCAGACTAACTTCGTTTCTCTTTCGGTCTTTTACTGTAAAATCGTAAACTGTTTTCATTTGTTTCTCCATAAAAATATTCTTCTCTCTTTTTAAAAGATAATAAAAATAATATTGGGAAACAACTGAATAAAATGATATTACAAAAAATCATATTGTTAGTTTTATCTAACATTATGATTTATGACAGGATTAATGTTTATTATTTTTCTGATTTTGTAAGAATGTATTAACGTGAGTATATGCAGAACAGGAGTGCCCGCAGGAACCGCAGTTGCCGCCACAGGAGGGATGGCGACCTCTGCGTTTATCTTTTACCATAGAGGTAATTATGCCGGCCACAATGAGAATTAGTACTAGAGTGATGATAGTTGTTCCTAACATAAAAACCTCCTTTACAACTTATGCCTTACGTGGCTTTCGGAATAATGCCCAGCCGAATACACCGATTACAGCAATTGCAAGAATGAATCCTACGATATTACCGTTACCGCTGAACATGCTTCCAAGCTGGTATACTACAAAGGCTACTGCATAAGCAAGTCCACACTGCCAGCCGATTGCAGCCCAAGTCCATTTACGGCTGTTCATTTCGCGCTTGATAGCACCGATTGCCGCAAAACATGGAGCACACAACAGGTTGAAAATAAGGAATGACATACCAGCCGGATGAGTAAATGCTTCTGCAAGAGCAGCCCAGGTATCAGCACCACCGTAAAGAACACCCATTGTACCAACAATATTTTCTTTTGCAACAAGACCTGTAATGGAAGCAACAGCAGCCTGCCAGTTACCCCAACCTACAGGAGCAAAAATCCAGGCGATAAGTCCGCCAAGCTTAGCAAGAATACTTACATCCATCTGATCTTCTTCAAGCATTCCAAAGCCTTCTTCTGCCCAGCCAAAGTTAGAAAGGAACCAGATTACGATTGTAGAAAGAAGGATGATTGTACCGGCCTTCTTAATGAATGACCAGCCACGTTCCCACATAGAGCGCATTACATTTCCAAATGTTGGCCAGTGGTAAGCAGGAAGCTCCATTACAAACGGAGCAACTTCACCCATAAAAGGCTTTGTCTTTTTAAGGATAATTCCAGAACAGATGATTGCAGCAATACCAATAAAGTAAGCTGATGTTGCAACCCATGCAGAACCACCAAAAATAGCACCAGCTACAAGAGCAATGAACGGAACCTTAGCACCACAAGGAATAAAGGTTGTTGTCATGATTGTCATGCGGCGGTCGCGTTCATTTTCGATTGTACGGCAGGCCATAATTCCAGGAATACCACAACCAGTTCCAATAAGAACAGGAATAAATGATTTACCGGAAAGTCCAAAACGGCGGAAAATACGATCAAGAATAAATGCAATTCGTGCCATGTAACCGCAGGCTTCAAGGAATGCAAGGAAGATGAACAGAACAAGCATCTGTGGAACGAAACCGAGAACTGCACCAACACCGGCAACAATACCGTCAAGGATTAAACCACTAAGCCAGTCTGCACAGCCGATTGCTTCAAGTCCGCTTCCAATAAGGGCAGGAATACCAGGAACCCATACACCAAAGTCAGCAGGATCTGGCCCCTCTTCTCCATACTTGGCAGCCATTTCATTAGCTTCGGCTAACACTTCCGGAGTAATTTCCATTGGTTCAGAAGCTTCCATTGTTTCATCATCTACAACTATATAAGTTGATTCACCATTTTCGTATGCTTCAAGGATTGCGGCTGTATCGCCATACTCTTCGGCAGCCTCTTCGTAAGCACCGGTACCAATTCCAAACAGGTGATAACCGTCACCGAACAAACCGTCGTTTGCCCAGTCGGTAGCAGCAGCACCAACAGTTACCATAGAAACATAATAAACAAGCCACATTACAACTGCAAAAATCGGGAGTGCAAGCCAGCGGTTTGTAACAACCTTATCAATCTTGTCTGAAGTTGTGAGCTTTGTACGGTTTTTCTTTGTAACACACTTTTTGATAATAGATTCAATATATTTATATCTTTCTGCTGTAATAATTGATTCAGAATCATCATCGAGTTCTTTTTCACATGATTTAATATCTGCTTCAATGTGAGAAAGTTTGTCCTGACTTACACCAAGAGCAGCAATTACCTTTTCATCACGTTCAAAAAGTTTTACAGAATACCAGCGGTGCTGCTCTTCCGGCAAATCGTGAACAATTGCTTCTTCAATATGTGCCAGAGCATGTTCTACGCAGCCTTCAAAACGATGCTTGTAAAGCATTGGCTTACGTGCATTAGCTTTGTTTACTGCAATTTCTGCAGCTTCAAGACAACCAGTTCCCTTCAAAGCAGAAATCTCTACTACAGGGCAGCCAAGCTCCTGCTCCATTGCATCAATGTGAATCTTGTCACCGTTTTTCTTTACAACATCCATCATGTTAACGGCAACTACCATAGGAATGCCAAGCTCTGCAAGCTGAGTTGTAAGATAAAGGTTTCGCTCAAGGTTTGTACCGTCTACAATGTTTAAGATTGCATCAGGACGCTGCTGAACAAGATAATCTCTTGATACTACCTCTTCCAGTGTATATGGAGAAAGTGAATAAATACCAGGTAAGTCCATAATAACAACTTCGCCATTGTGACCTTTAAGCTTACCTTCCTTTTTTTCTACAGTAACTCCAGGCCAGTTTCCTACAAATTGATTTGAACCGGTAAGGGCGTTAAAAAGTGTTGTTTTACCCGCATTAGGGTTTCCTGCAAGTGCAATTTTAATCATTTATTTTACCTCCACCATCTCGGCATCTGCTTTTCTTACAGAAAGTTCATAACCGCGAACTGTAATTTCTACCGGGTCGCCGAGCGGTGCAACTTTACGTACATAGATTTCGACACCTTTTGTAATTCCCATGTCCATAATGCGGCGTTTTACCGCACCTTCGCCATTCAGTTTTACAACTGTAACTGTCTGACCTGTCTTTGTTTCTCTCAAAGTCATTTTATCTGCTCCTATAATTAGGCAAGACTAACATCTTGCTTAAAAAAAATTACACAATGATTTTCTGCGCCATTTCCTGGCTTATAGCTACACGGCTGTCTTTAATCTGAACAATTACGTTTCCACAGATTTTAGAAATTAATGAAACCTGAGCCCCGGCAACAAAGCCAAGGTTCTCCAAAAAGCGGCGTACTTCTTCTTTTCCGTTTATTTTCTTTATTAGAAATGATTCTCCGTCAGATACCATACTTAAAGGCATATTTTATGCTCCTATATGATTAGACAAAGCTAACATTTAGACATCATAACTGTTAGTTTTTGCTAACTTTATAAATATTATAGTTAGCACTTACTAACATGTCAATATATTTATCAAATTATCTGTTTTTTGCATCAAAAAAAAATCATAAAAAACTGTTTATTAAACGTTAATTTTAGTTTATATTATTCATTGTAACTTAATTTGTTTATCAATATTATAGAAGAAAGATGATGATAAAAAATGCCATTACTTGCCATTCAAAAAGTTTTTCTCTAAAACTCCTTTCAATGCTTGGAATTTCTGCATTCGGGCTGATTTTATCATCCTGTTCTTTAAAATACGACGAAACAGTAAGCGCAGAGGAAAAAAATCCTGAGTTTGTTTTTTATGATACAAAGCTTACACGCTACGAAAATAACAGCAAAAAGGCAGAAATTAACACAGGTTACCTTGAACAGTACAAAAACTCCGATGCCACATACGCCAAAGACGTAAAGTTTACAACTCTTGATAAAGAAGGCAAACTGGAAACAGAAGGAAACTGTGGACTTATGTATTTTGATTCAAAAAATGAGCTTTACGAGCTTTACGATGGAATAAAATTGTTCAATGTAAAGCAAAATACACGTTTTTCTGCCGATATTCTGCGCTGGAATGGTAAAACAGAACAGCTTACGAGTGGCAGAACCGATATGGTTCGCATAGAAAAGGATGATACGGTTATTATTGGCAGCGGATTTTCTGCAAGCGGTATAAGCGGACGTTATAATTTTACAGGTATGGTAAACGGTAATATAGTGACAAAATCTGAGAAAGAAAAGGCGGAACAGTAATGAAGAAAATCTTTATCACAACTATCATATTTTTATGCATTTTTACCGCCTCTTTTGCCGAAACCATCACATTTTCTGCTGATAGCATGACAGGCCAGACAGGTGATTCTTCTAATACCGCAACTGTGCTTGATGGCCACGCTTATGTAAAAACTTCATCAATGGAAATCTCTGCTGAACGGATTGAACTTTCGGGCGACGATTATACCAATATTACAGCAGAAGGCTATGTTATTGGTAAAAATCTTGACTCAAAAATGGAGTTCGAATGCGAAACAATGGAATATAACCGCGAAACAAAGGTTGCTTCCCTTAAAGGTAATGTAAAACTTAAAGATCCGGAAAATAAAGTAGATGCCACTGCTCAGATTATCGATTATAATCAGGATACGGAAATTGCCGTTCTGCAGATTCAGGTTAATCTGACTCAAAAAAACAATATCTGTAAAGGTGCTTATGCCGTTTACCAGAAAAAGGCACAGATGCTCGATATTTCTGGAAATGCAGAAGTTAAGCAGGATAAAGATATTTTCCGCGCCCAGCAGATTACTCTGAATCTTGACACTCAGAATATCACGCTTGCCGGAAACGTAAAGGGAACGGTAAACGATAGCGGCAAAAAATCAGAAGAGAAAAAGGATTCGGAGCAGACTCAGACAGAAAACCAACAGACTGAAAGTCAGCAGCCGGAACAGAATCAAACTCAGACAGAAACACAGCCGCAGACAGAATCTCAGGCTCAACCGCAGACAGATACAAAAACTCAGTCACAGAACGAAGAGACAAAGAAGGAATAATTAAATGGAAGATAATGAAACTGTAGAACAGATTGATGAAAATATTAAAGTAGAAACTGACGATTCACCTATTCTGCGCGTTTCCAGCCTTTATAAATCCTTTGGAAGAAAGGAAGTTGTTCGCGGCGTAGATTTTTCCATGAAAACTGGCGAAGTTCTGGGACTGCTGGGACCAAACGGGGCTGGAAAAACAACAACTTTCTATATGGTTGTAGGCTTTTACAAACCGACTGCCGGCGATGTTTTTTTGAATGATAAATGCATTACACGTCTTCCAATGTACAAGCGTGCAAGACTTGGAATCTCATACTTACCGCAGGAGCCTTCGGTTTTCAGGAAGTTTACGGTAGAAGAAAATATCTGGTCTGTTCTGGAAACACGCCACGACCTTTCGCGAAAAGAAAAAAAGCAGCGTCTTGAAGATTTAATTGAAGAGTTTTCGATTGGACGAATCCGTAAGCAGAAGGCCTACACTCTTTCTGGTGGTGAACGCCGCCGTACAGAAATTGCCCGCTCCCTTGCCATTGAACCAAAGTTTTTGCTGCTCGATGAACCCTTTGCCGGAATCGACCCGATTGCC
>JAEEGH010018073.1_pt1 | contig 14942 bp, 16 predicted proteins | sample 9134181 | NCBI WGS metagenome assembly JAEEGH01 (sample SAMN16246544, study PRJNA631951) | gut metagenome | biome: gut microbiome; feature: rumen; material: DP-attached | host: Bos | place: Iran: Karaj | collected 2018-10 | reverse complement strand
AGGAGTATTCCTACTACTGTGAGTATGGCAATAGCGGCCACATAATAGGGTCCAATGCCGAAAAATGGAAGATGTTCTTTCTGTTTCATGACAGGGCAAAGGTACATGAAAGCCCTTGCAACCCGGTTGCGATTATCAGGAAAGTCCCTCCGTTTGCTTTTTCAGCGACCGTTCAGCAAGGCACATCGCAAGGATGGCTACAGGAACGGTAAGGACCAGTACGACAATGAGTACGGGGATGTTATTGATAACCGGAATCATCAGCTGATCGTATCCGGCGGGCATTTCCTCAACGGCGGCGGCCAGTGAGCCTTCCGTGTCGAACCACCAGTGGGCAGTGTAGGCAAAGAAAGAAAAAGCAAAGGGGATAAAACTCCAGCGTACACCCTTCTGCGTATTATACTTGCGGAAGTACCGGATGATTTCAGCCAGTGCCGTCAGGACTATTGTGCCGATGATATACGAGGTATCAGCCTCACCGGCGATCAAGAACAGGACGAAGACGAACCCGTTCAAGAGAGTCGCTGCCCCAAAGCTTCGGACCGCCGCACAGGTCATTAGATAGATGAAAGCCGTCAGCAGGGGCAGGATCGCCCCGGCATATGCGTAGCATGCGGGATGTATGATACCGCTTGAGGCACCTAGGATGAATGTGAGAAGGTAGGCGATGGCCAGAAGGAGAATCTTAAATGCAGGTTTCATATTCAATGGTTATTATATGCTCCAGGTACGCTTCCAGACTTTGACAGTCTTGAGTCACACGACTGCAAAGTTACAGAGCTTGCATTAAGCGTGAAATCCCCATTTATTGCGATTTGTAGACTCGGAATACAATCCCGAACGTACAGTTGAGTTTGTAAATACCCGTTTTCTTGCCTAAATTTGAATTCCAATTAAAAGGCATAATTGTATGGATGTCTTTGAGATGAAGTTTTCGAAAGTCTTTCCTGGCGAAAGGAAAGCCCTGCCCGGTGCTATCAAGCGAAAATGAGTAACTTTGTGCGCCATGGAATACCTTTCAAAACAACGATACGACGAGATCGCGGCTGAACTGCACAACCTTATCGAGGTGGTTTACCCCAAGGTGGTAGATGACCTCGCTGAGGCAAGCGCTCAAGGGGACCGAAGCGATAATGCGGGATACCGCGAAGCCAGGAGGAAGCAGGCGAAGACCATCAGCCGTATCCGTTTCCTTCAGAAGGTCCTGGAGCATGCCCGCGTGATCGACCCCGACAATCTCCCCAAAGACAGGGTTAGCCTTCTGAGCCGTGTCGAATTCACGAACCTCACGACAAATACCCGGATGAAACTCGAGATAGTCAGCCCCCACGAGATGGATCTCGAGGCTGGCAAGATTTCGCTCAAATCCCCTATCGGGGCCGCCCTGATGGGCAAGAAGGTCGGCGAGATCGTCGAGGCCCAGGTCCCCGCCGGAACTCTGCGCCTGAGAATCGAAAGCATCACGCTTGACTGAGTGTGCATTTAATGACTTAATTTTGATAGTAATAACGAATAATAACCGATCAAATATGAGAAAAAGATCATTCTTGGGAGTATCCCTCGCGTCCGCGGCTTTGTTGTTAATCTTCGCCGCATGATCGTCTTCAGTTGTATCCGTCCCCTCTCCCGACAAGAACCTTGTCATCAACCTCACCGAAGACACCGACACGGATCCCAACCATCTTGAGAAGAAAGTGCTTCAGGTAAAAAAGACCGACACCATCGAAGTCCATCTTGGAACTTCCGGTGGTGCCGCTGCCATTATAAAACCGTAGAGTCGGATCTTACGATCTTTTAATCATCGATATTGATGAGCTTGCCGTTTTTATCGAACTTCAGTTCCAAATCGTTCCCAAGCTCAATCTCTATTCCGTAGGGTTCCTTGTCAATTTTGACGATAACCTGACCGGGGAAACTGGTCTCAACATATTCCGCGATATTGGCAGGAACAAGTTCGGAAGGCACAGCCGCCCTCTTGCATTCAACTTTATCCCATTCTCCCTTGGAATTGAAGTCAATTTCGGTACCATCCTGGAGAGTGACCTCATAGGTGGTTTTCATTAGTTCACGGTCTTTTTTCGCGAATGAGACCGCCACATCCGGGAAGTATTCACTGATAAAGGTTTGAGCCACTGTAGGCAGCTCCTTAACAGTGATGATTTTGTCCTGACAGGAAACGAGCGGTGCGGCAATAAACAGGACCGCGAAGGCCACGACGATGTTCAATAATGATTTCATAATGCTATATTATTAGTTTGTATTTCCTTATTCACTTTATTAGATAACGTGGAACTGATTGTTTATAAGCACGATACTCATCGCCAAAATCCATCTCCAAGCGCTTTTCCTCAGATCTCACCTGCAAGGATAGCATAATCACCTCAATAGCCAAAACCGCAAGTGGCCACCAGTTCTGAAGCCATAGCAGCACGCCAAGGTCGTAGATATAAATACCGACCAGCATCGGGTTGCGGGTGAACTTATACGGGCCATCCGTCATAAGATGCTTGGTGCGAGGCGCTAATTCGTGATTATAGGCATCAAAGGGATTGCCATCCCCTACCTTCTTCATGTGGACAATGGACCATATGCTCAGCACCAAACCTGTGACCATAAGTACAGCAGCTAATAAAGCCCACGGCAGTGCTGGTGCCCAAGGAAAGAGCCGCCCCGAAACCAACCACATCAATGCGGGAATCCCAGCAACGAATACCAGGAAACCAAGAATATATCCGACAATATTTCTCATTGGTAGCGAAGCTCTTTTGTTTCTGTATCCCGTGAATAATGACGGAAGAAATCCCAGATAAGACGGGCGGCGGGTTTGAAATTCCAATGCCCGTAATTATTGATGACCATAAGGCGGATCATTGGCTTTTCCCCTTTGTAAAGCTGACCGAACTCAATGGTAATGTCCTCGCTCTTGCCTGTGTGAATCTGCTTCCTGTCGCGAAGTGCGATGCCGAAGGTCGGATCCACGTTGAAATCCAGGTCTCCGGTCACGGGCATTCCATTGATCGTCTCATAGATACGCCAGACATTCAGATAAGGATTGCCTTTCCAGTTGTTCTTATTCAAGAAACGGATCGTGTCATCGTGAGTGCCAACGACTGAACAATAAGCGACTTCCACGTGTCCCCTCTTCTGAATTGCCTCATTCATCAGCGGCTCGCTGCCATAGGCATAGTAACCAAGCCCATTACCGGAGAAAATGCCTCCAGAATGGCCGGCGACCGCCGCGAAGAGATGGGATTTACGGACTCCAAGCATATTGCTCGTCATAGCTCCGGCCGACAGTCCTTCCGCATAAATCCTCGATCCATCAATCTGGGGATACTTCTGCCGCAGAACACTTATCACCGCCTCGATACCGTCTAGACCCATTGGAACGTAGCCGTTACTCCCCTGCCATTCCATTTCAACAACCATAAAACCTTCTTCCGCCGCCAGCTCAGGGAAGCCTGACGTCTCACTCTGCGTGCGCGGGTCATTGCCATGGCCATGGAGAAGCACGACTAGAGGAACCGTACCTGGAGCGGCATCCTGCGCCTGCTTGGGAATATACTCATACCAGAGATACTTGTCAGGATTCTCCGGTCTGGAAGGAGCATTCATATCCACCAGAGGATATTCGACCACATTCCGCTGAATTCCAAGTTTATCGAATACAGGAATTGAAACCAGCTCATAGTTTTTCACACCCTCAGGATTATCGATCCCACGGCTCATATAAAATGTGTGGAAGAGATTGTTATACCGATAGTTGGCACTCAGGATCTGGTCCCAAGCCTCCGCGAATAGCGTCTCCAACGTGGCCTTTTTGTCAGTGTTCACGACCACTTTTTGCAGGGGATCGTCATGTGCCGTCGCACTCGCGGACTGATAAGGTTTAGCTACCTTTGCCGCGTTCTTCCCACCAATGAATGCAGGCACTGGAAGCTTGCAGACTTTTCCTGGCTCACCGTCGATAGAAACGATCCCGGCAACGACGCCTGTCAGGTCAGTAGCGGACAGTTGCCGATTCACGAAGGTCGCTCCTGAGCCAATCCCAATGACCTTGAGGTTTGTCGGGGATCCTCCCCTTCCTACCAACCGCATAAAGGAATCCAAATCTTGGTCTTGCCATTTGTCCGAAGAAGGATTGACGACCATAATCCGTCCGCCATATTCCTTCACAATCCCGATAAGATTCAGTTTCTCAATTAGTTCCAGCGCTTGTTCATTGTCTAGCCTGCCGTCAGGGAAGATATAGAATGCCGGTCCGAACCCTGCGCGGGAATGAATGTCACGTTCCGGCCGCATATTGTAATTTAGGACGGACGTGCCCTCTATAGCCGAAAACTCATTGACAGGGCCTTGAGGACGCATCCCGGGCTGGGCGGCGACTACTAATCCGAAAAGGGAGAATACCACTGACGCCAATAATCTATTCGTCCTAACCATATGACATTGTTCTTTGTTTACAAAAAAAACACAAATAAAGCCTCCGCATCCGATTAATCCGGCTGCTGGCCATCATGGGCCTTCCACATACATTCTGTGATCTTCATGTCCGAAAATACAGCCGTGAAGGAAGATTCCTCCGGTGAACAAGCGTATATTCCGAAACTGATCTTGTCAGCTCCGCCATACATGTGGCAGATGCGCATCTGGCTGAAATCAATCCCGTTAGTGGAGCATTCAATGCAATAGTCATCTTCGCGGCGAGAGAAGCGGTACCACATGGTTTTCACATCGGCAGGTATGGCGGTGGTAGCCCAATCTGAGTATCCGTTATTGGTGGCCACACTACCCAAATGCTGGAACTCCTCATTCTCATATTCAACAGAGCCCTTGAGCCAATTATCGCTATCCAAGTACATCACGACACCGCACTGGTCGAAGCGTTGATGGCTCTGAGTGAAATCAGTCTTTACGACAAAACTGAAAAACCGTTCTTTGGTCTGGATCTGGAATACCGGAGCGTTGTCATTGCGAAAATGATAATATGTACGCTGCCAAAGGTCTGTGTGCGGAGCTGTCGTGACTTTGAGCGTATCACCGTTGACAGTGTATCCAAGAGGTTCCCGGGTCCATTGGAACGCGGAAAGATCAATATGACCGCCATTTGCCAACGCGGCCACAACGCCATCGGTGAAATCCTCGTTGGAAGACTCTTTAACCTTATTGCCGCAAGATAGAGCGAGCAAGCAGAAGTTAATGATAATGAATACTTTGAATAACCTCATATTATACAATATTAAGGATCCGATTGGCGACTTCATCCGGATGGTCAACCAGGAACTGTCCGTGGTTCATTTTAGGGAAAACCTCAATGCGCGCATCGGGACATAGAGTCAACAGATGCATGGCTTGAGGTTGCGCCACGAAGGCCTCCTTGGTTCCGTACCAATAATGGATATCGGCACCGTTAATGGATTCCAATTTGTGGGTATAGACGTCCTTGTAGCCATCACGAACGGCCTTTCCTCTGCCGGACGGCCACACTTTCTTACACTCATCAAGCAACACATCAAAATAATGGGAATGGAATACCCACTTCCAGAAGCCAGTCCAGTGGTAGCATGTCCAGACATTCAGGCTCTGATAGTATCGTAGCGGATCGACACTCCATTTCGGAAGAGGCAACAACGGTGCGGCATCCATTATGGCGTGATCTATCACAATCTCATTCCGTTCCAGAATACGCGACAGAATCTTCCCGCCAAGAGACAGACCGTAAGCGACGTCCAGATGACCGTTCATGCTCTCTTGGACGTATTGAATTATCTGCCCAGCCTGGTCATCAACCGAAGTAAAGGCCGATTCCTTACCAAGCAGGAATCCATCTATCCCAACGGCAATAATATGGAACCTATCCTTTAATCGTTCAATAAGTGGAAGGAATATCTCATAGGACACCCCCAGCCCAGGAGTTAGAAGCAGGCTGGGGTTGATTATATCTCCGTATGTCCTAAACGTCATTGCCTATTACTTTTTAGTTATAGACAAAAATACGTTTTTCCTAGCTCGAAAGCAATACCGAATACTTAAGCGACAGATTTTAGTTTCGAGCGCAAGTGACACACGGGGGTGTAGATTTTGGAAGGCGCCACCCTTTCAGCCTCTGCAAGGTCAGCTGAAGTGAGACCGTTTATAAGGCCGTCAAGAAGGCGTTTTTCACGGTCACGTGAAACGCTCCCCCTCAAGGCACGTTCCGTGTCCTTGGCAATGAGCCAAGCGTCAGTCTCGTCGCTTGACACGGGAGTCATTCCCACAGCATATCCGTCATCGTTTACTCGGTCCTCGAGAGCGACCGACGTAAAAATGCTCCTGTACCTTTTCTCTTTAGCGACAGCGTCTAAAGTCGCGTTCTTGGCGATCCTGTAAATCCAATTAAAGGCAGTGCCAAGCTTTTCGTCATACTTATGACGATTTTCAAACACCTTTGCTGCAACATCTATGACTAACTGCTCAAAGTCGTCATACCTGAAGAATCCACTGAATGCTTTTGTGACATAGCTCTTGACGGCCTTATTGGCGAGGTCAAGGATTTCCGAATCAGAAAGTTTTAACATAGAAAATACAAATAATTAAACTTGCTCAGAGCAGATTAAGTTTCAAAAATATGCGTAGTCGTCCCCAGCAGGGCCTAAAAAGCCCTGCTCAAGTTTATCCGTTAATGGACTCGCTGAGGAGAAGTGAGAGACAGACTTAACGTCCGGTACCAAGACGCCAGCTGAGGAAGGAAGAATGAAGTTTTACTTAGCTATAACCTGTAGTATTCATGTGCGAATACAAAGGTAAGCAAAATAAATGAGATTTCCAAATTTATTTTGCCCTTAACCAATTGGATGACAACTACTTATATATATTGAATTAATATATAAAAAATATTTAAAAATCCAAATTTTTCTATACTTATTCCTTGCGCCAACGCTTCAATTGCGGGAAGTACATCTTCATCTGTGCGATATACTCCTCCTTAGTAATGGGCTGAGGAAGACCCTTGTTCACCTCATCCACGAACTGGGCGCAGAACTCGATCATTTCATCCATCGTGCAGTCCTGAGAGAACTTCCCGTCCTTATAGCAGTAAATGCAATAATCCTCGTTCTTGCTTCCATCGGCATTAGTGCCTTTCATTTCCTTGGTGAGCGGCATACCGCAGCTCTGGCAAAACTTCATTTCCATATTCTTCTATAGTTTTAATCGTAATACTCTTATGGGATGATTGCTCCCTTGATACTGTGTTTCATCGATGACTGTTTCTCCGGTTGGTACAAACCCGCACTTCTCCATCACACGTCCGCTTGCGGGGTTGTCGATGAAGTGACCAGAGATAAGGGATTTGATGTCAGTTGTGCGGCGAATATGCTCAAGCATCAGTTGCAATGCTTCTGTGCAAATACCTCTGTTCCAATATGGTTTGGCGACCCAATAACCAATGAGCGGTTCTCCATCACGAGCCGGAAGCTCGCAATCGCAAGAAGAGCCATAGCCCATCGCTCCGATTGCCTCGCCCGTCTCTTTGAGTTCTATAGCCCAGGTCGTGTCGTTATGGAAAACCGTCCTAATAACTTCTTGACTCTCTTTCTCGCTTTTGTGTGGCGGCCAGCCAGCGCGAGGTCCTACTTCCGGGTCAGAAGCGTATTTAAATAGCGTGGGGGCATCTGACTCACGCCAAGGGCGAAGAACAATCCTATCTGATTCCAGGATTACGCCATCATATCCTAACTGACCAGGCAGACGGAGTTTTTCCTTTTTCGGGAAAGTGGCTTCATAAGCCTCAAAAGCTTCAGGGTTCTCATCAGCCACAAAATAGCCTTGGGGCGGGCAATATGTGGCTTCTTCTATTCCCTGGGCAATGAGCCAGCCAGGAATAAGTTCCTGGGCCAGGAAGAACGGGACTTCATCCTCCTTTGGGAAATCATGATAATGGATATTGAATCCGCTGGCCAAGTCAAAGCCCGCATGCTTGTAGAAGTCAATATTACCTTCCATACATAGGAAGCCAACCCCCATTGAGCGAGCCTTCTCAAGCGCGTATTGAAGCAACCGCAACCCGTATCCTTTCCGTTTATAGTCAGGGTGAATACTAATGGGACCGAAGGTCCAGGAAGGTTTGCGGGTACCATCCGGCAACACCAATTCCGACTTGGAGAACATGATATGACCGATAAGACGGCCATCTTCTTCCATCACGAAATCCAACTCCGGGATAAAATCCGGGTTGCCGCGATATTGGTTCAAAACATAATGCTCCGTGCAGCCCGGACGATACACATTCCAGAACGCCTCCCTGGTAAGGTCTTCAACCTCACGGTAATCTGACGGTTTTTCCAGTCTAATGTTCATAGTAACTACGATTCACTAAATACAAATATACGAATCTCGCATATATGATGAAAGAATTATTCACTTTGGACGTATAGATAGATTAAAGATTATGAATATGAAAAACGAATTCGAGAGATTCGCCTCGCTTGACCGGGGCATCAGCCCGATGACTCTCGGGCGCTACAATGCGGCTGTTGACAGTTATATCAATCCTACCATTATCGAGGAGAGAAAGATGAATGTGGCATCCATGGACGTCTTCAGCCGCCTGCTGATGGATCGCATCATCTTCCTTGGCGTCCCTATCGATGATGATGTCGCCAACATCGTACAGGCCCAGCTTCTCTTCCTGGCGTCCCTAGACAGCAAGGCCGACATATCCCTCTACCTAAACACTCCTGGCGGTCAAGTGAGTTCCGGCCTGGCAATCTATGATACTATGCAACTGATTGCTCCTCCTGTCGGGACCATATGCACAGGCATGGCTGCCTCAATGGGTGCTGTGCTTCTCTGCGCAGGCGAGAAAGGTATGCGCTCCGCTCTCCCCCATTCTCGCATCTTGATTCATCAGCCACTCGGAGGTGCCAAGGGCCAAGCATCTGACATCCTCATTGCCGCCAAGCAGATTGAGAAGACGCGCACCGAGCTTTGCGAGATTATCTCCGAGCGCTCCGGACAACCTTTCGAAAAGGTCCTCGCCGATGCTGACCGTGACTACTGGATGAGTTCGAAAGAGGCGCTGGAATATGGTATGATTGATAATATATTGACCAAGAACCATAATGGATAATCACGATAAAATGCCAGAGACACAATCAATCTCCCGCTACAAGCCTTCGAAGGTCAAAGCTTATCTCGACACTCGAGTTATCGGCCAGGAGGAAGCGAAAAAGACTCTATCCGTAGCCGTCTACAACCACATTAAGAGGTCTATACGCCGTGCCCAGGACAAAGACACATCAATCAGGAAGTCTAACGTCATTCTTTTAGGCGGTACGGGTTGTGGCAAGACTTTCCTCGCCCAGTGTATCGCCGATTACATGAATATCCCTTGCTATATTCAGGACTGTACCAAAATTACCGCAAGCGGTTATGTAGGCTCAGATGTCGAAGACTGCATTGGTGGACTGCTAAGGATGTGCAAGTATGACTTGGATAAAGCGCGGCATGGGATTGTCGTTTTGGACGAGATCGACAAAAACGCAAGCAGGGAGGCAGGGATGTCGATAACAAGAGACGTCAGCGGTGAATGCGTCCAGCAATCCTTATTGAAAATCGTTGAGGGTGATATAGTTGGGGTACCTCCAGCCGGTGGACGCAAACATCCGGAGCAACCGCTCATATACGTTGATACGTCTGATATCCTCTTCATTGCGACAGGCGCTTTTACTGGGCTAGATACGATTGTCTCAAAACGACTTGGCGCCGGAGGGAGAATCGGCTTCGGCTGTTTTAATGAGAAACTCGAGGGACAGAATCCACTGAATTCAGTAACTCCGCAAGATCTTCGCGAATTCGGAATGATTCCCGAGTTCGTCGGTCGATTCCCTATTATCTCTTACGTGGAGACTCTCGGTCCAGATGAGTTGGTGCGTATTTTGAGGGAGCCCAAAGGAGCCTTGGTAAATGAATACAAGGAGCTGCTTGAAATGGACGGTATAGATCTCTCCTTTTCGGACGATGCATTGAATATCATAGCTGAAAACGCTCTCAAACTTGGGACAGGTGCCCGCGGTCTACGATCGGTGATGGAGTCATTTATGCGAGATGTGATGTTTGACGCACCCGATTTAGGTGGCAAAAAGAACAAAAGTATAGAAATCACAAAAGAAATGGTGGAGAAATCCACCATTGATTCCATGAAGTCCAGCCAATATAAAAAAGTATGATTACAGAGATGGTCCCTATATTTGAAGCGGGCCTCGTTTCTTAAGTTCCGCCATGAACGGAACCCAGATGGGTTTACGCTTATCGATACGGCCAGGGTTCTTAGGACTCTCAGGATCCACACCAGTAGTAGAACAGAGAACGTGAAAAAACTCCGTACCGCGAATCAGAAGATCAAACGAGGCCTCCGGGGCATCATGTGCGGTCTCGATGATAACGAGTTTGGTAGTCGCAGGAAGGAAGGCCCGGGTTCGAGCTACGATGTCTCTCTCTCGGGGAGTGACGATTAGGATGACGGCCGAATCCTCCAAGTGGTTGGATGTGAATATGAAACGTCCATGACAATAATTCCTGTAATCATATACCCCCGCTTGAGATAAGCCACATTCGACCAGTTTGCCTTCCAAGTTGTTCGCCACCGGACGCCCCCAACTACCCTGCAGGATGATATAGCTCTTGGCCGACTTAAAGACATCCGGAGAAAGAGAGGTACTGTCATTGAGGCATAAGGTGAAGGGCTCTTCAGGTATTGTCTTGTACTTCTCCAAGTTCACATCTGGCTGAAAGATCTTGGTGAAAATGGAGAAGTAGGATAATGATGTTCCAGTGGACACAAAGCCATCATGGACACTCTTCATCGGAATAACGAAGGACTTGTCGGAACCAGCCTTCAAGAACAGTTTCCTGGCCTCGTTCCTATCTGAATCCGAGAAATTGATCGCTGCTGTCTTTTCGGGATTGACATCAAGGGCGCGACGGGTCGCGAAGACGATGTCGTTGTTGTGACCGCCCTTGCTGACGAGCAGGATTTTGGCCGTTTTCAAAGCCGCGTCGCTCAGAGAATTAAGAGTGTAAGGGGAAACACTGGTGGCGACTCCCCCACGTGCGCCATATAGGAGGGCCGCAAACTCACCCGACGTCTCCGCACCACCGGAACCGGTCGCTATGAGGGGTTCACTTGGGTCAGAGAAAAGGAATTCTCTGATAGGATCGAGATCAGCCGATAGAGTCTGGTCGACAACCGCCTGAAGGGTCTGCTTGATGTCTGTCATTATGCTTCGTGTTTATATATACCGAATCGAAAACGATTATTTCAGCGAAGGTCAGAAAAAGACATCGCATCTGCCGGAAGCTTATACTCAAGTGTGCCATTATCACGTAGTTCCATCAACAGTCGTCCCATGATATTCGGCCCAGTCCAGGTTTTGCCATCCTCGCTCAACTTGGCGCTATATGCTCCTGCAGGGCGTCGAGGATTGGCCTGCTGCTCTACAATGAACAGGCCTTTCGAACGCTCCAGTTCCTTCTTAAAGGACTCACTTTGGGTGTATTTCCGCATAAGGCAGAACTTCATCGCATCGATGAAGATCCTACCCCAGTCATCCCTTACCACACCAACTTTTTCTTGATGCTTGGCTTTCATCTTGATGGGCTGGCCCTTTTGGGCATAGATAATCTTCCGGGATTCCAAGTCCGTGAACTTCATCACTTGGAAGAGTTTCTCGGTGCAGTCGAAGGGGACTCCGTCCACGACGATGGGTGTCGGCGCGAAGTTACCCAGAACACCCCACTCCTCCGCCACTTTGCAGAAAGCGGCTGTCTTGTCGGCCGGATACTCCTGGATGCCGTACCACTCCGGATAAAACTCTTTGATGAATCCTTCAAGTCTCATTTCAGAACTCTTTGATTATCTGCTGGGAACCTTCAATTAGCCGGTGTCCTTTCGGGTCAAGCTCCACCTTTTCTATACGAACAATACGCACATTTCTATCATCCAAGACAGCCATATTTTTCTCCGCCTCCGGTTTTTGCCAATTATATGGCCATTCGATAAGGTCCACGCCAAGGGTGGATAAGAATTCGGATGCGGCCTTCTCCCCTGCAACAGTTGCCTTTTCAAGCATTTTCTTAATGGGCATGTCCTCACCTGAGAGCTTGTTAGCCAGGTATTTCCGGAATGGAATGCCTTCTATCTTAGCCTCATCTGGAATTATTTCCCCTAACTTAGCCTCAACTCGATTCACGATGGATTCTGTAACAGGAATACCCTTTAACAACGAAAGACAGTTATCCGGAGTGCGATCTGGAATCTCGACAGTATATACATAGAAATCCTTGTTTTCAGGACGATGTTTGTTAAAGGCATAATGAGCTGCTGTCGTATATTTCTCTGTGACGTAAACACCCCATCCGAATTTAACCTTCCCATCACCCTCCAAGGCATGGTCCATACTGAACCGGTCGAAAGGCTCAGCCGATGATCCGTGGTAAAAACGCATATCGATATTGTTTTGGTTTATACAAAGGTAAAATATCGTGAAAAAAGTTGCAAGAATCTGGGATGACAGCAGTATATGTCTATGCGGCAAGAATTGAAAAACCGACTTACAAATATGAAAATCAGAAGAGAACCCCCTATTCTAGAAGAAAAGAGCTACATTTCCGAGGACAAAACTGTCCAGACCCAGGCCGCATGCCTGAATCGCATCTACCGAAAGGTCAACATTACAGGACTTTCCACTGATACCATCCAAGAACTGGGTGAAGACATTGACTTTGTGTCCAAGCTCTATAACATCGACACCCCAGGTACCGTACTACTTGCGGCTATCCTGGAGAAGTCGTCCACCAATAACTTGATGGACGACGAGGACCTGGCCGTGTACCTTGGTTGCACGAATATCGAGTTCATTCGCTATCATGAGATGCTTCGTGACATGGACAAAGCTGGCATCATTCAGATTTGCGGTGGCCGCGGCGGCCGACGCTGCTTCCGGGTGACCCCGGAAACCATGAAGGCAGTTGAGTCCAACGGGGCTTTCAATCCAGTGAAGATGACTGGATTGACGACAGAGGAGTTGTTTTCCCGCTTCCGTAAATACTTCGATTCTTACCGTAAGGATGCCATTGATTGTGACCTGCTTCTGGAAGAACTGGATTGGCTGGTAAACAACAATGAAAAGCTTTCGTTCTGCAAGAAAGTACTGGATTCTGCCCTCTATACCGAGTGTTCGAATACGGAACGTCGTATGTTCTATTATATCTGCCATCGATATGTGTCACATGGGAACAAGTCGGTGGATATCGATACACTTACCAACTTCACCGAGTTTTTTGAGGATGATGAGTGCATCAAGCGACGTATCTCCGGTGAACGCTTGCCTATGCAACAGAGAGGTCTAGTCAATTTCGCGATAGAAGATGGTTTCGTGGATACCAGTTCACTCTCTCTCTCCGACAAGGTGAAAGCCGAGTACTTCAATGAGGTCGTCCTAACTCCTGAAGATGCGATCAGGCATCGTGATATCATCAGCTCGAATTCTATTCAGGCTAAGGAACTATTCTTCAATGATGCGGAGAATGCCCAGGTTGCCAGGCTGGAGAATTTGTTGGACGTTGAGAACTTCAAGGAGGTACAGAAACGTCTGCTCTCCACTGGAATGCGAAAAGGTTTCAATGCCATTTTCTATGGCACTCCCGGAACAGGCAAGACCGCCAGCGTATATGAGCTAGCCCGTCGTAGCGGTAGGGACATCTTTCGAGTGGATATGGCCAAACTCAAGAGCAAATGGGTTGGTGATAGCGAGAAAGCCGTACGTGGCGTATTCAAGATATACCGAGCCCTTTGCAATACCAGTGAGAAGGCACCTATCTTGCTCTTTAATGAAGCGGACGCCATATTCACAAAGCGAATCGAGAAGGTTGAGCATAGTGTCGACCAGATGAACAACGCCATCCAGAACATCATACTGGAAGAGATGGAGAACATCGATGGGATTCTCATCGCCACCACTAATCTCCTTTCCAATCTAGACCCGGCTTTCGAGCGTCGCTTTATATTCAAGGTGGAGTTCAAGTTGCCCGAGAAAGACTCCAGAGCTAAAATATGGAAATCCATGATTCCCAGCCTATCAGAGGAGGATGCGGACGTCCTTGCCGACAAATACACATTCTCGGGAGGCAATATAGAGAATATAGCCCGAAAGAGCACTGTCGAGTATGTTCTATCCGGCAATGAGCCTACCCTCTCGTCTCTGGACAGCTATTGTCAAGAAGAGATTCTGAACCACAAAAGCAAACGAAACAAGATTGGATTCTAATTACTATGGCAAATATCAACGTTAACACAACTGAGCTTATCCAGCTCCTCGACATGATGCCTGCCGACCACAATATCATGTTGGTCGGCAAGCACGGCATCGGCAAGTCCGAGATATTGACAGACTATTTTTCCAAGAAAGGCATGCCCGTGGTGGCGCTATTCCTTGGCCAGATGAGCGATCCTGGGGATTTGATTGGAATTCCCAACAAAAACGAAGAGACCGGAAAGACGGACTTCATGCCCCCATACTGGTTTCCATTGGACGGCAAGCCAATCGTTCTATTCCTGGACGAGCTGAACCGCGCAAGGCCGGAAATCCTCCAGACCATCATGGACCTGGCGCTTAACCGCAAGCTCGCTGGGCGCGAACTCCCGGAAGGCAGCCGTATCATCAGCGCGGTGAATGCCGGTGACCAGTACCAGCTGACAGACCTTGATCCGGCATTGGTCAGCCGTTTCAACATAGTGAACTTCCGCCCCACCGTACAGGAATGGCTCCTTTGGGCACGTAAATCGGAAGTCGATGGCCGTGTCATCGATTTCATCCAGGAGAACCAGATTTGGCTTGATAAGGATCCTGACGCGAAAGAGGGTGAAGACACCGGACTGGACAAGACACCTGATCGTCGCGGCT
>JAEEGH010018064.1_pt1 | contig 14948 bp, 10 predicted proteins | sample 9134181 | NCBI WGS metagenome assembly JAEEGH01 (sample SAMN16246544, study PRJNA631951) | gut metagenome | biome: gut microbiome; feature: rumen; material: DP-attached | host: Bos | place: Iran: Karaj | collected 2018-10 | reverse complement strand
TTTGACGCCCATGCGGTAGTCGGCTTCCTTGACGAGGCGGCCGTCCTCGGCGAAGAACTGCCAGCGTCCGTCGCGGTTGCGGCGGTCGTACTGGCCACGGGCCAGCAGACGTCCCTGCTCGTCGAAGGCCTCGTGTTCGCAGCGTACGCCGGGTTCGGTGTACACGTTGCGCATGCGCACTGTGCCGTCGGGGTAGAAGTAGGTGAAGGTGCCGGTCTCCTTGCCGTCGAGGAAGTCGCCCTCGTAGATTTTGGTGCCGTCTTTGTCGAGGCGCACCCAATGGCCTTGTCGGCGTCCCTGCTTGTCGATTTGGTTTTGAGCCGTGGCGGTCATTGTGGTGAGCAGCATGGCAGCGGCTAAAAGTAAGGTTGTCTTATTCATTGTCTGTGTTATTCGTTGTTTTATTTGGCTGAATAACGCATGTTTATATATTTTATTTTGGTAAAACGAAAAAAAGATGTATTTTTGCACTATGAAAAAGATGTATTTTTGCACTATGAAATGCAAGGTGACATATCTGTTGCTTGCATTGCTGGCTTCGGTTTCGCTTCGGGCCCAGAGTGTCGATCCTTGCCCTGCAGTGACCAATAAGGGGACGGACTTCTGGGTGATGTTTCTGTATAATCATAATTACAATTCGGGGACTCACGCCGAATATCAACGTGTGTATATTCTTGGCGACCAGTCTACTACTGTGAATATTGCCAATAACACCTCTGGTGTCATTACAACAACACTTACTTCACCCTCCTTTTTTGCTACACAGCAGTGTGGTACCAACCAAATGACAGTGGCAACGGTCTACAATGGAGGCTATCATATCACAGCGTCTAATGATGTTTGGGTCTATGCTGACGATTACATAGATCATAATCAAGACGCAGCTCTTGTTCTTCCTACAGAAGCCCTCGGAACTCACTATATTGTTCAAGATTACCCGTCAAATAATGACCGCGGAGCCGAAGTAGGTTTTGTTGCCACCCAAGACGGTACTATCCTCACCATGACCGTTCCCTGCAATATTTTAGGGACTTCTATTACATCCGGTACTACCCTCACCATTAATCTTAATTCGGGGCAAACCTATATGTTGCTGGCTGTTGCCAATGGAAGTTTTAGTGGTATGGAGGTGACCTCCAACGGAAAACCCTTTGCAATGTTCGTTGCAGGACAAAATACCGCTGTGCCTGTAACCGGGTCAGGGCGAGATTATACCTATGAACAGGCATTACCTGTCGACCTTTGGGGAACAGAGTATATTGTCAGCAGTACGTTAGAGCAGAGTTTCAACCGTCTTCGCATCACATCCTCTGCAGACAGTTGCACTGTTTATTGTAATGGTAGTTTATTGACAAGCCTTACTACTACTGGACAAACTTGGGAAGGAAATATCCCGCCTTCTAATCAATGGCATCTGACAGCATCTTCTCCGATACAGGTAGTCCTCTACCTTGGCTCCTTTCAATCTGCAGGCAATAAAGGTGACCCTTCCTCTATTATCATTCCACCACTTAATAGGGGAGTATGTGACACTCGTTTTAGTAGTATCGCTACTTCTGATATTCCCACAAGTGGACATTACATTAACATTATTTGCCACCAAGCTTACGATTCTGGACTTTTGCTTGATAATCAACCTCTTCCTGGTAGTGGAACGGTTGCCATCCTTGATAACTACTGCTGTCATCGTGTACCTGTTTCAGCAACTACCAACCAAGGTGTACATCAACTCCACAATGACTTGGGTTCATTCGTTGCTTTCGCTTATGGGATAGGTTCGTGGGAAAGTTATGCTTATCCTTTGGGTATTGCTCTTGATACAGTGCCTGCCCCTGCAGAAATGTTGCACGATACTGTGGATTACAACGACACTATCTGCCAAGGAATGGGTTATTCAGGGTATGGATTTAACATCAATCCAATAAATACCACAGGTCAATATCATTATTGGCGCAATGATACAGTTGGTGCAGTAATTCATGACTATCATTTGGTATTGTATGTTTTCCCTGTAATAGATACTGTGTTGGAAGTGTCTATTTCGCAAGGGGATACGCTGTTTTTCGATAGTGACACATTGACTGAGGAGGGTGTATATTTATATAGTTACTCTAGTTTTCACGGTTGTGACTCGACGATTACTCTTATTCTTTCTTTTATAGCGGTGCATGATACCTTAGAGTACCGCGATACCGTGTGCCAGAACCAGTCGTATAGTGGATACGGTTTTGAGATAGATGTATTTACGACCGCCATTCCGGGTGTTGTGGAGCGATGGCGTATCGTGGATAATGAGGATAGCGTGCATCATTATCATCTTCTGCTTACCGTACTGCCTAACTCTATAACTACCCTAGAAAGGCGCATTGTCATGGGAGATACGCTCTTATACAACGGCGACACGTTGACCGAGAGGGGAGACTACAGCTATCACTTTACCGCCGCCAATGGATGCGACTCGACGCTTACGCTCCATCTAGAATATGAAGAAATCAGCCTCACGGCTAGTGCCGACGGCATCTGCCCCGGCGACTTGGTGACACTTAACGCCACTGGCACCCATGCCGCATGGTGGAGTGCTACCCCTCCCGACACAAGTTTGGCTGCACAGCAGGGACAGACTTCCATTGTCGTCAGACCGCAACAGACAACTTCCTACTGTCTGTTTTCCAGCGAGGGAGGAACTCTGATAGACTGCATAGTTGTCGGTGTAGAACCGCCGCCGACATTATGTGTGGAACTCTCTCTTCCGTTTATCGACTTCGACTTCCCAACGGTGTACTTTACCGATTGTTCGGAGGGTAGCGTCTCCTCGACATGGAGCTTCGACGACGGCATCACACTCAATAAGGCTTACTCGCGCCGACAGTTCCATCATCCTCTGCCCGATAGTGTTGTCGTTACTTTGCAGACTTGCAACCGCTACCATTGTTGTGCCGACACTACCTTCAGTATTCCTAAGAAGATTCGGTCGGTATGGTGGCCCAACGTCTTCACTCCCGACGAAGAACAGAACAATCGATTTGGCTGTACGGTCACGTTCGAGATTGTCGCTTTCGAGATGCACATATACAATCGACAGGGGCTGTTGGTGTACCACACCACTGATTCTTCGGCCACGTGGGACGGTACCCGTGAGGGCGAGCCCTGTCCTCAGGGAGCCTATGTATACCATTGGCATGTGAAAGATGCCTACGGGTATGTCAAGAACGGGACCGGTACGGTGACATTGATTCGTTGATTTTTGTGTTTCAAAATTAAATTGTATATTTGCAATTCCATTATTATTAAAACTTGTATGATAATGACTTTAAAATCAAATTGTATAGTCCGACTTACCGCCTTGGATGCGGTGTTGTTGACTCTCGCCTGTCTGATACCTGCGGCTTCGCATCTGCTGGCTGTGCCATTGTATATGCTCAACCCGATGCTGGCCTTGCTGCTAGTGGGAGTCCTTTTGGGGAAGGACTGGAGGAATGCGCTTGTGCTGGCGGTCTTGTTGCCACTGGTGAGTTGTCTGCTGACTGGGATGCCGGCAGCACCGAAGATGGTCTGCATGATGGCTGAGTTGGCCACCGTGGCGGGATTATTTCATTTGCTGTCTCACCGCTGGACTGTGTTGCCTGCTGTGCTCGTGGCCGTCGTCGCTGGAAAGGTGGTCTATTACGCGTTGAAAGCTATTATCTTGGCTCCTGCCATGCTGGTGGGCACTGAGTGGTGGATTCAGCTGGGAACCGTGATAGTGTGGGGAGGATTGTTCGCGATGTTGTATAGAAAATGAGATGAGGAATATCGCGGTGATACTGGCAGGTGGTAGCGGTAGCCGGATGGGCTCGCCGGTACCCAAGCAGTTTATGCCTTTGAATGGTCGGGTAATGATAGAATATCCGGTGGAGACTTTCGATGCCCATCCGGCTATTGACGAGGTGGCGGTGGTGGTACATCCCGACTGGCGGCAGGAGTTTGAGTCTATCAAGAACCGTAATTGTTGGAAGAAGCTGACCAAGGTGATTGACGGTGGAAACGAGAGGTATATGTCGACTTTGAACGCCGTGATGGCCTATATCGACTATCCCGATGACACCAACCTTCTGCTGCACGACGCTGCGCGGCCTATGGTGAGTACTGAGATTGTGGATAGGGTGGTGGCGGCTTTGCAGCATAATGAGGCTGTGGGGGTGGCAGTGCCGAGCATTGATACTGTATGGGAGGTGCATCCCGATGTCAGTGGTCAGTGGTCAGTGGACGGTGGTCAGTGTGTAATTCCCCGTTTTGTGGCACGGATACCGGAACGGCGTTTGATGTGGCGGGCACAGACTCCACAGGCTTTCCGACTGCCGCTGTTGCGCGATGCCTACCAGCGTGCCCTGCAAGACTCCCAGTTCTCCGTCACCGACGACTGCAGCGTTGTGCGTAATTACATGCCTGGCACCAAAATCATTGTCGTAGAAGGTGAGGAAAAGAATAAAAAGATAACTTATAAAACAGATTTTTTTTAATAAAATATACAATGGTAATTGGATACACAACGGGGGTTTATGACCTCTTCCATATAGGTCACCTAAACCTATTAAAAAATGCCAAGGGAATGTGTGATAAATTGGTGGTGGGAGTGACGGTTGATGAATTGGTTGCATACAAGGGTAAGAAAGCGCTTATCCCATTTGAGGATAGGATTGAGGTGGTTCGCAGTTGTAAATATGTGGATGCGGCGGTTCCGCAGTATGATATGGACAAGTTGACGGCTTGCAAAAAACTTGGCGCGACCTATCTTTTTGTCGGTGACGATTGGTATGGTACGGAGAAGTGGCAAAACTATGAGAAGGAGTTTGCGAAGGAGGGGATAAAAATAATTTATTTCCCGTATACTCAAGGGGTGTCTTCAACTCAGATACGCAGGGCGTTAGATACGTTGCGTGTGGACAATCTTGAAGATGTGAAGTGAGTATGGGCAAGATAGCGGATAGAGATTATTGTATGAGCAGTTGGCTCATGTTCAGGACGGTGGTTGACAACAATCGCTGTTTTGTCGATGGAATCAAGGATTTCCATGTTTTACCACCAGAAAATCGTCAGAGTGTTACGAACAGTCGGGAATTGGAGTCTGCTTTGAGGGAAGAAATGGCGAAGGCAACGATAGGTGGCCGTACAGCATTGGCGTTGAGTGGGGGTATAGATTCTGCCATATTGGCGAAGATGATGCCACGGGGGAGTGTGGCGTATACATTCAAGTGCGTGGTGCCCGGAGTTGAAGTGATAGACGAGACAGAGCAGGCAGCACGTTATGCCGACGAATGTGGGCTGGAACACCGTGTGGTGGAGGTATATTGGGAGGACATGGAGAGACTTGCTCCGATATTGATGCGGCATAAGGGTTCGCCGTGCCATTCGATAGAGGTCCAGATATACAAGGCATCGTGCAAGGCCCTGGAGGACGGTTTCAGTGAGATAGTATTTGGCGAAAGTGCCGATATCGTATATGGCGGAATGAGCGGATTGATGTCGAAGGATTGGACGTTCGGAGAGTTTGTCGACAGGTATTCGTATGTGTTGCCATATAAGGTCTTGCGGAGGCCGCAGATGATAACCTATCCGTATGAGATATGGACCAAGAACGGATATACCGACGCTCATGCGTTTCTGAATAAAACGATGTATGAAGAGGCTATTAACTCGTACGAGGATGCGTGTGCGACGGCGGGAATCAAGCTGCACATGCCTTATTCGAAAACGGTGCTTGGAACGCCTTTGAACTATGACAGGATTCGTCGTGGCGAGAACAAGTATTTGATACGTGAGATATTTGAACGGCTATATCCTGGATGGGAGATGCCTGTGAAGACACCTATGCCGAGGCCGCTGAATGAATGGATGAATGAATGGGGTGGCCCGCAGAGGGAAGAGTTTTGGCCCCATTGTACGGATGTTATGACGGGCGACCAGAAATGGTATGTTTATGTGCTGGAGCGTTTTCTAAATATGATTGACAATGGAGACTACAATAGATAGAAATGCAGTGGCGATTGCGGCTGCCGACAGTTACCGTCCGATAAAAGTGAACCGTGCGTTGGATGAGATATTCCAGTCGCTCGGGATAAATCCCGATAATCCCTTCGAGGGATATATAAAACCAGGCATGCGGGTTTTTATCAAGCCGAACTGGGTGGCATCGAGATGGCGTAAGTCGTGTGATCATACCGATAGCCTTTATTGTGTGATTACGCATCCAGCAGTGATTGAGGCGGTGGCAGACAGGGTGGCACAGGCTCTTTGTGGAGCGGGAGAGATAATCATTGCCGACAATCCCTCGATTGATGCCGACTTTGAAGAGTTGATGGAGTTTACAGGAATACGTCGCCTGGAGAGCAAGTATGATGTTCCGTGCCATATATATGACTTGCGACCGTTGGTTTGCAAGGACTTGAAGGATTATGGCAAGAAGGACAAGATGACACCCCAGCCCGGAGACCCCAATGGTGAGGTGGAGCTTAATCTCGGTAAGAACAGTTTGTTGTATGGTGTTGACTCATCGCTTTTCAGGGGGGTGTTTGACGAGCGCGAAGAGACTGTGGCAGCACACACCGGAGACACACAGCTATACACGATGTCGAAAAGTCTGTACGATGCCGATGTGTATATTTCCATACCCAAACTTAAGACCCATCAGAAGGTTGGTGCCACTTTGAATCTTAAAGGGCAGGTCGGTGCAATGACTCGTAAGAATCAATTGGTGCATTGGCGGATTGGTAGTCCCGAGACGGGAGGTGATGAGTATCCCGACAGAGCCAGTTGGGAACGGGCGCAAGGGGCGAAGGTAACACACCGTGGGTCTCATCCTGGGAACGATACGATATGGCGTATGGTGGTGGATCTTTACAAAAGCTTGTTGACCAAGGAAAGGAAATACTTTACCATTATTGATGGAATAATGGGTGGTGAAGGTCAGGGTCCATTCTGCCCAACGTCGAAACATTCCAACGTTCTTATTGGAGCTTTTGATTTCTTGCTTGCTGATATTGCTGCTGTACGATATATGGGTATCAATCCAGAAAAGGTGAAATATCTTGAGTATTTTATCGGCCAGATGAAGGATGATTACCGCAAGAATCCCGTTTTCCTCAAAGGGAAAAGACAAGAGGATTTCTTTGTCAGTGGCAGTCGTTATGCGGATTTTGAGGTGCCGTTTGCATGGAGGAATATCAAATATTAATCCAATGTCGTTGATTGATACCATCCGCAAAAAGAATGCGGAATCGCCACTAGTATACGAATTGAGGATATTGTTTGCATACCACGATGTGATACGTACGCATGTCCCGTTTATATACAAATGGTGGATAAAGCATAGCAGGAGGCGTACCCTAAAAGGTACAAGGGCGTTGCGCGGGAAGGAGAAGATAGAGGTGGCTTTCTTCCTGGCCGTACCAGGTATGTGGAAGCTTGACTATGTGTTCAAAGCGATGCAGCAAAGCAATAAATATCACCCGTATGTGGTGATAATCCCATACACTATCTATAAAAGTTACTCTGACGAGGAAACCCATAAAACCCTATGTAGGACGGAAGAGTTTATCAAGTCGAGAGGATATGAATATATTATACCCTACGATGAAAAGAGCGGGCGATGGGTGGATATAAAGAAGACGCTGAATCCTGATATTGTATTCTTTACCTGCCCGTATAAGGACATGGCACCGATGTATCACGCCCATCATTTTGTGGACAGGCTGACGTGTTATGTGACCTATGCCTTCACGACGATGAAGCTATATAAGAACAACTACGACAAGTTGGCACTGAACACATGCGGCGCATATTTTGTCGAAACAACGATGCATAAGGCGTTTTCGGAGAAGTACAGCCACGCAAAAGGGGGGAATACATATGTTACTGGATATGCTGGTTGTGAGACATATATGCGCAATGACTATCGTCCGCGTGATGTATGGCGGCAACAGGAATGTAATAAGAAACGAATTATTTGGGCTCCACATCATACTATTGAGGGTACATTCAGTGTTTCCACCTTCTTGGATGTAAGTGACATAATGCTTCATGTGGCGGAAAAGTACGCTAATCGAGTGCAATTTGCCTTTAAACCTCATCAACTGCTTAAATTTAAGTTGTATGAATTGTGGGGCAAGGTGAGGACTGATTCCTATTACCAAAAGTGGGCCGCAATGCCAAACTGCCAGCTGGAAGAGGCCGAATACGTCGATTTGTTCGTCGGGTCGGATGCTATGATTCATGACTCAGGAGGCTTCACGACAGAGTATCTATATCAGCGCAAGCCAGTGATGTACCTGCTGAAGAACAACCCGCAGGAGGTTTTCAACGATTTCGGTATCATGTCGTTCGAACAGCATTACCACGGACGAACCCGTGAGGATATAGAGCATTTCATCGAGGATGTGGTGCTTGCAGGTAACGACCCGATGAAGGAAAGTCGCGAGGAGTTCTATAGACAGTATCTCGGCCCCTATAAAGGCAAACTGCCGTCAGAGAATATCATGCAGATTATTGAGGATTTGATTGCAGGGAAAGACGAGAATATATAAAGAAAGGAGCCGAGAGGCTCCTTTCTTTTATTTTTCAAGCACCGCGCGGAACTTGTCGACCATGCGGTCGGCGGAGTATTGGGTTACATAGACGTTTCTAGAGTACTCGTTGAAGCGAGGACGCGGATGGTCGCAGAATCCTTGGATGGCGGCGACGAACTCGTCGGCTTCCAGGCAACAGGCGCCGGCTTTTGAATAGTCGAGTTCGTAGCCGCTCCAAGCTTCGGGGGTGCCGATGATGTTCTTCCCGAACATGAGGCTTTCGCATGTCTTCACTTTCATCCCGCTGCCTTTGAAGATGGGCAGCACCATGATGTCGGCAGCTTCGAATAGCGGGTCGAGGTTGGGAACATCGCTCAATACCTCAATATCCCTCCCCGCGAGGACGCGGTCAGGCTTCATCCAGTCGGCTTCCTTCAGTTTCTCCATGCCTTTGCCGACAATCTGCATTCGGATGTCGACTTGCGGCAGCACGTTCTTTACGAACCACTCGATGCCTTCCACATTGGCGGGAAAGTAAGCGCCGAGGAACATGCACAAAGGCTTCTTGTCCGTGAGCTCGGTAGGGTAGGACTCTCGTTTGTATCGGTCGACGAAGGCAACGGGCACCAGTTGGTCGGCATGGCGGCGGTAGCGGCGAAATAGCTCGTCGTCGTCGCGTGTGCTGAGGGCGATGGTGCGGTCGGCATAACGGCAGCTCCAGCGGTCGTTGCGGTCGGCACAGGGGAGCACCAGCCATCGCATGGGATTCAGTCGATTGGAGTATTTCGCCGAGAAGTAGACTGCTTCGACGTTATGGAAGAAGCAAACCACACGCCCTTTGTAGCCGGTCTCTTTCAGCCGTTTGGCGACGATGCCGAACACCGAGCGGTCGACGAATACCACGTCGTAGCGCTGTGCCTTGCCGACTATCTCGTTCACACGGCGGGGGGTGAGGCCAAAATAGTAGCCAAAGGGCATGTATACGATGCCTTGAAGATACTCCATCGGGGTGCGACGGTGGGCTTCGTCGTGGATGAAGTAGGTGTCTACATTCTCCTCGCCGGCAATCTGTCGCAGTACGATGAGGTTCTTCTCGCTGCCCTGTTCGCCGCCTTCGGGTACCCCCAGCGTCTTTTTATATCGAATAATCAGTATTCTCATTGCTTCTTCTTTCGGTAGACGAGGAAGATGGCGCCTCCGGCCAGCAGCACGAGGATGATGGAGGCGACGAGGGTTACCTTGTCCATGCGGTGGAACAGCGGAGCCTCGTTCCTGAACTCAATCACATGGTCGCCGGCGGGAATCTCCATGGCGCGGAGGATGTAGTTGGCGCGGAGGTATGGGGCGGGTTTCCCGTCGAGGTAGGCGCGCCAGTCGGGCTCATAGTACACTTCGCTGAAGACGGCCAGCCGGTCGGTGGTGCTGTGCGAGGTATACTTCACATAATCGGGGTTGTAGGGCGTCTGGTGCTCCATGGCGATAGAGGCGGTGGAGTCGGACTGATAGTTGACGGCTGACAGTCGGCAGTTCGATGTGTCGACAATGGCTGTGGTGGCTGGGTTGAAGTCGTTCAGTGCCAATATCTCCTCGTTGGCATTCTGCACCTCTCTCACCTCCTCCACGAACCATGCGTTGCCCAGCGCCTCGGGGTTGCGCTGCACCTGCCCGCCTTGCACTACCACATAGCGTGCGTTGAGCATGTTCAGCACCTGCATGTTGATATGACGCGAGATGTAGAAGTCGATGATGTCCTGGTAGCGACGCATTTTCACCGCGCTGTATCCGCCCACCTGGTGGTGGAAGGCGGCGGGCTTGCTGTCGTTGAAGGTGTTGGTGGCCAGGTTGAGCACACGGTAGTCTTGGTCGCCGAACTGAAGGGCATACTGGTCGATGACGGCATCCCACGGGTCGGGCCGCAGCTTGAGCTGTTGCTCGCTGACGTAGTTCTTGTCGTTGAGGTAGCGTCGGTCGACGCCCCAGAGGTCGACCGTCACCAGCACCACCAGCACGAGGCTGACCACGGTGGGCAGCACCGCCTTGCTGTTCTTGGCCGACAGGCGCAGGTAGACCCACAATGCGGCCACAGCCAGCGCCACCAGCAGCAGCGACCTCCATGAGTCGCTCTGGAACAAGGCTTTGCGGTCCTCGATGAAGATGCTCTGTATCAGTGCCCACTGGTTGCCGTACTGCGGAGCCATCTGCGCGTCTGCCGCGCCACTGAACGACAGCGAACCGCTGACGATGAGGCCGGCCAGCAGCACCACAGCTGTCACACCTCCCGAGATGTACAGCGCCAGCTGTTTGCGACGCAGCGGCACCTCCTTCGAGAAGAACTCTCGCAGCGCCAGCATGCCCAGCAGCACCATGGTCACGTTGGCCAGCACCAGACTCATGCTGGGCGTGCGGAACTTGTTGTACAGCGGCAGGTGGTCGAACAGCCACCCGTTCACCGGCATCAGGTTGTGACCCCACGACATCACGATGGCAATCAATGTGGCCACGAGCAGCCACCACCGTTCGGGACCCTTCACCAGTATCAGTCCCATCAGGAACAGGAACACCACGATGGCGCCGAAGTAGACGGGGCCGCTGGTGAACGGTTGGTTACCCCAGTAGAGGGGAGCCTGCTCCTGACGGAAGTTCTTGTACGAGGCGCTCTCCTTTCCCACCGGCTCGCCGCTGCCGCCTCCCATGGCTCCCGGCACCAGCAGCGTGTAGGTCTCGCCTATGCCATAGCTCCACGAGAAGGCGTAGTCGATGTCCAGTCCGCTTTTCTTTCCGCTGATGGAGGCGGGTTCGCCGTCATGGTACAGGTCCTCCGGCGTCACGGTGATGGCGTTGCCGCCACGCATGGTCTGTTGGGCATACTGCTGGCTGACCATCAGGTTGCGGGCGTTGCAGGCAAAAGCCAGCGCGGCTCCGACCACCAGCAGACCCACCCCCGTAAGAAATGGGGGGAAATAGCGGCGCACGATGGAGTGTATTCCGTACACCACCCCCAGCACGACGGCACCGATGACGGTGTAGTAGGTGATCTGTATGTGGTTGCAGATGAGCTGCAGACCCAACGCGAAGGTGAAGAGCACTCCTCCCCACAGCCAATCCTTCCACTTCTTGGTGCCCTCCTTGGCTTTCCTCAGACACAGCACCATGCCGGCCAGGATGGGCGCCGCCATTGCGAGGCTCCACGCCTTCGTGATGTGGCCCGCCTCCACGATGATGATGTTGTAACTGCCTAATCCGAAAGCCAACGCGCCCAGCAGCGACAGCCAGGGCGAACACCCCAGCGCCAGCAAGGCGATGTAGAACCCTATCAGGTAGAAGAACAGTACGCCTGCGCTGCGTTCCAGTCCCATGAATTTCAGCGTGCCGATGTTCTGCAGGGGCGTGAACACACTCTTCACGGGCGGGTTGCCTCCCACCTGGTAGGCCGGCATGCCGCTGAACATGGCGCTGTTCCAGTGCACATACACACCCGTCTTCCGCTGGTAGTCCTTCGTCTCCTTCACCATGGCCTCAAACTTCTGCGTGTCGCCTTGGTAGATGGCTTTGCCGCCGAGGGCGGGAGCAAAATAGGCCAGCGACACGACAAGCATCGCCGCCACCATTCCCACATGTATCCAGATATTCTTCTTCATATTTTTAATTGCAACTTTCAATAGTAAACTTTAAACCGTAAACTTTAACCATTAATCATTAATCATTAATCATTACCCCTTGACCGTCGGGTACTCGACCCGCACATGGTAGATGCTCATCATCTTCTCCTTCAGGAACCGGCGGATGAGCGCAATGTCGCCCAGCGAGAGTGCGCAGTTGTCCAGCTGTCCTTCGCGTATCTTCCCGTCGACCAGCCGGTCGATGAGGGCGTCGGTGTTCTCCTTCGTGTGCTGCTTGAGGCTGCGGCAGGCCGCCTCCACGGTGTCCACAATCATCACTACGGCCGTCTCGCGCGAGTAGGGGCGGGGTCCCGGGTAGCGGAAGAGGGCGGCGTCGAAGTCGCCGTCGGGGTGCCGCTCCATCTCTTTGGCGTAGAAGTAGCCCGTGTGGGTCGTACCGTGGTGGGTGCGTATGAAGTCCTGCACCGCGGCGGGCAGGTGGTAGCGGCGGGCCAGTTCGAGGCCGTCGGTCACATGGCGGGTGATGATCTGGGCGCTTTCGGCGTAGTCCAGCTCATCGTGGGGATTGAAGCCCGCATTCTGGTTCTCGGTGAAGTAGAGGGGGTTGCACACCTTGCCTATGTCGTGGTAGAGGGCGCCCACCTTGGCCAGCAGCGCGTCGCCGCCCAGCTCGTTCACCAGGTCCTCCGCGATGTTGGCCACCTGTACCGAATGCTGGAACGTCCCCGGCGCGCGGCGCGAGAGTTCGCGCAGCGCCTTGTGCCCTGTGCTCGACAGCTCCATCAGCGTCAGGTTCGTCGTCATGCCGAACATCTTCTCGAAGAGGTAGATGAGCGGGTAGCCGGCCACATTGAGCATCGATCCGATGAACAGGAACAGGATCGCCTGATAGGGATCGTCGCTGACCTTGCCGATCAGGCGGAAGCCGAAATACGTGACAAGAAGGCTGACAAAGACTATGGCCGCCGTGATGAACTGCCTCCAGCCCTGATTGAAGAACTTGAACGCGAAGACAGCCACGACGCTGGCCACGATGAACATCACGAACAAGACCACCCCGTTGTCCGGGAATATCAGAAGAGGCATGAAGGAGACGACACAAAGCGGCAGGATCATCTTGTTCTTGAAGAAGGCCTCAAGGTACAACGCCGTCAGGGTAAACGGGACCATGTACATGAACTTCGGAAAGAACTTATTGGCTATCACTGTGGTAAGGGCGCTGATCAGCAAGACCAGGACCAAGTACCAGAAGCGCCGCGTGTCCTTGAATATCCTTTTGTTGAGGAAATATATCACCAGAAAGAAGAGCACGGTGATGACGAAAGCCATCAAGGCGTTGCCGAGCCAGAAGAATATCTTAGGCCCGCCGTACCCCATGTTCTCCTCATACTCGACTTTGTAGGAATCCAGAATCTGGGCAATCTCGGAAGTCACTATGTCTCCTTCTGAGATGATGAGCTGGCCGGCATTGACGAAACCCAGGGTGGTAGATATCCTGGATGAGGCTTCAGAGTTCACGAGATCCGTGGTCCGGGAGTCATAGTCAAGATTCGGGACAACCAGATCATAGACCTTTTCCGCCCTCAGGACCGAATCCACATTCACACGAGGGTGTTTTGAAGCGACATCTGACATGAGCTTCGCCCTTGCCTCCGACTCCATATAAACCTCGGAAGCCGGTCTTTTCACCGCTCTTTTGTCTTTCTGGATATAAATGACCGCTGAAGAAGGATCGGCCCCTTTGTCAAGTTTAACCCCTTCATCCGAGACGACTCCCCGGGAAAAGATGCTCTCCAGCACGGAAACGAGCTGCGGGCGGAAAGAAGAGTATTTTCCGAGCTCCATGCTGCCGACAGCGCTGAGGCTATTGTCGACAATATCCTGACGGAACCGGTAATAAGGAATGACGGCCGACTTGTTTTTGCTCCTCTCCTCCCTCAACTGCTCGTCAGTCTTCAGGATCGGGAAATCGAACTGGGCCAAGAGTGTCTCATGGGACCAGGGAGAGCCTTTCTTGTAGTCGTAAGCGAACTTGGCTTTCCTGGGGAACACAAGGGTCAGGATCACGAAGATCATGACCAAAGGGACTACTATCCGATAGTTTATTTTCCTTTCCGGCCTGCTCATGGTAACATTGGACTATTTGAAGGGACTGCCTGTCTCTTTGGCGATGTAGCCGTACGTCAGTTTATCTGTCAGTCTCGGGAAAAGATTGTGCGCAAGCACAGTAGCCTTTCCAAGACCGGTCAGCACGACTTGGGATTTTCTCTTTTCCAAGCCCTTGGCAAGATGAAGAGCGCATTCCTCCGCGCTCATCAGCTTCTCCTCTTTGAGCGGGGTCTCGCCCTGAGGGGATCCGTCCGCCGTCAGAGCGGCCTTGCGGACATTGGACTCGGTGTAGCCGGGAGCGAACACGAGCACGTTCAACCCGTCCTTCAGATGCTCTATCCGGATAGTGTCGAGAAAGCCTCTCACCGCATATTTCGATGCGGAGTAGCCAGTCCTGGCCGGCAGAGCGGAGAACCCGGCGATCGAGATGACTCCCACCACCTGACCTTTCGACTCAAGGAGATACGGAAGGGCATACTTGGTGCATTGGACAGTGCCCCAGAAATTAACATCCATGAGTGAGCGGATCACTCCCAGGTCCAGATCCTTGAACATGGCCCGCATGGAAATACCTGCATTGTTCACCAGAATGTCAATCCTGCCGAACTTATCGACCGTTTTCTCGATCAGGGCCCGGCAGTCTTCCTCCTTGGAGACATCCGTTTTTACACACAGCACC
>JAEEGH010018061.1_pt1 | contig 14949 bp, 7 predicted proteins | sample 9134181 | NCBI WGS metagenome assembly JAEEGH01 (sample SAMN16246544, study PRJNA631951) | gut metagenome | biome: gut microbiome; feature: rumen; material: DP-attached | host: Bos | place: Iran: Karaj | collected 2018-10 | reverse complement strand
CGCGCGCACCTGTTCGAGTTGTTCCTTCAGAAGTTGTTCCTTGTCTTTGTCCATGGGTCTGTTGCTCCCTGTCGGTTGGGTCCGCCTACAGCGAAGAGGCGGCGAGGCTTGCGTCCTCGGGGCTGAAGTTGCGGGACTTCACATCGGGGACGACATGCGGTTCGGGCTCCTGGTTGTACACCTTGGAGCAGGCGGGCACGGAATGGATGAGCCACACGTTCGCGCCGATCACCGAGTCGTGGCCGATCACGGTCTTTCCGCCGAGGATCGTCGCGCCGGCGTAGATGACCACGCGGTCGCCGATGTCGGGATGGCGCTTCACGCCCTTCACGGGCATGCCGTCTTCATCGGTATCGAAGCTCTTTGCGCCGAGCGTGACGTGCTGATAGATTTTGACGCCGCTGCCGATCGTCGTGGTTTCGCCGATGACGACGCCCGTGCCGTGGTCGATGAAGAACGATTCGCCGATGGTCGCGCCCGGATGAATGTCGATGCCGGTGCGCCGGTGCGCATACTCCGTCATCACGCGCGGCAAAAGGGGCACGGCGCTTCGGTACAGGATGTGCGCGAGCCGGAAGGTCGCGATCGCCGGGAACGCCGGATAGCAGAGGATGATCTCGTCCACGCCGCGCGCCGCCGGGTCGCCGATATACGCTGCCATGAGGTCGGTTTTCAGCACGCGATAGACCTCCGGCAGCGATTCGATCAGCGTGCGCGTTACGGCTCCCGCGCCTTTTTCATCATAGGAAAGCATGGAGAGCAGCGAGGACAGAAGCTCCGCCGCTTCAAAAAGCGCCTGTTCGCGCATGATCGCTTTTCCGGCGTGCCGCGGAAACATGGCGTCGATCAGCCGGTCCGTCATGCGTTCGGCGCCGCTTGTAAACGTGCTGAAATCGTTCGCGTCGACATGTCCTTCGTCCGCGTTTCGCAGGGCGTCCGCGGTACGGCCGATCAGTTCTCTGAATCCGTGTTCCATCTTCAATCCTCAAACAGCGTCGTGGAAAGGTAGCGGTCGCCGCTGTCCGGCAAAAGCGCAACGATCGTTTTGCCGCGGTTTTCGGGACGCTTCGCAAGCAGGATCGCCGCGAACGCGGCTGCGCCGGAGGAGATCCCGACCGCAACGCCCTCGCGCTTGCCGATCTCCCGCGCCGTGCGGAACGCGTCCTCGTTCGGAACGGGGATCACCTCGTCATAGACCGCCGTATCGAGCACGTCGGGGACGAAGCCTGCGCCGATGCCCTGGATCTTGTGCGCGCCCGCGCTGCCGCCGGACAGCACGGGGGAGGAGGCGGGCTCGACCGCGACGATGCGCACGTGCGGATTCTGCTCCTTCAGGTATCTGCCGACGCCGGTGATCGTGCCGCCGGTGCCGACGCCCGCGACGAAGATGTCGACTTTGCCGTCCGTATCACGGTAGATCTCCGGACCGGTCGTGTCGTAATGCGCTTTCGGGTTTGCGGGGTTAATAAACTGTCCCGGGATCAGCGCGTTCGGGATCTCTTTCACAAGCTCGTTCGCCTTTGCGATCGCGCCCTTCATGCCCTGCGCGCCGTCCGTCAGCACGAGCTCTGCGCCGTACGCGCGCATCATGCGGCGGCGCTCCATGCTCATGGTCTCCGGCATGACGATGATCGTGCGGTATCCGCGCGCTGCGGCGACGGCGGCAAGACCGATGCCGGTATTGCCGGAGGTCGGCTCAATGATGGTCATGCCGGGCTTCAAACGCCCTTCCTTCTCCGCCGCCTCGATCATATTCAGGGCAATGCGATCCTTGATGCTGCCGCCGGGATTTAAAAACTCCGCCTTGGCGTAAAGCTGCAGACCTGTCGTCTGCTCCAAACTGATCAGCGGCGTATTCCCGATCAGATCCAGTACACTTGTATAATACAATTTGTGTTTCCCCTTTCAAAATCAGCTGCCAGCTTTCAGGTGCCAATGGTACTAACCCACTATATGGCTGTCACCCTCTAATTATACATGACCTCCATGAGAATGTCAACTGTTTCGGGGCAGACAGTAAAAGCAGTTTTTTCTGAAACGACTGAAATATGTCAGCCGCAACAGAACGCGGGCGCACATGATTAAGAAACGGATAGGACGGTCATTTCATTGGCGATGAACGCAACCACCGGATTGATGACGCATCCTGTGATATGAGTGGGGGACTCAGGCAGTATGCCGCGGAACGCACAGCAGCAGCCGTTCCTCCCCCATGTCATAATACAGCTCCATGCCGACGTCTGACGTGTCATACGCGTGAATAATGCTTCTGACGTCATCCCGGAGAGCGGTGATGCTGTCTGTCTTATCCGGCAGGGAACGCAGTAATTCCGGTTGCCAGACCACCGTGGTTTTTCCTTCAAAAACAGCCGTGTACAGAATACCCGCCTCCACCAGATCCTGAAAAATATGGCTGCCGTAGCTCAATTCCGGCATATACCCGGCATTCTGTTCTGATACCTCTACAATAGCGTTGAATTCGCTGATATCCGCAAAGGAGGAGGGAACACCCAGCTCCGGGGAGGAAGTGCAGATACGCCCAGGCGTAATGAGCAGGAGGTGAAGATTCTTCTCTCGACATTTCCAGTTGATAGCGGAGATCGCATCGCGTACGCTGTACTTTTCCCGATAGGGAAGCTGATAATAGGCGATGGCATCGATATAAACAATCAGATCTACCTTATACTTCCGTGAAAACCCCATGGAAACGCCTTTTGTCTCCAAAAGAATTCTGTCGTCAGAATAACTCTGTGGGATTTGGACAGGTTCCCCTTCCGGTGTAAGCTGTAAAGGCCTGCACTGTAGAATGGCAATCATATACTCCCCGCTTGGTGCGATGTTGATGGTATATTCAACATCTACCGGATACTGGTATTCCTCCTGAAGGGCACTGAGGATAGCTTTCATATCCTGCATCAGAGCGCGGTTCTGTACAATACCCTCGCAGGAAACATAGCAAACTTCCTCCCGTAGTCCCATCTCACGGAAATATCGTTCCGCGTCCCAGTCATGGGAGAAAAGAATGTTAGCAAGATATGGCGGGATGATTTTGCGGATTTCTTCTGCTTCATGGTTCTCAAGGGCCTCCGACGAGGTTCCGACCGCGTCAATCAGACGTTGGGAATACTTATGCTTATCCGCATCGGAGGTGAGCATTATTTTGGTTGGCTCATCGAGAGCTACCATCCGGGGGTAGGAACCGGTGCGTCGATCCACCGCAGCCGTGCCAAGTCCTGCCACGAGACGCAGCATGCCGGCTTCCGGATGTACAAGGCCCAGACGATACGGGCTGGAAGAATACCCGACCCCTGCCGCTGATGGCATGAAAAATGCGTTGTAACGGGAACCCGAGACGCGCTGCACGAGAATTCCCATCTGTTCGTCCATTTTTTCAAGTCCGCGGCGTTTGCGGTAATCGAGGGCAGACATGCTGGCTGCACTGGCATAGACGGTTTTGACTGCCTGTTCGAACTCCTGCAGACGGCTTTCGGAGGAGCCGCTGCTGCTGCAGAAAACGGATTCGTATTTTCCCGCAAATGCATTCCCGAACCCGTCTTCCAGGATGGAGCTGGAACGCACGATAATCGGTTCGTTGCCATAATATTCAATCAGTTTGAGGAACTGTGCCTCTATCTGCAGAGAGAAGCTCCCTTTCATGATTTCCTCTGCGAACGCCTCAGCAAGGGCAAAATATCCATCGTCTGTGCGCTGACGGATTTTCAGATCCCAAAAGCCGTTGTCCACAATATAGGAATAAAACACATCCGATCCGATATAAAACGAATCGTGCGGCTCAATTTTCTGATAGAGCACAGGATCCCTGTTTTCAATAATCTTTCTCGCAAGAAGCATCCCACACGCCTTGCCGCCGATCATACCTGTGCCGATCATGCGAGAATGGATTTCAAAATAATCATAAGGTGAGAAGTTCTTTTTGATAAGCGGACGCAGGCGTTCATCTCTGGTCAGCATAATATCGCAGATCCTGCTGCACTCTTTTGTAACGTCAAGGCCGCTGTCATACATTAGCCGGGTTCGCAGAAAAAAGCGTTCCCAACTGTCGATATTCTGGTTGGCGGTCTCCTTGGCAGCCTGGTTCATCCGCGCATAGAATCGGCTGATCTCCACGCCTTCTGACAACACGCGGAATTCCCCGCTTTCCGGGTCATATCTGTGAGGGCTGAACATGGTTTCAGAATATCGGTTCCATACTTTCATCGGGCGGACATACAGGTTTCCTTTCTGTCCGGAAACCGAATCCGAATATACATCAAGGAACAGCTGCGTTGTATCACGGATCTTTGCAATGGCGTCAAAGGAGTGCCGCCCGCGGATTACGGGGAAAAATGCAATGGTATCAAGTGAAAAGAGATACGGGCAGGTCAGGTGAAAGAAATCCCCCATAAGGAGGTCGGTAGCCCAGGCCTCTTCCAGCTCAGAAAGGCAGTCAAACACATAGAGGGCATCCTTCCCTTCTTTTTCAATCAGATTGTGGATGTTAACGGTAAAAGTCTCAAATCGGTGCGACAGCTTCATCTGTACAATACGCAGCCCCTCCATATCATGGAGGATCGGTGGATGACCTGCAAAACGCACATAGATCAGATTTCTCCCTTCGCTGACTGCCTGTCGGGCGAAGGGCTCGGCAAAAAGCCGGAATTCATCCAATGATGAAACTTGCCACACGACATTATCGCCAAGCCGGATATAGTCCAATGCCTTGTCCATCTGTGGGATACCGGAGCACACTTTCTCGAATGCCGCCATAACCTCTCCTTTCTGATAAAGGCAGAGAATTCCCTCTTCCTTTCCCGAAAAACAGGGACTCCTCTGTCTTATAAATATGTATAGCCTTCCAGATAACGGTCAACCTCGTGTGCACATGCTCGTCCTTCGGCAATTGCCCAGACGACGAGCGAGGGGCCACGCCGCACATCGCCGCAGGCAAAGAGTTTCGGATTTTCGGTCGTGTAGTTCGCTGTGCCGATCCGTCCCTTTTCATCTTTGCGCACCCCAAAGACTTGGGTGATACTGTTTTCCGCCCCGGAAAAGCCTGCTGCTATAAGCACCATATCTGCCGGGACTTCGGATTCCGTTTCCCCCTGCCGTATGCGGGCAGCGCGCAGAATGCCGGCTTCATCAGTAAGCAGCTCCTGCACTGTGGTTTCATACAAACGAGGATCATTCCCGTAGAGTGCAGCTGCCTCCTCCTGTCCGTAAGCTGTTTTTTCTCCGGTTGGGCGATAAGGCCAGACGCGATTGCCTTCCGCGGATTGTGGTTTGCGTACCAGCTGGTGTATGGATTTCGCTCCCTGGCGGACGGCGGTAGCAACACAGTCTGTCGCAGTATCACCATTTCCGATGACAAGAACATGGCGCCCGGACGCATTTCTGGTGCTCACACGTCCTTCCAACACTGCTTTCGTACTCTCTGTCAGATATTCCAGTGCAGGTATAACACCGGGAACAGAAGTGTCGATATGCGCAACTTCTCTCATCTGTCTTGCCCCGCAGCAGAGCACAACCGCGTCATACTGCTTCAGTAAACGGGATGCTGAAATATCTTTCCCGACCTCAGTAGAGCACAGGAAAGAGATACCCTCGGCTTTCATTTTTTCAATACGACGAGCCACCACCTTCTTGTCGAGTTTCATGGCAGGGATGCCGTACATCAGTAGACCGCCGGGAGTGTCATCCCGCTCATAGACGGTGACAGAGTGCCCTCGCCGGTTTAGGAGATCCGATACCGCAAGGCCTGACGGGCCTGAGCCGATAACAGCAACGCGCTTGCCTGTCCGCACTGTCGGGATTTCCAGCTTTATCAGCCCGTTTGCCCAGGCATATTCGGAAACGAAAAGTTCGTTTTCCCGGATGGTCACAGCGTTATGCAGGTCGTCCATTCCGCAGATGCAGGCATTTTCACATAGTGCAGGGCAAACCCTCCCTGTGAATTCCGGAAAACTGTTGATTTTCAGCAATCTGGAGAGAGCATGGCTCCAGTTGCCGGCAAAAATCTCATCGTTCCACTCAGGGATCAGATTATGAAGAGGGCACCCGTAGGTTGACTGGCAAAACGGAACTCCGCAGTTCATGCACCGCGCTCCTTGTTCCATCCGCTTTTCGGCGGAAAGCACTCCGTGAAATTCCTGAAAACTGGTAATCCGCTTCTGCGGTGATTCCGCTGGATTATCGATCCGTCGATAGTCCAGAAAACCTGTCGTCTTACCCATGAATCTCACTCCTTTCCCTGCTGCAGCGCATAGAATGCATCCAGTTCCGCCGCCTCCCGGGAGATACCTTTCTCTTCCAGCCGGCTGATAGCGGAGAGCATAAACCGGTAATCGTTCGGGACGATTTTTTTAAACAACGGCAGTGTCTCTTCCCAGTTCTCCAGAATCACCTTTCCGCGTGGGGAACCGGTTTCTTTGACATGGCGCTCTATCATAGCATGCAGTTCCTGGGCGTCATACTTGGCTGTTACTGCCTCCATCGAAACCAGCTCCTTGTTCAGGTTCAGATAGAGCTCATGCCGATCATCAAACACATAGGCAATCCCGCCTGACATCCCAGCGGCAAAGTTTTTTCCTACCGAGCCGAGGATCACCACGCAGCCGCCTGTCATATACTCGCAGCCATGGTCTCCTACCCCTTCCACTACTGCTTTTGCACCAGAATTGCGGACGCAAAAGCGCTCGCCTGCCATTCCGTTGATATAAGCCTCTCCGGAAGTTGCACCATACAGTGCCACATTACCGATAATGATATTTTCTCCGGGGTTGATAGCAGAGTTCTCAGGGGGCTTGACGATCAGCCGCCCACCGGAAAGTCCTTTACCGAAATAGTCATTGCTGTCACCCGACAAGCGGATTGTCAAGCCTTTCGGGATAAACGCCCCGAAAGACTGGCCTCCTCCACCAAAGGCACAGATCGTAACTGTATCGTTCGGCAGACCATCAGGGCAGGTTTTGGTGATCTCAGACCCAAGAATGGTGCCGAAGGTGCGGTTTTGACTTGATATTTCCACCGTAATAGCTGCTGGTTTTCTGGTCTTTAACGTCTCCGTAAAAGCGGGGAGCAGAATGCTCATATCCGCCGTCTTCTCAAGATGGAACTGATAGATTGCCTGTGGATCAAAATGAACGGGACAGTCCTTCCCATCATCCAGCAGCTGCTCCGCCAGCACAGTTTTTGCACGTTCACTCTGCAAATCTTCCCTTTGCCGGAGCAGTGAACGGCGGCCAACCAGGCTTTCCACAGTACTAACGCCGAGCTCTGCCATAATCTCCCGAAGCTCCTGCGCAATAAAGCGCATAAAGTTTTCCACATCTTCCGGCTTTCCTTTGAAACGGCAGCGGAGTTCCGGATTCTGGGTGGCAATCCCCATAGGGCATGTATCCATATTGCAGACTCGCATCATAACGCATCCGAGTGCAATCAGTGGGGCGGTGGCAAATCCGAATTCTTCCGCACCGAGGATTGCTGCAATTGCCACATCACGCCCGGTAAGGAGCTTGCCGTCCGTTTCCAGGATGACTCGCTGACGAAGGCCGTTATCAATCAGCGTCCGGTGTGCTTCTGAGAGGCCGAGTTCCCACGGAAGGCCGGCATTGTGAATGGAACTTTTCGGAGCGGCTCCCGTTCCTCCGTCATATCCCGAAATCAGGACGACCTGTGCTCCTGCTTTCGCAACTCCCGAAGCTATGGTTCCTACACCGGCTTCGCTGACGAGCTTGACAGAGATACGTGCATCCCGGTTGGCATTCTTCAGGTCATAAATCAGCTGGGCCAGGTCCTCAATGGAATAAATATCATGGTGGGGTGGTGGGCTGATGAGGCTTACTCCCGGCGTGGAGCACCGGTTTTTTGCAATCCACGGATAAACCTTTTTCCCGGGCAGGTGGCCGCCTTCGCCCGGCTTTGCACCCTGGGCCATTTTGATCTGGATTTCTTTTGCCGAACAGAGATACCGGCTTGTCACACCGAAACGGCCGGATGCCACCTGCTTGATGGCACTGTTCCTGTCAGTCCCTAAGCGCGAAGGTTCCTCTCCGCCTTCACCGGAATTGGATTTTCCTCCGAGGCGATTCATGGCAACGGCAAGGCACTCATGCGCCTCTTCTGAAATAGATCCATAGGACATGGCTCCGGTCTTAAAGCGGCGCACAATGCTCTCCACACTCTCTACCTGCTCAAGAGGAATCCCTCCATCCTCCGGATAGCGGAATGCCAGGAGCGAGCGGAGTGTCTGCGGACTCTTCGTCTCATTGATTCTCCTGGAATAGACTTTATACTTTTCATAGTCGCCGCTGCGCACTGCTTCCTGCAGTGCAACGATAGTTTCGGCATCGAAGAGGTGCTGTTCACTTCTTTCGCAGGAACGCAGCTTGTGCATGCCCACACTGTCGACCCGTGTGTCAACCCCGAAACCGAGCGGATCAAAGGCGTGGCTATGATGGAACTCCACAGCAGCACCAATCTCCTCCATGCCGATCCCGCCCACGCGGCTCACGGTATGGGTGAAATAGCGGTCAATAACACCCTTTTGGATTCCGACCGCCTCAAAAATCTGCGCCGACTGATAGGACTGGATGGTTGAAATGCCCATTTTAGAAGCGATTTTCACGATCCCGTGCAGTACAGCACTGTCATAATCACGTATGGCGGTGTGGGAATCTTTGTCGAGCAGGCCGAGCTCAATGCATTCTTCAATGCATTCGTGCGCCAGATATGGGCAAATAGCGCGTGCGCCATAGCCAAGCAGCAGGGCAAAATGGTGCACCTCTCGCGGTTCCGCACTTTCCAGAATGATGGAGACTGCGGTGCGCTTCTTTGTCCGTACGAGATACTGCTCCAGAGCTGACACCGCAAGGATCGACGGAATTGCCATATGGTTTTCATCTACGCCGCGGTCAGACAGAATAAGAATATTTGCCCCTTGTTTATAGGCTTTGTCACACTGGATAAAGAGGCGCTCTACCGCACGCTCAAGCGGAGTATTTTTATAGTAGAGCAGGGAAATCGTTTCCACATGAAACCCCGGCTTTTTGATTGCTTTGATTTTCAGCAGATCGACCCCGGTGAGAATAGGATTGTTGATTTGCAGTACGGTGCAGTTCTCCTGCTGTTCAACCAGAAGGTTGCCGTCTCGTCCGACGTAGACGGTGGTATCCGTTACACATTCCTCACGGATAGCATCAATCGGTGGATTTGTCACCTGGGCAAACTGTTGCTTGAAATAATCAAAAAGCGGCGGATACTGCCGGGAGAGCACGGCAAGAGGAATGTCTGTCCCCATGGAAGCAATCGGCTCGCTCCCGCTGCGTGCCATAGGAATCAACGTGTCTTTGATCTGTTCATAGGTATAGCCGAAAGCACGGTATAGCCTGTCGCGCATCTCCTGTGTATGGCGCGGTACTTTCCTGTTCGGGATCGGGAGATCCGCCAGTTGGACAAGGTTCTGGTCCAGCCATTCTCCGTACGGCTGGCGGGAAGCGTAATAGTCCTTGATTTCATCATCCTCCAGCAGTCTGCCGCGCCGCGTATCCACAACGAGCATTCTGCCGGGGCACATTTTGTCTTTCCGGATGATATGTTCTTCAGGTATTTCCAGTACTCCGACCTCGGAGGAGAGAATCAGACGCCCGTCATCCGTCAGATAATAACGGGAAGGCCGAAGACCGTTTCGGTCAAGAATAGCCCCAACAATTTCCCCATCGGAAAAGAGAATGGATGCGGGACCGTCCCATGGTTCCATCATAGTTGCATAGTACCGATACAGGTCGCGCTTTTTTCGCGGCATATATTTGCTGTTTTTCCATGGTTCGGGGATCGTGATCATCATGGCCAGCGGCAGGTCGATCCCATTCATCATGAGAAATTCCACGGTGTTATCAAGCATGGCGGAGTCCGACCCGGAGGTGGAGACCACGGGAAAGATTTTGTCCATCTCATCCTGCAGGAGAGGAGAGGACATTGTCTCCTCGCGGGCAAGCATTCGGTCAACATTGCCGCGGATGGTATTGATCTCTCCGTTGTGCAGAATCAACCGGTTGGGGTGTGCCCGTTCCCAGGAAGGCGTCGTGTTGGTGGAAAAACGGGAATGCACCATCGCAATGGCGGAGCAGAAATCTTTCTGCTGCAGATCGCTGTAAAAGCCCCTGAGCTGGCTGACGAGAAACATTCCTTTGTAGATGATGGATCGGCTCGAGAGGCTGACAACATAAGTGTCATTGTTCGACTGTTCGAATTCTCTTCTCACCACATACAACCGCCTGTCAAAAGGCAGACCGCACGCCACATTGTCAGGTTTTTGTACAAAGCACTGAAAGATGGCCGGCATACAGTTTCGGGCTGCTTCCCCCAGGATTTCCGGATGGACGGGTACTTCACGCCAGCCAAGGAACTGCATCCCTTCTTTTTCCGTAATAATTTCAAACATCTTTTGTGCCTGTCTGCGATGCAGCGTGTTATGCGGAAAGAAAAACATGCCGACCCCATAAGTTCCGGCATCCGGCAGGCTGATATTTTCCTTTTTAAGCGCCTTTTTGAAGAAGGAATGACAAATCTGAGAGAGAATCCCGACACCGTCTCCGATCTGCCCGGTGGCATCTTTCCCCGCACGATGCTCCAGTTTCTCCACGATTTTCAGAGCGTCATCCACAATCCCACGGCTCTGCCTGCCTTTGATATCAACTACCACCCCTATACCGCAGGCATCCCGGTCCTTTACTTCTCCGTAAGATAGCCATTTCTCATCATTCATTTCCTGTCTTCTCCCTTTCTGCTGCTCAATGCCGCTGTAACAAATCCCTTGAAAAGAGGATGCGGTTTGTTAGGGCGGCTCTTGAATTCCGGATGGTACTGCACCCCGATAAAGAAAGGATGATCTTTCAACTCCACTGTCTCAACCAGATTCCTATCCGGCGATTCACCGCTGATGACAAGGCCGGCTTTCTCCAGAACGCTGCGGTACTCATTGCTGAACTCATAGCGGTGGCGATGACGTTCCCGGATCTCCCGTGTGCCATAGCATTGTTCCATTTGGGAACCCGCACGAATCACGCAGGGATAAGCACCGAGGCGCAGCGTCCCGCCTTTGTTGATTTCATCATTCTGCCCGGGCATAAAATCAATCACTTTGTAAAGAGCATTTTCATCAAATTCACGGGAATTTGCTCCCGCAAGATTTGCCACATGTCTGGCAAACTCGATCACTGCGATCTGCATCCCAAGGCAGAGGCCGAGATAAGGAATCCTATGCTCTCTCGCAAACTGAGCAGCAAGAATTTTTCCTTCTATCCCCCGGCTTCCAAATCCGCCCGGAACGAGAATTCCGTCTATATCTCTGAAAAGCTCCCCACAGTTTGCAGGTGTAACCGTCTCGGAATCGATCCAGCGAATAGCAATTTCCGCGCTGCAGGCATACCCCGCATGCTTCAGCGCTTCAATCACGGAGAGATAGGCATCGTGCAGCTGTACATACTTGCCGACAAGCGCAACCGTCACACTTTTATTCAGAGATCTGGCCGATTCTACCATGCTCTCCCAACCCTTCAGATCCGGCTCGGGAGCGTCAAGCAGCAGTCTTTTACAGACGATGCTGGAAAAGTTCTGCTTTTCCAGCATCAGAGGGCATTCGTAAAGCACATCGAGTGTACGGTTTTCTATCACGCATTCTGCCTGCATGTTGCAGAACATAGCCACCTTGTGAAAAACGGAAGGGTCTTCAATCGGTTCATCGGAACGGAGTACAATGATGTCCGGATGGATACCCATACCCTGAAGCTCTTTGACGGAATGCTGCGTCGGTTTGGTTTTATGTTCGCGGCTGCCTCGCAGGTAGGGGACAAGTGTTACATGAATGAACATGGCATTTTCCTTGCCCACTTCCAGCCCAACCTGACGGATTGCTTCGATAAACGGCTGAGACTCAATGTCTCCGATTGTCCCTCCGACCTCTGTGATCACCACATCTGCTTTGGTTTTTTGCCCGACACTGTAGATAAAAGACTTAATCTCATCCGTAATATGCGGAATGATCTGAACAGTACTGCCGAGATATGCTCCCCTGCGCTCCTTGTTCAGAACATTCCAGTAGACTTTTCCGGTTGTGAGGTTGGAATATTTGTTCAGGTCTTCATCAATAAAACGCTCATAATGCCCCAGATCCAGATCTGTTTCAGCACCGTCTTCCGTGACGTACACCTCTCCGTGCTGATAGGGGCTCATAGTGCCCGGATCAACATTGATATACGGGTCGAGTTTCTGGGCTGCGACCTTCAGCCCCCGGGCTTTCAGAAGCCGGCCGAGGGAAGCGGCAGTGATCCCTTTCCCAAGGCCGGACACGACACCACCTGTAACAAAGATATATTTTGTCATGGCAGAGCCTCCGCTTATTTTACACACCGCTGTTCCCGTAGTTGGCCAGCACACGGGCAGACGGATCGTTGACATTGCAGCCTTCCCACTCTTTGTTCGGCATCCAGAAGTCCTTTACCATTTCAGCCTGCCCGGGATAGTGTTTTTCGAAAAGTTCCCGGTAAAGCAGGCTTTCCTTGGTGAAAGGCTGTGCAAAATCATAGGCTTTGCGCTTCCTCTCAAATTCAGCATCGGTGTATAGTCCTTCCGCATATTCTTTCAGGTCATCCACCATCGAATGGCCGACGGCATCGGAGAAAGCCGCTTTCTGTCTCCAGAGAATGGAATCCGGGAGAAGCTTGTCCTTTTCAAAAGCTTTCCGGAGAAGATATTTACCCATCCCATAACTGTTTATCTTCAGGGCTGGGTCAATTGACATCACGTAGCGGACGAATTCCAGATCCCCGAAAGGCACACGAGCTTCCAGAGAGTTTACGGAAATACATCTGTCAGCTCTGAGCACATCGTACATATAGATTTCATCGATGCGTTTTTTTGCCTCCTGCTGGAAAGCCTCCGGTGATGGTGCAAAATCTGTATACTTATATCCGAAAAGTTCATCACTGATTTCACCTGTCATAAGTACGCGGATGTCCGTCTGCTCATGGATTGCCTTGCAGCAGAGGTACATCCCCATACTGGCGCGGATCGTGGTGATATCATACGTCCCAAGCATGGCGATCACTTCCTCCAGGGAATCAATCACTTCCTGCCGGGTCATAAATACTTCTGTGTGTTCTGCGCCAATGTAAGAAGCTGCCTGTCTTGCATATTTGAGGTCAATGGCATCTACATCCATACCGATTGCAAAGGTGCGGATATGCCTCCCCAGAACGCGTGCTGCAATGGCACACACCAGGCTGGAATCCACTCCACCTGAGAGCAGAAATCCCAGTGGGGCATCCGCATCAAGCCGTTTATCCACACCGAGAATCAGTTTTTCCCGGATGTTACTGCAGATTTCATCCAAATCTCCGTTGATATACTCTGAAACGGTGGTAAGATCTGCATACTTTACAAACTTTCCGTCCGCATAATAATGCCCGGGAGGGAAAGGAATAATTTTGTCACACAAACCGACAAGGTTTTTTGCTTCACTGGCAAAAACCATCGTTCCGTCTTTCAGTTTGCCGTAAAAAAGCGGCCGGATCCCGATCGGATCACGTGCAGCGATGAGAGCGTCCTTTTTACTGTCGTAGAGAACCATAGCAAATTCCGCATCCAGCCTGGAAAACATTTCCAGGCCGTACTTATGATAAAGCGGGAGTATAATTTCGCAGTCAGAATCGCTGATAAAATCGTATTCTTTTGCAAGTTCCGCTTTCAAAGGCCGGAAAAGATACAGTTCTCCGTTGCAAACGCACATATCTCCGTCAAGGTGGAAAGGCTGCATCCCTTCTTCGTGCAGCCCCATAATGGCAAGCCTGTGAAAGCAGAGCATGCCTCTCCCTGCTTTCTCCATGCGGCTCATATCCGGGCCGCGTGATTTGGTCCTGTCAAAATAGGTTTTAATCTCTTCCTCACTGATGGATGCACATGAGGTAAATCCCATAATAGAGCACATTGTTTCTTCCCCCTGTCAGCTCGTTGATGCAGTGCTGGTTTGCTTTTATACGCCGAAAAGCAGATCTCCATATGTTGGAAATGGCCAGTAACTGCTCGCAGTAAGCGTTTCCGCCTCATCACAGGCAGCGCGCAGGTCCGCCATTTTCGGAAGTATGATATCCCGGATATGGAGAGCCTGAAACGTCACATTCTCAAGGCTGTCCAACACAATGACAGCTTTTTCCAGTTCATCTGCTGCTGTGTCAATGCTGTCGGAAAGATCGTCAAGACGTTTGATCAGTTTTGTTTCATAACGGCAGGCAGCTCCTGAATCTACCGCTTTTTTTGCAGCAACGCCTCGTGCAGCATCTGTGCTGTATGCCATCACGGCAGGCTGTATTTCACGCCGTGACATATCGGTCATTGTAAGTGCTTCAATTCTCACCGTACGAACATAGTTTTCCAGCTGAATTTCATAGCGGGAACGCAGCTCGCTTTCCGTAAATACACGCTGACCGAGCAGCATGCGAATGTTCTTTTCCTCAAGAAGTCTCTGCAAGGCATCCGGAGTGGTACGTAGGTTACACAAACCTCGTTTTTCCACGGCCTCCTTAATCCAGGCATCGTCATACCCGTTTCCATTGAAGATAATCCTCTTGTGGTCAACTATAGTTTTCCGGATGAGATCATGCAGGCAGGAGTTGAAGTCCTTCGCTTTTTCCAGTACATCAGCGAACTGCATCAGAGCATCTGCCACAGCTGCATTGAGCATCATATTCGGGCAGGCAATCGAATCGCTGGAACCCACCATGCGGAACTCAAACTTATTGCCTGTAAAAGCAAACGGGGAAGTCCTGTTGCGGTCCGTTGAATCCCGCGGAAATTTAGGCAGGATATCGACGCCAAGTTTAAGCTGTTTCTTTTCTGCGCCAAAATAGGGGGCATCCTTCTCAATAGCATCCAGCACCGCGGTGAGATCATCTCCGA
>JAEEGH010018059.1_pt1 | contig 14949 bp, 11 predicted proteins | sample 9134181 | NCBI WGS metagenome assembly JAEEGH01 (sample SAMN16246544, study PRJNA631951) | gut metagenome | biome: gut microbiome; feature: rumen; material: DP-attached | host: Bos | place: Iran: Karaj | collected 2018-10 | reverse complement strand
CCCGTCCAGGGCAGCATCATCCCCGGCCCCGACGGCGACATGCTCCTCGTCGAGACCTCCTACTTCAGCCCCCCGATGGCCTTCGACGACACGCTCGACGACATTCGCCTGAAAGGCCTCCATCCCCTCCTGGCGCACCCCGAGCGCTATGTCTACATGGACCGCCACGACTACGCCCGCCTCAAGTCCCGCGGCGTCCTCTTCCAGCTCAACCTCATGTCCCTGGTCGGCATGTATGGGAATGAGGCCGCCAACAAGGCCACCCTCCTCCTCCTCGACGGCATGTACGACTACGCCGGCTCCGACCTCCACCGCCTCGCCCCCTGGCATCACGCCATCTCCGACGCCTGCCTCAACAAAAAGATGATCGCCGCCCTCCAGGCGCTCCGGGAACGGATGGACCACCCCGACCGCTAGCCCTCCGGGAACGTATGGACCAGCCCTCCGGGACACCGACGGCCACGATTCCTGCCGTTTCTGCGACCCTCGATGACCTTTTGGCCACCGGCGGCCACGTTTTCGGCCCTTTTTGTGCCCTTCATTGACAAAAAGGGGGAAATGAACGTGCGCCTCGTTGCTTTTGAATAAATATTCACGTACCTTTGTGGGAACGGGACCTATTTATTTCCGCACGCGAAAAAAGGCCCCGCCGGATCCGCACCCCCTGCTCCTGGATAGGAGTAAGAGTGACGGGTCCCGGGAGTCGGGCGCCGAACACACAGGTGACCCCCGACATTCCAAGTGTACCCTTAGGGGAAGGAGATTCCCGGTCAAGCCGGGAATGACGAGCCCAGGAGATTCCCGGTCGAGCCGGGAATGACAAACAAGCCCAATGCAAACCAACTGGTACGCCATCCGTGTTTTCAACAACCGCATCTTCCGCATCAAGGAAGAAGCCGAGCAGAAAGGTGCCAAGACCTACATGGCACTGAAGAGAAGCGGTGAGCGCCCAGTCCAGCTGGCCCCCTCCCTCCTTTTCGTGCGGACCACGCCGGACGCCCTCAAGGCCTTCAAGCAGGACCACTTCACCGAGCTGATGATCTACCGTCGCGCAGACAGCACCGAGCCGGCCCCCATCCCCGAAGAGGAGATGCGGATGTTCATCCTGGTCACCTCGGCGACCGACGGCCGCGACGTCGACCTCGTCAGCGAGTCCTTGATGGGCCCCGATACCAAGCAATTCGACTTCAAGCCGGGCGAAAAGGTCCGCGTCACCGAAGGCCCCTTCAAGGGCGCGGAAGGCGTGATCAAGCGGATCAAGAAAGACCGCAAGCTGCTGGTCGCCGTCCAAGGCGTCGTCGTCGTCGCGATCTCCAACATCCCCGCCCGCTTCCTTGAGCGCCTGGCCCCAACTGAAACACACCCATAATACCACCCCTCTTATGCCCTCCCCCCTCCAACGTTTCCGACATACCTACCTCAGCAAGACCCTGGTCCTGGTGATGGACATCGTCCTCTCGGTCCTGGCCTCCGGACTGGTCCTCATCGCGATCAACGTCCTCCTCGGCCCGGCCCTCTTCCCCCTATCCGTCTCCCGCGGCTTCCACGCCGCCTACCTGATCGGCGCCACCCTCTTTTCCCTCGCGGCCTTCCTGATCTTCCGCACCTACCGGGTCATCATCCGCCACATCTCCGTGCGCGACCTGATCCTCTTCCTCGGCGCCGCCTTCTTCAAAGCCGTCCTGCTGCTGGTCTCCTCCCTCCTGTCCAAGTATTATTCCCCGACCCTTGTCCTTCTCTTCCTTGTCGACGTCCTCCTGACCTTCGGCCTGCTGGTCGCCGTCCGCATCGCGATGATCCTCGTCTGGAACCACTTCAACCGCCGCATCCAGGAGAAATACGAATACAAGCGCGTCATGGTCTACGGCACCTCCGACAAGAGCGTCGCCACCATCGTGCGCCTGCAAAATTCCCCGCACTACAAGGTCATCGGCTTCCTCGACAAAGGCGCCGAAGGCCGCACCATCGAAGGCCTCCCCGTCTTCGCCCCCCGGGGTGAAGAAGCCATGGAAAAGGAAATCATCGCCAACCGCGTCGACGCCATCCTCTTCCCCACCGACAAGGAAGCCCAGCGCGAGGAAGACCACCTCATCCGCTTCTGTTCGCAGAAAGGCATCATGTGCCTCATCGTCCCCACCGTGGACGAAGTGGTCGAAGGCGAAGCCATCCTCCGCCCCCGGGAAATCCGTGTAGAAGACCTCCTCGGGCGCGAGGAAATAAAAATCTCCCTGGACGCCATCCAGGAGAATTTCCGTGGCCAGACCGTCATGGTCACGGGCGCCGCGGGCTCCATCGGCAGCGAGCTCTGCCGGCAGCTGGCCGGATTCGGCGTAGCCAAACTGGTCCTCTTCGACAATGCGGAGACGCCCATGCACAACCTGCGCCTGGAGCTGGAAGACCGCTTCCCGAAGTTGGCATTCGTCCCGATCATCGGCGACGTGCGGCATCCGGAGCGCCTGGACTTCGCGTTCCGCACGCACCGGCCGCAGACGGTCTTCCACGCGGCGGCGTACAAGCACGTGCCCCTGATGGAGGAGAATCCCTGCGAGGCGGTGCTCGTCAACGTGTACGGCACGCGCAACGTGGCCGAGAAGTGCCTGGAGTACGGCGTCGGCACGATGGTGATGATCTCGACGGACAAGGCGGTCAATCCGACGAGCGTGATGGGGTGCACGAAGCGACTCGCGGAAATCTATGTCCAGAGCCTGGGCCTGTCAACCAATGAAACGCGCTTCGTCACGACAAGATTCGGAAATGTTTTGGGCAGCAACGGCTCCGTCATCCCGCGCTTCAAAGAGCAGATCGCCAAGGGCGGCCCGGTGACGGTGACACATCCCGAAATCAACCGTTTCTTCATGACCATCCCCGAGGCCTGCCGCCTCGTGATGGAAGCCGCGACGATGTCGCAGGGCAACCAGATCTTCGCGTTCGATATGGGGACACCGGTCAAGATCGCGGACCTGGCGAAACGCATGATACGCCTCGCCGGCTTCGAGCCCGACAAGGACATCAAGATCGAATACACCGGACTCAGGCCCGGCGAAAAACTCTACGAGGAAGTCCTCGCCAATGACGAGAACACCCTCCCCTCCTTCCACCCCCGCATCCGCGTCGCCAATGTACGCGAGTACCAGTATGAAGAAGTCGACGGCGAACTCAAGCGGATGACCCAGCTCGCCCGCGACGTGGATATCCCGACCATGATCGACCTGATGAAGGCCCTGGTCCCCGAATACACCTGTACGACGGACTACTCAAGAAGATAACCGACAGAAGATAATAAACAAAACACCATACCGATGAAACACCTCCAAAACCTCGTCCTGGCAGCCCTCGCCGCCGCCCTCCTGGCCTCCTGCGCCACCCCGGCGGACATCGCCTACTTCCAGGACGTCAACGACCGGACGGACCTCACCCCCGCCCAGGTCCAGACCATCCGCTTCAAGCCGATGGACCAGATTTCCGTCATCGTCAACAGCCGTGATCCTCAGGTCACCGCAATGTTCAACCTCCCCTACTACGCCAAGCGCCTCGGGGAGAATCAGACCCTGATCGGCGCGACCGGCGTCTCCTCCAGCAGCCAGGGCATCAGCGGCTACACCATCGACTCCGACGGCGAGATCGACTTCCCCGTGATCGGCAAGATCCAGGTCGCCGGCCTCACGCGCGAGCAAGCCGAAGACCATATCAAGGAGCTCCTCATCGAGAGCCGCCAGATCAAGGACCCCGTCGTCACCGTCGAGTATATGAACCTCGCCTACACCGTCCTCGGTGAAGTCACCAAGCCCGGCCGCTACAAGATCGACCGCGACCGCTTCACCCTGATGGACGCCCTCGGCCTCGCCGGTGACCTCACGATCAACGGCCAGCGGGAGGACATCACCCTCGTGCGCCACGGCGCCAAGGGCGACGAAGTCTTCAAGCTCAACCTCCTCGACACCCAGGCCCTCTACGCCTCCCCCGCCTTCTACGTCCAGCAAGGCGACATCATCTACGTGACCCCCAACGACAAGCGCCGCCGCGAGTCCACGATCAACGGCAACAACGTCCGCAGCACCTCCTTCTGGATCTCGATCGCCTCCCTCGCCACCTCCGTCGCCCTCCTGGTCTTCCGGCTCAAGTAGCCCCCTCCCAGCAAATAAACGCAAATATGGAATACAATCCCAACCTCCCCCGCCAGGACGCCCAAACCGAAGACAACGCCCTCTCCCTCAAGGACATTTGGGCCCTCTGCGTCCGCAACTGGAAATGGTTCGTCCTCAGCCTCGCGGTCTGCCTCGCCGCGGCCTCGTTCTACATCATCCGGACCGTCCCCGTCTACACCCGCAGCGCCTCGGTCCTGATCAAGGAAGACCGCCGCTCCGGCTCGGTGTCCTCTGACATTTCCTCCGCCTTCACCGACCTCGGCTTCGGCCAGACGCGCGTCAACGTCAACAACGAGATCATCAACTTCACCTCCCCCGACCTGATGCTCCAGGTGGCCAAGAACCTCCACCTCGACGTGGACTACAAGGTCCAGGGCCTCCGTTACAAGCACACCATCTACGGCACCAGCCTGCCCGTCCAGGTGGAGTTCCTCGACCTCGGCCGCAATGAAGGCGCCGGCCTCAAGCTGCAGCTCAAAGACACGGCGGGCGTCGCCCTCTTCGACTTCACCCGCGGCAAGGACAAGCTCAAGTCCGCCGACATCCCCGCCGCCTACGGTGACACGACCGACACGCCCCTCGGCCGCATCCTCGTGACCCGCTCCGAGTACGCCGAAAAGGCCCAGTGGGACCGCCCGATCCTCGTGACCCGCCGCGGCATCCAGGGCGCCGCCCGCGGAGCCCGCGGCCGCCTCAGCGCCTCCCTCAACGGCAAGAACACGACCGTCATCGACCTCAACTACCGCGACGTCAACACCCAGCGGGCCGAAGACGTCCTGCGGATGATCATCAACTGCTACAACGAGAACTGGATCAAGGACAAGAACCAGATCACGACGTCCACCAACGAATTCATCGCCGACCGCCTCCGCATCATCGAGGAAGAGCTCGGATCCGTGGACAAGACCATCACCTCTTTCCGCTCCACCCACCGCATGCCCGACAGCCGCACCGCCGCCCAGATGGACATGCAGCTCAGCGCTGAAGCCGGCAAGCACCTGATGGAACTCAACAACCAGCTCTCCATCGCCCGCTTCCTCCAGAGCGACATCCGCGGCGCCGCCCCGGGTACCCTCCTGCCCGCCAACGTCGGCCTCGAAGACCCCGGCACCCAGGCCCAGATCGCCCAGTTCAACACCTCGATGCTCCAACGCAACCGCCTCGTCGAGAGCAGCTCCGAAGAGAACCTCCTCGTCAAGGACCTCGACCAGCAGCTCGCCTCCCTGCGCAGCACGATCCTGACCTCCCTGGACAACTACATCAAGTCCGTCAACATCCAGATCGCCTCCTCGCAGCAGGCCCAGCGCAGCTCCCAGGCCCGCGTCAGCGACATTCCCCTGCAGGCCGGCCAGCTCCTGAGCGACGAGCGCCAGCAGAAAGTCAAGGAAGCCCTGTACCTCTTCCTCCTCCAGAAGCGTGAGGAGAATGAACTCTCGCAGGCCTTCACCGCCTACAACACGCGGGTCGTCGCCTCCCCCAGCGGCTCCGGCGCCCCCATCTCCCCCAACAAGAAGATGATCTACCTCGTCGCCCTGCTGCTCGGCCTCGCGATCCCCTTCGCCTGGTTCTACCTCAAGGAGATCCTCAACACGACCGTGCGCGGCCGTAAGGACCTGGAGAACCTCTCCGCCCCCTTCCTCGGCGAGCTCCCCTCGACCCAGCGCAAGAAGGGCCTCTTCAAACGGAACCTGATCTCCGACCGCCCCGAAGACCGCCAGATCGTCGTCAAGCCCCACAGCCGCAACGTCATCAACGAAGCCTTCCGCGTCGTGCGCACCAACCTCGAGTTCATGCGCGGCAAGGATCCCGGCAGCAAGGTCCTGATGGTCACCTCCTTCAACATCGGCTCCGGCAAGACCTTCGTCTCCGCCAACCTCGCCAACGCCCTCGCGATCAAGGGCAAGAAGACCATCGTCCTCGACCTTGACCTGCGCAAGCGCTCCCTGAGCATCTTCGCCGGCGAGCCCAAACGGGGCCTCTCCGACTGGCTCGGCGGCCAGGCCGACGACTGGCACCCGCTCGTCATCCACGGCGTCGGCGGCAACGACCTCGACGTCCTGCCCGTCGGGCAGATGCCCCCCAACCCCGCCGAGCTCCTCGCCGAGCCGCGCCTCGGGCAGCTCCTGGATGCGCTGAGAGCCGAATACGACTACATCTTCCTCGACTGCCCGCCGATCGAGATCGTGACCGACGCCGACCTCGTCGCCCCGCTCGCCGACATCACGGTATTCATCGTGCGCGCGGGCCTGCTCGAGCGCTCCATGCTCCCCCAGGTCGAGAAATTCTACACGACCAAGAAATACCGCAACATGGCCCTCCTGCTCAACGGCACCGACAGCACCGGCCGCTACGGCTACAAATACGGCTACAAATATGGTTACGGCCGCTACGGCACCTACGGCAAGTACGGCTCCTACGGAGACGAGAAAGACGCATAAGCGCATGGCCTACAAACACTTGCAATTCCCGGAAGGGACCCTGTTCCTCGTGACCGGCGGCGCCGGGTTCATCGGCTCCAACCTCTGCGAGGCCATCCTTAACCTTGGCTACAAAGTCCGCTGTCTGGATGATTTAAGCACCGGCAAGCAAGCCAACGTGGATCTCTTCATCAATCATCCGAATTATGAGTTCATAAAGGGTGATATCAAGGATTTCGACACCTGCATGGAAGCTTGCAAGGGTGTCGATTATGTCCTGCACCAGGCCGCCTGGGGCAGCGTCCCCCGCAGCATCGAGATGCCGCTTTTCTACTGCGCCAACAACATCCAGGGCACCGTCAACATGCTGGAGGCCGCGCGCCGCGCCGGCGTCAAGACCTTCGTGTACGCATCCTCCAGCTCCGTCTACGGCGACGAGGCGCATCTCCCCAAGCAGGAAGGCGTCGAAGGCGCGCTCCTCAGCCCCTACGCCCTGACCAAGCGGGCCGACGAGGAATGGGCGAAGCAGTACACGCGCCACTACGGCCTGCGGACCGTGGGCCTGCGCTACTTCAACGTGTTCGGACGCCGGCAGGACCCGAACGGGGCCTACGCGGCCGTCATTCCGAAGTTCATCCAGCTGCTCCTTCGCGGCGAGCGCCCGACCATCCACGGCGACGGAGGCCAGAGCCGCGACTTCACCTATGTGGAGAATGTCATCGAGGCCAACCTCAAGGCCTGCCTGGCCCCGGACGAAGCCTCCGGGCAGGCGTTCAACATCGCCTACGGCGGCCGCGAATACCTCAACGACATCTACAAGACCCTCGTCGAAGCCCTCGGCAAGGACATCGAGCCCCTCTACGGCCCCGAGCGCCCCGGCGACATCCGCCACTCCAATGCCGACATCTCCCAGGCGCGCCGCCTGCTGGGCTACGAGCCCGAATACGATTTCGCCCGAGGGCTGCGCGAAGCCATCGACTGGTACAAAGCAAATCTGTAATTCCCTCCCATACAATGAAAGACACCAAAATCTGCGTCATCGGCCTCGGCTACGTGGGCCTGCCCCTGGCCCGGCTCTTCTCCACGAAGTTCCCGACCGTGGGCTTCGACATGAACCAGCGGCGCGTGGACGCGCTGATGGCCGGCCACGACGCCACCCTCGAAGTCTCCGACGACCTGCTCCAGGACGCCATCCGGAACCACGGCTTCCGCTGCACCACCCGGCTCGAGGACATCATCGACTGCAACTTCTACATCGTCGCCGTCCCCACCCCCGTCGATGCCGACAACAACCCCGACCTGCGCCCCCTGTACGGCGCCAGCACCACCGTGGGCAAGGTGATCAGCGAGGGCGACGTCGTCGTCTATGAGTCCACCGTCTATCCCGGCGTGACCGAAGACGAGTGCATCCCCGTCGTCGAAAAGGTCTCGGGGCTCAAGCTCAACGAAGGCTTCTTCGCGGGCTACTCCCCCGAGCGCATCAACCCCGGCGACAAGCAGCACACCGTCGAGCACATCCGTAAAGTCACCTCCGGCAGCACGCCTGAAATCGGAAAGTATGTCAACGAAGTCTATGCCTCCGTCATCGCCGCCGGCACCCACCTCGCCCCCTCCATCAAGGTCGCCGAGGCCGCCAAGGTCATCGAGAACAGCCAGCGCGACGTCAACATCGCCTTCGTCAACGAGCTCAGCAAGATCTTCAACAAGATGGGCATCGATACCCTGGACGTCCTGGAAGCCGCGGGCACCAAGTGGAACTTCCTCCCCTTCCGCCCGGGCCTCGTCGGCGGCCACTGCATCGGCGTGGACCCCTACTACCTCGCCCAGTGCGCCCAGCGCCACGGCTACAACCCCGAAATCATCCTCGCCGGCCGCCGCATCAACGACGGCATGGGCGAGTACGTCGCCACGGAGACCGTCAAGCTGATGCTCAAGAAGGGCATCCAGGTCCTCCACTCCGACATCCTGATCCTCGGCTTCACCTTCAAGGAGAACTGCCCCGACGTGCGCAACACCAAGGTCATCGACATCTACCGCGCGCTGAAAGAGTACCACCTCGACATTACCGTCTATGACCCCTGGGCCATCCCGGAGATCGTCGAGCGGGAGTACGGCATCCGTGTCGTCAACGAGCTGCCCGACCAGAAGTTCGACGCCGTCATCGCCGCCGTCGCCCACCGCAAGTTCGAAGGGCTCGACATCCCCGCCCTGCTGAAAGACCGCCACGTCGTCTTCGACGTCAAAGGCACCCTCGACCGCACCCTGGTCGACGGGCGGCTCTAGGTCGTTATACATTTGAGCTGACTACAAATGAGTTATGCGATTTGCGGTCGAAATTTTCGTCCACTGATTCTAATACCGGCCCTGTTGATGATGCTCTTTTGCGCCCCGCCGGCACGGGCGCAACTCTCCCGCATCCGTTTCCACAGCTACAAGATCACTTCAGTCGTCCCCTCCACCGTCAACTCCATCCGAGGCGCGGTGGAATTTGTCCTGACCAACGACACCACCTCCTTCACGATGTCCGATATCCACGGCATCATTTACCGCAACGGGAAACCCTTCGTCCACGGTTTCTGCAATGACACCCACGTCCGCCAGGGCGAAGTGACCGTGCGCCCGGCCGGCACCGTCCAACTCTGCGACAGCGTCAGTCTCTGGGATGTCTTCCGCAACCTGTCCGACCTCCAACTGGATGAATATACCGGCGACCTGGAAATGATCATCACCGACGCCAAAGGCAAGAGCCGTACCTACTCCAAGAAAGGTATTCCGGTTGAGCTGCTGCTGAACAATTCCCTCAAGAAGAAAAGCAGCAAAGAATTAACAACAAACGACTAAACGATATGTCCATCTTCAAAGACAAGACCCTGATGATCACCGGCGGGACCGGTAGTTTCGGGAATGCCGTATTGAGGCGCTTCCTCTCCACTGACATCAAGGAGATCCGCATCTTCTCCCGCGACGAGAAGAAGCAGGACGACATGCGCCACGAATACCAGGCCAGCTACCCCAATGCCGCCAGCAAGATCAAGTTCTACATCGGCGACGTGCGTAACCGCTCCACCCTCAAGATGGCCGTCCGCGGCGTCGACTACATCTTCCACGCCGCTGCCCTCAAGCAAGTCCCCAGCTGCGAATTCTTCCCGATGGAAGCCGTCAAGACCAACGTAATCGGCACCGACAACGTCCTCGACGCCGCCATCGACGCCGGCGTCGAATGCGTCATCTGCCTCTCCACCGACAAGGCCGCCTACCCCATCAACGCGATGGGCATCAGCAAGGCCCTCGAAGAGAAAGTCGCCGTCGCCAAGAGCCGCAACTCGCTGAACACCCGCATCTGCTGCACCCGCTACGGCAACGTGATGTGCTCCCGCGGCAGCGTCATCCCCCTCTGGATCGACCAGATACGAAATGGCCAGCCCATCACCATCACCGAGCCCAAGATGACCCGCTTCATCATGAGTCTTGACGAAGCCGTGGACCTCGTCCTCTTCGCCTTCGAGCACGGCCAGAACGGCGACATCCTCGTCCAGAAAGCCCCCGCCTGCACTATCCAAACCCAGGCCGAAGCCGTCTGCGAACTCTTCGGCGGCGACAAGTCCCAGATCAAGGTCATCGGCATCCGCCATGGCGAAAAGGTCTATGAGACCCTCCTCACCAAGGAAGAATGCGCCAAGGCCGAAGACCTGGGCAATTTCTACCGCGTCCCCGCCGACAACCGCACCCTCAACTACGACAAATACTTCACCGAAGGCAACGTCAAAGCCGTCACCATCGAAGAATTCAACTCCGACAATACCCGCCGCCTCGGCCTCGAAGAAACCAAGGCCAAGATCGCTGCGCTGCAATACATCCAGAACGAGCTGAAAGGCATTCCCAACGTTGCCAAATGACGACGATAGTCACAACCTAAACCCAGAGACACGTAGACGACTCCGGCATTGCTAGGTTGCAGCTAAGTTGTTGCTAGGTTCATTTACTAAACTTTATTTTAGTTTACTCCAAACCCGTTTTGAGCATGCCAGGTCGTTGCTAGGTTGTTGCTAGGTTGTTGCTAGGTTCATTTACCAAACTTTATTTTAGTTTACTCCAAACCCGTTTTGAGCATGCCAGGTCGTTGCTAGGTTGTTGCTAAGTTGTTGCTAGGTTCATTTCACAGTGTATGTGCGTAATTAAATCAAAGATTCAGCCCAATCTTTCATTGGATTATATTCTCAATGGGTCTGAAAACAAGTTGTTTGACAGGAAGTCAGTAAAGATAAGACCAGCTGATCTTGCCCCTTTGATATCGGCTTTCGCTAATGCTGAAGGAGGAACCATCGTTATTGGCATCAATGAGAAAACTCGAGAAATTGAGGGTGTCAACAGTCTAGGCCCGGAGAAATTGAACAATCTTATTACCGCACCGAAGGATTGTTGCAAGCCGATGCCACGTTTCACAGAAGAATTTCTTTCTGTTAGAAATCACCTTGGCCAAGAGGATAGCATTCTGCTTTTACATATTGAATCCTGCCCAGACCAAGTCATACGGACGGCAAGCGATCAAACCTATTTGAGAATCGGAGATAAGACAAGGCAACTGCTTGGCGACGATCTCCGGAACTTGGAGTATAGTAAAAGCATCCGACATTTTAAAGACGAGTGTAACTTGGACGCATCCATGGAAGACTTTGACCCCGAACTTCTTCAACGCTATAAAGAAATCTTACAGGCAGATGATCTGTCATTTGAACAAATCCTGAAAGCAAGGGGTTTTATAAAGACCAGAGATGGGTCAGACTACCTCACAAACGCTGCCGTACTTCTCTTCGCAAGCAATGTACAGCGTTTTTACCCCAATTGCCGTATCCGCTTCATTCGCTATGATGGCACTAAAGCGGGTACAGGGATGAATATAAACATTATTAAAGATTACAGCATCGATCTTCCATTGCTCCGCATTATTAATAGCGCCAAGGATTATATCAGCGCCCAACTTAGAGATTTCATGGCAATGGATCCCAAGACGGGCCGCTTTCAAACAGTTCCGGAATATCCGGAATTTGCTTGGCTGGAAGGGATTGTTAATGCGGTTACTCATAGAGAGTATGCCCTTGCTGGAGACCATATCAAAGTAACTATGTTTGATGACAGGCTGGAAATACAAAGCCCCGGAAAGCTTCCCAACCTGGTTACCATCGACAACATCAAGGAAACCCGCTATCCGAGAAATCCCAGAATCTCAAGAGTCCTGACTGACTTTGGATGGGTCAGAGAACTCAATGAGGGGGTAAAACGAATCTATTCCGATATGGCCGAGTTTTTCTTGGATGACCCTATCTATAGTGAGCCGGAGCAAGCCGTGAGACTTGTTCTCAAAAACAACATCGTCATGAGAAACATGCGGCGACAAGACCGGGCCATTGGCTTCGTGGGAGAGGGTGTATGGGCAAAACTGGATGACTTGGACCACAACATCCTTACAGTGATGGCCAGTAGATCAGTAATAAGCCGGGCTGAACTTGCAAAATACACAGACAGAGCTAATCGTACCATAACTGTACGCCTCAATAAGTTGATAGAGCGAGGGATTGTAAAGGCAAATGGAAACAGTTATGATCCAAAACGCACATACTCTATTGTTTACGAATAACAACCCTAAGTCAATATGGATTTAATCCCTTTACCCTACGCCCTCGACGCCCTTGAGCCCGTCATCAGCGCCAAGACCCTGAGCTTCCACCACGGCAAGCACCTCCAAGCTTACGTGGACAACCTCAACAAACTCCTTCCCGGCAGCGGCCTCGAAGACCTCCCCCTCGAAGAAATCGTAGCGAAGTCCTCCGGCCCCCTCTTCAACAACGCCGGCCAGGTCCTCAACCACAATATGTACTTCGAGCAGTTCAAACCCGCTTCTTCCGTCATGCCCGGCCCGACCGGGCATCTCAAGTCTCAGATCGAAAAGCAGTGGGGCTCCCTTCAGGCCTTCCAGGACGAATTCACCGCCAAAGGCGTCAGCCTCTTCGGCTCCGGCTGGGTCTGGCTCTCCGCCCAGGAAGACGGCACCCTCGTCATCACCCAGGAACCCGGCGCATCAAACCCCGTTTGTCACGTCATGCCCGACCCAAGCTCCGTCATGCCCGACCTGATCGGGCATCCCGGCCCGACCACAGTCATGCCCGGCTCGACCGGGCATCTCAAGCCCCTGCTGACCTTCGACGTCTGGGAGCACGCCTACTACCTCGACTGGCAAAACCGGCGCGGGGATCAGCTGAAGGCGTTGTGGGGGATTTTGGATTGGAAGGTGGTGGAGGGACGGTACAACACCCGCTAAATAACGGCGCGACTATTTGAGCTATATCACATCTTTTCATCGGTTACCTTTTACGACAAAGTAATATCCATCATCAAGAGGAAAGATTATTTCTATTTTAATCATAGACAGTATGGTCAACTCCATTTCAAGCAAATCGGATAGTGTTCAAATTGTTTACGAGAACTATCTAGCAGGGAAGTACTTTGTAAATCGACGTTATCAAAGAAAGTTAGTTTGGACACAAGAAGAAAAAATCGCTTTCGTTGATTCTCTTTTAAATCAGTATTCCGTCCCACTATTCTTATTAGCACAAACCACCAATTCCGAAAATAATATCTCATTTGAGATTATTGATGGCATGCAACGGCTTAATGCTATTGTATCTTTTATCGAGAATGAATTCTCCATTCCATGGAAGGGGAAACAGTTCTTTTTTGACCTAGACACTCTTGCCAGTACGCTCAATCTCAAGCAAAAGGGGCAACTGGTACAAAAACTTCCTGCACTGCCAAAAGAAGCGTGCATGGCTATTGTTTCATACCAAATACCCTTCTCTTATATTATTGCCGATCAACAGAGCATAGAGGAGATCTTTCGAAGAATCAATTCTTTTGGAAAACAGCTTTCAAAGCAGGAGATTCGGCAAGCTGGAGCAATAGGAGCTTTCTCGGACATGGTTAGAAAGATAGCATCTGCTATCCGCGGCGATGTTTCTGTTTCCGATAAACTCTCTTTAAATGATATGAAACAAATCAGCTTATCCAATATTCATTTAGATTATGGTATTGATGTTAGTCAAATCTGGTGGGTAAAGCAGCATATTGTAACTACGCCCAACATAAGAATCTCGAGAGATGAAGAGTTGATCGCTTGGATTCTATCTTATATTATACTCGGTAATAAGGTTGCACCGACAGCTAGGACTCTTAATCGTCTATATCGTTATGATATACTTGATGACGACGGCAATAATCTCGCTGCCTTATCTGAATCACGCATCCTAGAACTTGGCTCTGATAATATAATCAGCTGGTTCTGCAAATCCTTCTCCGTTCTCCTCGATGTCCTTCACTCTGCCGGAAAAGACTTCCGAACTCTTATATTTACAGAAGATGAGGCTGAAGGTTTAGTAAGAACCTTTCAAGTCGTTTTCTTATCATTCTATGAACTTCTTTTCAGAGAGCACAAATGCATATCTGACATGTCTGGATTAATAAAGCATCTAGACGGGATTGGAATGAATATTCTGAAAGGTATTGTTGAAGACCCTTGGACTGCAGACACACGATATAATAGGATTCAAGCTGTTAAAGGTGTCATTTCCCCATATTTCAAAAAGTCTAAAGGAGATGATGTCGCAAAAGACAGTTGGGTTCTAGAAATTGATAACATTATGCGCCTATCTATGTTAGAAGGCTCACAATACGATTTTAAGATAGGATTCCATACTTTTAAGGATTCTAGCTTTAATGCCGAGTTGATCAAACGCTGTGTTCGACTTCTTACAGCTGCCGTTAACAAGGGCCCGCATACTCATGGCTATGTTTTAGTAGGGATATGTGAGTCAAGGGAATCATTTGAATCGTTCAAGGCTTTTTATCATACGACTACTGGTTCAAGATTTCAGGACACTAATCTATTTATCACTGGAATTGATGAGGAAGTTAAGAAGTTTTATGGCGGTTCTTATGATAACTTTCAAAACGCAATAATAGCTGTTGTGAAGAACGAACCCATTGACGATGATGTGAAGCATTTCATTATTACCCACCTGAAGTTCCCTAAATACTATGGTGTTACATTGCTATTAATGGAGCTTCAGTCGTATGATACACCTGTTACTTACAATGATTCATATTATGAAAGGCAAGGCAATAATGTGATTCAGGTTGAAGGGGTAAAAGCGACTAAGGCTGTCGAGTCTCGCTTTTCATAGTCATAGTGTTCCTTTATAAGCGGCTATTCTAAGTATTGTAGATGGGGAGCTCGTTTTATGGCTGCGAATAATACACTGTCCCCGATTAAGGTTCTTTTCTTCCAATGTCGATAGCGAACGCATTACGATAAACGGCATTTTGCTGTATGAAGG
>JAEEGH010018056.1_pt1 | contig 14951 bp, 13 predicted proteins | sample 9134181 | NCBI WGS metagenome assembly JAEEGH01 (sample SAMN16246544, study PRJNA631951) | gut metagenome | biome: gut microbiome; feature: rumen; material: DP-attached | host: Bos | place: Iran: Karaj | collected 2018-10 | reverse complement strand
CATCAGAATTCTTAACATCTGATAACTGGCATTCTCCTGTCAGGACCAGTATTCCTTTAGCTCCATTATTAACTCCTGTGGCTACATCCGTATAAATTCTGTCTCCAACAAAAGCTATCTTCTCCCTTGGAACCTTTGTTGCATCAACTATCATATCCACCGTTTCTTTAAATGGCTTACCAACAAATCTTGGCTGCTTACCTGTAGATAATTCAATTGCCTTACAGATAGCTCCACAATCAGGAATAAAGCCATTTGGCATAGGACAATTGATATCCAAATGAGTAGCTAGAAAAAGAGCTCCCTCCCTGATATAAGTACAGGCATTGGACAGTTTTCTGAAATCAAGTGTTTTATCAAAACCAACCACCACAATATCTGGTCTTTTATCAAGATTTTCAGGAGCCAGCGCATCCTCATTGTCGCGGTTAAAAAGCTCGATCCCCGCCTCTAAAAAGCTATCTTCCAAAGGCTTTGTCCCAAGCAGGTATACGCTCTTTCCGTCATAATTACTCTTCAAAAATCTTATCATCACATCACCTGATGTCATGATCTGATCTTTTTTAATAAAGCACTTCATACCGGCAAGTTTCTCTATGTATTTGTCTGAATTTGTAGATGAATTATTGGTAAAAAACATATAGCTTTTGCCGGCTTTTTTTACTGCTTCCAAAAACTCTAAAGATCCATCTATAATATTGTTTCCCAAGTAAAAAGTCCCATCCATATCAAGGACAAAAAGGTCTATATCTTTTAATATATCAATCTCGTTCATAAACTTCTCTCAATTTTCCCGTTGCTACTGTTTAGTTTTAATCATTTATTTACACATTCTCATTAGTAACGTGTTTCTCGTACAAAAGAACTATATCCCCTGCCCTTATCACAAGGCTACCCTTTGGAATGATTGCCTTGCCACGTCTTCGGATCATAAAGATATAACTCTGTCTTGAAATATCTATGTCTCTTATAGCCATCCCATTCCATGAATGTCCTTCATTTATAGTTATTTCTTTTAGCTCAATTGGCTGAATATCCTTGCTCTTCTCGGCGCACATAACAATAATGTCACCGTTTTTCAATACTGTAGAGCCACGTGGAATCAGAGTTTCCCTGCCTCTTTGAATAGCAACAATCATTGCATCCCTTGGGATTCCAATTTCCATTATCTTCTTGCCGGACCATTTATCATTTTCAGAAAGTCTGACCCTTATAAAATGGATATTTTCCTCTTCTGCAAATTCTCCCACAGTCTTTAGTCTCTGGTATTGTTCGACAAAGCCGGCAGAAATAATACCTGTAGGAATAGCAACCATTCCAACACCAAGAAAACTGATTATTATTCCAAGAATCTTACCCATTATTGTAACCGGATAAATATCACCATATCCTACAGTAAGAAGTGTTGATGCCGACCACCAGATACCTGAAAATGCGTTTTGGAAAACGTCCGGCTGGGCTTCATGTTCTACACTATACATGCAAAGGCTTGACGCCATCATCAGTATCAAAATGATAAAAACAGATGCGAGAAGCTGCTGACTCTTTGAAACGATGATCTCGGTAATAACATTGAGCTGATCATAATAGGAATTTATCCTGAAAAGTCTGAGAATCCTTGCAACTCTAAAGAGCCTGAACACTGTTCCACCCGCAGGGAAAAACACAGGCAGATAATACGGTAGAAATGATAAAAGATCTATAATTCCTGCCAAAGAAAAAATGTATCTAATTGCCGCCTTAGGCCCTGATAGTTTGGGGTACAGTTCAGCTGATGATAGTAGACGCAGTATATAATCTACTGCAAAGAAAAAAGTTGTAACTGCTTCAATAGCAAGGAGGAGCCCTTTATAGTGCTCCTCCATATAATCAAATGTTATTGCAAATGCAGCAAAAAGATTGAAAACAAGCGCTACGATACTCAAAAAATCGTAAAACTTGTTTATGGGCTCATCAATTACTCCAGTGCTAACCATATTAAAAATCTTCGCTCTAACACGGTTTATCTTCACCTTAGTAACCATTTCCCATCCCCCTTTTACTTTCTGCGCTTACCAAAGCTTTCCATAACAAAGTCACTGACATCCTGTAAATAATCAATACTTCTCTTCTTGTTTTCAGCCTTGATATGCTTCTTTTCAGACTTTGATACATTCATAGTATTGCTGTCTTCTCCAACATACCATGCTTTTGTAGACTCCTCACCTTTTATATTGAGACGTCCAACATTTTCAAACTCCGCATTTCCCCTGGCAGAGTGCTTTCTCTCAGGTCTTGCTGTCCTTGAAGCCTGAGACTTATCAGAAGTCTTTTTTCTATCCTTTTTGATGCTCTCTACCAGAGCTTCATCTAAAGTTGATTTGCGAGTCACTTCATCATTTGACTTGTTTCTTCTTTTTGGTTTTTCAAAAAGATAGTCATCCTTAGAGGCCGCTTTTTTCTTATCAAACTTTCGGCTTGATGGAGATTCGGACTTTCTGCCCTTTCTGTCATCTTTGCCGGACTTAAACTTACGTCCGTCACGACCATCACGGCCTTCGCGGTTCATTCTGCCATCACGGCCATCACGTCTTCCACGACCATAACCGCCTTTTCCTCTGTCCTTGTCCCTTTCGCCACGTCTGTGTCCAAAATCAAATACAAGGTCTTCAATATCTGCCCCCATCTTGAGCTTCATAAATCCGGCTGCAAGCTGTTCTGCTGTATACTCACCTTCTTCAACCTTCTGATTTACAAATTCAAGTGCAGATGAAATATCACCGTTTTCAATAATATCAATAACTTCAGCAAATACCTTCTGAGACTTAACTCTTGTGATTTCTTTTGCTGACGGTACTTTTCTTTCCTCAATCTTTGTATGACAAACCTTCTCAATCTCTCTGAGTTTGTACATCTCTCTTCCGCCGACAAGAGTAAATGACTGACCACTTCTTCCGGCACGACCTGTACGTCCGATTCTGTGAACGTAATACTCTATATCTTCTGGAATATCAAAGTTAAATACAGCTTCTACACCGCTTACGTCAATTCCTCTTGCAGCAACGTCAGTTGCTATAAGGATATTGATTCTTCCACTTCTAAATAAGTTCATTACGGTGTCACGCTGGTTCTGTGAAAGATCACCATGAAGTCCATCAGCCTGGTATCCCTTGCCCTTAAGGCTTTCAGCAAGCTGATCAACCATTCTTTTTGTGTTACAGAAAATAAGTGATCTTGATGGATTGTAATAATCCATAAGTCTTACAAGGACTTCTTCTTTTGACTTCTGAGGAACTCTGTAATAGCTCTGTTCTATAGCTGCTACAGTGATCTCCTTTGGAGTCATTTTTATGTACTCAGCATCTTCTTTCTGATACTTCTTTGTGATCTGAAGTATAGCCTCAGGCATTGTAGCAGAGAAAAGAGCTGTCTGTCTCTCTTCAGGCATTCCCTGAAGGATAGTCTCGATATCATCCCTGAATCCCATATCAAGCATTTCATCTGCTTCATCAAGGACAAGAACCTTTACATCCTTCATCTTCATAGTATGTCTGCGCATGTGATCCATTACTCGTCCCGGAGTTCCAACTACGATCTGAACTCCTGCAGATAAAGCCTTTATCTGTCTTGAGATATCCTGTCCGCCATAAACAGCAAGGACTTTTATGCCAAACATATACTTAGCAAAATCTCTTATATCATCAGCAGCCTGCATAGCAAGCTCTCTTGTAGGACACAGTACAACAGCCTGCAAATGCTTATTTGCAGGGTCAACCTGCTGCAAAAGTGGAATACCAAATGCGGCAGTCTTACCAGTTCCTGTCTGTGCCTGTCCAATTATATCTTTTCCCTCAAGCATTACAGGTATTGCAGCCTTCTGGATTGGTGACATATACTCAAATCCCATTTCAGAAACTGCTCTTAATATTTTTTCATCAAGACCTGAATCCTCGTATCTTACCTTTTCCTCCTCGACATTAACAGTATTTTTTTCTAAATCTTTACTCATTAAAACTCCTATTTCTATTCATAAACAAAAAACTTACAAAATATATCAAATTATGAATGCATATACGGATTGCTCCGCTTCGCTCCAGCAATCCTACAAACATTCACATCTCTCCACTCATGACATCCTTGTTTTTTACAAGATAATCAACAAGTGAGATGATCGTAAGGGCCAATGCTACCCACATAATAACTGTTGTAAGAACATGCATTACAGGATGATCAATATTGGCAATCATAAGTATTACCATTATCATCTGGAATGTTGTCTTAAATTTGCCCCAGTAGCTTGCAGCTATAACTCTTCCATTGTCTGCTGCAATGAGTCTGAAACCGCTGATAACAAACTCTCTGGCAATAATTATGATAACTATCCATGAAGGGATACGGCCAAGTTCAATAAGTCCTATCATTGCACTACAAACAAGAAGTTTGTCTGCAAGTGGATCCATGAACTTACCAAAATCTGTGATCAGATTGTATTTGCGGGCAATCTTACCATCAAGCATATCTGTAAGACTTGCGATAATAAATATGGCTAGTGCTGTCCATTTAAAAGCATCATTAGATGGATCAAACAATAAAAAGAATACAAAAAATGGAATCAATATAACTCTTGCAACGGTCAACTTATTCGGTAAATTCATATGTTTCTGCTTCCTCCCCAACTAAATCATATTCATTAGAACCTGTTATAAGAACCTTTAATATTGCTCCGGACATAAGATCTTTTTGAACACCGGAAACAAATACATATCCGTCAATATCCGGCGCATCTTTATATGTCCTTCCTACATATGTAAATCCATCAAGACTGCTGGCCTCTTCGTCAACAATCTTTCCTTCTATGATGACATCAACAGTCTTTCCAACCATAGAATCAGCGCCTTCAAAGGCTATCTTCTGCTGAAGCTTCATAAGCTTATTTCTACGGGTTGTCTTAACTCTCTCTGATACCTGATCTGGCATAGTAGCTGCAGGTGTATCCTCTTCCTGGGAATATGTAAATACCCCAAGTCTGTCAAACCTAAGATCCTCAACAAGTTTCATAGTCTCATTGTGGTCTTTTGCAGTTTCTCCAGGGAATCCGCTGATAAGAGTTGTTCTAAGACAAATGTCAGGGATCTCTTCCCTCAGGTGCTTTACAAGTTCTCTTATCTCCGCATTATTTGTTCTTCTTCCCATTCTTTTAAGGATAGAATCAGAACCGGACTGAATTGGAAGATCTAGATAATGACAGATCTTTGGTTCATTTTTGATAGTCTGGATCAGTTCTTCATTTATTTCTTCAGGATAGCAATAAAGAACTCTTACCCATTTAATACCATCTATCTCACAAATCTTATGCAAAAGCTCAGGAAGCTTCTTTTCCCCATAAATATCTGTTCCGTACAGGGTAGTCTCCTGCGCAACTACCAAAAGCTCAGAGACGCCTGCCTCTGCCAGACTTCTGGCATCCTTGAGAATATCCTCCATCGGAATACTTCTGTAAGATCCTCTAATCGATGGAATAATACAGTAGGTGCAGCGCTTATCACAGCCCTCTGCAATTTTGAGGTAATTGTAAACACCTCCGGTGGTCATCACTCTCTTGTAACCACCTCTCTGAAGCTTGTTAACATCATCAAAATAATTCTTGTGAGAGAAAAGTTCGTTTCTCTTTAAGGTTTCATCAAGAGCCTGAACAATCTTATCAATCGATGAAATACCAAGGATCTCATCTACTTCAGGAATTTCTTTCTGAATTTCCTCCTGGTACCTCTGTCCAAGGCATCCGGTAACGATCAAAGCTTTATACTTTCCGCTTTTCCTGTATTCCGCCATTTCAAGGATAGTATTGATACTTTCCTCTTTCGCATCACCAATAAAGCAGCAGGTGTTAACAACTGCTGCTTCGGCTTCATCGGTGTCATCTGTAAAGTCATAACCATGACTTTCGAGCATACCGAGCATTACCTCGGTATCAACTCTGTTTTTGTCACAACCAAGTGACACAAATAATATCTTCATATCTTTTTTAAAATTACTCTTCTGTGCTTTCTGTCTCTTCTGCTTCTTCAGCTGATTCCTCAAGCTTAGCCTTCTCCTCATCTGTAAGGATTCTGAGAGTATCCTGGTTCATCTCCTCAACAGCGATTGAAAGAGGCTTCTGCTTGTCTTTTACTTTAACCATTGGCTCATCACCGGCAATGATCTGTCTTGCTCTTTTTGATGTTGCCATAACGATTGAATATCTTGAGCTGATAACTGGCTCTTCGCCTTCCTCAACCCCTTTGTTTACTACATTCATTAAATCTACATATGAAGGATGTATCATAATGTTCCTTTCTGCGTGGTACGCAACACATAATATTTGTTTATTTAACAAAGCTTTTTAAAGCTCTGATTTTAACTAATTAAAACTTTCCCAGCTGTTCTCTCATCTCATTGATAAAATCGGCATTTCTGTCGGGAGTGTTATGAGCTGAACTGATGATCTCATGAACCTTTTCAACACATTCATCAAGGTCATCATTAACTACGATGTAGTCATATTTTTCAATTCCAACAGCTTCTTCTTTTGCTCTTGCCAAACGTTTGGCAATAACTTCATCAGTTTCTGTTCCTCTGCCACGAAGTCTCTTTTCAAGGACCTGCGCTGAAGGTGGCATTACAAAAAGTAATACTGCATCTTTATACTGCTCTTTTATCTGAAGGGCGCCCTGAATCTCAATTTCAAGGATAACATCAATTCCCTGAGAAAGCTTTTCTTCAACGTATTTCCTTGGAGTGCCATAATAGTTATTTACATATTTGGCGTGCTCAATAAGGCCGTCTTCAGCAATAAGCTTTTCAAATTCTTCAGTAGTAATAAAGAAATACTCTCTGCCATTTTCTTCACCCTCTCGCGGGTTTCTGGTTGTGGCTGAGATAGAAAGAGCATACTGATCATACCTTTTTGTCAGCTCTTTCATAATGGTTCCCTTTCCTGCTCCTGAGAACCCTGAAACAACAATAATAATTCCTTTACGTTTCATCCTGACTATTCTCACTCTCCGATATAGCTCTGTTACATATGGTTTCCGGCAAAAGAGCTGATAATACAAGCATACCATTTTCCATAACAAGTACTGCCTTGGTCTTGCGCCCCTGGGTAGCATCAACACTTTTTCCCTCTTCACGGGCTTTCTGAACCATTCGCTTAACCGGCGCAGCATCAGGACTAACAATGCTTATTATTTTGTCTGCATTAACAATATTGCCAAATCCAATGTGAATGAGTTTATTCAATGTTTTGTATCTGCTCCCTTACTTTTTCAATATCAGTCTTAAGAGCAATTCCTCTGTCTGAGATCTTAAGATCTGTAGACTTTGAAAGAATTGTATTGGCTTCCCTGTTCATCTCCTGTGCAAGGAAATCAAGCTTTCTGCCAATGCCATCCTTATCATCCCCCTTCAAAAGGGTATCTTTTGTAGCTCCGATATGGCTGCGAAGTCTTGTGATCTCTTCATCTACGCAAATCTTATCAGCGTAAATAGTAACTTCCATCGCAAGTCTGTTTTCATCAACCTGCTTATCCTCAAGAAGATCCTGGATCTTCTCACGAAGCTTGTCTTTATACTCCTTGATGATCTCTGGTGAACGCTCAGCAATATACTCCACATTCTCCATCATTCCATCAAGTTTCTCTGTGAGATCCTTACATAAGAACTCGCCTTCTCGAGCTCTTGACTCCATAAACTGCTTGCCGGCACCGGCAAGAGCTTTCATGAGGCCGCTTAATACTTCCTCTTCATTAAGCTCTTCCTCTTCCATTGTAAAAACTTCAGGGAATCTGGAAAGAACAGAGATCCTTACATCATTATCAAGGCCAAAATCACCTGCCATTTCATTCAGGTAGGAATAATACTCCTGTGCAATAGCCTTGTTGTATTTTACCTTTGTCTCTGACTCTGAAAAATCCTCATAACTAATGAAAACGTCAACTTTACCACGCTTCATATAGTTCTTAAGTTCGCTGCGGATTGCAGCCTCAAATGCATTAAACTTTTTTGGCATCTTGATATTGATATCAAGATAGCGGTTATTTACCGACTTAAGCTCTACAATGTACTTGCGATTTCCTTCTGTAATCTCACTTCTGCCAAAACCTGTCATGCTGCAGACCATTATCATATCCCCCTTATTTGGGCATAGTTATACAAAAGTTATTATAATATATCGCAAAATATCGGTCAATGTCAATTGCGAAGTTTAAAAGCACTGGTTATTCAATAATAACAACCTCTATCAGATTGTCTTTAGTATCCAAATGCTCCTCTTTTATAAGGTGCCATTCTTCATCATATATCTTCTTTAATACAGCATATCCGGCACTTGTCATAACAGGCTTTTCATTTCTGTCATAAAATCTTGTGACCGCCCTGTTTCCTCTGCTGTCATATTCATATTTCACAATAGCATATCCACTAGTGCTTTCGACCACATTATCAGACTCATCATAATAAGTTTCCGTGAGCACTCCTCCCTGCTTATTGTAAGTATAGCTTATAGCTGATATACCACTATTAATAGTAATTCTATCGCCATTACTATCTAAATACCTTATTGTCTTAACCTGCCCTATAAGATTATAGTCTCTTTCAATCTGAGAGTAGCCCTGCGATAACACAAAGGGTGTACCATCTAATTCGAAATACTTTTCAGAAAGAGAATAGCCATAACCATTCTTAGTTATCTGAGAAATATAAACCGGTGTTTCTTTTAACGTGATATCTATAGTCTCGACATCACAGCCTTCACCTGGAGTCAAGGTGAGCTCAACTCCCTGAGTGACGCCTCTTATATCAAATGGAACAGTCAGGATAAGATTCCCCTTAGCATTAAAGTCACTTAGATACACATCATTTTCAGCAATAGTTCCGGCTCCATAAACTGAAGTAACTCCTATACTGCAGAGAACTTTTCCTTCATCTTCTCCCTCGTATTTTGCTCTATCAACATGAAGATAATACCTAGCCTCATATTTGCCAGGATACATAAACATTGCAGATGAACCTGTATGCTGTTCATACGGGTAATACTTATACCACTTATACCCCAGACATGAGAGATTTCTTATCGTATCTTCATCATTAGAATATACAAGCAGTTCATCTGACAAAACAGTAACTTCAAAGCCTGCATCAAACATCTCTTTAAGATTTGTTCCCTTGCTAAAAATGATCGATGCATCAGAGTATGCATTGAATCCAGAATTTCTTGTACTGGAATACAGAATCTTTTTATTAGCGCTATGATAGGCAAAAGGATAGTCGTTAGCATATACTGCCCCCTCGCAATTATCAGTCAACACTTTAACTGCATCAAGTTTACTTTCCACCAGACTTTCATATTTTCCAGGGAGCATCTTAAACCCCATAAAAAGACATATGCCAAAAACCACAAATAAACCAGCCGCATAAATCTTTTTCTTATAATCTTTTGGCCTTTTTATTATGCCCAAAAATAGACATGTAATACCGCATATGAAGGCCCATATATAAAAGAGTCCCAAACTCTCTTTTTCCTCAGACCATATATTCTCATATACAAGATGAGTATTCAAAAGCGAATACCAAAACTTATAACTAAAAAGGAATATGACATCTCCCAAAGCAAGGGCAAAAGAAACGATATTTGTCCCTTTTCTCTTAAATGTATTTGCAAACACAACCGCATTGATCGTTATTACAGAAATAAGCAAAAATGCTTTAGTCGAGGACAGACTGACACTCCAGCTATTTGTCCTAAGAACATAGGACCCGATCTTCCAGATAGGATTGCCAAAAAGCGCAAGCAATATGCCGCAAGCACACCCTAAAACCATTGTGACAAGGGCCTTGGCATCTATTTTCCCATATACCTCCTTGGAAGGATATGTCTCCATCAAAGAAAGCTTTCCGCCTCTTTTCACTTCCAAAAATGCATATCCATATGCAAATATCATCATCATGAATATGTGATAATGCCAGATAACACCTATATAGAGTAAGATTGGGCCAACTATCCAATAAGATATATATCTTTCTTCCTTTCTTTTGCCTTTTAGCAACATTAGGAAAAATGGAGCCATGCACAGAAGCCCCAGCATAATTCCACCTTCGGCAAGAATCACCATTACAGAATTACTGAATCCGCTGTTATATTCAAGTCTGTAATCAGACATAAACTCTCTAATATAATCCTCATTTCCAAATCCGCCTCCAAGCAAAGGCTTATTCAAAAAAGCCTTTAGGCCAAAGGCAAAGTCCTCAGCATGCTGCTCTGCAGAAGTACTTACAGCATCTTCATAAGTCCTGCTCTGTTTGTCATTATAGAAAAATACAATTGCAAACAATACCGCAAAGATGATTGGGATAATAAACACCTTTTTGTGCTTCTTAATAAGAAATCTAATAACAAAAAGCCCCCATGCCACAGCAAGAAGCATTAGTCCGTAAGTGGACTGGGTAGAAAAAAGAACTATCGAAATGAGAACTCCTCTAAACAGGCCAAGTCCCCTTTTCTCCTGTTCAAGGAAAATCTCAGTAAAAAGAGCTGTCACCAACTGCACAACATACATCAAAGGCTCGGTAAAAACACCGGTATTTCTTAAAAGAGATACTCCGGCAACTATAGAAGAACCTGACCTGCTAAGCACCAACGTATTCATAAAATTATTGCGTGCGTCAACTCTCCCTATCCCGGACCAGACCGTATATATCAGATCTGAAGCAGTCATTCCGTTACTTACCACAGTTGAGATGTACATGATAAGTGAAAGTACAGAAAAAACACATACAAACTTTGCATGTTTATATAGAAGATCAAAAGTCTCCCCTTCAATTATCTTGATTTTAAAAAGAATAATAAAGAACGGCAAAATGATAATGAAGTTCCATATATAGATTTGTACAAAGTATATATTAAAGTTTCTTAATACATTCAGTTTAAAAAACAAAAACATATATACGTATAACGGCAATATAATGGCCAGACTATCTATTATTCTTCCAACAAGTTCCCTATCGCATAAAAAATGAACCAGGATATCAATGATCAGTAGTGCTAAGACTAATCTATATAAAAAATAATCCGGAGGAAAACTGCCTGCATTTATCCTATGAACATATATAGAATTGCATTCAAAAAAAGCAACTACAATCATAAAATACTCTATGCAGTCACTAAACAGCTTAAGATATTTATATAGCCTGTTATCAGCTACATTATTTCCCATCACATAACAACCTCATTAATCCTTGGTTTTATCGTTGCCAGAAAAAAGACTGGCGTAAATTCTTATCACCAATGCCATAAGAACAGTGCCCAATATGGCAAATATCGTGTAATAGGTTGAATCAGGCTCAATGTCTATTCCTTTAACAAAGCGTGCAAAATAGATAAAAATCCTGGTAATAGGGATATTAAGTGCGACTGCTACGCAGTATTTTACCAGTAGCGGAAAAGAGGGCTTTAGATCAAATATATTTTTTCTTTCAGCCACATCATTAGATAAAACAAGAAATAAAACAGGAACAATTAATAGATTTATAAAAGACCTAAGAAACAGCATTATGTAATCCCCCCAAAAACCCGCGGCACAAAGCCGCAGGTCAATAAAAAACAATTAATTCTTAAAGCTGTGAACCGGTGCCGGTATTCTGCCGCCTCTGTTTACAAAATTGTCACAAGAGAACTGGTTTACAGGCATTATAGGTGCATAGCCCAAAAGTCCGCCGAATTCTACTGTCTCACCAACGCCTTTTCCAATTACAGGAATAAGACGTACAGCTGTAGTCTTCTGATTGATCATTCCGATTGCCATTTCATCTGCAATGATTCCGGAGATTGTTGTATCCTTTGTATCTCCCGGAACCGCGATCATATCAAGACCTACTGAGCAGACACAGGTCATAGCTTCAAGCTTTTCAAGAGTAAGTGCTCCCGCTTCCACAGCATTTATCATACCCTGGTCTTCACTTACAGGGATAAAGGCTCCGGAGAGGCCACCTACGTATGAAGATGCCATTACTCCGCCTTTTTTAACCTGGTCATTTAAAAGAGCAAGTGCTGCTGTTGTTCCCGGTGCCCCTGCGTGCTCAACGCCGATCTCATGAAGGATGTCGGCAACACTATCGCCAATAGCAGGTGTTGGTGCAAGAGAAAGGTCGATGATTCCAAATGGAACTCCAAGTCTCTTAGAAGCTTCCTGAGCTACAAGCTGGCCTACTCTTGTTACTTTAAATGCAGTCTTTTTGATAGTCTCGCAGAGAACTTCAAAGTTCTCACCCCTAACTTTTTCAAGGGCTGTCTTTACAACGCCAGGTCCTGAAACGCCAACATTAATTATCTTGTCAGCTTCAGTAACTCCGTGAAATGCACCTGCCATAAATGGATTGTCATCAGGAGCATTACAGAAAATTACAAGCTTGGCACATCCAAGAGAATCCTTTTCCTTTGTAGCCTCAGCTGTCTTTTTTACTATTGTTCCCATAAGACGAACAGCATCCATATTGATACCTGTCTTTGTTGAACCGACATTTATAGATGAGCATACAACATCAGTTGAAGCAAGTGCCTCCGGTATCGACTCTATAAGAAGCCTGTCCGCTTCTGTCATTCCTTTACTTACAAGTGCAGAATAACCACCGATAAAGTTAACTCCTACGGTCTTTGCAACCTTATCAAGAGTCTTGGCAATCTTCACAAAGTCAGAAGGTTCTTTACATGCTGCTCCGCCAACCAGTGCTATAGGTGTTATTGATATTCTTTTGTTTACAATAGGGATTCCGTATTCACGAGAAATCTGATCGCCGGTCTTAACAAGATCCTTGGCAGTCTCATAGATTTTGTTATAGATATTATCACAAAGCTTGTCCAAATCTGATGTAATGCAGTCCAAAAGACTGATACCAAGAGTAATGGTCCTCACATCAAGATTTTCTTTTTCTATCATTTCGTTGGTCTCAATGACCTCATTTACATTTATCATTTTGTCACCTTTCATCATAGGGAAGTTACACAACTAATTAAATAAGCAAGCGCTTAGATTCTGTGCATTGAGTCAAAAATTTCTTCTTTCTGACATTTGATAACTACACCTATTTCTTTTCCAAGGCTCTCAAGGTCATCAGCCACCTGATTAAATTCCTTATTTGTTGCTGACATATCAACTATCATCATCATGTTAAAGAATCCACTGACAATTGTCTGGGAAATATCCAGAATGTTGATACCTGACTCTGCAAGGTAAGTACAAACTTTAGCTATAATACCTACTGTATCCTTGCCAACTACTGTAATGATTGTTTTTTTCATGATCTCCTCCTTATTGTACACAGCGCTACCTGCGTTTATATCACGCTTTACAGCACCGGTTAACATTCAAATCATCAAAACTCAAGAACTGTAGAAATTGAACTTCTATCTGCAACCATAATAGGAAAACCGTCATTAAATTTTAAACTGTCATTCATCTGAAGTTCCACCCGAACTGCTTCATAAGCAAGTTCCGGAAGATTATTCTCTTTTGAAAGGTGTCCAAGAAATACTCCCTGGAGTTTATTATTGATGAGCTTACTAAGAAGTTCACCGCTTTTTTCATTGCACAGATGTCCCTTATCTCCCAAAATTCTCGCTTTAAGAACATATGGATAAGGTCCTGTCTGAAGCATCCTTACGTCATGATTGGCTTCTATAAGAACTGCATCAAGTCCCTGAAGACAATCAACGGTATATTCGTTATAGCATCCAAGGTCAGTTGCTATAGCCATTTTGCTCTTGCCACAGCTTATTCTGTAGCCGACAGGCTCTAATGCGTCATGCATTATGGTCATGGGATTGATTGTAAGATCCTTAACGGATAATTTCTTATCTGCTTTGATCTCATGAAACTCAGCGTTATCCATCTCCCTCTTTTTATCGCTGATTCTGATGCCTTCTATTGTCCCCTTTGTGGCATAAACCGGTATCTCATACTTTTTTAGAATAGTATGCAGACCATTTATATGATCTGAATGCTCATGCGTCACAAATATAGCATCAATATCCGCCAATGACAAATCTAATTTGCTAAGGCCCTCTTCAATTCTTTTCTTGCTGCATCCCGTATCAACCAGGATATGTGTGGTATCGGAACCAACATAAATACTGTTTCCGCTACTTCCACTGGACAGACTCGCCAGTCTCATTTGTTAAATCTCCGTTTTAAATATTATCGATAAACTGTGAAAAAACTGTGTTTATTGTATGAATAAAGAATTATTTCCAATAAACTTCAATTTTGTCACCCTCATGAATAGCCTGCATATAGTCAGGTGTACCGCCGTTAAGTGTAGTAACGATGGACCTTCCGTTGGGCTTACTGAGGTCAAAATCTATTTCATCAAATATATCTACAAAGATATAATCTGATTTTCCATGAAGTGTGATGGGCTCATTATTCACAAGGACATGTAAATCTCTTGTGATAACTCTCCTTGAAGGTGCAGGTGCAGGCTCAGGCTTAACTCTGTCTTCATTACCTGAAATACTATAGCTTCCATCTTCATTTTCTTCAACATCAAGCTCAGCATCTGCATCATAAGAGGACTCTTCATTCTCCTGCTCTATGGCAACCATATCTGCATCGGGGAAGTTCTGATAGTACTCAAGCACAGCGTCTTTTCCGCTCTTGAATTCCACCTTGAAGTTCTCATAGACAGGTGTATCCATGCCTGCCACTTCGTTGTTAACTGTAATAACAGTATCCTCTGTAAGCTCGATATCAAGAAGTCTTGCGATCTGCTCTGCTGTCTCATAGTCGAGAATCTTGATCTCATCACCGGTTTTGATGTTGTAGTAACCGGTCTGAGGCTCACCGTTAACTTCTGCAGTTCTCGGAACATCAATACTCTTTCCATCTACTGTGATATTGAAAGTGCCCTTGAACTCGGTGATGTCAGCAAGTTCGCTTCTTCCG
>JAEEGH010018052.1_pt1 | contig 14956 bp, 5 predicted proteins | sample 9134181 | NCBI WGS metagenome assembly JAEEGH01 (sample SAMN16246544, study PRJNA631951) | gut metagenome | biome: gut microbiome; feature: rumen; material: DP-attached | host: Bos | place: Iran: Karaj | collected 2018-10 | reverse complement strand
TTCGCGTCGTCGTCCACGACGCACCGGGTTATACATCCCTTGCGGCCTTTCCACGCCGGCGGCGGAACGACGGAGAGGCAGATGCGTGTCGTGCCGGTCGCGAACAGGTCGTTCGTGAACGCGTACGCCATGATCCGCATCGTCGATCCGTCCGACGAGAGCGCCGCCACGGCGTCGGCCTCCACGCCCGGCGCCGCGCAGCCGGTCTTTGAGACGGGCAGACGCCGCATGCCCTTGAACCGGGCGCTCTCCCGCGCCACGTGGAAGCTCACGGACGGCAGACCGTCGAAGAGCGCGTCCGGACCCGACAGATACCCCCACGCTGCGAAATACTCGGCGCCGGAATCGAACAGCTGTTTCACGACCCGCGCGTCGTACGCGGCCTGGTACGTGTCGCCCACGATTCGCAGCGCGAGGTGGTCGCCTTTCTTTTTGCGCGTCTTCCCGTACAGGAGCCTGCCTTCGTCCACCGCGTAGAAGAGGTTGGTGAGTCCGGCGGCCTCAGCCGCCTCGCGCAGGCGGGCGATGTTGCGCGGAAGGGGATGTCCTGTGGTGAACTTTCCCGGGTATTCGTCATAGAATGATGCCGTGACGAACTTGAGCGGCAGCTTGCGTTCCGCGGCGTAGCGGATGAACTTGCATTCGTCCCAGAGACCCTCGATCACGGCCATCGCGTGCACGCCGAACGTCAGGTCGGGGGAGATCGTCCGTGTGAATGCATCGACGGTGGTTTCGTAAAGGCGGCAATAGGCGTGGAAGGTCTTCTCCGCATCCCCCGAGGCATCCTTGAACCATCCGCCGTTCTCGAATTCCGTCAGGACCGCAAAGCGCCATCTGAGGAGTTCCTCGCGCCCGAAGGCGTCGAGGAGCGCCTTTGCGCATGCGGCCATGTAACGGCCGTACGCGGCGTAGTCGTCCGGCGGGCGGATGTTCATGCGGAACGACCCCGGATTGTTGTCTGTCGAGAGCTTCTGCGGCACGTTGCCGAGCTTCAGGTAGGGTTTCAGGCCCATGTTCACGATGCCCCTGCAGCCATTAACCAGACGGGAGAAGTCGTAGTCGTCCAGGACCGACCGGTCGGCCGGATTGCGGAGGCAGTCTCGCTGCGGGTTGCCGCCGGTGGCGCCCATGACCTCAACGTACTCGGCGAATTCAAGGACGTCGTGCTCGCGGTTGCGTTTCGTCGGCCCGAACCTGTTTCTGTCGAGATGCCAGACCACGAGCGTCTGCTGCGTATTGGGCAGTATACGCCCCGGGCGGGTGGCGTCAATGGTGAATGCCGGGCCGCCGGCAAAAATCGCCGACGCCAGAACGGCGGATGTGAAAAGGAGTGTGGCTTTCATGGCGGAAAGTATACAGCATCTTGTGGCGGCTTGCAACGGGTGTGCCGGTTTGAGGAGATTGTGGTATACTATCGACAATCCTTATTCAAGAGAAAGGCACACACATGAAACTCGGATTGACCATGCTGGCGGTGATCGCGGCAAGTGCAAATGTCGTGGCGGCGACGTGCTATACGGTGCCGGAGGAATACCGTTCCGGGCTGTGGGAGGCGGCCGTCGACGGCCAGGCGAACGGCGTGGCGAGCGCGCGGACGTGCGATCCGCCGTTCGACAAGCGGTACGACTTCGGCGGCGAGTACGCCTTCACGTCGTTCGAGATGGACGCGCCGGCGAAGGTGACGGTGCGTCCGAAGGCGGCGCGCGACATGAGCAAGGTGCGCATCCTGCCCGCGGGCGCGCCCGTCACGCTGCGCAGCCTGCCGGACGGCGCGCTGGAACTTTCGGTGGCGCGTCCGTGCCGCTTCTCCGTGGAGCCGGACGGCCGCCGCCACCCGCTGCTCGTCTTCGCCAACCCGCCCGAGCGGAACGTGCCCGACGAGAAAGATCCCAAGGTGAAGGTGTTTGGCCCGGGCGTCCACCTCGGCGGCGAGAATGGGCGCATCGAGTTGAAGGACGGCGAGACGCTCTACCTCAAGGCGGGCGCGTTCGTGAAGGGCGGCATCTACGCGCACGGGAAGGGGATCCGCATCTGCGGGCGCGGCGTGCTGGACAGTTCGCCGTGGGAGTGGCGGAAGGGGCCGACGGGAAACGTGGTGCAGATGTGGGAGTGCCAGGACGTGACGGTGGAGGACATCACGATCCGCGGCGCCTCGCACTGGACCGTGGTGCCCACCAAGTGCGACGGCGTGACCGTGCGCAACGTCAAGCTCTGCGGCGGCCGCGTGCAGAACGACGACGGCATCAACCCCTGCAACTCGCGCAACGTGCTGATCGAGGACTGCTTCATCCGCACCGACGACGACTGCATTGCCGCGAAGGGCCTGAAGACGGACTATGGCAACTGCGAGAACGTGACCGTGCGCAACTGCGTGTTCTGGTGCGACCGCGCGCGCATCATGCTGCTCGGACACGAGAGCCGCGCGCCCTACATGCGGGACTTCCTCTACGAGAACTGCGACGTGGTGCACTTCCAGATGCCGGTGTTCCTCCTGGAGCCGGGCGAGGAGATGCGCATGGAGAACATCCGCGTGAAGGACTTCCGCATCAACACGGACGTGCCGGGACGCACCTGCGCGATCGTCTCCGCCCGCCCTACGGTGAACCAGTATATGCGCACGAAGGTGCCGGGGCACATCGCGGACTGCTCGTTCGAGAACATGTCCGTAACCGGTGAGCGTGCGGACTGCAGGTTCCTACTTGACGGTCGCGACGAGACGCATAAGCTGAAGAACGTCGTTATCTCCGGCGCGACGCTCTACGGGGCGCCCGTGAAAGCGGGCGATCCATCCTGCCGCATCGGCGCGTTCACGGAGAACGTCGTGGTCAAGTGAATGTCGGTGCGTTCGCCTGGAAGCCGGCAGTGATTTCCGAAAAAATCCATACTCAATCTTTTCCATTGTTGGCTCGGGCGAAAACTGCTATAATAATGCCCAGATTTTGCGCAAGTCATGCTAATACCTTGCGCATTGTCCGACATTGGAAGATAGAATATGAAGTTGGTGTCAAAAATTTTGGCTTTGGCCGTTGCCATTGCCGCTCGAATTATTTGGGCGGCAGATGCGCTTACTATGGCCGATTTCAACCATAAGATCAAGCTGCAGGTCGACGGCTATACCGGAACCGAAACGCTTGTGAACTTCCCCGTGCTGGTGCGCATTTCCGAGAGCGGCATTCCGGGGTTCCATTTCGCGGATATGTCCGCCTGGAACAACGCCCATACCACGACATACGGCCATGACTTGGCCTTCTTTGCCGAAGACGGTACTCGCCTCGCCTGCGAAAAAGACACCTGGGTTCACAATGGGGAATCCCTCGTCTGGGTCAAGCTTCCGACGATGACGCGGGGCACGAAGTTCTACATGTGCTACAATGTTGCGGACGGCGTGTATGTCACGAACGACAATCCATGGGGCAATTATGTCGGCGTTTGGCACTTGAGCGAGTCGGGGGTTAACAAAACAATTGCCGATGCTTCTCCCAATGGGATGGACGGCTACACGACGGTTGGCGAGGGAATCAATGCGAATAACGGCAGAATCGGTCGAGCTCGCGTCATCGCGAGTAACAATGACCACGCTTACGGCATTGTCGTTGATGCCACGAACGGCGTGAAGAAAACGCTTGCCGAGTCGCTCGGCACGGATTTCCATGCGTCTTTCTGGATGTCAGTTGGCTCAGACGAGAGCAAGTGGAAGTGGTCGAACCTCATTGGGCGACGGAAGGGTGATAATGGTAAGTCCTGGGGCTTTGCCTTCCATCATGACGATAATAACCCGCAAGAAAAGAACTACATGCGCATCTTTTCGGGGTCTACCAAAATATATACGACAACCCAACCGATAGCTCCGAAACTGAGAGACGGCACTTGGAAAAAGGTCGATGTCATCTGGCACCTCGATGAGTCGCAGCAATATGCTGACGTCTATACCAACGGCGTGTTCGTCGAGTCCAAGCAACTTGGCGAGCCGGTTGCGCAGGAGAACTGCAACATCGGCATCGGCTGTTCCACCCAGGACAATCCGAAGGATATGGGAGGATCTAACAAGGGACGCCGTTTTGCCGGCTCCATGGACGAGGTTCGCCTCAAGTGCGGCATCCCGAGCCGCGATTGGGTTAAGGCCGATTACGATACGGTCAACAATGCGAATTTTGTCATAAGGGCTCCGTCTGGACAGCTCTTGATCAGTTGGGTGAACGCTTTAGGTGCGACGCCGGGAGTGGACGATACCGGGCATAATTTCGCCGTCTTTGCAGGTACGGTGCAGCAACTCGGCGATAGCGGAATATCATCATGCGCCATCCAGTGCAAGGTCTGGACGACAAGCGCAAGCGAGCCGGAGAACTGGACGACGCTCACGAACGGGCTTGTCGCCAGCGACGCTTTCGAGGTCTCTGTCACGGGATTGGATCTTTCCACGGAATACAGCTACAAGCTCCGCGCCATCGGCAACGACCAAGACGAAGCAAATGCGACGGTGCCCGTGTCGGGCACGTTCACGACTGGCGCCGGGCTGACGATTATGTGGTCTACGGATTCTGGCAAGACGGGTTTTTCGGAGGTCGCGTATGATTTCGCCATCGTGGGCGGCGAAGTTTTCGCGCTCGGCGGCGCGACCAGGTGCAACGTGCTGGGCAAGGTTTGGGTGGATGGCGAGGCAGAGCCGAGCTGGGGGATCTTTGCGGAGGACCTGTCCCTTGGCAGCCGCTTCACGAAAACCATCAGCGGGCTTGCACGCGGAACGACCTACAATTACAAGCTCTGCGCCGTTGGCGATGATGAGTCGACAACGGCCATCGTCACGGGCACGATCACAACGCACGGTGTCCACGGCGACGGGGACGTCGGTTCGCCCTACACGGAGCTCTACGACGACGGCACGAACGTCTTCTGGGTGGTGAAAGACTTTGAGCGCTTCCTTCCGTTCACGGTGACGGGCTACACGGGAACGGAGACGCTCACGAACTTCCCGGTGCTGGTCGACATCCGCAAGAACGACACGAACGGCTTTACCTACGACGACTTCTACCACTATGACGGCAGCGACATGGCGTTCGTCGACGAGCTGGGGCACATCATCCCGCACGAGATCGACACGTGGAACAAGAACGGCATGTCGCTCATCTGGGTGCGGCTTCCCGAAATGGTCAACGGCACGAAGTTCACGATGTGCTACCGCAGCCCGCTCGTCGATCCTCTGCCGGACGTGGGCAACACGTTCGAGCGGTACGTCGGCGTGTGGCACATGAACGAGACGAAGGACGGCGTGGTGGAGCTGAAGGACGCGACGGTCAACGACCACGCCGGCGAAACGCATGCGGAGTCGCTCGCCGGCATCAACGCGGGACAGATGATCGGCGGCAACTGCCGCCGCGTGGCGCAGGCGACGGGTTCGTCCTCGTCCCTTGGGCGGATCATCGTGTTCAACGGCAAGGACGACCTGATCCGCACGGGCGTCGGCAACGTGTTCACGTATTCCGGCTGGTACAAGCTGGCGGAGACGCCCCCGAAGTGGTCGTACCTCGTGAGCCGCAAGACGATGGACCAGGATGTCGGCTGGGGCATCCAGTGCGAGGAGACTTCAACCTCCAGGCTTCGCGTCTGGTCGGGATCGAGCGAAAAGGGCAAGTACCAGCTCTTCGAAACGCCGAACTTCGGTACGGCCTGGCACTACTGGACGTTCGTCTACGACGGGAGCGTCAACCTGGACGGCACCACCAACCGGCTCTTCCGCGCCTACATGGACGGAGAGGAGCTGCCCAGCACCGTCACCAACTTCGTGCTCAAGTATCCGGTCGTGAACGATGCGAGCGCCACATACGAAAACCTCGTCATCGGCGGACAGCAGATCGGCACGGGCGCGTACAACGGCTTTGTCGACGAGGTGCGCTACTCGAAGGGCATGCGTTCGCCGGACTGGATCAAGGCGGAATACCTTTCCACGCGACAGAAGGATACGCCTTTCGTCACGAAGGGGACGGAGGTTTACCATGGCGTGGAGTCCCCCGTCCCGGTCGTGGTGTGGGAGCGCGGCAACGGACTGCCCGACACGATTATTGACGTGAGCTACGCCTACGTGCAGTTCGCGGGCACCGTTACGTATTGCGGCCTGAACGCCACCGAGTGCCGCATCGAATACCAGCTGTGGGTGGACGGCGAATCGGAGCCGGCGACTTGGACGACGCTGATTGACCACGTGACGGCGGGGAGACGCTTCTCGATCCCCGTGACGGGCCTGAAGCAGGACATGCCGTACAACTTCCGCATCCGCGCCGTAAACGAAGTGCATGGGCACGAGCAGCAGAACCGCGAGCACGTCGGCACCTTCCGCACGAACGGCAACGTCAACATGGCGGACGTCGAGGGCGAGCTCATTCGCATCGACGACAAGTTCATCCACCGCTTCCGTGCGGGCACGTATACCTTCACGACGCCGGACTACGTGACGAACGTTGAGATCATGGTGGTTGGCGGCGGCGGCGCGGGCGGCTACAAGATTGGCGGCGGCGGCGGCGGCGGCGGCCTCTTCTACAGCAAGTCGTACCCCGTGACGACGAACACGACCTACAAAGTCCACGTCGGCAAGGGCGGCATCGCCCCGTCGAACACCACGACGACAGCCGCGAGCGGCAACGGCGAAATCTCCTATTTTGCGCTCGCCGGCGACGAGGCGAATCCTCTGATCCGCATGCACGGCGGCGGTGGCGGCGGCAGCTTTGCGGACAATGCGAACGTCGCCAAGGGCGCCGACGGCGCGTCGGGCGGCGGCGGAACGTACGCACTTGACGGCGGAAGCCCGGCCATGCTTGGCCTTCCCGAAGAATTCCGACCCTTCGGCCATGTCGGCGGACGCGGCAACGACAAGCTGGATGGTGGCAACACATATGGCAAAACGGCGGCTGGCGGCGGCGGCGGCGCGGGGCGCGCAGGCACTTCCGCGTCGTTCGACAGCTGGTATGGCGGTGGCGCCGGGGGCGTGGGCTTGGGCAACTCCATGACGGGCGAGACGCTCTTCTACGGCGCGGGCGGCGGTGGCGGCTATGCCTACAGGAGCGCGTTTGCCAACGACGGCACGGAGAACTTCACCAAGCCGGGTACCGGCGGCGACGGCATCGGCGGCAACGCGGCCGATATTCGAAACGGCATTCTCGCCACCTCTGGCGTTCCCAACACGGGCGCGGGCGGCGGCGGCGGCTCGATGGTGTTTAACGCCACGACGCCGGACGAATTCTGGCAGGGCGGCAACGGCGGCGACGGCGTGGTGCTCATCTCCTACGAGGTCCACGGACGCGACCCCATCGCCGAAGAGCCGCGCATCACGATGGCCTTGTGCGATTATACGGACGAGAAGGGCTATGCCGACATCGGCTACCGCATCTATTGGGCGGGCATCCAGATGGAGAAGGACGATCTCTACGTTCTCTACAGCACGTCCAGCTCGAACGAGGTCGCCAACGGCGAGGGCACGTGGGTAAAGGCCGTGTCCGAGACCATCGGCATCGGCAACACCACCTTCACGCCGCCGGAAGTCGGCTATACGTACTGGGTCCGTCTTGTCGCGAGGAAGGACGCCAACTCCTTCATGTATTCCGACGAGATCGCGTCCTTCTTCGTCCCCGCGATCCGGAACAACGGCGCGAACTGGCACATGCCGAACGAAGCGACCAACACGTTCGACTACGCGGAGATCATGTACGCCCTCTACGACATGGATCCCGAGGCAAGGCTCTACTGCTACTGGAGCGAGAACGAGGACGACGTGAACGGCGACACCGCGCCGTCTGGCACCGGCGTCCACTTCCTCGACCTTGGAACTGGAATGCAGTCGCGAGACGGCATGATACGCATCCCCGCGTCGGAGGGCTTCGAACGCAACAAGATCTACTACACGCGCCTTGCGACCGGCAACGAGGCCGGGACCAAGTACTTCCTCTCGCCGCGCACCATGGTGCTTGAGACGCGCGACAAGCCGCGCGTCATCTTCCCGGAGGCGACGTGGTCCAACAACATCGCCACGGTCGAGTTCCTGGAGACGACCTCGCACCTCGACCCCCAGGCGGTTGACCTCGTCGCCTACTACGGGACGCTCGCCGAGGTCTTCGGCGACAACGGCAAGCCGAAGGACATGGGGAAGGCGATAGCGCCCGGAACCAAGTTCGTGAACCTTGGCAAATGCTTCCTCTACCCCGACGACGTGGAAACCACCACGCAGTTCCCGCTGTGGTCTCCGGTCGATACGAACTACTACGTGCGCCTCGCGCTTGAGACGAACGGCATCCTCGTCGCCATTTCGCAGCGCTACCAGTCTCTTGATCTTATCACTGCCGTTCCCGCAAACACGCTCCTCATCTACGTGAACGAGGATCCGCACGTGAGTTGCTACGGCGACGACCCCGCGATACCGTCCTACAACGTCTCCTACGGCGGGTACACCGAAGGCCCCGGCTGGGACCACTGGACGAACGCGATGCAGCTTGTGGGCGCGCCGTACTGCCCGGTCACCAAGTTCTCCCCGTCCGGGCAGTACGACATCACGCAGGGGGATCTTGATCTCCCCCACAAGGAGCCGTACTGGCACACGGAGCCGGTGATAGACCCGGCGACTGGCGAGCAGGTGACCGACCCCGAGACGGGGCCTGTGACCCAATCCGTCCCCTACTACTACATGCTGTGCTACACCAGCTCGAGGCACATTGTCACGAACGCTGTCTTCGCGCTTTCCGTCGACGACATTTCGGTTCCTTACACTGGCGAGCCAGTTGACACAAGCTCGCTTGTCTGCACGACGAACAGCGAACCTAGAAACAGCCAGCCGATCTCGTACCAGTATCGTGTCGGCACGAACGAATGGACGTCGACCATGCCGTCCGGATATACCGACGTCGGCAACTTCATCGTGCAGTTCAAGGCGTCGGCGGCGAGCCACGACGATGTGTTCGGCACGTTTATGGTGTTTGTGACGCCGGCGCCGCTGACGGCGACGATCACAACCCCGGACATCCCCTACACCGGCGATGCGCAGGTTCCCGTGGTCACGACGAACGTGACGGGACTCATGCATGGCGACATCAACCCGCTGACATGCTCGTTCCGCGACGAGGCGGGCGAATGGCTGCACGACGTGCCCCCGTTTACCCAGCCTGGCACATACAAGCTCTTCTTCCGTGTCGAGGCGCCGAACCACGCGACATTCGTAACCAACTGCACCTTCACGATAGCGGGCTGGGACTTCATGATCAACATGGACGGAGCGACCGGCTACGCGACGCCGCTCATCATGGGACGTCCGAAATGGCTTATCGACAATTCCGGCATGACGGGCGAACAGCTTGCGGTCGATGCGGACCGCTACGCCAAGCTGGACGAGACATGTCCCAACGGACTCAAACTTTGGCAGAACTACGTCCTCGAATGGAAGGACTTCAGCAAGAAGGTTGTCGCGACGGTCATGCAGCAGGGGAGCGTGGTGAACCCGAATTCGTTCGTCGTCCATTTCCCGAACATTGAACCTCTCGCCGAGGTCGTGACAGGTCTGAAAGTGCGGTACCGCCTCGACAAGAAGCTCAAGGGAGAGAGCGAGTTCACGCTGGGAGAACTGACCAGCAAGTATGAGATGAACATTCCGCTCGGGCCAGACGACCCGACCGGGCTTTACGTGTTCAACTTGGTGTTCTCGCCGACGAATGAAACCCTTACGGGCCAATCGGTGATTTCGTCTGTCGCCACTGTCGGTGTGCTGCGCGTTTCGAGCGCACTGACGAACACCGTGACGGTCGCGCCGTGGCTGTCGGCGTCCGTTGACAGCACGAACAAGATCGAAGTCGCGGTCGCCAACGTCGTCAATCCGTTCTGCATCGGCGGCGGGGATACGATTCACGCATACGTGACGTCGAATGGTACGTTCCGCGTGTGGGAGCGCAAGGGGGATGGCGGCTGGACAAATCTCGTGACTGTCACAAAGGACGGCGTTTCCGAGTGTCCGCCGGCGGAGGTGGCCACTCTTGAGCAAGGCAAGGCGTTCTGGCTCGTCCGCAACACTCCGGAGCCATATATCTACCTGGTCGGGCGCTACACGGGCGAAGACTACGAGACGGAGATCGAAGGCGGGTCCGTTGCCGCGCCTAGCTACACGCTCTGCGCGAACCCGACGATGGACGACGTGGACCTGAACGAGCTGGTGTTCGTCGACGGCGAAGGCAACGCGGCGACGCCTGCGGCGGGTGATCGTATCACGGTACTGGATATGGCAGGCATGAAGACGATCTACTTCCGCAATGCGGCGAACACCACGTGGGGATGCAACGTCCGCAAGAAGGTCAAGGGCTTGATGAAGACGGTCTGGACGGAGGGCGGAACGATTCCGTCCGGAACCGGCTTCTGGTACATGCGCACGGGCGAAGGGACGCTCAAGATCAGGTTTGAATCGGTGAAATGAGAAAGAACTTGTTCAGAACGGCTGCTTTGGTCCTGGCGATCCTGACGGTGGGCGTTTCGTCCGCCGGCCAGAACGACGTGCTGTACTGGATGGTGGACGATTCCGCGGAGGTGACGAAGGACGGAACCACGCAGTCGATCGGCGACTTCTTCACCGACTACATGTCGTCGTCCGAGAACTGGTCGGCGACGGACTCCAGCTTCGCCGCGCGCATTCGCGTGACAGGCGGGGACATCAGCGGCGATGTGTTCCTGGGGCTTTACGGGCGTGACGAGCAAGACAGTCCATACATCGACTCTGGCGAGCTGGGCATGGTTTTCGACGACTCGGGGACGGGATACTGGGGCGCAGGCGTTCCGGACGGCAACCAGTCGCCGTCCGGGAACTATTCCGCCGGGTCTCCCGAATACTCCTTCATCGTCGAGATCGGAAATGTGGTGTGGGACGAGAACTCGAGAACCGCATCGTGGGTCGAGACCGTCGCGACGAGCGCCGCTGCCGCGTATTCCACGCTCGGCGCCTACATCCACGAGACATTCGACATGAATCCTGGCCAGATGGCGGTCTGGACGCAAACTTCGTTCAATGCGGTGCCAGAGCCTTCCAGCGGGCTTTTGACGCTGGTGGGGATGGCGCTTCTTGCCTTGCGCAGGAAGAGATTCTCTCGGGAGGCGTGACGGCTTGATGGGCGATCTACAGAGGTTTCGGGACCGCCTGTACGTTATCTTGCTCGGCGTGGTCATTTCCGCGCTTGCGTGGACATGGCATTTCGAGACGCCTCCTCCAGACCTGATGGACAGCCTTGCCGCTGCCGCCGGGTTGCGCCCGCCGACGCAACCGTTCTCTCTGCTCTGGCAATGCATCGCCGCCCCGATCTGCCGATGCCTTGGATTGCCGATGGCGGAGACGGTCCTTCGGATAATGGGCCACATCTCGCTGGGGATTCTGGCCGTTCTGGCGACGATGCTCTTCGGGCTGCTGCTTCCGGCGTCCTTCAGGCGCGGCGAGAACCTTGCCTCGTGGTGGCGTGTGGTGGTGCGGTTCGTCCTGTTTCAGGGAACGGCGCTTTTCTGTTGCTCTGAACCCGTCTGGCACGCGTTCCGCTGGTTCTCGCCGCTTTCTCTCCAGACGTTGCTTGCGGTCCTCGCGGCGCTCTGCTATGTCAAGTACATCAAGGAGGGCTGCCGCGCACCGCTTTTTGCGATGTTTGCCATCCTTGGATTGCTTTCGGCGGATACGCCCGTCGGCTGCGTGCTTCTCGCCTGTGTTGTCGGCGGATATTTTGCGCGCGCACTGCTTCGTGCCGCCGGCCGTCTCGCTGTTCGCCGGGACAATCCGTTCGCCGAGGCGCTTATGTCCTGGCGCATTACGCTTGCGTGTGCCGTTGGCGTGGCTGTGGGCCTGGCGCTCGAGGTCTGCGCGTTCGTTTCGCTCGACGGTCTCGCGGCGTTCGGTTGGACATGGGGCGACTATGCCTGCAAGTTGCCGATCATCTACCTCAAGGCTCTCGGCGCGACATGTTCTCCGCGGGGCGTTGTGTTCTTCATCGGGGTGGCGATTTTTCCCGTCATCGTCGGGTTCAAGCTCGTCAAGCGTGCGACGGACGAGGAAAAGCATCTCGAGTACATTTATGGCTGGATCTTCCTGGTGGCCGGGCTGCTTGCTTTCTCCCAGCTCGCTGGCGCGAAGATATTCTGGTTCTGGACGTGGGCCGGCGAGATGGGATGTGTTCGGGACGGCGTTCTGAAGTGTGTCGCGATGTGCCTGTGCGCGATCTCGTTCATCTGGTCGCTTGCCGTCTTTGCGACCGAGCTCTACCTGCGAAGCTTCCGCCGCATTGAGCTCTTGCGCTTTCAGGACGCTTCCGAGAAGCCGGGCGCGGCGGAGGCGCTCGCGTCTGCGAAACGCCTGCGGCATGTCGTCCGCGCCTGCCTTCTCGTCGAACCTCTGCTTGTGTTTGCCTGCGTGCTTCCGTTTCGGATTCAACGTACGGAGCGTGCAATGCTGGGTGTCGTTGCGGATGCCGCGCGCGAGACGGTCGAGGAATGCCAGGGGGCGGAGCACGTCTTCACCGACGGCGGCCTTGACGCCGCCGTCGAGCTGGCGGCGGCTGCCGCCGGTCGCCGCCTGTACGCGCTTTCGCTGATGGGTGGCGCGGATGATCCGCGCGAGGTCTATCTCCGCACGCGCGGAGCTGTCAACGCGGAAGAAAGGGCGCTTCTCGAGAGTGGCGCCGCGGACGCGCTCCGGACATGGGTCCGCACGCGTCCTGACAGGGCAGGGGCCTACGCGGTGCAGATCGGCTTCGAGCTGTGGCGGCGCGACAGTAAGGCGATGCCGGAATGCGCGGGGCTCGTGGCCCGTCCTGCAGGATTTGCGCCTGGCGCGGCAGAACGTGGTGCGGCGGCAGGGCGCGCGCTCGCGGAACGGTTGCTGGCGATCTACGAGAAGGGCAAGCCCGAGGCCGTCGCCGACCGCGCGTTGCGCGACGCGTTCCTTTTCGTGCAGTGGCGGTTGGCGGTTCTCGCCCGCCATCGCGCCAACGCGTACGACAAACGAGGCGGGCAGGCGCTCGCGATGGAGGAGACGCGCCTTGCCGACGCGCTCGACAAGAAGAACCGCGCGCTCGGCCGGATTCGCGCGACGATGGCGTGGGCGAGCCGAAAGAAGCTGGAGCGGATGACGCCGCAGGAGGGGCTCCGGCGCGGGCTCGCGCAGGCCGACTTCGCCGTCGCCCGCGTGTTCGCCTTGCGCGTCCTCGAGGTCTCGCCCGACGACCCGGCCGCCAACTTTGCGATCGGCATGGACTTCTTCGTGCAGCGGCAGTACGCCCGCGCGCAGGCCTATCTGGAACGATGCCTCGTGCGCCGCCCCAACGACCCGGCCGTTCTCAACAACCTCGCCCAGTGCCGTCTCCGGCAGGGCGATCCCGCTGGGGCTCTTCCCTACGCGGAGCGCGCGCGGACGATCCTGCCGGACTCCCCCGAGATCAAGCGGACCATCGAGCGCATCAAGGCCGCGAAACCCTAGAGCAAGGTCCATGCACGATTCTGCGACAAAGAGGAATGTCATCGCTGACGCGCTCCGCGGCATCGCGGGTCTCCTTGTGCCGCTCTTCCACCTGTCCGAGCCGTACGGCTGGAACAGGGCGGGCGCGCCCGGCGTGCCGCAGATCTGCGGGCACGGCTATCTGTGCGTGGAGTTCTTCCTCCTCCTGATGGGCTACATGCTGGCGTACGCCTACGACCGACGCTGGAAGGAGGGGATGGGCATCGGGGCCTTCTTCAAGCGGCGTCTCCTGCGGTTGCATCCGCTCATCGTCTCCGGCACGGTCATCGGCCTGATCGTGTTCTTCGCGCAGGGGTTGGGGTGTCCGCTCTGGGACAAGGCGCTGAAAGCGTTCGGTCCGTGGGAGTTCGCAGGGTTGGTGACGGCGGGTTTTCTGTTTCTGCCGTATCCCGGGACGGGATTTCTCGTGCCGTTCAACCCGTGCGCGTGGACGCTCGCCTACGAGTATCTGGCAAACATCCTCTATGCGCTCTGCGTACGACGGCTGGGACGCATGGCGCTCGCGGTCCTCTCCGTCATCGCCGGACTCTGGACAATGTCGTTTGTCCTGCATATCAACCTCAACGCGATCTTCGGCACCTCCAGCGAATTCCTCGCGCAGATCGCCGCGCGAAGGGGGGACTCGATTGAGATCGGATGGAGTCTGCGGGCGGACCATTTCTACGGGGCGTGCGTGCGGCTCTTCTTCCCGTTCCTCTTTGGGATGTTCCTCGCGCGGACGGGATGGAAGATCCGGATCCCGCGCTGGGGGCTGCCGATCTGCGTGGGCGTTTTCCTGCTCGTGCTCTTCACGCCGATGCCGTTCGGAAACATGTACCAGAACGGCGTGTTCGAGCTGGTGGCGCTGATGGTGGTGTTCCCGCTTCTCCTGCTTGCCGGTGCCGGTACCGAGGTCGCGCATGCGAAGACGGCGGCCGTGTGCGCGTTCTTCGCGGAGCTCTCCTACCCGTTCTACATGTCGCACTATCCATTCATGAAGATCCACAACTGGTGGGTTCGGACGTATTCCGCCGGTTGTTCGGCGGGCTTCTGTTTGGCACTCGGCGTGTGCGAATACCTCGCGCTCGCAGGCCTTGCCTACATGATGATGCGCTTCTGGGACAGGCCTATCCGGCGGGCATTTTCCGCGAAGCCAAAAAAATGAAAAAAGTTTCTTTGGCTACTTGACTATCGATAAGAAATTATCTATACTATGTGCGTTTTCCGGCCCCTACGGGGGTGCGATGAGAACGCGCGGCTGCAAGGTCGTTGTCAGGCTCTCGCCCCGGAAGGCGCGGCACGCATGGGATTTTCTCCCCCTTTCTTCCATGTGTCCCGCGCCTTTCGGGGCGAGATGCTTTTTGGTAAAATGGGCGTGTCATCGCCCCCCCAGCGGCGGCATAACGTAACAACGAAGGAATCAGGCTTATGCGAATCGATCATCAGATTAAGATGCTTGCGGCGGCGGCCGCG
>JAEEGH010018051.1_pt1 | contig 14956 bp, 9 predicted proteins | sample 9134181 | NCBI WGS metagenome assembly JAEEGH01 (sample SAMN16246544, study PRJNA631951) | gut metagenome | biome: gut microbiome; feature: rumen; material: DP-attached | host: Bos | place: Iran: Karaj | collected 2018-10 | reverse complement strand
CTTCGTCAGCCGCCGACCCTCTGCGGGCATCGCGAGCCGCCTTCGCTTCGGCCATCAGCTTCTTATAGTCGTTCACAGCCTTCTCTGCCTGAAGCCGAAGGGCCGAAAGGTCGTCCTTCGCTTTGTGCAGCGATGGCTGTCTCTCCAATGCGGAAATCTCTCTGTTGATGCCAGTTATCACCGCCTCCTCTTGCTTGAAGTAGCCGTCCTCTTGCAGATAGTCGAACACGGCGGGCACGAACCACGGCCAGTCTTCGCGCCCACCTATCTGTCCGCTATAGGCGGCCAGGAACCCCAGCTCACCCGTTGTCGGAGTTTCGCACACCAGCACACCGAACATCTTTCCCGCCGCCACCTCCGCCTGCCAGTCGTCGTAGCCCTCCACACATGCCGTCACCTCCTCGGCCGCCAGTAGGCACAGCGGGTGAGGAACATAGCGGAACGGATTGTGCATCAAGGAGGGCCGTTACTGCGCAGGGGGCAAAGGGTGAAAAAGGCTCATCGGCTGCAAAGTTACATCTTTTTTCTTATCCACCATCATTTAGCAAAAGAAAAAACGACGAAGCAAGGCAAGAAAGAGGCGGCGGCAGAACAAAAATGTTGAGTTTTGTTTGCTGCTTCTTTTGTTTTTTCGTATCTTTGCACATCATAACACATCCATACAAATGCCACTACGACTTCCCGACCGATTGCCGGCCATCGACCTGCTGAAGAGCGAGAACATCTTCGTGATGGACGACACACGTGCCCATTCACAGGACATACGCCCCTTGCGCATCGTCATCCTCAACCTGATGCCGCTGAAGATCACCACCGAGACCGACCTCATACGGCTGCTTTCGAACACGCCACTTCAGCTCGACATCAGCTTTATGAAACTCCGTAGCCATACGCCCAAGAACACGCCGATAGAGCACATGATGATGTTCTATCGCGACTTCGCAGTGATGCGGCAGGAGAAGTTCGACGGCATGATTGTCACCGGCGCTCCCGTGGAGACGCTCGACTATGAGGACGTGGGCTACTGGGACGAAATCACCGACATCTTCGACTGGGCCCGCTCCCACGTCACCAGCACCCTCTTCATCTGCTGGGCTGCACAGGCTGCGCTCTATCACTACTATGGCGTGCCGAAATATGGTCTCGACAAAAAGATGTTTGGCATATTCCCACAACACATGCTGCTGCCCCGCCTTCCCATCTTCCGAGGGTTCGACGATGTGTTTATGATGCCCCACAGCCGCCACACCGAGGTGCGCCGCACCGACATTGAGCTGCACCCGGAGCTGACGCTGCTGGCCGAGGGCGACGAGAGTGGCGTCAGCGTGGTCATGGCGCGTGGTGGCCGAGAGTTCTTCATCACAGGCCACTTAGAGTATGCACCGCTGACACTCGACGGCGAGTACCGGCGCGACCTTGGCGTGCGCACCGACGTGGGATTGCCTCGCAACTATTACCCCAACGACGACCCCTCGCAGCAGCCCATCGTCAGCTGGAGGGCACATGCCAACCTGTTCTACAACAACTGGGTGAACTACTACGTCTATCAGGAGACGCCATACGACATCTCGTTGATCAGTTAGGAGTGAGGAGTGAGGAGTTAGGAGTTGTGATGAAAGAATTGGAACTGTTGGCACCGGCCAAGAACTTGGAGTGTGGCATGGCGGCTATCGACCATGGCGCCGACGCGGTCTACATCGGACCGCCACTCTTTGGTGCGCGTGCTGCTGCCGGCAACAGCGTGGCCGACATTGCCACCCTCTGCCAGTATGCCCATCAGTACGATGCCAAGGTCTATGCCACCGTGAACACCCTGCTCCACGACGACGAACTGCCCCAAGCCCTTGAGCTGCTTGGCCAGCTGGCCGATGCGCAGGTCGACGCTGTGCTCATCCAAGACATGCGCCTGGTCCCCAACCGCTTGCAGCCCCTTCGTCTCGGCTTCCATGCCTCCACCCAGGCCGATGCGCGCACCGCCCAGAAGGTGGAATGGCTGTGGCAGCAGGGCTTCAGTCGCGCCGTGCTGGCACGCGAACTCACCATCGACGAGGTGGCCACCATCCACGCTCAGGTGCCGCAGATGGAGCTGGAGGTGTTTGTGCACGGTGCCCTCTGCGTCAGCTATAGCGGACTCTGCTATGCCTCGGAGTATTGTTTCAACCGTTCGGCCAACAGGGGTGAGTGTGCGCAGTTCTGCCGAATGAAGTTCGACCTCATCGATGCCGATGGCAACGAGCTGCTGCATCAGCAGCATCTGCTCTCGCTGAAAGACCTGAACCTGAGCCGCCACCTGCACCGGCTCATCGAGGCGGGCGCCACATCTTTTAAAATAGAAGGACGGTTGAAGGACATCGCCTATGTGAAGAACGTCACGGCCGCCTACAGCGAGCTGCTCAACCAATACATCGCACATCATCCCGACCGCTACGTCAGGGCCTCGCGCGGACGGTGCACTTACACGTTCCAGCCCCATCTCGACCGAACATTCAACCGTGGCTACACCACCTACTTCGCCGACGGACGCCAACCGGCACAGGCTTCCTTCTTTACGCCCAAGGCCATAGGCCAGCAGGTGGGACAGGTGAAGGAGCTGCGACCGCAGTGGCTCACCATGGCTGGAACAGCAGCCTTCGCCAATGGCGACGGCCTGTGCTTCTTCGACGACCAGCAGCAACTGCAGGGGTTCCGCGTGAACCGCGTCGAGGGCAACCGCCTCTTCCCTCAGCGTATACCCGAAGGCTTGCGTCGCGGCATGCCCCTCTTCCGCAGCAACGACCAGCAGATGGAGCGCACGCTGGCCAAGCCCAGTGCCGAGCGCAAGATTCCTGTGGTGATGAGCCTCCGCGCCACGCCCGACGGCTTCGCGCTCTCCATGGACGGCCACACGGTGCAGATGGCCATCGAGCACCAGCAGGCCAAGAGTCCTCAGCGGCAGAACATCATCGACCAGCTATGCCGCTTGGGGGGGACGCCCTACGAGTGCACCCACGTCGACTTACCCGACGACTTCAACTATTTCATCCCCAGCAGCCAGTTGGCCGAATGGCGCCGCCAACTGGTGTCATCGCAGCAGAACGAAGTGGAATCCCCCTCCCTTCGGGAGGGCCGGGGTGGGCCTCTTCCTACCCTTTGTGAGGGCCGGGGTGGGCCTCTTCCCTCCCTTTGTGAGGACCATGGTGGGCTCTCCCGCGAAGTCCCTCCGCCGGCCTACGACCTTCCTTACCTCTATAATGCCGCCAACCGCGAGGCCCGCCGTTTCTATGCCGCCCAGGGCGTGGCTGGCGCAACATCCTTCGAAGCCCCCGCTGGCCAAAGCCGGCCGTCGGGCGAAGTCCTGCTCATGCAGTGCCGCCATTGCATCAGGTATTCGCTGGGCTGCTGCGTGAAGCATGGCGGTCAGCGCCCCCGCTGGCGCGAGCCCCTCTTCCTGGTTTCGGCCGACGGTCGCCGCTTCCGCCTCGAGTTCGATTGCAAGAAATGCCAGATGAACGTTTATGGGAATTAAGATATGAAAAAGATACTAGTATTTTTTTACTTTTTTACCTTTTTACTTTTATTCACGGGCTGCTATCGTAACAGGGCGCGCGAATTGCCCACGGCAGCCGACACCAGTGCCGTAGAGTATGTCGCACCGCGCATCGACACCGTTGCCCTGAAGCAGAAGCGCGACTCGCTGCTGTTCCTCTCCAAGCACCACTACACGCTGAACTTCAACTTCGTGGTGACGGCCGATTCCATCCGTCTGCTCAAGGGGCAGCCCGAGGAGGTGCTGAGCGAGATGCAGATAGATTCCTTCTACGTCTATAAGTATCAGTCGCTGGCCGTGGCCGACATCCGCATTCTGCCCGCCGACCCTGCCGACTCCGTGTGGGTACAGCTGGCGCGCGACCAGATCACCTTCGGCTGGATTCACGAGTCCGAGCTGCTGCCCAATGTCGACCCCGACGACCCCATCTCGCGTTTCATCACCATATTCTCCGACCGCCATCTCATCATTTTCCTCGTCTTCCTGGTGGTCATTGCCGTCACCTATATGGTCAGGTATTCCGTCAAGCGCAATGCCAAGATTGTGCATTTCAACGACATCGACACCCCTTATCCCATGGCCTTCGCGCTCACGGTGGCCACCTCGGCCACCCTCTATTCCACCATCCAGCTGTTCATCCCCGAGCTGTGGCGCCATTTCTATTTCCATCCCACGCTCAACCCCCTCATGGCCCCTGGTCTGATAGCCTTCTTCCTGGTTTCCGTGTGGGCCATCATCATTGTGGGGCTGGCAGCCGTCGACGAGGTGCGCAAGTCGCTGCCCTTCGACGAGGCCGTGGTCTATCTCTTCGGTCTGGCCGGTGTCTGCGCCGTCGATTATATTGTCTTCAGTTTCACCACCTTATACTATATAGGCTATCCGTTGCTCGCGGCCTATTTCTGGTTTGCCATCCGCCGCTGGAGAAAATCCATATAAATATGGATTGCAAGGGCAGGCCGTTTTCGCTACCTTTGCACTCGGTTTTCAGATTATGGTAAAGGAACAGAAACCTGATATGACGGATGTGATGGTGGTTGGTGCAGGGCTTACCGGACTGACTACCGCCTACCATCTGTCCCAGGCCGGACAAAAGGTGCATGTCGTCGAGCAGCAAGACCGCGTGGGAGGTCAGATACGAACTTTCCGCGCTGATGGTTTTGTCTTCGAGAGCGGTCCCACCACAGGTTCCGTTTCCACGCCCGAAGTGGCAGAACTGATGTCGGCCCTTGCCGTCAGCTCCGGTGGACAATGTCAGCTCGAGACAGCCCCCGATTCCGCCAAGCGGCGTTTGATTTGGAAGGGCGACCGTTTCCACGATCTGCCTTCCGGTCCGCTGAGCGCCGTCACCACTCCGCTGTTCCGTTTTTCCGACAAGTTGCGCATCCTGGGCGAGCCCTGGCGAAAGAAAGGCGACGACCCCGACGAAAGCGTGGGCAGCATGGCCCGCCGCCGTTTGGGCAAGTCGTTTGTCGACTATGCCGTCGACCCCTTCCTTTCAGGCGTCTATGCCGGCAATCCCGACACCCTGATAACGCGCTATGCGCTGCCCAAGCTCTACAACCTGGAACAGACCTACGGCAGCTTCATCCGCGGCAGCATCGCCAAGGCCAAAGAGCCCAAGACCGACCGCGACCGTCTGGCCACCAAGAAAGTGTTTTCAGCCGTGGGCGGTCTCAGTCAGATTCCCAGTGCCGAAGCCGCTGCCATTGGCTACCAGCACATCTCTTTGGGTGTGAAAGACGTCCGGGTGATGCCCAGCCCCGAGGGGTGGCTCACCACGTTCGTTGATTGTGAAGGCCAGCCCCGACAGATGCTCAGCCGCTATGTGGTCACCACTTGCGGCGCCTACAGTCTGCCCCAGCTGCTGCCCTTTGTCGCAAAAGAGCAGATGGCTAAGATTGCCTCGCTGCATTATGCCCCCGTGATGGAGGTGGCCGTCGGCGTGCGCAACGACTTTGGCGGCGACTACCGGGCCTTTGGCGGCCTGGTGCCCACTTGCGAGCACAAGCACCTGCTGGGCATCCTCTTCCCGTCGTCGTGTTTCCAGGGGCGTGCTCCCCGTGGCGGTGTGCTGTTCTCCTATTTCATGGGTGGCGTAAAGCATCCTGAACTGCTCGACCTTTCCGACGGCGAAGTCGAGCAATATGTGGTGCGCTATTTCCACGAGATGCTGAAATTCCCCTCGCACGTGGAACCCGACCTGATACGTATTTTCCGTCATCACCGGGCCATCCCCCAGTACGAAGCATCCAGCGGCGAGCGCTTTGCGGCAGTCGGGTCGCTTCAGCAACAGCATCCCGGGCTTATCATCGGCGGAAACCTCCGCGACGGCATCGGCATGGCCAATCGCATCACCCAGGCCGCCCGTATTGCAGCAGAAATCATACAACAAAAATAATTAAGGTAAAAGAATGAAAAAAAAATTGTTTACAATGGCGCTGGCCATGGCGACGCTTTTCCCCGCAGTGGCTTCCGAGACCGAGAGCCTGGCCGATTCAGCCCGCGTCCACGACCTCGACGAAGTGGTAGTGGTGTCACAGGCCAAAGAGTTCTTCCGCCTGCGCCAGCAGCCCATCAGTTCCACGGTATTGACCAATAACGAAATACAGCGACTGGGCGTGCGCGACCTCCGTGAGTTGTCGCAGTACGTGCCCTCGTTTGTCATGCCCAACTACGGCTCACGCTTCACATCCTCCATCTACGTCCGCGGCATCGGTTCCCGCGTCAACAGTCCTTCCATGGGCGTCTATATCGACGACATGCCGCTCGTCAACAAAACGGCCTTCAACACCCACCTCTACGAGACCGAGCGCGTCGATGTGCTCCGCGGTCCGCAGGGAACGCTCTACGGCATCAACACCGAGGGCGGAATGGTCAGAATGTACACCCGCAACCCCATGAACTATCAGGGCACCGACATCAACCTCTCGCTCGGCAGCCATTTCCACCGCAAGGCCGAGGTGGCCCACTACAACAAGCTGAGCAACCAGTTCGCATTCTCCGTGGCAGCCTTCTATACCGGCGAGAACGGATTCTTCCGCAACCAGACCACTGGCGAGCGTGCCGACAATGGCGACGAGGCCGGCGGACGCCTGCGCCTGGTGTACCAGCCCACCGACCGCCTGTCGTTCAACTACGTGGCCGACTATCAGTTCGTGCGTCAGAAGGCATACCCCTACGGAGTGCTCAACGACGACAAGACCGAAATCGTGGGACTGCCCAACCAGGACTCGCAGAGCAACTACAAGCGCAATCTCTTCAACACCGGCCTCGGCGTGAAGTATGTGGCCCGCGGCTTCGATTTCAACTCCACCACCAGCTACCAGTTCCTTCGCGACAACCTCTTGATGGACAACGACTACTCAGCCATCGATTTCATAGTGGTCGACCAGTTCCAGCTGTCCAACGCCCTCACCCAGGAGTTCTCGTTCAAGAGCAACTCCACCAGCCGCTGGCATTGGACCTCGGGCATCTTCGGCAGCTATTCGTGGCTCAAGACCGTGGCCCCCAACACCTTCGGCACCGCCTTCTCCAACATGATGGGCGGCATGGTCACCAGTCAGATCTATAACGCCATGTTCAACTCCATGGCAGCCCGCATGGGCGAGGCCGGAGCCAGGGCAGCCATCGAGCGCGCCGGCGGCATCAATGTCAGCATGGGCCTCTTCGTTCCCTGCACCTTCCGCACGCCACAGTTCAACCTCGGCATCTATCACGAGTCAGATATCGACCTCACCGACAACCTCACCGCCACCCTTGGCCTGCGCTACGACTATACCCATTCCCGCATCGACTACGACACCCGCGGCGATGCCAGTCTCGACTTCAACATCATGGGCGTGGCAGCCAAGGCAAAGCTGCTCACCATCTTCAAGCACGACGAAAAGGCCGACTTCGGCCAGCTGCTCCCCAAGTTCGGACTCACCTATAAGTTCCTTGGCGGCAGCAACATCTATGCCACGGTGGCCAAGGGCTATCGCGCCGGAGGCTTCAACGTGCAGCTCTTTGGCGACTACATCAACACCGACGTGCAGAAAAACCTACAGGCCGTCATGGGCGAGGCCCAGCAGAGCCGTCAGGACGTCTACAAGGAAATCAACCACACCGACGCCGACTACGAGGCCCTGCTCGATGCCATCAAGTTCAAGCCCGAAGAGAGCTGGAACTACGAGTTTGGCACCCATCTCAACCTCTTCGGCGACGCCCTCCATGCCGACCTCTCGTTCTTCTATATGCAGATTCGCAACCAGCAGCTTTCCGTCTTCAACCAGGAGTACGGCTTCGGCCGCCGCATGATCAACGCCGGAAAGAGCTACAGCTGCGGCATGGAAGTCTCGCTCCGCGGCAGTCTGGTGAACAACCGTCTCACCTGGGCCGCCAACTACGGCTACACCAATGCCAAGTTCAAGGAGTACGTCGACCAGGGAACCGACTACAAGGACAACTACGTTCCCTTTATTCCCGCCCACACCTTCTCGGCCATGGCCGACTACCGCTTCGATTTCAGCGGCTCCGTGCTGCGTGATATCACCGTCGGCGCCAATGTCAATGGTCAGGGCAAGATATGGTGGGACGATGCCAACACCTTCTCGCAGAAGCTCTATGCCGTTCTTGGAGCCCATGCCGCTGCCAATTTCGGCTGTGTGAATGTCGACCTCTGGGCCCGCAACCTCACCGACGCCAAATACGCCACCTTCGCTTTCCGCAGCGCAGCCACCGGTCAGGCCGTCTATTCCGCCCAGCGCGGCATGCCCTTCCAGATGGGAGTCGACGTAAAGATTCATTTCTAAGGTTGTAAATAAAGCCTGGAAGGTTTGCATCTAAAGCCTAAATGGTTTCCTTCCAAAGTCTGGAAGCAACTCATTTAAAGTTTAAATGGAGTTCAATTAAAGTCTAATTGGAAGTCAATTAAAGTATAGAAAAAGAGGATATGTCCAACCGGGCATATCCTCTTTACTTTTAGTGAGTAGCTCTTAGAATACGTGGAGCCCGAGGAACACCATCAGGCCATTCATGAGTATCCAGAAGATGGCAAACGGCATGGTCTTGCGCATGATGTCGCCGTCCTGGCCCTCCATGTCGCAGGCGGCGGTGGCAATGGCAATGCTCTGCGGCGAGAGCAGCTTACCGCCCTCGCTACCGGCACAGTTGGCGGCGGCCAGCCAGTTGGTCTCGCTTCCGCTGACACCGAAGAAGGTGCTCTGGTTGACGAGCCCGAGGTCGCTGGCGGCAGTGGCCTGCAGCTTGCCGAACAGGATGTTGGCGTTGGTGGCACTACCGGTGACAAACGTTCCGATGGAGCCGATGAGCGGCGCGAAGAACGGGAAGAAGGTGCCGGTGAGGGCTACGAGGCCCTTGGCAATGTCGTTGGTCATTCCGGTGTTGTTCATCAGCATGGCCATGGCCACGAGGCAGCAGATGGTGACGGCGGTCTTCTGCAGGTTGACGGTGGTCTTGGCGAGCAGCTTCATCAGGCTGCCGAACGAGAGGCCCTGGATGAGTCCGCCGATGGTGGCGCCGAGGAATATCATGAGTCCGGCATTGGAGAGCCAGCCGAACTTGAAGGTGTTGCCGATGACGGGCAGCTCGAACTGGGTGACGAGGCTCTTGTTGAGCAGCTCGTTGATGGGGGGCACAATCTTGCTGGAGATGAGGATGAAGAAGATGATGAGGCCATAGACGCTCCATGCCTTCAGGGTCTTGCTGGTGCCGAAGACTTTCTTCTCGACCTTCACCTCGTCGGACGGGTCTTCGTCGCGGATGAACAGCTTGTTGTAGATGAGCATGGCGATGATGGCTGCCACGGAGCCCAGGATGGCGGGCGTCTCGGGACCGATGAAGTGGGCGCAGCAGAACTGCACGATGATGGAGAAGGTGCCCACGAACAGGGCCAGCGTGATGTTCTTGAGTATCTTCTTGCGGTCGGTCATCATGAGGATGAGGAACGGGGTGATGTAGAACATGAGGGAGAGCTGGAGGATGATGAAGGTGGCCACCTCGCAGAGCATCTCGGGCGAGGCCACTCCCTCGGCAGCTACCTGGTTGGCCAGGGTGGTGGCAGGAAGTCCGACGGCACCGAAGCCCACGGCCACGGTGTTGGCTATAAGACAGATGACAGCTGAGAACATGGGCTTGAACCCGAGTCCGATGAGGATGGCTGCGGGGATGGCCACGGCGGTGCCGAAGCCGGCCATGCCCTCGAGCACGCCGCCGAGACCCCATGTGAGCAGGAGCACCAGGAGGCCCTTGTCGGACGTCATCTGGATGAACTGCGTCTTGATGGTTTCAATCTCTTTTGTCTCGCAGAGGATGTTGTAGCTGTAGATAGCGCAGATGATGATGAGGATGATGGGGAAGCAGGCCTTGAGGAAGCCCTCGATGACCGACCACAGGGTGATGCCGTAGATGGACAAGCTGGAGAACTTCTCGGGGATGATGCCCATGGCGGGAACGGCGAACAGGGCCAGGACGATGGTGACCAGCAGCGTGACGATGGCGCTCTTGTAGCCGGACACCTTGAAGCCCATCATCAGGACAATGAGCAATAGGATAGGAATAACTGAAACCAGTGCTGTCATAATAGTAAATTTAAATTGTTTATGATATTATATAAGTTGCGTGATTATTAGATTTTGCGTCAAATTTAAGCATTATTTTCCAAAGTGCTGTTAATATTTTTCTTAAATATCAATAAACCTAGGAAAAATATGCATTTTGGGGGTGTTTGGCGGCCTTTGGAGCGGTAATGGGGACCGAAAAACGCGACGGCGGTCAGACAAACATGAGGTCGGCCATGACGCTGTCGCTGACGAAAAGTCCACGGCGGGTGAGCCGCAGGCGGCCGTCGGCCACCGTGAGCAGGCCGGCCTGCAGGTGGGGCTGGGCGTTGGTCATGAGATAGTCTTTCATGGTGGTGCCGAAGCGTTCTTCCACCTCGTGGATGCTGAGGCCGCGGCGGGTGCGCAGGGCGGTCACGACGGCATCGTCGTAGCGGGTGGCGGGGCTGAGCTGCTCGCGTTCCTCGACGGGGCGCTCGCCACTGGTGATGCGGCTGATGTACTGGCGCACGTCGCTCACGTTCCACCAGCGGGTGTCGACGTCGTAGCTGTGGGCGGCAGTGCCGAGGCCGATGTAGGGTGTGCCGTCCCAGTAGCTGCTGTTGTGGCGCGACTGACGGCCGGGGCGCGCGAAGTTGGATATCTCGTAGTGTTCGTAGCCGGCGGCGGTGAGCCGGTCGATGAGCATCTGGTACATGCTGAGCGACAGCTCCTCGTCGATTTCCTTCACCTCGCCCTCGCTGATCATGCGGCTGAGGGGGGTGCCCGGTTCGGTCATCAGGCTGTAGGCCGAGATGTGCTCCACCTGCAGGGCAAGGGCCTCGCGGATGTCGGACTCCCATTCGGGGAGCGTCTCGCCGGGGAAGCCGAACATGAGGTCGATGCTGATGTTGGAGATGCCGGCGGCGCGCAGCCGCTGGACGGCCTGGCCCACCTGATGGGCGTTGTGACGGCGATGGAGGAAGCGGAGCCGGCGGTCGGAGAATGTCTGGGCGCCCATGCTGACGCGGTTGACGGGCAGGCGGGCGAGTGATGCGGCATAGGCTTCGGTCAGGTCGTCGGGGTTGCACTCGATGGTGACCTCCATAGGCGCGAGCGGTCCGCAGACTTGTGCGATGGCCCCGAAAAGACGGGCGAGCAGGGCAGGGGAGAGCTGCGAGGGAGTGCCGCCGCCGATATAGACGGTGCGGACGGACTGGAGCAGGCGGCGGTAGCAAGGGTCGGCAGCGAGCATGTTCAGCTCGGTGCACACCGCATCGACATATTCAGCGGCCAACTGGGTGAGCGTGGTGGAGTAGAAACCGCAGTAGATGCAGCGGCTTCGGCAGAAGGGGATATGAACATAGAGAGCGGCCATGCTTGCTTCTTTATATATAAGGTGTAAATTGCATTATGTTTGCAAAGATAGTGCTTTTTCTGCAAAATAACGTTAAACATTGCGCAAATAATCATCGGAGTTTCTTCATTCTTCGATTTTCTTCGTAATTTTAGCGTCGAATTTTCAAAAAAGACTACTATCAATCATTAAACCTTGAAGATATGAAAGTATATCAGACTAACGAAATCAAGAACATTGCCCTCGTTGGCAGTGCGGGTAGCGGCAAGACAACTCTTGCCGAAAGTATGTTATTCGAAAGTGGCGTCATCAAGCGTCGCGGCTCGGTAGAAGCCAAGAACACGGTGAGCGACTACTTTCCTGTAGAGCAGGAATACGGCTACTCGGTATTCCCCACCGTTTTCAACGTAGAGTGGAACAACAAGAAACTGAATATCATCGACTGTCCGGGAAGCGACGACTTCGTGGGAGGTGCCATCACCGCCCTGAACGTTACGGACCAGGCGCTGGTGCTCGTGAACGGACAGTACGGTCCGGAGGTGGGCACGCAGAACATCTTCCGCTACACGGAGAAACTGAAGAAGCCCGTCATCTTCCTGGTGAACCAGCTGGACCGCGAGACTTGCGACTTCGACACGGTGATGTCGCAGATGAAGGACGTGTACGGACCGAAGTGCGTGCAGGTGCAGTATCCGCTGAACGCTGGTCCTAACTTCAACGCACTGATCGACGTGCTGCTGATGAAGAAATACTCGTGGAAGCCCGAAGGCGGCGCTCCCATCATCGAGGACATTCCCGCCGAGGAGATGGACAAGGCCAAGGAGCTGCATGCCGCACTGGTGGAGGCTGCTGCCGAGAACGACGAGGCGCTGATGGAGAAGTTCTTCGAAGAGGAGTCGCTCACCGAGGACGAGATGCGCGAAGGCATCCGCAAGGGTCTGGTGACGCGCAGCATCTTCCCCGTGTTCTGCGTTTGCGGCGGCAAGTCGATGGGCGTGCGCCGACTGATGGAGTTCCTGGGCAACGTGGTTCCCTTCGTGAGCGACATGCCTAAGGTGCACAACACACGCGGCGAGGAGGTTTCTTCCGACAGCAACGGTGCCACATCGTTGTATTTCTTCAAGACAGGTATGGAGCCACACATCGGTGAGGTGAGCTATTTCAAGGTGATGAGCGGCTCGGTGAAGGCCGGCGACGACCTGACCAATGCCGACCGCGGCTCGAAGGAGCGCCTGGCATCGCTCTACACCTGTGCCGGTGCCAACCGCCAGGCTGTGGACCAGCTGAACGCTGGCGACATAGGCTGTACGGTGAAGCTGAAGGACGTGAAGACCGGCAACACCCTGAACGGTAAGGACTGCGAGAACCGCTTCGACTTCATCAAGTATCCTAACTCGAAGTACTCGCGTGCCGTGAAGGCCGTCAACGAGAGCGAGACCGAGAAGATGATGGCTGCCCTGACCAAGATGCGCCAGGAGGATCCCACATGGGTGGTTGAGCAGTCGAAGGAGCTCCGCCAGATCATCGTTCACGGACAGGGTGAGTTCCACCTGCGCACCTTGAAGTGGCGTATGGAGAACAACGAGAAGATTCAGATTGAATATCAGGAGCCCAAGATTCCTTATCGTGAGACCATCACCAAGATGGCCCGTGCCGACTATCGTCACAAGAAACAGTCTGGTGGTGCAGGACAGTTCGGTGAGGTACACCTGATAGTTGAACCATATACCGACGGAATGCCTGATCCGACTTCATTCACCATCAACGGGCAGGAGTTCAAAATGAACATCAAGTCGAAGGAAGAGAAGGATTTGGATTGGGGTGGTAAGCTCGTCTTCATCAACTCAGTTGTCGGTGGTGCCATTGATACGCGCTTCATGCCTGCAATTCTGAAAGGTGTGATGGAGCGTATGGAGCAAGGTCCGTTAACCGGTTCTTACGCTCGCGACGTCCGTGTGATAGTATATGACGGTAAGATGCACCCCGTTGACTCTAATGAGCTCTCCTTCATGCTGGCAGCTCGTAACGCTTTCTCAGCAGCCTTCAAAGAAGCTGGTCCTAAGGTGCTTGAGCCCATCTACGACCTCGAGGTGCTCGTACCTGCCGACTACATGGGTGATGTCATGAGTGACCTGCAGGGTCGTCGCGCCATCATCATGGGTATGGACTCTGAGAACGGCTATCAGAAACTGACAGCTAAGATTCCTCTGAAGGAGTTGGCCAGCTACTCTATCGCCCTCAGTTCACTCACTGGCGGACGTGCATCGTTCACAACAAGTTTCTCAAGCTACGAACTCGTTCCGAACGACATCCAGCAGACACTTATCAAGGAGCATGAAGCTGAGATGAAAGACGAAGACTAATTCCTCTCTCTCATCATAAAAATAGGGCTGTCCTATCACGGACAGCCCTATTTTTTGTTCATTTTATTCTTCATGAAGAATATTATGCAAATTTTACGAGGATTCGGAACACCTTGGCGGGATCTTCCATCCACTGTTTCATTGCCTCTTCGGCATGTTCGGGATTTACCTCGTTTGAAATCAGAATGTCGTAGGGTGGGTTATTCTTCTCCAGATAGCGGATGACACCTTCGAAATCCTCTGGTTGGGCATTGCGTGAGCCGCGGATGTCGAGTTCCTTCTGTACGAAGAACTTGGTGGTCAGGCTGACATCGGAGGGTGAATAGCCAATGCATACGATGCGACCCGTGAAGGCCACCTCGTTGACTGCTGTCTGATAGGTGACAGGAGCCCCTACCGCCTCGATGACCACATCAGGACCAGCGCCGTCGGTCAGGCGTTGAAGGGCTTCGTGGACATTCTCTGAACCAGAGTTTACCGTAGCCGAAGCACCCAGTTGGCGCGCCAAAGCCAGTTTCTCGTCATCGAGGTCCATGGCAATGACCGTGGCACCGCGCAGCGAAGCCCGCACAATGGCACCCACGCCAATCATACCGCAACCGATAACCAGCACCGTGTCGCTGTCGGTGACCTGTCCACGATCAACGGCATGGAATCCGACACTCATGGGTTCTATTAGTGCCACATCGCGCAAGGCAAGTCCGTCGGCAGCAATGACTTTCTGCCAAGGCACACAGATGTATCCACGCATGGCACCATGGCGCTGCACGCCCAATGTTTCGTTATGCTGACAGGCATTCGCCCGGCGGCGACGGCAACTGGAACAAGTGCCGCAAGCGGTGTAGGGATCAACGGTGACGGTTTGTCCCTTTTGCAGGGAATCGGGCACGGCGGCTCCCACCGCCTCAATCGTGGCACTGATTTCGTGACCTGGGATGACAGGCTTCAGTGCCATGCCATTGCGACCGCGAAAAGTGTTGAGGTCACTGCCACAGAATCCCACATAGCGCAAGCGCAACAGCACTTCGTCGGCAGCAGGTTCGGGCATCGGCAAGTCGATGACCTCCAATTTATAGGTGTCTGTAATCTGTAAGGCTTTCATATTTAATCGTATAAATAGAACATTCTTTCCGTCATTTGCCATTTCTCATCGCTGGTGCCCCCTTCACGACAT